>ENA-UZWU01000927-UZWU01000927.1-metagenome-genome-assembly--contig:-Day-4--1m-contig-927_pt2 | contig 115447 bp, 102 predicted proteins | sample MGYA00260345_ERZ794905 | MGnify/ENA metagenome assembly ERZ794905
AGATTTCTGTGCAGCAGCATCAGTTCGGTCACATCCAGTTCCTCGACAAAGGTAGAGTGCGGGATGGTCGCCACCGACTCGGCCATGCGTTCGGCCATAATTTTGCGCACGCCTCTAATCACTTCAACGCGGTCATCGGCAACTACCCCAGGTATCAAGGTTGGATTGGCCGACGCAGTTGGGGTTAATGTTTGACGAGAGTCCTGTGCAGCATTGTCGCCAGCCAAAAAGCTCAGGACATCTTCTTTTAATACTCGGCCCTGCTTGCCTGTGCCAGCGATGGTACCCAGATCAAGCTGATGCTCACGGGCCATTTTGCGCACTGCCGGTGTGGTTAGTACTTTTTCACTGCTAACTGTAGCCTGTTCGATGGCAGGACGCTGGGACTCTTCAATAGAGGGCTGAGGCTCTTTAATAGAAAGCTGAGGCTCTACTCCAGAGGCTTCTTGATCAGCTTCGATCTCAATGGCAAACAGTGGCGAGTGGACTTTGGCTATGTCACCTTCCGCATGATGCAGTTTGGTAACGCGCCCGTTGTACATGGACGGGATCTCAACAATGGCTTTGTCGGTGCTGACATCCACAACAATCTGATCCTCCTCAATAATGTCGCCCTCCTTGACCTTCCACTCAATCACTTCGCATTCGACAATGCCTTCGCCAATATCCGGCAAGATAAATTCTTTATTCATTATTTGCTCCTGAGTCTCAACTATTCAGCTATCCAACTATTCAGATATCCAACTATTAAACTATTGAATTAATAGCCAACTGTCGTTTTGATCGCTTCAACAATTTTTAAATAATCCGCTAGATAAAGTTTTTCATGAGCCAGCGAGAAAGGTGTGTCCAAGCCTGTCACTCGAGCAATAGGGGCTTCAAGACTGAGGAAACACTGCTCCTGAATAGTGGCGGCGATCTCTCCAGCAAAGCCGCCGGTCAGAGGTGCCTCATGACTAATCACTAGGCGTCCAGTTCTGCGTACCGAGTCAGCAACGGTCTCGCGATCCCAGGGCAATAGGGTACATAGATCAATCACCTCGCAAGAAACGCCCTCCTTGGCCACTAGCTCTGCAGCCTTATTGAGTTGGATCATCTGAGCACCCCAGCCCACTAAAGTGATATCTGTGCCCTTCTGTACTATCTCAGCTACGCCTAAGGGAAGCTCATAATCTTGCTCTGGCACTTCCCCAGTGGAGGCGCGATAAATCGCTTTGGGTTCAAAGAAGATCACCGGGTCTGGGTCGCGAATCGCCGCGAGTAAAAGCCCCTTGGCTTGGTAGGGGTTACTTGGCATCACCACTTTTAAACCCGGAGTATGACAAAAGTAGGCTTCTGGCGACTGCGAGTGATAGAGGCCACCGTCGATACCACCGCCATAGGGCGCACGAATGGTCAGCCCGCCGCAGTCGAACTGATCGCCGCTGCGATAGCGAAACTTAGCCGCCTCATTAACAATCTGATCAAATGCAGGAAAGATATAATCGGCAAACTGGATCTCGGCCACCGCTACCGTGCCCTGTGCTGCGAGACCTATAGCAAATCCGGCTATGCCCTGTTCCGTAAGAGGGGTATTAAAGCAGCGCAGTGCACCGTATTTTTCTTTGAGGTTACTGGTGGCTCTGAAGACGCCACCGAATTGGCCAATATCTTCCCCCAGACAGACCACTCTTGGATTGGCCTTCATGGCTGTATCCAAGGCACTGTTTACGGCCTGGAGCAAATTCATTTTGCTTGTGCTCATATCTGGATTGTCTACACCAGAGACATTGCTATTGGCATTGCCTGGGCTTTTGACTAACGTATTCATTTCGCGACCTCCTGGAACTGTTTACCGGCGGATGCTAAGTTGGGATAGTCATCAGGATATGTTGCAATATGCTTTTCCAGAGCCTCTAACTGTTCGAGCAAATGTGCAGGTGGGGTTTGATAGACATTAGTGATCAATTCGCTCAGGGCTGGTTTGGGACGTTTCTCGGCGAGCTTAACCTGTGCCAAAATTTCTTGCCTAAACTCTGCCTGCAGAGCTTCTTCTCGGTCTTCATCCCACCAATTCTGTTTTACCAACCAATTTTTCATGCGACTAATCGGGTCATTTTCACGCCACTGCTGCTCTTCTTCGCGACTGCGGTAGCCACTGGGATCATCTGAGGTAGAGTGAGCCCCAAGGCGGTAACTCATGGTTTCAATTAATACCGGCTGCTGTTGTTCGACGGCAATTTTGCGCGCCTCTACTGCAGCGCTATAGACGGCAAGAATATCGTTGCCATCGACGCGGATAGTTTTTATCCCGTACCCGACACCGCGAGACGCGATGCCATCGCCAGCAAATTGCTCCGAGGCAGGCGTAGAGATCGCATAGCCATTGTTGCGCGCCACAAATACCACTGGACATTTCAATACTGCAGCCATATTTAGGCCGGCGTGGAAGTCCCCTTCTGAGGCCGCACCCTCACCGAAATAACAAAGTGTGCAAGCGCTATTACCCGCTAGCTTTTGACCGTAGGCATAGCCAGCTGCCTGCGGAATCTGCGTCGCCAGCGGTGAGCTGATGGTCATAAAATGTAAATCGCGACAGCCATAGTGAACCGGCATCTGGCGACCTTTACCCAGATCCTCGACATTGCTAAATAGTTGGTTCATAAACTGCTCAGTGGTGAAGCCACGGTAGCGCAGAGCTAACTGTTCGCGGTACTGAGCCATAACCATATCATCGGACTTAAATGCAGCGATGGTCCCGGCAACTGAAGCCTCTTCGCCAGCACAGGTGAGGTAAAAACTAAGGCGCCCCTGACGCTGAGCGCCAACCATGCGCTCGTCTAGCAGGCAGGTGTAGACCATATCGGTATAGATTTTAGTTGCCAGCTCCGCTGACATTGCTGCGACTGAGGCGCCGAGCTTTAGCTCGCCATCAGCCTGAAGCTGGCTCAGGGTTGGGATAACTAAGGATGATGTGTCCAAAAACACCGGTGTGGTAATTAGCTCGGGTTCTGGCTGTTTGTCGAGCTCAAGCTGTTTATTGCGCTCAGGCTGTGCCTTCCGTGGGGACTTTTTTACTGCCATATAACACCTCTTGCAATTGCGCTCTCAAGCAATAATCTTGAGCTGATATCTGCGCCTGAAAAATGGGTCTTTTAAGTCTTATTTATAGCTGCAAAATTAGCATGAGGGATGCTAGAGAATCCTGCCAAAGTATTGGTTTGACGCGTCGTATAAAGATATTAAATTGCAAGAAGGCTAGCCAAATTAGGGATTTATTGCGTTTATTTATCTACACTAATAAAACGTACCAAAAAGTTTCAAAGCTATGGCATTATTTGATTTTGATAATTCGCTCGGCAAAGCGCTCAGGTTCAAATAAAAAACCATCATCAAACGACTAATGAGCGGACATTCTATGACTGAATATAAGCTGGATAATATAGACTGGAAGATACTGGAAATTCTGCAATCAGATGCCAGTATTTCTAATCTGGAACTCTCTGAAAAAGTATTTTTGTCTCCCTCACCCTGTTCAAGACGGGTTAAGAATTTGGAGTCTCTCGGGTATATCTCTCGACGCGTAACCCTGATTGACCCGCGAAAAGCAGGGTTGCCGGTTACCGTATTTGTTCAGGTGACTATGCACCATCAGGTAAAAAAAGACTTGGACCATTTTGCTCAGCGAGTCCTCGAGTGGCCTCAGGTTATGGAGTGCTATCTGATGACAGGCGATTTCGACTATCTGATTCGAGTGGTCACACCGGACCTATTTGCCTACCAAGAGTTTCTCGATCAGTTAACTCAGGTCAGCGGTGTGGACCATGTTAAAAGTAGCTTCTCCCTAAAACCTATATGCTACAAGACTGAATTGCCATTAGGACATTTGCTCTAGGCCGAAACCTTAAGGTCTCACTGTCAGGTCGCTCCAAATTGCGAACTCACTGCCGGCGGGTTCCGTAAACTGAAAGCGGCGACCGCCGGGAAAAGAAAATATGGGTTTCACTATCATCCCACCGGCGGCCTCAATCTTGATTTGAGTCGCTTCAAGGTTATGGCTGTAGAAAACCACAAGTACGCTGCCAGTCTCAGTGCTAGCTGTTAGATCTAAAGCATAGAAACCGCCATCGATTCCGGCATTAGAAAACGCCGTGTACTCGAGGCCATAGTCGGTGAAGGTCCAGTCAAATACTGCGCTCAAAAAAGCTTTGCTCGCGGCGAGATTCCGCGAAGGTATTTCAAGATAATTTATGGTTTCATGCTTGCTCATCACCCTCCTTCCTACCGACCAATGTCAGTATCGCCACCTGCAACCTTCTTAAGATAGCACAGGCTAGTCCCACAGGAGCTAGCGAATCGGCAGAGGATTGAGCTGAAGCCTAGCGGCTAAGGCCGCTAAGGCAGGTCGTCGACCAACTCGCCTTCAACTGGCTCAAGTAGATCTTCGCGATCAACCTTGAGTGCCAACATCACCGTAGCAGCAACATAGATTGATGAGTAAGTACCTATACCCACACCAACCATCAACGCCACAGCAAAGTTATGAATCAACTCACCGCCAATAAAGAACAGAGCAAGCAGCACCAGCATGGTGGTTACCGAAGTATTAATGGTGCGCCACAATGTCTGAGAGAGTGATTCATTAATCACTTCAACCGGTGTTGCCTTGCGAATTTTACGGAAATTCTCGCGGATTCGATCCGACACAACAATGGTGTCATTGAGTGAATAACCCACCACCGCTAATATGGCGGCCAACACAGTGAGATCAAACTCAAGTGCGGTAATAGAGAAAAACCCCAGGGTAATAATCACATCGTGGGCCAGTGCCAACACAGCGCCAATGGAGAACTTAAGTTGAAAGCGGATGGCAACATAGAGCATCACCACGGCCAGAGCTGTAAGCATGCCGAGACCGCCATCTTCACGGAGTTCCTCACCAATCTGTGGACCCACAAAATCAACGCGACGTAACTCAACCGCTTCGCTACCACCCTCTAGCACAGCGTAAACCTTCTCCGACAGGCCCTGCTCAGGCTTGCCCTGCAGACGAATCAATACATCGGTCTCAGAGCCATACTGAATCACTACCGGGCCTTCAAAACCGGCCGCTTCAAGCTGCTCACGGATCGCCGTCACATCAGCTGGCTGTTCATAACCCACTTCAATCTGTGTGCCTCCGGAAAAATCTAGCCCCAGCACCAAGCCTTTAGTCGACAGAGAAGCTACAGAGGCAATCAACAATACAGCGGAGAAAATCGCTGCGATTTTACGCAGCCCCATGAAATTATAGATTTTTAAATTATTCATAATCTTCTTCCTAAATCCACAGGGTTTTGATGTTGCGGCCACCGACAACTAGATTAACCAGCCCTCTGGTCATCACAATAGAGGTAAACATCGAGGTCAAAATACCAATAGATAATGTCACGGCGAAACCCTGAACTGGACCGGAGCCAATTAAAAACAGAATCAAGGCAACAATTAAGGTAGTGATATTGGCATCCAGAATCGACACAAATGCACGGTCATAACCGGCACTAATAGAGCCTTGAATCGACGCTCCAGCAGCCAGTTCCTCGCGAATCCGCGAAAAGATAAGCACATTGGCGTCCACCGCCATACCTACGGTCAAAACGATACCGGCAATACCAGGCAGCGTTAGGGTCGCACCAAGCAGTGACATAAACGCCACCAGCAGCACCAGATTCATGGCCAGCGCTATATTGGCAAAGACACCAAAGCCACGGTAGACCACCAGCATAAACAACAGTACCAAGGCCAGGCCCACAGCGACCGACTTAACACCCAGCGCAATATTGTCAGCACCTAGTGAGGGGCCAATAGTGCGTTCTTCAACAATGTACATGGGCGCGGCCAGAGCGCCTGCGCGCAGGAGCAGAGACAGCTCTGAGGATTCGCGCTGCTCAAGACCGGTAATTCTAAACTGCTTGCCTAGCTGAGCCTGAACCGTGGCCAAGCTAATAATACTTTCCTCAACGAAAGGCACAGGTGTCAGTACTAACTCGCCGTTCTCGTCGATGGATTTTTCCAACTTAGTTTTGAACTCAATAAACAGCACGCCGAGACGACGACCAATATTGTCTCTCGTAGCGTAACCCATCTGCCAGCCGCCTTTAGCATCGAGTGTAATATTGACCTGGGGGCGTCCATTCTCGTCAAAGCTAGCGCGGGCATCAGTAACATTCTCGCCGGTAATCACTGTCTTGCTCTCCAGACGAGCATTTGGGCCCTGGCCTTTGGGATCGCGGAAATCAAACATCTCGCCAACACGGCCACTGGCCTCTAGGCGGAATTCCAAATTCGCAGTCTTACCGATAATACGTTTCGCTTCAGCTGTATCCTGAACACCAGGCAATTCAACCACAATACGGTTTTTACCCTGTCGAGACACCATGGGCTCAGAGACACCCAATTCGTTTACTCGATTGCGCAGCGAGGTAAGGTTTTGTTTGATGGCGTTATCTTCAATTTCGCGGCTGGCAATATCACTCAGTTTAAGCACTAAAGTCAGTGGATTTTGTCCCGTCTGAGACTGTGGTTGCAGATCACGCAGGTTCGCCCGAATTAAAGCCTTGGCACGAGCCACTTCCTCTGTATCGCGAAACTGACCAACGATTTGATTATTGCTCAGCTCGAAGCTGCGATAGCGAATACGTTCTTCCCGCAGCGCCGTTTTAACGTCTTCGAGATCACTCTCAAGGCGAGTAGCCAGAGCTGAAGCCAAGTCGACCTCTAGCAAGAAGTGCACACCACCACTGAGATCAAGGCCCAGCTTCATTGGCATCCCACCCAGGTCACGCAACCAGTCCGGAGTAGTTGGCGCCAGATTCAGTGCAACAATATAGTCTCCGCCCATAGCCGCCTGAATCACTTCCTTGGCCCGCAGCTGCAGCTTTATATCCTGCAATCTGATCAATAACGCTTCGCCATCAGTTTCACCAGCAAAGTAAGCAATACCCGCTTCGTCTAACGACTCCTCAACCTTTTCCAATACGGCAGCGTCAATCTGCATGGCACCACTCTGCCCCGACAGCTGAATCGCTGGATCCGGCGGATAGAGATTGGGCGAGGCAAAAACAAAACCAAAGGTGATAACCAAGAGGATCGTTATATTTTTCCACAGGGGAAATTTGTTAGGCATGGTCAGACATTCCAATAAATTCAGCGGCGCATTATAGCGGTATTAGCATGTTATTTGGGGGCACAATTGACGATTTAAACCCCACACAACCTCGCGCCCTAGAGCACAGGCTTTTCCTTACCCTGTTGCAGATAAAATTCATCGGCAAAAGCTTCCAATCGACTCTCAGCAATGGCCTCACGCAAGCCCGCCATCAAGGTCTGATAAAAGCGTAGATTGTGAATAGTATTTAGCTGCGCACTGAGCATCTCACCACATCGCTCTAGGTGATGCAGGTAGCCGCGACTAAAATTAGTGCAGGTATAACAGTCACATTGGCTATCTAAGGTACCAGTATCGTGTCGGTGACGAGCGTTGCGAATTTTGACTACGCCAGTGCTGGTAAACAGATGACCATTGCGGGCATTGCGCGTCGGCATTACACAGTCAAACATATCTATACCGCGGCGCACGCCTTCAACCAGATCCTCAGGCTTGCCAACACCCATAAGGTAGCGGGGACGATCTGCTGGCATCTGATGCGCCACATGATCGAGAATGCGCATCATATCTTCTTTTGGCTCGCCCACTGATAAGCCTCCGATGGCATAGCCATCGAAGCCGATGTCCACCAAGCCTTTTAGCGATTCATCGCGGAGCGACTCATACATACCACCCTGCACAATGCCAAACAGCGCGGAGGGGCTGTCACCGTGAGCGGCCTTACTGCGCTCAGCCCAGCGCAGCGACAGCTGCATAGAGTCACTGGCCTGCTTGACCGCAGCCGGATGGGGTGTGCACTCATCAAAGATCATCACCACATCACTGCCCAAATCAGCCTGTACCTGCATCGATGTCTCGGGGTCGATAAATACCGGACTGCCATCAATCGGTGACTTAAACTTCACCCCCTCTTCCGTGATCTTGCGCATATCGCCAAGGCTAAACACCTGAAAGCCACCGGAGTCGGTGAGAATCGGACCCTGCCACTGGGTAAAGTCGTGCAGATCACCATGAGCTTTAATCACCTCAGTACCCGGACGCAACATCAGATGAAAGGTATTGCCAAGAATTATCTCGGCACCGATCTCAACTATGTCTTTCGGCAACATACCTTTTACCGTCCCGTAAGTCCCCACCGGCATAAAGGCAGGAGTCTGCACCTTGCCTCGGGGGAAGGTCAGTTCACCACGCCGCGCCTTGCCGTCAGTGGCAGACACAGCAAAATTCATAAAGCACTCACGCTTGGATTGGGGCTCGGCCTGGGAATTAGGTGTGGAATCAGTTGCGGAACTCATTGGGGAATAGTCTCAGAGGCTTGGGGGTTGTGACGCAAAAACATTGCATCGCCATAACTAAAAAAGCGGTAACGCTCAGCCACCGCCTCGGAATACGCCTGCATTATAGGCTTATAACCGGCAAAAGCACTGACCAACATAAGCAGCGTCGATTCCGACAGATGAAAATTGGTCAACAGTGCGTCCACCACATTAAAGCGGTAGCCCGGGAAGATAAAAATATTGGTATCGCCCTCAAAGGGCCCAATCGAACCTGAACTAGCCGCTGTTTCAAGACAGCGGACACTGGTAGTTCCGACGGCAACTACCCGACCGCCAGCAGCTTTAGTGTCCCGCACCTGCGCACAGACTTCGTCGCTGACCTGCAGCCACTCTGTATGCATATGATGGTCATGAATATTGTCCGCACGCACCGGCTGAAAAGTCCCAGCCCCCACATGCAGAGTGACAAAGGCAATCTTGGCACCCTTGGCTTTGATATCAGCTAACATCTGGTCATCAAAGTGTAGCCCAGCCGTAGGCGCTGCCACGGCACCCAGCTGATCGGCATAAACCGTTTGATAGCGACTCTGATCTTCCTCAGTATCGGCACGATCTATATAAGGTGGTAAGGGCATATGACCGATCTGATCCAACACATCCAGCACCGGCGCGCTGAATCGCAGTTCAAAAAGAGCATCACTGCGGCCTAACATCTCGGCGCTGTAGCCATTTTCAAACAGCAGCTGATTACCCGGTTTCGGTGACTTGCTAGCACGAATATGCGCAAGCACAGAATCCGTACTCAGCACCCTCTCAACCAAGACCTCAATCTTGCCGCCACTCTCCTTCTGACCAAATAACCGCGCCGCAATCACCTTGGTATTGTTAAATACCATCAGATCACCGGGCTCAATATGCGACAGCAGATCAGTAAACTGCTGATGACGCAAATCCTCAGATGCAGAGTCGAGATATAGCAGCCGACTACCCTGCCGCTGTTCAGCGGGCTGGCGGGCTATCAGCTCATCGGGAAGGTCAAATTGAAAGAGATCGCGGCGCATAAATATCGGGGCAAAAGCCAGTAGTTATTGATTGATTTGTACCAGCCGGCAAGGGTATAGAAAACGGCGCCAAAGGCCAAACTCTTTCAGTGCGTAACATTTAATCGCAGAAGCCCACTATCTGCAGTTGACCGCCTGTTGATCACTGCTATAATCGCCGCCCTCCTGCTGGATATCTCCGCAGGGGGAAGAGTGCGATCTCTTTAAATTATCGGAATGCCAGTGTGGTGGAATTGGTAGACACACGGGATTCAAAATCCCGCGCCCTTAAAAGCGTGCCGGTTCGAGTCCGGCCACTGGTACCATTGATAGATACTTTCAAGCCCTTGTAAGCGCCAGCCTACAGGGGCTTTTTAGTTCTTGCATAGCAATTTGCAGTCACAATTGGAGTCACGCTGAATTTCGTTAGGGGCTCAATCCAAAATCCTTCTTTTATTTTTTACCGCGCAAGTCCATTTCTATGTAGCCCTGAACTACACAAGTCTAAAGACACTTACAGATAAGCGTATTAGCTGTATAGTCGGTTGCGTCGATTAACGGGCGTTCCTCTATGAAATACATACTGCTGCTAACTGCTGTGCTCAGTTCTGGTGCTTTTGCATCTGGGTTTGATGAGACTTTTAAGCCTGCTAATAAAGGCAGCACAGCAGGCACTCAGACCCAGTCCCAAACTTACGTGCTAGTCCATGGCGCCAGTGGTGGTGCATGGGATTGGAAATTAATGGATCTGCTCTTGAGCAACAGAGGTCATGGAGTCTATCGAGTAACATTATCAGGACTTGGAGAAAGAGCGCACCTAGCAAGCAATGAAATTAACTTAACAACTCACATAACTGATGTCGTCAATACCATTATTTATGAGCAGTTGGACCAGATTATTTTAGTCGGTCATAGCTACGGCGGAATGGTGATCACTGGAGTGATGAATCAGGTCCCCGAAAAAATCAAACATGCTGTTTTCTTAGATGCTGCCATCCCTAATCACGGTATGTCCGCTATGGATTTGTGGCCAAATATGGCGGATCATCCAGTAGTCGACGGGCAAGTATTCTTCTCATGGCTGATCAAAGGCTCTGAGGCTCCTCATGACGTGCCACAATCATTGGCCACGCTCACCGAGCCTGTCGCATTCGACAACTCCGATGCCCACGCATTGCCGGCTACCTTTATACCCTTTATTAAAGACGAAGCTGCAGCAGTGGTGCGATCAGTCACCAGTCCCTCATGGAAAAACGCCCTCTCACGAAACTGGCCTGTGCACAGTCTTGTCAGCGATCACAACGCCCAGCGCTCCCACCGGGAAGAACTTGCTGATTTACTTGAGTTGGTCATTCAACCACCGAGTAAGTAGCATTTAACTAGTGGCCCATATCAATGGCATCAAAAGATCTACCGGCTAAGGCCTAATGCCAGCAACCAAATCAACATATCAATTAATAAATCAATACCCAGCTATGGACAAAAAGCGCACTAATACCACTTAGCACCAACGCACTAATCAAAACTCTAACACCTAGCTCTAAACCTAATCTTTTTTCTCTTGTACTTATCATTTCGGTTGCGCCTCATCGCTTAAATACCTGGCCTATCTTTAATGCGAATGATTATCATTTACAATAAGGATTGAGTCAATTATTATTCTCGCCGAGTAAGAAGTAAGAAGTAAGGAGTAAGGAGTAAGGAGTAAGCACTTATAGATTTGGGAACGGTTAATAATGAAATTGCAATTTTTATGTGGGAATCATCGATTAGAACTCGAGCGCAACCTGTCCAAGGCCATGCAAATCTGGAAGGTCGGCACTGATACGGGCCAGTTCTATCGTGACCATATGCTCTGGCTAGAGGCCATTCCCCATCTCGGATGCGCATTTGAGACCGCAGAAATACTGCTTAGCAACATTACCATTGACCATAGAAATGCCTGCGAACGGTTTTCCGACACCGCTCTTTTACTGTCCAGTACTTTTAAAAATGCGATTCGAATCGCCGATGCTGAAGACGTTATTTGGGTGACGATTAACAGACTGGAGAAAGAGCTCTGTGCTAATCCCACTAAAACTGCATGGGTAAACCATCATTTAGCTAACCAATATGAGGAACTCAAGCGCACACTAACCACTAACCAGCACCTTATTCGCCCAACCAAGAGGCATTCAAGTAATTTAGAGCCCGCAGGTCTCCTGCATTAAAGTCGCCCAAAGGGGTCTCTTTTAGGTACTATGCAGCGCCAAATTAAAACCGGAAAGGTAAGTGCGAAAATGACCCTTGAGCAATTCTTAAAACAGCTAGCAAGCGCCCCAAATAGCATCGAGTTTAAACAGGTGATCGAGCTTATCGAGCAGCACTACGAATACACGCCCTCCAGTTTTCGCAATGGCCCAGAGGTTTATAATGAAGCAGGAACAAATGAAGGTTCCTGCAAAATCTTTGCTTTTGCTCAGCATGAGGGGCTATCTCAAAATGATACATTAGCCTGTTTTGGAGCCTTTTACCGAGAAGAAGTGCTTGAGCAGCCAGATGCTAATAATCATGGCAATATTCGAGCGTTCATCCAATATGGCTGGAATGGAATTAAATTTGATCGGGCGGCATTGATTAAAAAATAGAGCCGTACAAAGTACGGCCCACCATACTCTGACGAGCGACGTTAATAAAATCCATGTCATCCCGACTGAGCGAAGCGACGAGCGATCTTATCGCCACATACCAAGATCTCTCACCTGCGTTCGAGATGACAGTTGGGGTTATTATGCTGCAGATAGAGTGTCTCTAAGCTTTAACACTCCTGTCAAAGGACCTTTAGCGGCTGCTTGCCATGCAGAACAATATCCGCATATTTACAGTCACCTTTATTCCGTTGAAAGGCACTATTGGCAATTAGCCATACGCGGACAATACGCGCCGGTGGCTCACCCATGTACTGTTTGTAGTCATCAAAAAGATTGCGGCGCTCATCCTTCCATTCGCCAAGCCCCTCTTTGCCACTGCGAATCACTACATGGTATTCCTTGCCCTTCCAGTTCGGCAGCGGACAGTCATAACCTGTGCCCACCGGTAAGGTGCTGCTCCAGTAGTAAGTGATATCTCTGCCATTATCAAATTCGACGGCTATACTCAGGTAGTCATGACTAGGCACTGTATCTTCACGCAAGGTTGAGGGCAGTTGATCCACACACCATTTCCAGCTTATCTCAGTATTCTTATCCAAAACCAGATCCACATCTTTCTGCAGAATTCCGGTATCACCTTGAGTTTGGCAATGAATACAATCATTGGCAGACTGCGACGGCTGTTTGCGAAAAATATTACTCTGTCCGATATTCCACAGATAGGACCAGCCTTTGGGTGTAGTGTCGCCGATCTCTATGCGCTCAATTTCACTCCTTAGCCTGTCTTCAAAATCACCCAGGCTAAGCATTTCTCTCAGACACTCAACTGCCGGTTTATGCCAGCGAATAATTAAAATTCGCGACCCACCACTGGAGGTCTGATAAACCTGATCGTCCTGTTGACGCTCCCCCTGCAAGTTCTCCCAGTCATTGGGGAAGTAATTGCCAAACTGCAGCGGACCATTGTCTTGGGCGGTAAAGGAGTGACTACTATGAGTCCCCCTAAATATGTCGCCATCACCGACCTTGTACCAAACCTGAAGTGCCAGACTCAGCCAAATATCCAGGGGTTTACTGGCGAATACGCGACCAGCCATAAAGCAGCTAATTTCATCTCCGATTTCCAAGCTGAGACCAGAAGCCACCCAGGGTGGGCAATTACCTGGAATATCTAACCATTTGTAGTCTTTAATCAAGCCTTCGGGAGCTCGATTCAATAGATTCTGCATGGCTGCAGAATATTTATCTAGATCTGGTTCAGGCTCATTTTTGGATAATAACTTTCTGGCGCTAGCGCGGAGAAAAAGTGCTCCGGCGACGGTTAAATCACTAATAATTCCCGGCATAGTGCTGTCCTAAGGTAGGTGCAGTTGGCCCTAAAAAGGCACAACTAAGGGTCTGACAGTAAAGCCAATTACAGTCTCCTGCAAGTTCCTGTGCGTCAAATAAGTTGTGTCAATTTCATGCAATTGAGATTAGCAACACAACAACGCTATCATTTGTATGTCCTACCGCCCCTTTGACTCTGGGTCAAAAGGTCAAGCTGTCAGTAGGTAAAGAGGAAATTGCTAAACTGAGTCGCAATAGAGTGGTCGTTTTTGAAACTACAAAAGGCAAACACCAGTTTATCGAGGTTGAGTACGACAAGTTATTCGCTAAGGGCTAAACATCTAAAATATGATTCACCAAAAAGCTTTCAATATACGAGAGCCTTTTTATTTGTCTTGTATTAAACCAATTTTAGGTGCGTCTGTAGCAATTTCAGGTGCACTCAATAGGGATGCCGCGCCTGTGCTCATTTTGATCTTCCCAGCTATCTTCTCGGCTATCTTTTTAGCTTCAGTGATTTACACTGAAGCTCCAAAGCCAGAATATTGAATCGTCCATGCTATCGTATCGCCATAGTTTTCATGCAGGGAACCACGCTGATGTCTTAAAACACACAGTGCAGTCGCTGATTTTGCAGTCGCTTAAAGCCAAAGATAAAGCCTTCGCCTATATAGACACTCATGCCGGAGCCGGTTGTTACGACCTGCAGTCAAAAGAGATGGATAAAACGGGTGAGTTTCTGGAGGGTATTAATCTGCTCTGGAAGGATAGTGTTCCCGCTGGCATGCAAGCCTATTTAGATGTTTTAAAAACGCTCAATGCAGATGGCGAACTGCGCCACTATCCAGGCAGCCCAATGCTGGCCAAAGAACTCTGCCGTGCACAAGACCGTCTGCTATTAAGCGAACTGCACCCTACTGATTTTGCGCTGCTGCAAGAGCTGTTTAATCGGGATCGCCGCACTCAGGCAAATAAGGTCGATGGCTTCGCCCAGTTAAAGGGCGCACTGCCGCCATTAGAGCGGCGCGGCGTGGTTTTAATTGATCCACCCTATGAGCTAGATCATGAATATGCGGATGTGGTGAAGGCGGTTGTGGATGGTATAAAGCGCTGGGCAACAGGCACCTTTGCGATCTGGTATCCGGTGGTGCACAGCAATGATGTGGATTTTTTACAGCGCAAGCTTTCTAGCGCAGGACTGCCAGGAACATTACAAATAGAACTCAATGTGCTGCAGGCTAACAATCGTTATGGTATGACTGGATCCGGAATGATTGTGGTCAATCCACCCTGGAAGCTAGAACAGCAGATGAGTGAATTACTGCCCTGGCTAGTGGATAAACTGGGTCAGTCCCCTGAGGCCAATTTTAAACTGCGCTGGCTTAGTCAACCGAGCTAAACACTCACTAATAGCGGCGTTAAGACTGGCGCTCACGCGAGGCTTTCTTTTCCGCACTTTTCTCTGCTCTGCGACGTTCAGTCGCTTCCAGAGCGGCATTGCCTATATGCTCTTCACCCCGAGCTTTGGCTAACTTAACCTGCTTCTGACGCTCGGCAAAACGCTGCTGCTGCTCTTCGTCTACGCTGCCAAAACAGTGGTGACAGGAGAGGCCCTCCTGATAATTTATATGGTTCATCTCTTGCTCGGTAATCGGCATACGACAGGCATGGCACTGGTCGTAGGAACCGCGCTTAAGATCATGATCAACGGCAACCCGATTATCAAAGACAAAACACTCGCCGTTCCAAAGAGTCTGCTCCGCAGGCACTTCTTCGAGATACTTAAGAATTCCACCCTGAAGGTGATAGACCTCATCAAAGCCCTGCTCTTTCATATAGGCAGTAGACTTTTCGCAGCGTATACCGCCGGTGCAAAACATGGCAATTTTTTTGTTTTTCTTGGGGTCGAGATTTTCCTCAGCCCAGGCAGGAAATTCGCGAAAGGTTTTGGTCTTGGGGTTGACCGCATTGGCAAAGGTACCAATTTCCACTTCATAGTCATTGCGGGTATCCACCACCAACACATCGGGGTCGGCGATCAGTGCATTCCAGTCGGCAGGTTTAATATAGGTGCCGGCCGACCTTTTCGGATCTATGCCTTCGACACCCATGGTAACGATTTCTTTCTTGAGTTTTACCTTGGTGCGATAAAAGGGAATTTCGCTATGAAAAGACTCTTTGCAGTCGATATTTTCCAAGCCCGGCTGCTGTTGCAACCAGTCGAGCAGTGCATCGACAGACTCGCGAGTGCCGGATACAGTACCATTGATACCCTCGCTGGCGAGCAACAATGTACCAAACACCTGATGGTCGGTCATGGTCTTGAGCAGCGGCGCGCGCAGAGCAACGTAATTTGGCAAGGTGACAAATTTATACAGTGCGCAGGAAACATATTGATCAGACATTGGGCGAGGGCCTTGGATATCTCTTCTGGAAACGGCCGCATTGTAGCAAAACACTTAAGACTGTGGCACCAGTGGGTTAAATCCAATTTAGTAAAAAATTAGTCAAAAATGGGTAGGTATTTATACCCATTTACCTCAGTGATAGGACCGCCTAGCTCAGGCTACTCGTATTGAGTAGGTAATTTGGTACAAAATGCGGCGCAAGAGCGGTTCTAAAACAAACAATAAGAGTTTTCCATGACGATAAAAACAAACCGGGTGAGCAGCACACTTATTCGACTGTCTGCTGCGACAATTATATTGTGCGGACTACTGGCCTGCGGTGGAGGTGGAGGCGGTTCAGTTCAAGCAGGCCCAGCGCCAATTACCACGCCGAGGGACACTACTGCACCTGTGATCACCGTTATCGGCTCTCTTGCTCAGACTATTCCCCAGAACCTTAGCTATACAGATTCTGGCGCAAGCGCCTCTGATGCGATTGATGGCAGTATCACCGTAGTCACTTCGGGAACAGTTGCCAATGCGGTGGGCGTTTACACCATTACTTACACAGCGACTGACAAGTCTGGCAATTCAGCAACCGCAACGCGAACCATCACAGTGATTGCCGCTGCCCCCACTGGCCCTCAAGCTATAGATTCAGGAAAATGGTTTCATCAAACCCGCCTGCCCAATGGCAACAGCTGGTACAACAATGAAATACAGCACTACACCAACCGTATCCAAAACTCTTATATCAGCGATGGTACCTTGAAGATTGTCGCTATAAGAGAAAGTTTTACCGATCAAAATCGCACTAAGCAGTTCACCTCAGCACGACTCAATTCGAAATATGCCTTTACCTATGGACGCGTCGACGTAAAAGCCAAGCTACCTCAGGGCTTTGGCACCTGGCCTGCAATCTGGATGTTGGGTAAGAATATCAATGAGAACGGCGGCTATTGGCAAACTCAGGGCTTTGGCACCACTTATTGGCCAGCCACTGGGGAAATCGACATCATGGAGCACTGGGGCAGCAGAGAGCAAAATTACGTATCTAGCGCACTGCATACACCTTCCAGCTCCGGTAACACCTATAACGTAGGCGGGCAGTATGTAGTCGCAGCGTCAACTGAGTTCCACGTCTACTCGCTGGACTGGAATGCCGATCGGATGATCTTTAGTGTCGACGGTGTTGAGCATTACACCTACTCCCCCAACGTCAAAAATGCGTCCACCTGGCCCTTCGATGCCGACCAGTATCTGCTGCTAAATTTTGCTATCGAGCCCAGTATCGCCAGCAGTTTTAACGAAGGCGAGATGGAAGTCGATTACGTTAGAGTTTATGCCCCTAACGCCAGTTCAACAGCAAACCCGGTGTGGGCAGATGAGTTTAATAACTAAAATCTTAAGACGCTAAGACTGGCGAAGGGCTAATCGCAGTTAGCGGGACTTTAAAGAGCCATAGAGAGCTAAAGACACTTATAAAGAATTATTAATCTCGATAAGCGTCTGCAGGGGATTAGCCGATTGCGTAATGGGTCGGCCAATCACTAAATAGTCACTACCCAACTGCATGGCTTTTTGCGGGGTAACTATGCGCCGCTGATCATCGGCGGCGCTATCCGCAAGACGAATACCTGGCGTTACCAGCTGAAACTCGGCACCCAAATCAGACTTCAAACTACTCGCCTCTTGAGCCGAACAGACCACACCGTGCAATCCACAGTTCTGAGTCAACTGGGCCAAATGCAGCACCTGCTCACTGGGACTGCGCTGAATGCCAATTTCCAGTAAATCAGATTCATCCATGCTGGTCAGCACGGTAACCCCAATCAGCAGCATTGGGCTGCCCTGCTGTTCAAGAGCCTCTCTAGCGGCACTCATCATACGACTGCCGCCTGAAGCGTGCACATTGGCCATCCACACCCCCAGATCCGCAGCGGCACTCACGGCCTTCGCAGCAGTATTGGGAATATCGTGAAATTTAAGGTCGAGAAATACATCGAAGTTGCGCTCTACCAGTGCCTTGACCAATGTTGGACCGGCAGCGGTAAATAGCTCTTTGCCAACCTTTAAGCGGCACTGAGTGGGATCGAGCTGTTCAGCCAGATTCAGGGCTGCCCGTTGGTTATCAAAATCTAGGGCAACTATAACGGGTGCAGACGAACTCATAAGCGGATTAATCTCGTTTTGCGGCGCGAGCTAGTTTGCGCCGATAATAGGTAATAAGAACAGAGCTCGCCAACAGTCCAAGCAGGCAGCCAACGGCCAAAAAAATCATCAGCCAGAGTCCGAGACTCAGGGCTGTACTTTGAAAAATAACGAAATCGACGGTAAGCTGCTGGCTATTCTCTAGGGCAAAAAACGCACCGACGGCGGCAATGGCCAGTAATAAAAAAAACTTAATCAATGTCCAGACTGCGCCCACAGGGATCTCCTTTTTCAACCATGGTTGGTACAAAACCGCATTATAACCCTTGGATTATAGCTGCTAAATTATAAGGTCTAGAGTGTACTCTCTGCCTTCCCTTACGACAAAATATCAGCTTCATAAATTACGGGCGAAAAAATACGCCGCAGGCATAACCAACGGCGCATTTTGATATTCGTTGAAGCTAGCCAGTATCGGCTTACTTCTTGGCAGCACCAAAACGCTTGTTAAAGCGATCAATTCGTCCACCAGTCTCTGCTACTTTTTGCTTGCCGGTATAAAAAGGGTGGCAGGCAGAACACACGTCAAGGTAAAGAGCTTGCTCGCGTGTTGATCCGACAGTAATTACATTTCCGCAACTACAGGTCGCTTTTAATTCGTTATACGCTGGGTGAATCTCTGATTTCATCATATACTCCAAGTCGCTTGCCGCCACCCTATCAATCAGCTGGTAAAACGACCCAACTCTTGTATGGCACGGCAGGCCATTTCTAAAGAGCGCGGATTCTAGCAGAAATGAACTAGGTTACAAAAGGAATTCTCAACTTTTATTATGTCCCATTCTAAGCCTTCGAATAACGCCAAGCCTCTAATTGTTCGGGTTGCGGTTCTATCGCCTCTGCGGCGGACTTTTGACTACCTGGTGAGCGATGAATTTGTCGCTGCGCCGCCCCAGCGCGGCTGCCGAGTTAGGGTGTCATTTGGCAAGCGTGAGGTGATTGGTCTGGTGATAGAACAGACTCATAAAAGTGCCTTTGCTATCGAGAAACTAAAGCCGGTTGTGGCTGTAATAGACGCCGAACCCCTATTGCCCGAATCACTCTTTAAGTTGTTTATCTGGGCCGCCAACTATTATCACCACCCCATAGGCGACGCCCTGTTTAACGCCTTGCCAGTGCGCTTGCGCCTGGGTCAGTCACTGCCCCTACCCAAGGTGACTAAATGGTGGCGGGTTACAGACACCGGCAAAGAGCGGGGCCAGGAAATGCTCCGCGGCGGCAGACTGCACAAGCAGCGCGCCCTGCTCGATGAGCTGTCGAAAAAATCTCTGACCCGACAGGGCAATATATTGAAATTCTATACTCGGGCAACGCTCCAGCGCATCGAGGAAAAAGGGATTGCCGAGCTGATCTGCATCGGCCCCCAAGAAGTGGATCTGGATAACCTGTTGCTTGAGCAACCTCTAAGTCTCAATCCATCACAGCAGGAGGCCATGGATGCCATCGACTGCCACGGTTTTAATACCTGGCTGATAGATGGCGTCACCGGCAGTGGCAAAACCGAAATCTATCTTCAGTGCATCGAAAAAGTTATCCGCTACGGTCGTCAGGCACTGGTAATGATTCCTGAGATTAGCCTGACCCCGCAAACCGAAAAACGTTTTCGCGATCGATTTAATGTAGAAGTGGCGATGATGCATTCTGGGCTCACGGATCAGGAGCGCCTAGAATCCTGGACTGAGGCTGCCACTGGGCAAGCAGCGATCCTTCTCGGCACTAGGTCAGCAGTGTTTACGTCGATGAAAAATCCGGGAATTATTATTATCGATGAAGAACATGACCAGTCATACAAACAACAGGATGGCTTTCGCTATTCGGCGCGCGACTTAGCGGTTATTCGCGCCAAACAGGAAAAAATCCCAATTATCCTCGGTTCTGCCACGCCCTCGCTAGAGTCTCTTCACAACTGCGAGAAAAAACGCTACCAACACCTGATCCTAAGTACTCGGGCCGGCGACGCCCAACCTCCCACATGGTCTATGGTCGATTTAAAGTCTGAGCAGGTGGAGAGCGGCGTGGCAGCCTCGACCTTAAATGCCATTCGCGAGGCGATTCACAACAAACAACAGGTATTGGTATTTCTCAACCGTCGCGGCTTTGCCCCGGCCATGCTGTGTCACTACTGCGGCTTCTGTGCCGAGTGCCCCAACTGTGATGCTCGCCTAACGGTGCACCGCCGTCATCAGCGTCTGATCTGCCACCACTGCAACTACAAACGGGGACTGCTGCACTGGTGCCCCAGCTGCCGCGGCGATCGCATGGTCGCTGCAGGAGATGGTACCGAGCGCAGCGAAGCCTGGTTGCAAGAATGTTTTCCCGACACGCCAGTGCTGCGAGTTGACCGAGATACCACGCGCAAAAAAAATGCTATGCAGGCAATGTATGACAGGGTCGACAGTGGTGCACCCTGTATCTTGGTAGGCACCCAAATGCTGGCTAAGGGGCATCACTTTGCCAATATCACACTGGTCGCGGTACTGGATGCAGACAGCGGCCTGTTTAGCCCAGATTTTCGCAGTCATGAGCGACTCGGTCAGTTATTGACTCAGGTAGCCGGACGCAGTGGCCGCGGCAAGATGGCAGGAAAAGTCATACTACAATCTCATCAACCGGACCATCCGCTGCTCGAAGTCCTGACTCAGCAGAGCTACGGCGAATACTCCACATTATTGCGCAAACAGCGCAAGCAGGCAGAGCTGCCACCCTTTAAACAGCTGATACTGGTTCGTGCCGACGCTGCCCATGCGCAAAATGCCGAGGCGTTTTTGCAGTCAGCACGCCAGTGCGCGGAGGCAATTTTTCCCTCCGGTGAAACCGTCAATTATCTCGGCCCACTGCCGGCACTGATGGAGCGGCGCAATTCCCGACACCGCTATGTGTTACAAATTAGTGGCGGGCGGCGCAGTGATTTAAATTTTTTGCTCTCGCAGCTGGTATTCGAATTAGAAAAGTTACCCATGGCCCGGCATGTGCGCTGGGGTGTGGATGTGGATCCACAGGAGCTCTAACTAGATCATAGGGGCGCTAGCCAGGGCTCTGGGCAGATCACTGGACCTGTGGTTAAAACCGTCAAAAAAGCCGCGGAAAAGATAAATTTTTCGGCCAAGCAGTTTGCTTAAAAGCGCTTCCATCCCCTACAATCGCCGCTCGAATCAGGAGCTTTAAGAATGTCGCAAAATTATGCCAAAAGGAACTCTGGACGGGGCAAGCAGCAACCCGCTAAGCGCACCTCTGGGCTGCCCGCCTTTATTTTGGGCACGGCTTTTGGTGCCATCTTAACCAGCCTTTTACCGAGCCTAATGGAGAAAGCCCCTACGGCTACTGCAACGGTTCAGGATGTGACCGAGACCGTCAAAGCTGAAGCCTCGGACCTACAGTTCGACTTTTACACATTGCTGAAAAAAACCGAAATTATTGTTCCCAATAATACCTCTGAAGAGAGCGAGGACGAGCAGCCAGAGGAAAACTTTACCTATCTCCTACAGGCCGGTTCTTTCAAAATTGCCAATGATGCCGAGAGTCGGCGGGTGAAATTGCTGCTGCTCAATTTAAATGCCAGCGTCGAACTGATCAATCTGGGCAATGGCGAGAAATGGCACCGCGTCCTGGTTGGACCTTTTGATGATGCATCAAGCATGACTTATGCACGCATCAAACTGGCGGAAAACCAAATCGACAGCCTGCTGTTAAAACGCAAGATTTAGCAGCGCTTTAAATAGCCTTAGACTCAGAGGTAGGCGTCGTACTCCAGCAGCGTCACGCGGCTATCAAACTCGGCTTTTTCACTGCGCTTACTCTGGGCATAAACCGTCTGAAACGCCTCGCCCAAATAACCCTCTACAAACTCAGACTGTTCAAAACGCTGCAATGCATCGCCCCAGAAGCGCGGCAGCTGTGGCTCTGCTTTTACGGCCAATTCTCCAGCATCACCTACGATGGCCGCTGGCGGCAGTAGTTTTTTCTCAATGCCATAGAGCGCGGCAGCCAATATTGCCGCCACCGTTAAATAGATATTGGCATCAGCACCTGCAACCCGGTGCTCGATGCGCATAGCATGACCTTTCCCAGCAGGAATGCGCAGTGCTGTAGTGCGATTTTCATAACCCCAGGTGGGTGCTGTGGGCGCATAACAACCGGGCACCAATCGTCTGTAGGAATTAATATTCGGTGCAAAGATCGCCATAGAGTCGGCCATATTATCGAGACAGCCGGCAACTGCATGGTGCAAGAGGTCACTGCCCTCAGGGGTGCCATTATCAAAGACATTGTTGCCGTTGTTGTCGATCAAACTAAAGTGGATATGCATGCCATTGCCCACATCATCAGCAAAGGGCTTGGCCATAAAGCTGGCCTGCTTACCCTGCTGCTGAGCCACAGCGCGAATCGCTCTGCGTAACATACTGGCCTGATCACAAGCGCGCAGAGCGCAGTCCTGATGATGTAAATTAATCTCGCACTGAGAGGCGCCAAACTCACTAATTAAGGTATCTACCGGTAAATTCTGTTGCCCTGCGGTACTGCTAATGGCATCCATCAACGGGGCTATTTTGCGCATAGCCTCGATACCATAGGTAGCCCCTCCCAGTGCTGGAGACCCGTCGAGGGCGCGCTGAGTATGTTGGGGACGGCCAAATTGGTCGCGGTCGATTTCCAGCAGATGGAATTCCATCTCGCTGGCCACCACTGGGGTTAAGCCCAGCTTTGTATAGCGCGCTAAAACCTGTTGTAGGACAACTCTGGGATCGGCGGGATAGGCTAATTGACCATCGGGACTAAGCATAGAGACAATAATCTGCGCTGTGGGTCTACTGGCCCAGGGCACCACTGCCAGAGTGTCTGGGTGAGGCGTACAGATGCCGTCTGTATCGCCAGTTGCCGCTACCAACTGTTCGAGATCGCGGCCCCAGCAGTCCAGTGAGCATGTACTCTGCGGCATTTTATAGCCGCCTTCAAAGAGCTTATCAATCTGCTCCCGAGGCAGCCATTTGCCACGGTGGATACCGTTTAGATCGTGAAGAATAACCTCGAAAGTCTCGACATCGGGATAGGTCTGTAAAAACTGCGTTAGCGCATCGATGGATTTCATATTGAGCTCTATTTTTCCGGCGGTTGTGTCAATCAAGTCTCGGCAAGATCACCCAGCGCATCTTTTAGCGGCTGTAAATGCTCTTCGAAGTGCTTCCAATAAGCCACAGCTGAAGTATAAATTGGCTGCCTAACCTGTTCGGAACTGGCGGTGTTGACTGCCCGTTCAGTCTCGTGGAAGCGCAAACATTGCTCTTCCATTGGCAGGCCACAATAGTCTAATAGCGCCTCGACATTGGTCTCGAGATCCGCCACCACAGCTTCATAGTTAACCGAATAGATCTTCTCACCAAAGACTGTTTGCCAGTGCACCATCAGACGATGATAGTCGCGATAGTAACGCCCCAGATCCACTAGGTCGTAAGTAAAGTTTTGTCCCTCGGCCCACAACTGTTTAAAGCAGCCAAAGCAGTTGTCGATAGGATTGCGCACAGTGTTGATAATCTTGGCATTGGGCATGGCCAATAAAATCAGTCCCACATAGAGAAAATTATTCGGTAGCTTGTCGATAAAAAACGGCGTATCAGTCTGACGATGACGCTGGGCCTGAGCTAAAAACTGTTCGGCCAATAATGGCCATTGCTCGGCCTTTAACTGCGCTGCACCCAAGGGGTAGTTATCGCGACACATTGGATTGGGCTTGCGGTTTAAGCGCTGGGCCAACCAGGGTATATAAGGCAACTCGCGGGTACCCTCGACCTGTGAATGAGAGGCTAAAATTTGTTCTTGCAGGGTCGAGCCTGAACGCGGCAGACCCAGCACAAAAATGGCCGAGCTATCATCTAAACCATCATTGCTATGCTGCTGTAATAACTGGGGAGTAAAGGTGGCAATAATCTGGTCCACCTGAGCTGAAAAGTCATCGGCGCTCCAGACTGCTGATTTCTGTTTAACACGATTTGCTGTCTGATAAGCATTAAACGCAGCGTTCCACTGCTGGCGATGCTCATAGGCTTTGCCGAGGGCATAGTTAAAGTGCACTACATCTTTGTCTTTGAGCGGTCTATTTCCAGGCTTTTTTTCCCCGCGCATTTTATCCTCGCGCTTTTTATCAAAAGCCAATAATGCCTCCATGCTGGCCACTTCACTATCACTAAAACGGTAAGTTTTAAGATTTGATAATGACCAGGCTGCCTCGCCAAAGCTGCTATCTAGTTCCATACAGCGACGCAGGCATTGGATAGATTCATCCTGCCTACCGAGCGTTTTCAAGGCACTACCTTTTTGCGCCAACGCGGAAATATTGTCTGGGCTCTGTTGCAACACCGCATCGTACTGGCCAAGGGCATCAGCAAAGCGATTATCCCGAAGAAAAATGCTTCCCAGTAGCATCTGCGCCTCCTCCAGATGCGGTTCGATATCCAACACCCGCTGCACAGCCTCTTGGGCTTCAACCAGCTGATCCTGCCTAGCCAGTGCGGAACTCAGTTTTAACCACCACTTTGCTTGCTCTGGCATTTTTCGCACCAGCGAGCGAGCCAGCTCTTCGGCCCAGCGCGCGCGGCCGCTTTCGAGGGCGCGATTAATTAAAAATTCTTTGGCGCCAACCTGTTCTGGGTCCGCCTCTAGCACTTCTTTACAGAGAGCCTCGGCTCTTTCCGGCCCCCTTTCCTCCCGTGCATCAGTGGAGAGCCGATAGGCTTCAATAACCTTTTCTTTGAGCACTTGATGCTGTTGATTGACCCAATCCACCGCCGCCGACTGAGTGGTTTTACCCTGCTGTTTAAGCACTTCGGCAAGTAGCTTGTTGGCGGCCTTGAGGCTTGAATTTAGCTGCAGTGCTCGACGCAGTGACTGCTCTGCGAGTGGATATTTCTCAAGGGACAATTGGACTTTTCCGAGATCGGCCCAGGCATGGGCAAAATCATTGGCAATACTCAGAACTGTTTGAAATCCAGCCTCGGCTCGGACTAATTCACCGCGTTTTTGCCAAACCTGGGCCTGAAGCCTGAGAGTGTTAACTTCTCTGGGATTAACAGCCAACAAACGCTGACAAATAGATTCACAACCCTCCAGATCACCTTCGCGCAATGCCGCTAAAGCTTTAAAGAACTGTTGTTGCGGATCCATATACTGATCTCGAGGTGGTTTATTATTTTTCACAGTCTACAAAAAAACAGCCGAGAATGTCGGCTGTTTTTAGGGGCTGATAGATGACTAGAAAAAGCCTGAGGTTAAAATTTATACGCTAGATCTAGACCCACACGACGCGGCTCCGAGAAGCCAAAGTAATGAGGGGCAATAATGCCATCCGCCGGCGCTACGCCCTTGTAGTAAAACGTATCAAATACATTATTGACCCAAACCGTCATGCTCCAATTGTCCGTACTGTCATAGCCTACACGCAGATTGCTCACGGTAAACTCATCCAACATTATCGGCTCTAGAGAAAAGTCACCAAACCCTGGGCTAGCGCCCTGATGGAAGGTTTCCCACGTCAGATTAAGATCGCCACCTTCAATAGGTCGACTATAAGTCGCAACCAAGGCGGCACTAAAGTCCACCGTGCCCGGCAACATAGCGCCAGTACAGTCATCTTCGCAGAAGTCAGCGGAGAGGCTAGAGTTGGGTTTGGTTAACTCAGAGTCAGCCCAGGCTAAGCCGAGATAAATATCCACGTTATCGGTGGGCAGGTAACGCATATCCAACTCTAAGCCAGAGCCTTCCGCATCACCTACATTGGCCACGGTGTAGCGGCCATCCACATAATAGCCAGACTGCATACCGTCAAACTGGTAGCTGTAAAGAGCAGCATTCAGCTGCATCTGACCGTCTAAAAACTGACCTTTTAAACCCAGCTCTAAATTAGTGACTTCTTCTTTATCAAAGCTTGCCAGAGAGGGGTCAAAATCTAGGGCATCTTCACCGTCCAAGTCATCGACGGAAATATCGTCGGCAAAGGATAGTTCCATGGTATTAAAACCACCGGCTTTGTAGCCCGTTGAATAGGTGGCGTAGGTTGATACCTCGTCGCTGAGTTGGTAATTCACTGCAGCGCGAACCGAGGTATTCGTCCACTGATCATTGCCCTGAACAAAATCAGAGGTGTAGAACGGGAAGGTATACCAGGTGGCATTGCGTTCTTCGCCGCCAAAATTCTGGGCAAAATCACGATTATCCTCGGTATAGCGCGCCCCGACTATAAAGTCTAAGTCTTCATTAACGTGGAAGGTGGCATCGCCATAGAGACCCCAACCGTCATATTCCGCTTCCACATCAACCGAATCATTGCGTGTGCCAATGCCAACAATGGGATCGTACTCATAGTATTCATAGAGCGTTGCGCAATCGGTAATATCGTCATATTCGTAGTAGGTGCCATAGGCTGCACAAAAGGTATCTTCATCCAGAGTTTGATTAAAGCGTACCTTGAGCTCTTCTTTGTACCAAGAGGCGCCGACAAACCAACTTACACTGTCAGTCTCTTTGTTGATGCGGAACTCTTGGCTAAAGTAGTCCTGCTCTTGAATCTGATTGTAGTTAGACAGGAAGCTACTGCCGCCATCAAAATCTTCAAGGTAGTAGTAGTTATGCCCGCGTAAACCGGTGGTTGAGCTAAGCGTATAGTCATTGCCCAGATCCACTTCAACATTCAGGGTGACACCCCATACTTCACCCTCATCAATTAGATCTGACGAACTAACATCCGACGTAAACTGATCTTCAGCGGCATCGGTGCTGTAAAAAGGCAGGCCTGTTTCATCGGGATCAAAGGCCTGATAAATAGTCGGCGGCCCCTGACGATCTTCATACTCCAGCATCAATGTGCTGGTGATGACGTCATTTTCAAAGGCAAGGGTATAGCGAGCAGCGGTATTTTCAACACCACCAGTCTGCTGGCCATCATTGATATTAGTCACCCAGCCATCCTGCTGCTGGTGATAGACCGCCAAACGGCCACTAAACTGATCATTGATCGGCGTGTTTATAACCGCCGTAACTTCGCCGTAGCCATCTTGGCCAAAGCCAATATCTATGGATCCTCCGGCCTCACCAGTAGGCTTTGCCGTGGTGATCGAGATTGCACCTGAGGAGGCATTGCGGCCAAACAATGTGCCCTGGGGGCCCTTGACCACTTCGACCATCTCAACATCAAAGAAACTGGATACAGCACCACCGGTTCGGCCCAGATAGATGCCGTCTTGGTAGAGACCAATCGAGGGCTCAGCACCAACACCAAAATCATTGGTACTGATGCCACGAACATTCATCGAATCGAGAAAAGAGTCATCCGTATCACCGGATACACCCGGGGTTAAAAGGGCCACCTGCTTGGCATCGGAAATCTGCGCTTTTTCAATAAAGCTGCCGCTGAATGCGGAAACCGAAATAGGCACATCCTGCAGTGACTGCTGGCGTTTTTGTGTCGTGACAATGATCTCTTCGATCTGTGCAGCGGACAGCTGTCCGGCACTCAAGGTCGCCGCGGTCACTGCCGCTGAGATCAAGGTTTTTCTAATTTTAGTGTGCGTCATAGCAACTCTCCCAGTAAACATTGTCGGCAATTTTTTGCCTTGTTTGTTGTAAAATTGGCGGTTAAAAATGAGTGTTAAAATCGCTTGTTAAAGGTTCTCTGTAAAACTACTTGCTTGTCTCACGAGGCCCTTCAGCCGCAACCTGAGGCGCAAGTTTCTCAGCGCGGGTCAGTGCTGCTAAGTGTATAGCCAGCCCTCGCCGCCGACCAGATTTTTTTACCGGTTTGAGCATTTGTTTTCGGCCCGAAATAACGCCGCTATAGCCCCCGCATCTTAATAACTACCCTTGATTAACCACCCCTTTGGGTACATGACCGAATAGGCTTTCTATGGTGATATACGGTTTTAGCATCACCCCCCATAAATAGCCTAAACCGGTGATACCCAACCTTGAAGCAAGTGCGAATATCATGACCAAAAACCGAACTACCCAGCAATGGCAAGATCTAGATACGCAGCGGCATCTGCATCCCTTTACTGATTTTGATCAGTACGCGAAGAAACCTGGGCGCATTATTCACCGTGCTGAGCATATCTATGTCTACGATACCGACGACAATCAGATACTCGATGGGATGTCTGGGCTATGGTGCTGCAGTCTCGGTTACAGCCAACCGGCGATTGCCGAGGCGGTGAGTCGTCAGTTCGAGCAACTGCCCTACTACAATAATTTCTTTCAGTGCAGCAACGCGCCGGCGGTTGAGCTCGCTGAGCGTCTAGTGGATATGGCACCTGAGCGCTTTACCCATGTGTTTTTTACCGGTTCGGGTTCGGAGGCCAATGACACTAATATTCGCCTGGTGCGGCGCTACTGGGATCTGCAAGACAAGCCCAATAAGCGGATTATTATTTCGCGCAAAAATGCCTATCATGGCAGCACCATCGCCTCTGCCAGCCTCGGTGGCTTCAACTCGGTCCACCAGCAGTTTGAAACCCTGCCCTACGTTGAACATATAGTGGATCCCAATTGGTTCGTAAATGGCGGCCATCTCAGCCCTGAAGAGTTTGGTCTGCAAGCCGCGCGAGCACTGGAAGAAAAAATTGATCAGATCGGTGAAGAAAATATTGCCGCGTTTATTGCCGAGCCGATTCAGGGTGCCGGAGGCGTTATTGTGCCGCCCGACAGCTACTGGCCAGAGGTCAGTCGCATTCTTAAAGCCAGGGATATTCTGTTTATCAGCGATGAAGTGATCTGTGGTTTTGGTCGCACCGGCAGTCTGTTCGGCTGTCAAACTCTGGGTACAGAACCCGACTTAATAACCTTTGCCAAGGCGGTTACCAATGGCTTCCAGCCGCTGGGTGGCGTTTTAGTCAGCGATAAAGTTGCCAGCGTGATTACTGCCAAAGGTGGCGAATTTGCCCATGGCTTTACCTATTCCGGCCATCCGATCGCCTGTGCCGCGGCGATGGCGACATTAGATATTATGCAAAGTGATAATATTTTCCAAACCGTGCATGACCACAGCGCACCCTATATGCAAAAGCGCTGGGCAGAACTGGGGCAACATCCGATTGTCGGTCATACCCGAGGGTTGGGCATGTTCGGCTCCATGGAGTTGGTGCGCAACAAAGAAACCCGTGAACGGTTAGCGCCGGATCAGGTCTCTGGGGGCGTCTGTCGGGACCTATCCATTGCCAACGGTCTAGTAATGCGCGCCGTAGGCGACTCAATGATTATCTCGCCGCCACTGATCTGCAATCATGCCGAGATTGACACTATTATTGAGCGCGTAACTCAGGCGTTGGACCAGACTGCAGAGTACTTTTCGGTATAGAGTCCAGCCTGTGTCAGCAGCCTTACACGTCTTATTGGCACCATTCTGCTGCCAAACAAACATTTAGTCGTACCAGGCTGCCGAGAAAGGTAGATAGATCGCTGCCGTGCTGGTAAGTTAGAGGCCTTCTGCGCAGGGGGCGCGGAGGTCGCTAGCGCACACTGCGTCGATTTGGATTGCAGTTAAAGTAAGCTTCTTGAGATCTAAAAAATAATAACTGAGACATATATGAACAGACCTCTGGTAAAACCCAGCCTTGTCGACGCCCTAATTCCCGTTATCCTTTTGATCGCCATGCTCGCCGGCACTGTGTATGTGTTCGGGCTCGACTCCTCTGGACCCAATCAAGTAGCCCTGTCTTTGGCTGCTGCGATAGCCGCACTAATCGGCATTAAGAATGGTTTGAGTTGGAAGGACATAGAGCAGGGCATGATCGACACCATTACTGTGTCACTGCCGGCAATCCTTATTCTGTTTATGGTCGGCGCCCTGATCGGCAGCTGGATTCTCGCTGGTACGGTACCGAGCATGATCTACTACGGCGTTGAAATTATGTCGCCGGACTACTTTTATATGACCTGCTGTCTGGTCTGCGCCCTGATCGGGTTTAGTGTTGGCAGCTCATGGACCGTAGCGGGAACTCTGGGCATTGGCTTTATGGGCATTGCCGCGGCGCTGGATCTGTCGCTGCCAATCAGTGCTGGAGCCATTATTTCAGGAGCCTATTTTGGCGACAAATTATCGCCACTCTCGGATACCACCAACCTTGCGGCGGCGGTTACCAACAGCGATCTGTTTGATCATATTCAGCATATGCTGTGGACCACTATCCCGAGTTTCATTATTGCCTTAGCACTCTTTTTTACTCTCGGTATGGGCAGTGATATCAATGTCAAAGTAGATGATATTGAAATTCTTCAGGCTGCGATGCAGCAAGCCTTTTTAGTAAATCCTCTGATGCTCGGGCCGCTGGTGATGCTCTTGGTGATGGCGGTAATGCGCAAGCCAGCACTGTCGACACTTATTTGCGGCGTGGTGGCCGGCTGTGTGTTTGCCGTGGTATTTCAATGGGATGCGGTGATTGCTCTGGCGGCAGACTCAAACCTAAGCAGCTCCGCGGCGATTTTCAAGGGCCTGTTCACAGCCATGTTCCTGGGCTTTAGCTCAGTGAGTGGCAACGACTCTATGGATGCACTGCTGTCTAAGGGCGGCATGGAAAGTATGCTCTTGACCATCGGGTTGATTATCAATGCCATGGCCTTTGGTGGCGCAATGGCTCGTACTGGTCTGTTGGAGCGCATAGTGGAAGCCGCGCTGAGCCGAGTAAGATCTGCCGGCGGGCTGATCACTACGACCATCGGCACCTGTATAGGAACCAACGTTTTGGCTGCCGATCAGTATCTGTCAATTGTGATTCCCGGGCAGATGTTTTCCGATGCCTACAAGCGGCGCAATCTGAAAGCGATTAATCTTTCGCGCACTCTAGAGGACTCTGGAACCCTGACATCGGTACTGGTGCCCTGGAACACCTGCGGTGCCTTTATGTCGGCAACATTGGGCGTCAGTACCTTTTACTACGCGCCCTACGCGTTTTTTAATCTCTGCTGTCCACTCATTGCCATGGTTTATGGTTTTTATCAGATTAAGTTGCCGCTGATTACTGAGCCGGAAGCGTTCGCGCCAAACAACGGCTAAGCTATGGTGATAAATCCCGCAAAAGAGCTGTATCAATAAATATGTTGCCTAGAGCTTGCAGATCAACAGTTGGACTTCGCATCGCGTTAAGCCTTTTTACTCTGCCGGCATTGGCCTTTGGGCAACCCGACAAACAGCCGTTTGATGGTCAGCTGGCTATGGAGCATATAGCTCAGCAGGTCAGCTTTGGGCCCCGCACAGCGGACTATGATGGCAAACAAAAAACTCTTAACTATATTCAGCAGTTATTGGAACCCGAGGCCGACCAGGTCCTGGTGCAATCATTTAAGTCTTATGGATTGGCCGGCAACAATCTCTGGGCGAGCTATTATGGCACCGACTCAAAGCAAACTAACCACCGCCGAATTATGCTCGCGGCACACTGGGACACTCGCCCTATCGCCGAGCACGACAGTGTTCCAGCGAAACGCGCAGAGCCAGTGATTGGCGCCAATGACGGTGCTTCAGGTGTCGCGGTATTACTTGAGATCGCACGACTGCTGAGTGAAAAGCGCGCGCCAGCTACTATAGATCTGGTATTTTTTGATCTCGAGGATATGGGCAATATCGACAACCTGCCCTTCTCGATCGGTGCTGCAGAGTTTGTCCGAAAAAATCCATTTTATCGCCCCAATGCTGGTGTGGTGGTGGATATGGTTTGCGACAGAGAACTGGAGATTCCCCTTGAACGCTTCTCCCGAGACGGCGCTAAAGATCTGCAAGATCAAATTTGGCGTATTGCTCGCTCTCAGGGAGCCACCGCATTTAAGGATCGCAAAGGCACTTATATCGAAGACGATCACCTACCTTTTTTGCGCGCCGGACTAGACGTGGTCAACCTAATTCACTGGCCATTCCCCAAGTCATGGCATACCAGTGGTGATACTATTGACCAGTGCAGTGCTGACAGCTTGCAGCAGGTAGGCAGGGTGATTGCAGAATTTGTCTATTTTAAACGGGAACCGTTATGAAAAATATATCCGTATCGCGATTGAGATTTTTTTGCGCCTCACTGGTGTTAGCTTTTGGCTTTACTTATTTTAGCCCCGCTACTCTTGCTATCGACAGTGATGAACTTGCCCGCTCCGTAGCCCAGGATTACAACGATCGTCTCGGCGCGCTGTTTACCCATTTTCATCGCAATCCAGAACTCAGCTTTATGGAGACCAAAACCGCGAAAAAGCTTGCAGATGAACTGCGTAAAAGTGGCTTCACGGTGACGGAAAAAGTCGGCGGTACCGGCATAGTGGCTATTTTAAAAAACGGCGATGGCCCATTAGTGATGATGCGCGCCGATATGGACGGCCTGCCGATCAAAGAAAAATCAGGCTTAGATTACGCCTCTACAGCAACTCAAAAAGACCCCGTTACCGGCAATCAAGTCTCGGTTATGCACGCCTGTGGTCACGATGTGCATATCACCAGCCTGGCCGGCACCGCGCGACAGATGTCGGAGCGCCGAGATAACTGGTCGGGTACTTTGATGCTTATTGGGCAGCCGGCCGAAGAGCGTATTCGCGGCGCCAAGGCGATGATGGATGACAACCTCTGGGAGCGCTTTGGCCAACCGGACTATGCTCTGGCATTTCATGTTGGCGCCGGTATGCCGGCAGGCCTGATCAATGTGCAGGAGGGCTCGCCCTTTGCCGGTTCGGATAGCCTGGATATTATTATTCACGGTGTCGGCGCTCACGGCGCATCGCCCCATGCGGGCAAAGATCCCATTCTGCTTGGCAGCCAGATTGTTGTGGCACTGCAAACATTGGTATCGAGAGAATTGGCCCCCAGGGAACCGGGAGTGGTGACAGTTGGCTCTTTCCACGGTGGTACTAAACACAATATTATCTCTGATCGTGCAGTGTTGCAGCTGACCGTGCGCAACACCAATCTCGAGACCCGCGACACCCTGATCAATGGCATTAAACGCATCGCTGAAAATCTAGGTCGCGCAGCTGGTCTCCCGGAAGATAAATTGCCCGAAGTCATCCTGACAAAATCCTCGACTCCACCAACGATAAACAATGCCCCTCTGGTGCGACGTTTAAAGGCCGTATGGCAGGCAGGGCTGGGAGAGCGTCAGGTTGTTTCAATCTCATCCAAAGGTATGGGTGCGGAGGACTTCCCCTACTTTACAACTGAGCCAGCGATTCCCAGTGTCTATTTTTCCGTTGGTGGCACCAGCGCCGAGGATTACAAAGCCGCAGCGGCAGGTGGCCCAGCGATCCCATCACATCACAGCCCGCTATTTAAGATAGACCCCCAGCCGTCGGTTACCCGCGGAGTGCAGGCAACAGTGTTGGCATTAATGGATTTGATGCCGCCCGCGAACTGATCCACTAAAAGGATCAGCCCAGGCATAGCTCTTTTTTGAGGTCGGGAAAAGAGCTAGAGCACTGAACTAGAACAATGAACCAGAAGAAAGAGCTTAAGAGCCTAGGCGGCTAAATAACCGCTTTCAGAGATGACAGACAGTAATCAATATTCGCCTGTTTGCTGGCATGACCCATCAGGCCAATGCGCCAAACTTTGCCGGCTAGTGCACCCAAGCCGGCGCCGATTTCGAGGTTGTAATCAGTCAACAGTTGCGTGCGCACTGCTGCATCATCAACGCCCTCGGGAATAAAGACCGTATTCAGCTGCGGCAGGCGATATGCCTCCGGAACCAAAAACGAAATACCCATCTGCTCAAGGCCCTGACGCAACAACAAGTGATTGCTCTGATGACGCTCCCAGGCATTTTCCAACCCTTCATCCTGAACGATCACTAGCGACTCATGCAGACCATAGAGGCAGTTAACCGGTGCAGTGTGATGATAGGCGCGCTTGCCCTCTCCACCCCAGTAACCCATAACCAAGTTGAGATCCAAGAACCAGCTCTGCACCTTGGTCTGGCGCTTACTGATTTTTTCCGCCGCGCGCGGACTGAAACTCACCGGCGAGAGTCCGGGAGAGGACGACAGACATTTTTGTGAACCCGAGTAGATAGCATCGATCTGCCACTCATCGACTTTTAGTGGCGTGCCCGCGAGAGAGGTCACGGCGTCAACAATCGCAAGACAGCCATGCTTGTGAGCCAATTCAACCAATGTCTTGGCATCGGATTGGGCACCCGTGGAGGTCTCGGCATGAACAAAGGCCACCAGCACGGCATCCGGGTTTTGTATCAGTGCCTCTTCGAGTTTTTGCGGGTCTACTGCCTGACCCCAATCATCTTGAACCATGACTGCAACTCCGCCACAGCGTTCGACATTCTCTTTCATACGGCCGCCAAAGACGCCGTTCTGGCAGACAATCACCTTGTCACCAGGCTCAACTAAATTGGCAAAGCAACATTCCATGCCCGCAGAACCCGGAGCCGACACCGCGAAGGTGAGTTCGTTTTTAGTTTGGAAAACATACTGCAGTAGGGTTTTAACTTCATCCATCATGGTGATAAAACTGGGGTCCAAGTGACCTACTGTAGGTCTCGCCATGGCGGCCAATACAGACTCACTAACATCGGAGGGGCCGGGACCCATCAGTATGCGACGGGGTGGATGAAATGAACTGATACTCATTGTATTTTCCTGTTTTGATAATTTTTTAAAAAAAACCGCTTTTGACCACAGATTGCTATTCGTGACTGTCCGTCGCCATCCGTTACTGTCCGTTACTGTCCGTNNTCCGTTACTATCCGTGACTATGCCCGAGGTTTTTAGATGCTTAATCTGATCATTATCCAAGCCGAGCCCTTGTAATATCTCGTCGGTATGACTGGCGATTTCAGGGCCAGGCCACTCGGTTCCACCTGGCGTATTGCCTAACTTAGGCATCATCGCGGGTATCTTTAAGGGCTCACCATTGATCTCGACCTGCTCAAATAATCCCCGCGCTTGGAAATGACTGTCTTCCATCATATCCGCGACACTGTAGACCGGTCCGCAAGGGACTCGGTGCTTCTCGAGATTTGCCATAACATCGGCAAGGGGCAAACTGGCACACCAGGTTTTTAGTACCTGATCGATCTCCGCCTCGTGAACCACGCGCTTAGAATTGGTTGAGTATTTCTCGTCGGTGCCCATCTCTGCATGACCCACTGCAACCATCAGTCGCGCATAGATTGAATCGCCATTGCCGCCAATAACAACAAATTTTCCATCGGCACAGCCGTAGGTATTGGTCGGCACTATGCCGGTCACCGTGGTACCTGAGGGCTCGCGGACAACACCGGCGCCATCGTATTCGGGCACCACAGCCTCAAGCAGATTAAACATAGACTCATAGAGGGCAACATCCACTACCTGACCGCCGTCTCCGCGATCACGGGAACGCAGTGCCATCAAAATACCCAGTACCGCATGCAGTCCAGAGATAGTATCGCCAAGGCTTAAATTGGGGCGCACTGGCGCCTCACCTGGGTAACCGTTGACATAGCGGAAACCACTGATCGCCTCGCACGCTGAGGCAAACCCCGGTTTCACTGAATAGGGCCCAGTTTGGCCATAGCCCGAAATACGCGCATATATTAGATCCGGGTTATCGGCGCGCATGGATTCGGGGTCCAGCCCCCAGCCTTCGAGTACGCCGGGGCGAAAGTTCTCAACCACTATGTCTGCAGTTTTTAATAACTGCTTAACCAAATCTCGACCCTCGGGGGTTTTGAGATCCAGAGAAATACATTTTTTATTCCGCGCCAGACTGCGCCACCAATGCGAGGTGCCATCTTTGACTTCGCGCCAATTGCGAATCGGATCGCCGCCGGGGGGCTCAACTTTAATCACCTCTGCGCCAAAATAACCTAGCATACAACCGGCAAATGGTCCGGCCAGCAGCTGGCCCAACTCAATAACTCTTAATCCCTCTAGTGCTTTGCTCATCTTTTGGCCTTTCTTTTTATTCTCTAATTCGGTGAAGAAACTTTACTCATGCCATGAAATTTTCTGAACCAGTGTATAGACTGTAGAGTGCATAGACTGTAATTAGACGCAGAATAATAACAGAACAATAATCGCGTCAATAACAGCGTAACTCATAGTGGATATCACTGGAGACTGAAAACAGCCAAGCCAAGGCAATTTACAGACGCTGATTAACGTTATGGAACCGGCAGCAATATGTCGACTCTAAACTTCCATGTCAACGGGGGAGCCCTATATGAAGGATAAAGCCAAAGCGACCGAATTATGCCAACTAACTTTAGCTGCAATGGTGTTTTTCGGTTCAATACTGACTGGCCCCGCTAGCGCTCAATCCGACATTCCCACCTATAAACAAAGCGATCCGGTGGGCGACTATTTAGATGCTATAGATGCCGCCGAAGCGGAACTTAGCGCCTATTCACTAGAACTTTCTGACCTCTACCTAGGCTTGGGTAAATCCCACTTATCAAATCGAGAATACGATCGCGCGCGCAAGGCATTTCAGCGCGGCATGCAAATCGAACGGGTTAATTTTGGCCTCAATAGCCTGACACAGACTCCCTACCTGATGTCGATTGCCGAAACTGAAAGTTTTCTTGGCAATTGGGATGAATCGCAAAAAGCGCTAGAAAATCTCTACATAATTAATACTGAGGCCTACGGCGCCCAAGACCCTCGTATGCTTCCGGTTCTCAATGAACTGCTCGATTGGTATCTTGATACCTACAGCGACCGCTCAACCAGTGGCGGCTATCAGAACCTGGTGATTTCAGAGAAGCTCAGCACACGCATGCAGAGCATTCTCAATCAGACTGAAGAACTCAAGGATCCTGCAGCGCCAAAGATGTATCGCAAAATCAGCCATCTGCACTACTTTATTACCAATCATATTAAAAAACATGGCGATTCCTCTGAGGCCGGATTTACTTTTAATGCCTCCTCCACAACCAGCAGCGCCAATAGCACCTCACATATGCACTATCGCCGAGGCAAGGTGGCACTACAAAAGGTAGTCGAATCACTGGAGCTTCGAGAGGACACCCCAGCCTTAGATCAGGCTAGTGCCATAGCCGAACTGGGAGACTGGTATCTGGTGTTTGGTCAGCGTGCCTCGGCAAATCAAACCTATAAACTGGCCTACGATTTTCTTGGCGACAGCGAGCAATCCGAGGCGCTGCAAGAATCCTTTTTCAGTGACGCGAAGCTGATTGGATTTACTGATCAAAGCAGTGCAGCTAAGCGTTATGAGAAAGCCAATAGCGGTGTACCTATTGAAGAGCCAATGGAAATCTCTATGACTATCTCAACCAATGGTGTGCCGAGGAATGTAGAGATTGTTAATCCCCCAGAGGATCTCGGCAAAAATGTCCGCCGCGCAGTGTTAACCGATATCCGCGCCCAGCGTTACAGACCCAAATTAGCAGCGGGTGCGCCAGTTAGCTCTGCTATTCAATTCCCCTACGACATTAAATCCACTAACGCGACAAGAGACTAACAATGGGTAGAGCTTTTACTAAAAATTCTTGCTGGGGTTCAAAGTGCAAGACGTGGGACTGATTCTGGGACTGACGCTGAGACTGACACTAAAGTTACCTTCACTAAAATTGCCTAGGGGTTTAGCGATGGCCGCTACGTTGGCTCTCGTCTTGAGTAGCTGTCAAATGCCATCACCAACCAGCTCAGGGTCACCTATGCCCTCTTCTTCTGGAGGAGGATCATCTGGTCTACCACCAAGCTCTCCGAGTCCTGGTGGCGGCATGCCCTCTCCCGGAGGCAGTTCGGCGCCATCTGATGGATCATCCGGCACTGGTGGTCCTTCTGGCGCTGACGGCTCTTCTGGCGCTGACGGCTCTTCAGACGAAAGCGGCGATAGCACAGAGAGCCTAGACGACGCATTAGACGCCTCGTTGGAAGAGTTTGACGATACGGTTATGGGCGATGGTGGCGGTTCGAGTGAAATAGACATTCTTAGCCCCAGTGGCGCCAGCGGTGGAGTCGACAGTGATGAGCCGCTTTTTGAAGAAGCCGGAGAAGGCGGTTCTGACCGCAGCGCGTCCATAGAACAGCGTGCCGCTGAGGGTGCATCACCGGGCGCCGAGGGCGAGGGTACGGACACTATTGAAGGCTCCGGCAATCAATCAGCCAGCGCTGCAGGCCAGGATCAAGCTGATATTATTCCCATTCCCGAGGATATCGGTGACGGTCAAGGAGATGACATTGTGCTGCGCCAAATTCGTGACGCAGCCAGCAAAGAACAGGATCCAATTCTCAGGGAAAAACTCTGGGATGAATACAGACGTATAAAAGACCAGAGTTAGCTAAAGTAACCAACCATGAGTAATCGCCTTATCTTTTTAAAGCCAATCCAACTGAAAACTCTAGCCCTGCTTTTGATAGTTGGCTGCGGCTATGCCAACGCGGCAGTGGACAAAGTCACCTCTTCGACCCAGCTGACGCTCGACACCCCCTCTCGAGCCTACCCAATCGAAACATTATTAGATGTAGGCATACCCACATTAAATGATGGCCTCTACCTCACCGACGACAACGACACTGTGTTTCCCGAAGTGCGTTACGCCGAGGCGATCTATTTTTCCAATCAGCTCGGCAAAGTATTAGAGAAGAGCGGCGCCTGGGGCGCCATCCGCGTCACCCCCACCAACGAGGTGATTATGGACCTCTATATCAGTGGCACGATCTATCAATCTGATGGTGAAACCATGGATCTAGAAATCATCGCCACCGACAGCAGCGGCAAGCAATGGTTTAGCAAACGCTACAAACAGAACACAGGAAAATACGCGTACGACAGACGTTTAAAAAGCCTTGGCGACCCCTTTCAAAATCTATTTATCCGCATCGCCAATGACCTGCTCAACTATCGCGAAAAAAAGATTAGCGATCAGCGTGCCGAAGAGCTGCGCACCATTTCTGAGCTGCGCTTTGCCAAACAGTTTTCTCCCGAGGCCTTTGATAACTATATCAATGAAAACCGCAAAGGCATTTTAACCATCTCCAGACTACCAGCCGAAAACGACAGCATCCTGATGCGCGTGCGTAAAATACGTGAGCGCGACTATCTCTACATAGATCGCATGCAGGATTACTACGACGGTTTCTCGCAACAGATGCACCTTGCCTATCAGGACTTTCGCCGCGCCTCCTACGATTCAGTAGTCCGCGCACGTCAGCTAAACCAGCAGGGTAACAAACAGATTATCAGCGGTATTGGTGCTATTTTGGCGGGCATCTACGGTCGCTCTCAGGCGCGCACAGGTATTGCCGATGACGCTGGCACCGCCACGGCTGCAGTGGGTGGTTTTGTGCTCAAAGCCGGCCTCGACAAAAAACAAAAAGCCTCTGAGTACAATGAATCCGTGGCCGAGATGGGCTCTTCTTTGGAAGCTGAAATCGCGCCCCAGGTGATTGAACTGGAAGATCGCACCGTGACCCTCACCGGTACGGTGCAAGCTCAGTATCAACAGTGGCAGGACCTGCTGGGTAAAATCTACCAACAGGAACGTGGGACGCCCTGATTGATGGATAAGCCGATCGCCACTGACAGCAAACAAAAGGGAATACAGAAGCTCGCTGTAGCCCTGTTGCTTCTGTTGGCCTGTGGCGTGATCTTTGTGCTGCCCAATCTAGTGTCAGAACCCTGGATCAGCGGTGCGGATCAATCACAGCGAGCATCAGTGCCATCAGCCACAGTTGTCAGCCCCTCAACCGCAGCGCAAAAAACCAAGTATCGCCAAGATTCCCAGACGATTCTGGCGGAGATTATTCAGCGACGCGACCGTCTGATCAATGAGTTGGGCGTCGAGCAGTGGGGAGAGTTTGAATTTAAGCAGGCGCAAAAGGCTGTTGAGCGCGGCGATCAAGAGTACGGCTTTGGCGACTACCAAGATGCCGTCAATAGTTATCAGTCTGCCCTGGATGGTCTCACTAAACTGGAAGACAACGCTCAATCACTTCTTGAACAAGCAATTGCTGAAGCCAGGGTGGCAATCGAAAACTCAGTGCTCAGCAATGCACTTAGTGCCACAGTACTCGCCACCGCTATTGCTCCAGAAAATCGTACAGTGACAGAGTTAAGCCAACGAGCGTCAAGTTTACCTACAGTTATCAAAGCCATGGAATTAGGTGATCAACTGGTGGCTCTGGATAGATTAGATCAAGCTAAGCAGGCTTTTAATGAGGCGGTTACTGCCGATCCCAAACATAAAAAAGCCGCTGCCGCCCTCGCCTCAACAGCGCAGAAAATCACCGAGCAGCGCTTCCTTGGTCATATGAGTGATGGCTTCCGCGCTCTGGACAAGAATAGATTTACCGATGCCACCGAGGCCTTCGAACAAGCTGGCTCTGTCTATCGGGACAATCCGGCTGTTGCCCAGGCATTAGCTCAGGTAGAGACGCGCCGGTCCCAGCTATGGGTGAGCAACCGTATTGCTGAGGCCGCTGAATTAGAAACTCAGGAAAAATGGCAACAGGCTTTAGAAGTGTATAAGAAGCTGCTGGCAACGGATGGCACACTCAGCGATGTAAGGGTGAAGCAAATCCCAGTGACAGTACGAGCAGATCTCGACACGCGGATTAAAAAAGCCCTGAGTGACCCATTGGCCCTTTCCGCAATCAATCAATTTCGCCGCGGCCAAAAAGTCCTTCAGGATGCCGCCGGAATACGCAATCCAGGGCCGGTATTACAGCAGCAAATAGCCGAACTGCGGCAGGTCCTTAAAGCCTCGCAGACCCCAATTCAAGTGCTACTAACCTCAGACAGCAATACCGATGTCACACTGTTTAGGGTCGCCAAGTTGGGCGCCTTCGATAAAACCGCCGTATCCCTAAAGCCCGGCCGCTATATAGTTGCTGGCACAAGGATCGGGTTTCGAGATGTCAGAGTCGAGTTTACGCTGACAGATCAGGGCTTGGATAAGCCGATTAATATTCGCTGTAATGAGGCTATTTAACCAGGGGCTATTTAACTAGGAGCTATTTAACTAGGGGCTATTAACTAAACGTCGTTGCCGCCAACCAAATAAAAACAATTAGACATAAAATATGGTCAAGACAAGGAATACCACAACGCTCTCCGCTACCGACTTTACGCCACTGGAACAAAAGCCAGTCACGGGTCGCCGAGGCCCCTCGCCAGCAATTATATTTACCACTGCCTTCACAGTAGTGGCCATTGCCATAATGGTTTTTCTGTTTGCTGCTCGAGCCATTATCCTGCGCCTTGATCCAGCCATAGCCGAAGTCGATTTGGGCGGTCTGGCATTTCATATTGGCGATAATTATTTGCTGCTACAGGGGGAACACCAGCTTAGCGCCGAAGCTCCCGGCTACTATCCCCTGCGCAAAACCATCCAAGTCAGCGGTGAAGCCACCCAAGAAATCGATGTGGTATTACAACCACTGCCAGGCAATTTGCTGGTGCGCTCGACCCTCGACGACATTCAGCTATCAATTGACGATCAGGATCCGGTGACAGTGCCCGGTACCATCAGCGAAATGAGTCGCGGCGCCCACAAACTGGAATTTGCTAAATACCGTTACTTCACCCTGCAGCAAGAGGTGGAAATTGAGGGGCTGAGCAAAACCCAAGCCATTGATATTAGCTTGCAGCCAGCCTGGGGCCAGGTTGAGTTCACCACAGTTCCCGAAGGCGCTGAATTGTTTATCGACCAGCGCTTAATCGGCCAGACGCCATTGAGTGCCGAAGTACTGGAGACCGGTAGTCAGCTAACCCTCAAGGCTCCCGGCTACAAAACCCTGCAACAGCAGGTCAGAGTCAAAGCCGGCAGCAGGGCCACGCACCCATTAATCGAAATGATCGTCGCCGATGGAACCCTGACTATCAACAGCGTACCTCAGGGGGCCAGCATTACCATCGACAAGCAATTTAAAGGCACCACACCGATGGATGTGGCGGTAACACCCTTTGCCAAACACAACATTGAACTGTTCCTCGAAGGCTATCTAAATGCCAAGCAGTCAGTCAGTGTTAAGCCTGAACAGCAGCGTCAAATCAGCGTTAATCTGACTCCCAATATAGGCAGAGTTCGTCTCAATATCACGCCAGCTGATGCAGCTATTTTGGTCGATGGCAAACGTCTTGGTACTGGCAGCCAGACCCTTAGTCTAAACGCCAAACCACAGAGTATCAGTGTCGAAAAAAGCGGCTACGAAACCCAGTCTATGACTGTTACCCCTAGACCCGGACATCAACAGGCACTGACTATTCAACTACTGACTCTGCAGCAAGCCTATTGGGCCTCACGCCCGGCGACAATCAAAACATCGGTCGGGGGGAAATTGAAATTGTTCCAGCCCGACGAGCAATTTATGCTCGGCGCGCCGCGACGTCAGCCTGGCCGACGCGCCAATGAAGCCGAGCGCGCAGTGCGCCTCGAGCGACCTTTTTATCTGGCCACTAATGAGACCACCAACGGTCAATTTAAGCGTTGGAAAGATCGACACAGCTCAACGGCGGTAAAGGGCCAAACCCTGGATATGACCGATCAACCGGTGGCCAAGGTAAGCTGGGAAGACGCCGCACTGTTCTGTAACTGGTTGAGTCGCAAAGACGGGTTGCCTGAATTTTACACTGTTGAAGAGGGGCGCATTAACGGCACTAACTGGGATGCTCATGGCTACCGACTGCCCACCGAAGCTGAGTGGGCCTGGGCCGCAAAAGTTAATTCACAATCTGTCAGCCAGGTGTTCCCCTGGGCTAATGAGCTCTATCCACCTATGCAAGTCAGCGGCAACTATGCCGATCAGAGTGCCAGCGGGTTCCTCAGCTTTACCCTGGCCAACTACAATGACCAGTATCCGGTCTCTGCGGTGGTTGGCAGTTTTTCGGCCAACGGCAAGGGACTCTATGATATGAGCGGCAATGTTGCCGAGTGGGTCAATGACTACTTTGATATTAGACCTAATCGCCGTGAGCCTGAGGTGGACCCTCGGGGTCCAGAACAGGGCAAAAAACATGTGATTCGCGGCGCCAGCTGGGCCCTCGCCTCGCGCACCGAGCTACGCCTCAGCTACAGGGATTCTGGTACAGATGGGCGGATTGATTTAGGCTTTAGAATAGCGCGCTATGTGGATAAACCAGGGGGAACACTTTAGTTGTGCCCAGAGCTAAAACTCCTCAGGTATTCGGACAGCCGAGTGGGTAAAAACTACGATAGATCAAATAAGAGCAACACTATGATGCTGATTGTCAGATTTTTATGTGCCGCTGGGCTTATAGCCACTATGCTGGTCTCTTCGGTGCTCTCGTCTCAAGAACGGTCTCAAGAAGGGCTGGAAGAGCGGTCGCAGGCGACTGCAGGGAAGACAGAGGACGCTATTGAGCAAGAGGTCTCTCAAACAAAACCAGGCCAAGCATCGAAAAATCAACAATCGGCAACAGACAGCGACAAGAAACCCGCTGGAGATTTTAAGCCCAGCGAGGAGATATCTGAAGATTTCCCTGTGCCATTGCCATCCGATATTTAGACTCAATCGAACATTAAGTAGCCCTCAGAAGGCTGCAATAACAGGAGCCTTTAATGAAAAGTCACACCAATGAAATGTTTTTTCAACTCGTCGCCCTGCTGCTGGCTGTCATTGTCGTGCACGCTATTTTTGTCACTGTGGTGCGACCCAATGCCGAGAGTACTATTCGCCACCATGCGGAGATGGCTGCAGCGGGAGAAGATTACGAGGTGCCACGATCATTTTTTATTGTGATTAAAGACCTAGAGCAGGAGGCCTGTTTTATTCTGATGATCTGGGCTCTGGCAATTATGGGTTACAAAACCCGCAGTGCCATGGCCGAGCAAAAGATGTTCTCAAGCGCGCTAATCAATATCAGCGAAGGGTCGAGGGTCTTACCTGAAGATGCCAGTCAGTTGGCGCGACCACTGCAATCACTGAATGAGCCACAGCGCTCCCTGCTGCTACCCCGGGCACTGCAAACTGCCCTGACACGCTTCCAAGTAACCGACAGCGTACAATCTGCCACCGATGCGGTGAACGTTGTCTGCAACAATGAAAATGACCGCCTGGATTCCGAACTCTCTATGGTCCGCTATATCACCTGGGCAATTCCATCGATTGGATTTATTGGCACTGTGCGCGGCATAGGCGCTGCACTAGGTCAGGCTCATGAAGCCATGCAGGGCAATATTGCCGGTGTTACCAGCAGTCTTGGAGTGGCGTTTAACTCGACCTTTATTGCCCTGCTGATCAGCATGGTGGTGATGTTTTTTATGCATCAGCTACAACTTATTCAAGAGCGCTTGGTGCTCGACTCTCACGCCTACTGTGAAAATAACTTGCTGCGCTTTTTAAAGGCCAAATAAATTATGCGTTTCGCTGTCCTCGAACTAAATGATCAAGCTCTGCTGATTAAAAATCAGGATGGAGAGGTATTCTCCGAACCCGGCTTTGCCTTGCACACAGGCGAAGGCATTGTCACCGGAATAGAAGCCCGCAAGCAGGCCTGGCTGCAACCGCAAAATGTCTACCGCCAGTACTGGCGCAATCTCAACCAGACCGAATTATCTGGAGATCTGCCCTGGGCCCGCCACCATGCCGATATTGCCTTTGCGCAGCTGAAAACACTGTTCAACAGCGCCGGCTCGCCAGAACGATTGGTTATCAGTGTTGCCGCCTGCTTTGATGATGATCAGCTGTCTTTATTACTGGGATTACTCGGTGCAATTCCGGTTGAGGTCATCGGGGTAGTAGATAGTGGTCTAGCCGACTGTATGTATATGGCGGACCATGTCCATGGTCCGAAAGAAGAAGAAAAAACCACACTGCATATTGATCTGCATCTTTTTCAATCAGTCGCCAGCCAAATCACCTACCGTGAAGACGGTGTGCAGGTTACCGCACAGCGAGTGCTGCCAGAACTCGGCGCCATGGATATCTATTCGCTGCTGGCAAAACATATTCGTGACAAGCTGGTGAAGAACTTTCGCTTTGACCCCATGGATGCGCCTCAGGGCGAACAGGCAATCCATGACCTGCTACCGGACTGGGTAATACGCTTTGAGTCGCAGGCGGAATACGGCATGGTAATTCCCTCACCCCGAGGAGATCTGCCGGTAATGCTGTATAAATCGGAAGTGCTAGAGCTTCTCTCAAGTCGGCTCAATAAGCTCTCCTCTATGCTGCGGCAGTTTTCCGACAACGATGTCACTTTCTCGAAAAATGCACGGATGATTTCCGTACTCACTGATGAGTTTCACGCCTCAAGACATTTAAAAGCCTATCAGGGCGTCGATAGCTGTTTTAAATTAGCCGATGATTTACTTGCCGATGCGTTGCAGTCCGACAGCGACAATCTTCACCGCATCACTTCCATTCAGCATCTGGAGGACAAGTCGGCAAAGCCGCCGCTCGAACTCAGACCGGCCGGCACCGCGACTCATCTGCTTTACCAAGGGCAGGCTTGGCCGCTGCAACAACCTTTGAGTATCACTATAGAGAGCGACCGGGTGCAGGTTTTAGAGCGCCATGACGATGCTGCAACAGCGGTATTAGTCGTCGAAGGCGAACAGGTTAAAGCGCTGCACAAAAGCCCAAAAGCCACAGTCGAGTTACCCCATATAGCCCTCTGTGGTATGGAGCTGTTTATCAACGCCTACAGGTTTGAGCTAATTGAGGTCTGCAATGGCTAGAAAGCGCCGCAATATAGCCTTTAGCCTCTCGTTTCTGGACATTATGGCCTGCGGCTTTGGTGCGGTAACGCTGCTATTTTTGATTTTGCGTCACAATGCCACCGAGATTGTTACACCGGATCCACGACTCGCCTCTGAAGTAGAACTATTACAGGAAGATATTCGCCAGGCTGAAGAGGCGAAGACCGAACTCTTAAATAGTCTTGAGCAATTACAGTTAGAGCTAGTCAAAGCACAGGGAGCATCAGACCGAGTGCTCACGGATCTCGAAGAAATCGAAAAAAGTATTCAATCAGACCCCAAAGACGAAATTGCCAAACTGCGACGTCAGGTAGACCAGCTTGAAGAACAGACCGCTGAGATGGAAGAGTTGGATTTTGGCGACAAGGTGCGCGAATTTCTCGGGGACGGCAACCGTCAATATCTCACTGGGTTAAAGCTCGGCGGCGAGCGCGTAATTATCCTGGTGGACGGCTCCGCCAGTATGCTCGCGGACTCCGTGGTGAACGCAGTGCGACGCAGGAATATGAGTGACGAAGATAAACAGCAGTCACCCAAATGGCAGTGGACCTTGCGCACAGTGGAATGGCTCTTGGCACAGCTGCCCCCCAGCAGTCGCTTTCAAGTCTATATGTTTAATACCGAAATCCAGCCAGCACTGGTCGGCTCTGAGGGTGAGTGGCTGGATGCAGCAGACTCGTTAGTTTTAGAGCAAGTTGTGGAGGGTATTCGCCAATACTCGCCGGGCAATGGCACCAGCCTGATTAATGCATTAAATTCGATCAATGATTTCGAAGACCAGCCCGACAATATGTTTATTCTCACCGATGGCTTGCCAACTCAGGGCGCTGCGCCACCGAAAAAATATATGGTCAGTGGCCAACAGCGTCGCAGCTTTTTTGCCAAAGCACTGGAGAGCCTGCCCGGCGGAATGCCAGTGAATACCATCCTCTTCCCAATGGAAGGCGATCCCGAAGCAGCCGCGCTATTCTGGCAGCTTGGAGTCAATACACAGGGTGCCTTTATCGCACCCTCGCGAGATTGGCCATGAAACGTCAACGGCGGGAACTTCAAGAAGCCAGCATCTCGTTTCTCGACGTTATCAGCTGTGGCTTTGGCGCGATTGTACTGTTACTGGTGATAGCCCGGGTGGGTGACCCTAGTGCTCTCGAGGAGGCGGAAGAGGCATTGCGCGGCACAGTCAAAGAATTTCAGCAGCAGCTATTTGATGTGCGCGGCGAATCTGTGGTGCTAAACACCGAGCTTAAATCCCGCAAGCAACAGCTCTCGGAACTGACTGAACGCGTGGCGCGGTTAAAGGCCAAGCTCGCCAGCGTCGACAAACAGGCACAGACCATCTCCCTATCTCAGGCCCGTGAAACAGAGCAGTTACAGCTGGTGATGCAAATTCTCACCGAAGAGATGGAGCGTTTAGTGGGTCCCGAGTTTAAGCAGCAAAATAATCTGATCGGCGGTATTCCCGTGGACAGCGATTATATTATTTTTGTTATCGACACCTCCGGTAGCATGCAGGTAGCCGCCTGGGAGCGAGTCAAAAAAGAGATGATCAATATTCTCGATATCTATCCGGACGTAAAAGGTATTCAAGTACTCAATGATATGGGCCAATATATGTTCTCCGCCTATCGTGAGCGCTGGATTCCCGACAGCCCAAAGATGCGCGAAGAGATTATTACCACTCTCGGTAACTGGGCACCTTTCAGTAACTCCAGCCCGGTGGAGGGGATTAACGCCGCGATTCAAACCTTTTATAAACGAGATCGCAAAATCAGTATCTACACACTGGGCGATGATTTTCAGGGCCGCACCATTAGAAATGTGGTTCGCGCTGTAGACAAACTCAACCGCGCTAATCTTGGCGCCGATCGATTAGTCCGCATTCATGCCATCGGCTTTCCGGTGCACTTTGCCCGAGGAGGCGCACCCAGCGTATCGGCGATCAAGTTTGCCGCATTGATGCGTGAATTAAGTTATAACAACGGGGGAACCTTTATTGGCTTGAATAGCCTTAACTAAAGGGATATGAATATGCCAAAAACAAAAATAACCTTATTTTCTGTGCTAATCGCAGTGATTTTTATCAGCGGCTGCAGCTCTACGGCGCAGGTACAGATCGACTCACAATTTCCCACTGTGGTGTCAAAACCCAAACCGGTAAAAGCGGCAATTGTCTTCACTGAAGACTTTAAACGCTATATCGCTAGTCCCAACAGTAAAACCAGCATCGATCTGGGCAACGCCCAGACCGAGCTGCTAAGCAATGCCTTTGCAGGTCTTTTTAACGAAATAGAATTTGTTTCAGCAGTATCAGATGTAACCTTTGAAAACGCGTTGGTAATTACCCCATCGGTGCAGGAAGTACAGGTTTCCACCCCCTCAGACACCTACCTTAATGTCTACGAAGTGTGGATTAAATACAGTCTCGACATTGAAACAGTCAGCGGCGATCAGGTAGACAGCTGGTTTATGCCCGCTTACGGCAAAACACCCGATTCCTTTATGCTGTCCAAAACAAACGCGATCGAAGAAGCCGCCATAATTGCCTTGCGGGACGCAGGCGCCAAGCTACTGCTAGACTTTTATCGTATACCCAGTGTTTACAACTGGTTAGTCACAGAGCAGATATCAGAAAATAACAGGAACAGGAGCAGCCTTAGTGAATAAATTACTAGCACTCTGCGGGCTGATCCTACTGGCCGGCTGTGGCGCAACTACCACTATCGATGAATACCGACCGAGCAATCAGGTTATGGACATTAATAGCGAACAGTCAGTGGTAATTCTCGGCCGTCGCGATGCCGGGCACTATGACACTGACCGGGAATTTATCAATTGCGTCGCCAATAAAATGAAAGGCGCAGATATAGGTGTATTTCCCGAGCAGCAATTTGTCGATGCGATTTATCCCTGGTTTGAACCGCGCACCGCACCCAAAGGACTCAAACGATTGCGGCGACTAGTGGAAGACCCCGCTATCAAAAAACAGATTGAGAGCAATGGTATCCGCTACCTGGTGTGGTTAGACGGCTCCACTGAGACGCATGATCAGGGCGGCTCAATAAGTTGTGCCATAGGGCCCGGTGGTGGTGGCTGTTTCGGCTTCGCCCAGTGGGAGAAAAGCTCGATCTATGAAGCCATAGTCTGGGACCTGACCAACCTCACCGAAAAAGGTCGGCTGCGAGTAGACTCCTCCGGAACCTCCTATCTGCTCGGCGTAGTCGCGCCGATACCCCTTTTAACACCAGTAAAAAATGATGCCTGTACCAGTCTTGGCACGCAGCTAAAACAGTTTTTCACTGTAGAGCAGCCGCAATGAAACACTACCTAGTCCTGCCATTAGCCTGTCTCGCGTTATTTGCCCCAGGGCAGGCTATGGCAAAAGTCACAGGTGCAGAATTTTATAAAGAAGTACTTCAGGGCACCCCTCTATACGATGATCCGGCGCTGGATAGCTATATTAGAAACCTCGGCGAAGAGGTTGTGGCCCAGTCAGAAATGGCCGGTGAAAAGTTTATCTTCACGCTTCTTGATTCGCCCGACCTCAATGCCTTCGCTACTCGCGATAACTATGTCTATGTCAATCGCGGCCTGCTCAACTATGTTAGCAATGAAGCACAGCTGGTCTCTGTATTGGCCCATGAGGTGGGTCATATCACGCGCAAACATGTCACTGGCCAAGAGGGCAAAGCCACAGGCGCGCAGATTCTCTCCACTGTAGCCGCAATACTCTCCGGCAGCGGCGAAGTCTATGAAGCGGGTATGGCCTATGCCAACTCGCTGATCCGCGGTTACGGTCGGCGCAATGAGTTGGAGGCCGATGAAGCCGGTGCTGAATATATGGCTAAACTGGGTTATGCCCCCAGCGAAATGATCAGCATGCTGTCGATGATGAAAGATTATGAGCTGCTGCAAAAAGATCGCGCCAGAGCCAAAGGTGCCAGCAAGCAGACCTATCACGGTATTTTTTCCAGCCACCCGCGCAACGACTCGCGACTGCGTACCGTGGTTAGTAAGGCGCAGACTTTTCAGGCTGAGCAGTCTCGTGGCGACGGTGCAACAACCTATCGCAAACTCACCGAGGGCTTAATCTGGGGAGAAAACTTTCTCGCCAAAGAGACTAAACCCCAGCGCTATTCTGATATGACACTGCGCGTGCGCTTCGACTATCCCGAGGGATGGGCGCAGGCAAATGACAGCAAGACACGTGGCTCTATTGGCACGTCAGTCGGGGGTGTAACCGGTGATGTAAAAGATGCCGCAGCTGATAAGTCAGATAACACTTCAGACAGCACTGCAGACAGCACTTCAAACAGCACTTCAGACAATAGTGCAGCCAGCACCCTTAAAAGCGGCGATGCCAAATTGACCATGGCCCCTATAGCCCGCACCAGTCAGACACCGGAAGAGTATCTCTACAATTATCTTAAAGTCTCAAAACTGGATCAGGGCAGCGCCATTGCACCAGCAGGTTTAAAAGGGTTTAGCGGTATCTTGCGCGGTGGCGGCGACCAACCAGACAGTCGCATTGCAGTTATTTACTACAAACTAAATGCCTTTGTGTTTATCGGCGAAGTGAACAAGGCAGAGCAGTTCGCTGAGGCCGACAAACTCTTTGTCAAATCTATCTCCACCTTTAGACCTATTTCCCGACGCGAAATTGAAGGCCAAAAGCCACAGCGAATTCACTACGTCAAAGCCACTAATGCCACCACTTTTGAGAAGCTCGGGAAGGCCCTAAAATTGAGCGCCTCCGAGGTTGATGACCTGCGTATAATCAACGGCCACTACCCCAGCGGCGAGCCCCAGGCCGGTGATTGGATAAAGATTTTTAAACAGTGATACGACCTTGATTAAACTACCCGCAAATCGCTCTAGCAGCTTATATCTGCTGCTGGCTGTACTTATAGCCATCAGCACAACCACCTATTGGCTTGGCAGAACCGCCCCCGATGTGGATGCATCAAACGGCCTGGATGCGTTGACCAATATTGATAGCGAAGTACTGCAGCAGCATATCAACAGCAAACTATTTGGCGAAGCCATAACCGAACCTCAAGGCATGGGTGCTGAGATCCACAGCACCACAGATTCATCGGCCATGCAGGCAAAGTTGGCGGGATTAACCAAGAATGTGACAACTCAGAGACTGCCTACCGCCGACGAGCTGAAGACATTTTATAGGCTCAATCAACAGCGCTATCGCAACCCATCAACGTTTTGGCTAGAGGTGATTGGCTTCGCCACCGCCAAACACGGCGGTCAAGTGTTCGAGCGGGCTGAGCAAGAGCTGAAGACGGGACAACCGCCAGTGGGAGACCTAAGGGACCAATACGCCGCCATCTCGACTATTGAACTTGAGACGCGTTACGGTCAGAGTTTTGTCGACAGCCTGATGGAGATCGAACAATCTATCTCAGCACTTGCGAAAACGCCACCATTCGCCTGCTGGCATGGACCCATCAGTTCGTCTTTGGGCGCCCATCTGGTGTGCGTCGATAAAATGATTTGGGGGGATTACCCACCCCTTGAAGAGGTGGAAAATCAATTGATCAATGACTGGCGCTTCTCAGTCAGCCAAGAAACGCCTAACTAGTTCAGGCCATCAATTCAGCAAAGAAGTTACGCAGCCCAGGTGCGCCGCCCTCTTCCCAAATTTTCAATGCTGCTGTACCGACAATGGCAATATCCGCATGGCCGCGCAATACATCTATATCCGCTTTACTGCTGATACCAAAACCCACACCCATGGGCACATCAGTGTGTTGACGACAGCGTTCAACTAGGGCCAGAACATCGTCACCCATCTGGGTCTTCGAACCTGTAACGCCTTTGCGTGCAACCACATAGACCAGGCCGCGACTTACGGCGCCAAGTTTAGCTAAGCGCTTATCACTGGTGGTAGGCGTCATTAAAATAATCGGTTCTATACCGGCCTCTTCGGAGAGACGGTGTAACTCAGGTGATTCTTCAATGGGCAAGTCAGGCAGAATGTAGCCTACTCCGCCAGCGTCTTTAACACGCTTTACAAAAGCCGCTTCACCCATTTTAAAAGCCGTATTGTAATACCCCATCATCAACACTTTAAACGGGAAACGCGCGCTGACCAGTTTCATAAATTCGAAACACTGATCCACCGTAGTGCCAGACTTTAGCGACTGTTCATTGGCGCGCACAAACAATGGACCATCGGCGCTGGGCTCAGAGAATGGAAACTGCAGTTCCACCAGATCTACACCGGCCTCAGCCATGATTTCCAACTCTTGAAGATTCTCCTCAAAGGAAGGATAGCCACAGACCACATGGGCCATAACCAAAATATCTTTGCTCTGCTTGCGCTCGGCAATAAAACGTTGCAGGCCCATTAGTTGTTCTCTCCGCGATACTGATCGGCTTTGCCACCGATAAATGACTTCCACTTGGCATCATCCAAGGCATCGGCAATGGTAAAGATATCTTTGTCGCCACGACCGGACTGGTTGATCAGGATAATCTGATCCTTGCCCATGGTCGGCGCTTCTTTAATGGCCGTCACAAAGGCGTGAGTACTTTCCAGCGCCGGAATCAATCCCTCAGTGCGCATGGTCAGTTTGAGAGCTTCTTTTACTTCTATATCGGTGGCCGCTTCAAAGCGCACTTTGCCCTGATCATGGAGGTGGGCAAAGATAGGGTTCACACCTATATAGTCGAGACCAGCTGCAACCGAATGAGTCTCATTCATGTTGCCCTCGTCGTTCTGCAGGAAGTAGGTTTTATAACCCTGAGCAACACCAACAGTGGCATCGTCATAGGCGAGGCGTGAGGAGTGCATATAGGAACCTACACCGTGGCCGCCGCCCTCAGAACCAATCAACTCGACATTGTCGTCATTCATAAAGCCCTGGAAGATTCCCATGGCGTTGGAGCCACCACCGACGCAGGCATAGACACGGTCCGGCAGGCGTCCAGCCTGTTTGAGCATCTGCTCGCGAGCTTCGAGACCAATAATTGACTGAAACCAGCTAACCATCTCTGGGAAAGGATGAGGTCCACAGGCGGTGCCCAGAATATAGTGGGTATCGGCCATGTTGGTGACCCAGTCGCGCATACATTCATTGACTGCATCTTTTAACGTCTTCTGACCATCTTCGACTGCAATCACCTCAGCGCCGAGATTTTCCATCCAAAAAACATTGGGTCGCTGACGTGCAACATCCACTGCACCCATATAAATTTTGCATTCAAAGCCAAATTTAGCCGCCATGGTCGCCGTGGCAAAACCATGTTGCCCGGCACCGGTTTCAGCAATCACTTTGGATTTTCCGAGACGCTGACAGAGTAGCCCCTGTCCCATCACATTATTCACTTTATGTGAACCGGTGTGGTTGAGGTCGTCGCGCTTGACATAAATCTGCGCTCCACCCAATTTCCGAGAGAGATTTTCCAGATGGGTTATAGGTGTTGGGCGTCCGGAATAGTTCTGCAGTAGCGACACATACTCCTGCCAAAATTTTGGATCAGCCTTACACTCACGAAAGCACTCAAGGAGCTCTTCGATAGTTGCGTGCAAAATTTCTGGCAGAAAAACACCACCGTACTCTCCGTAGTAGCCTTCACGACCCTCGGAAAAGTCAAAAATATCCATGAAACGCCTCAATAGGTCGCGGTCGAAGCACAAATGGCCGACCGCTGTTCGAATGAATTACTCAATGATTTAAACGTGTTAATTAACTTTGTAAATAAGTCGTGCTTTGATCAGGGCCGCTAGTTTAGCCAAGTCACCGGACTGACACAACGATACCGTGCTTTAGACGCTTAGAGTTGTGCCAATGTCGTTGGTTATACGCCTCAACAACGTGACTAGTTTATTGGCGTCGGTCAGTTATTTTGGCAAGCCCATACAGGCTAGGGATCACAGCGATTTATCCACAAGTTTTTCAATGACTTACCCCCATAAGCTGTGGCCAACAAGACCATCAAACACAATATATAGTGGATTATGGGTTGCATGACACACCATGTAGGATAAACTAGCAGTCGTCTTCAAAAACAAGACCTGTTTAAAACAGGCGATAAATCCAGCATGTAGGGCGAAAAGTTAAGCGCAAAATCAACTGGCGCTAGGCAACAGCAGGTCACCCGAGCCTAGCCATGAATGAAACGAATAGTTAACAAACATAAAAGGTCAGCCAATGAGCACCGCAACCAAATTAAAAACAGTGAAAGCCGTGAAAGCCGTAACGAAAACACCCGAAATTACCTTTCAGGAAGCGTCTCTGGACATCTGGGATAAGAAGTACCGCCTCAAAGATAAAGAGAACAACCCTGTAGATGCCGACCTAGACGCGACCTATGCCCGAGTTGCCAAGGCGCTGTCTGATGTTGAAGACGAAAGTCTCCGTGAAGAGTGGCAGACACGTTTTGTCTGGGCCCTAAAACACGGTGCGATCCCCGCTGGCCGAATTATCTCCAATGCCGGAGCCCAAGCCTACAAGCCCGCCACCTCGACAATCAACTGTACAGTTTCCGGAATAGTTCCCGACTCCATGGTTGGCATTCTCGAGCGCAACCTCGAAGCTGGCTTGACCCTGAAAGCAGGCTGCGGCATCGGATACGAATTCTCCACGCTGCGTCCCAAAGGCGCCTATGTGTCTGGCGCTGGTGCCTATACCTCAGGCCCGCTTTCGTTTATGGATATCTACGACAAGATGTGTTTTACCGTCTCGTCTGCCGGTGGCCGTCGCGGTGCTCAGATGGCGACCTTTGATGTCAGCCACCCAGATGTATTTGATTTTGTGCGCGCCAAGCGCGAAGACGGCCGTCTGCGTCAGTTCAACCTGTCGCTGCTGATCACCGAAGAATTTATTGAAGCCGTGCGCAACGATGGCAGTTGGGACCTGACCTTCCCAATCAGCGCCAAAGAAATCGACGCTGGCCTCGACTTAAAAGGCGACAATATTGTCTGGAAGCCCTTCCCAACCACCGAGAACTATCACTGCAATGACGATGGTCTAGTGGCCTGCCGCATCTATGAGACTATCCGTGCGCAGAAGCTGTGGAACGCTATTATGTCGTCCACCTACGACTATGCTGAGCCTGGCTTTATTCTGATTGATCAGGTCAACAAAAATAACAACAACTGGTTCTGCGAAGATATTCGCGCCACCAACCCCTGCGGTGAGCAGCCGCTGCCTCCCTACGGAAGCTGCCTGCTGGGCTCAGTCAACCTGACCAAGTTTGTGCGCAACCCGTTCACCAAAGATGCCTATTTTGATTGGGAAGAATACGCCGAAGTCGTGGCGGTATTTACCCGCATGCTCGACAATGTGGTTGAGATCAATGGCCTGCCTCTGGACAACCAGCGCAAAGAAATCGAATACAAGCGCCGCCACGGTATGGGCTTCCTTGGACTGGGTTCAACTATCACCATGCTGCAAATGAAGTATGGCGATGAGGGTTCACTGGAATTCACTGATCGCATCGCTCGTGACATGGCTGTTGCTGGCCTGAAAGCCGGTCTCGAACTCGCCCGTGAAAAAGGTCCAGCACCGATTATGGAAGACGACTTTGAAGTCACTGCTGCACTGCTATTTAAGCGTCCAGAGCTAGCCAAAGACGGTATCAAAGTAGGCGATAGCCTCAAAGGTAAGGTTTTACTGGGCAAGTACAGCAAGTATATGCAGACCATAGCCACAGTTGCTCCAGAGCTAATCGAGTCAATTATTGAAGAGGGCTGTCGCTTTAGCCATCACTCATCAATTGCACCCACGGGTACCATCTCCCTGTCACTGGCGAACAACGTTAGTAACGGTATTGAGCCAAGCTTTGCCCATCACTATGCGCGCAACGTGATCCGCGAAGGCAAGAAGTCAAAAGAGAAAGTCGATGTATTCTCCTATGAGCTTCTGGCTTACCGCACGCTGATCAATGGCAAAGCTATGCCATACGCCACTAATGAAGACGAGGCACTGCCTGATTACTTTATGAGCTCAGAGAATATTATGCCGAGAGCTCACGTGGATATTCAGGCAGCAGCACAGAAGTGGGTAGATTCTTCAATCTCCAAAACCATCAATGTGCCAACCGATTGCGACTACGAAGACTTTAAAGATATTTACCTCTATGCCGCTGAGAAAGGCCTTAAGGGCTGTACCACTTTCCGCTTTAATCCAGAGGCGTTCCAGGGTGTCTTGGTAACGGAGAAAGATCTCGAGAACACCACCTACAGCTTTACTTTGGAAGATGGTTCCAAGGTTGAGTTTAAAGGAAATGAAGAAGTTGAGTACGACGGTGAAACTCACACCGCCGCCAACTTATTTGATGCATTGAAAGAAGGTTACTACGGTAAATTCTGATCAACCTAACCTAATTCCGTAGAATCCTGAGAGGACGAACATGACTAAGAAAATTGGACAAAAAATCGTTGGCTACACTGTAGCCAACGAAGAGCAGACTAAAGAAGCGGCCACCAAAGTCTCTGAGAGCAATATCATCCAGATGCACGAAAAGGTCTCTCGACCTGAGGCACTGGCTGGCAGCACTTACAAAATCAAGACGCCTATGTCGGATCATGCGTTGTACCTAACGATTAACGACATTATTTTGAATGAAGGCACTGACCACGAGTTGCGCCGCCCATTTGAGGTGTTTATTAACTCCAAGAACATGGATCACTTCCAGTGGATTGTTGCTCTGACGCGAGTAATCTCGGCAGTGTTCCGCAAAGGCGGCGACTGCACATTCCTTGTTGAAGAACTGAAGGCCGTATTCGATCCCCAGGGCGGCTACTTTAAGCCCGGTGGTAAGTTTATGCCCTCATTAGTAGCTGAAATTGGATGGGCTATTGAAGATCACCTGCAGAAAATCGGCCTGCTGAAAATGCCTGAGATCCCAGAGCATCAGCAAAAGATTATGGACGAGAAACGCGCTCAGTTTGAGGGTGCCGCCAGCACTGAGACAGCCACTAGCGCGCCAGCTGCAGAAGCTAATGATTTCCCTCCCACTGCTGAAGTGTGTAAAAAGTGTAGTGTGAAGGCCGTCATTATGATGGACGGCTGCATGACCTGCCTTAACTGCGGCGATTCTAAATGTGGCTAAAGAGCGCGGGTAAAGAGCGCGGTTAGAGCGTCAATAGCGAACATGTAGTGCAAAAAAAGCGGCCTTAGGGCCGCTTTTTTGTTGTCTCGCTTTGTTCTCGCTTTCTTTTTAGGCTCAAATTTGGATGAGGCTATTTTGTGGAATAAAAAAGCCCCTGCCGGATAAAAGGGGGGAGTAACGCAGATCAGCAGGGGCCATAAAAACATTAGAATCTAAAGGGCAAAACCAAGTTGGTAAGTCCTGTGTGACCAGCTCTCAGAAAAACAGTCACTTACCTTTTTAACCCGTTCTACTCTATAAGACTCCAATGCGGGCAAAAACCCCACCTCAGATCTTTGAATAACACAGTCTTTTTGAAAATATTACATATAGCTGCCCCGCAGCAATCAATAGCAGAGGCTAAACGATCGCCAGACTGGATTTTATTACTGAAAAGTGTGCGGCTAGTCTGAGCTTTTAACCGCTCGCTGCAGATAGGTAATCACATCGGATACTGTCTCAAACCCTTTAATATCCTCATCGCTCATGTCTATTTCAAAGGTCTCTTCTAGATCCATTGCCATGGATAACTTTTCCAGAGAATCCATCTTAATTTCACTGAGTACATGTTCTGGCTCTACATCTTTTATTTTGGTCATTGGACTAGCCAGAATAAGGTCATACACGGTGGTACTGATAACGTCGGGCGTATTCATGGGGCAGCGATTCCTTGCGCAGGTTTGAGTAACTAATCTTAGGTTTAGTTCTAGTAATAGCCATGCTTGGCACTTAGGTTAAATATAGTTCAAATTTGAATAGAGTGTGCAATTATTCGCTTGCCCACGGCAGGTTAATACTTTGCGCTTGTAAAAGCGGTTTTACCCCCTTATCGCAGACTATTTTAGTCGGTGCTAACCTTGCCTTAAACCTACTAGAAAGCCCATTAGAAATGGCTACTAGAAAGCCCACTAGAAAGGCTACCAGAGAGCCAAATGACCACCAATGGTTGTGGTTCCGCATAATCATACCTGACAGGAAGATTTACATGGCTATAATAGGGTTCCAAAGAAAATTCTATGAGATCTACATAGGTTGAGTCCGTTGAAAAATATCGCCGCACTATTTGTTTTGCTCTTCAGCCAGATTGCTACTGCTGATGTATTTTGGTTCGTGCGCCAAGAGGATGGCAACACCAACTGGCAGTATGTGGCCAACTTCTCCAGCGGCATCTTAATTGTCGCCCTGTCGATTACGGCAATTCGCCTGGCCTTTACCCGCCGCGCAGCAGAACGCTACAACCGCGATCTAGAAGAAATACGTGCCCAGCTAGAAAACCGCGTAAAAGAGCGCACCGCCACCCTAGACAATGCCAACAGCCTGTTGCAACAGAGCAATAGTGCTCTTGAAGCAGAAGTTACCGAGCACCGCGACACGACTACCAAGCTACGTTTATCCGAATCCTATATCACCAGTATTTTGCGCTCTATGCCGCTGATGTTAATCGGTCTCAATAAAAACGGTGAAATCACTCAGTGGAACAACCGCGCCGAAGAGATTAGCACCCTGGCCTCAGACAAAGTGCTGGGTAAGAATTTGTGGCATGCATACCCTACTATTGCGGTGACGCCAGAGCAGATTAAACAGGCCCAGGATGAAGACAAGACACTCACCGTAAAATACAGCCAACGCGGCCAGTACCACTTTGATATCACTATCTATCCACTCCATGATCAGCTCGAAACCGGCGTGGTGATTATGGTTGATGATGTCACTCAACGCGTGCAGAGTGAGAATATGCTGGTGCAGCGGGACAAGATGTCATCCATGGGTGAAATGGCCTCAGTTATGGCTCAGGATATTAATATTCCCCTACAAGCCATTCTTAAAGATCTGCAAACCGTACGCCGGGATCTGACCGAAGAACATATAGACCCGATTGGTATCCACGAACTCCTGGACGACGCACTGATACGCGGCCGTCAAGCGGCCTCGGTAGTCAATAATTTAGTCAGCTTCTCCGATGCTAGCGCCGGTGAAAAACAGCTTGCCAATATTATCGAGGTGATGGATCACAGTGTTGAACTAGCTGCCGATGTGCTCTCTGTGACCAAAGGCCTGCGCTTTAAAGATGTGGTGATCAATCACAACTACGCAGATGAATTACCGCAGTTGAGTTGTCATGTCCCTGAGTTGCAGCAGGTATTCCTCAGTCTCTTTAGGTACTCCTGCCATGCCCTAGGCAAGATAGAAGACCCAGAGCACACACCCTCGATCAATATTGAAATCAGTGAATTTTACGACGCAGTGTGGGTGCGTATTCAGCACAATGGTTTGGGAATCAGCACCGAAGAACAGCAACTCCTGTTTGAACCTTTTTTCGCCAGCAGCCATGCCGTAGCAGATAGCGAAGGTCAGAGCGACACCAATGCCGAACAGCACAGTGCCAGCGAGCGTCTGTCATTTGCGCAGTTTATTATCGTTGAGCAACACCAGGGAAAGATTGCGGTTACCTCGGATATCAATATAGGCACTACCTTCCATATCCAACTGCCCTACCCCATCGCTGCTGACGCAGACGCTGGAATAGAGAGCTAGATATAGAGCCGATAGCGAGATGGTTAAAGAGCCAGATAGCGAACTCGTTAAAGAGCCAGCTAGCGAACTAGTTAAAGAGCCAGATAACCCACCTCTGGAGACTCTCTAAAAACCGTTTATAGACTGTTTAACACCAGCAGTGGCGGCTGTGTCACCGCCTTGCGGCTGTAGCCCACACCGAGCACACCCACCAAAAGGCCACCGGCCAAGGGTCCCACCAGCCACAGCCAAGGATGCCAGCTAAATGGCAGATCAAACATAAAATGCTGTAACAGTGCCACCGCCGCCTCGGCACCAATCGCCGCCAGTAAGCCTGCCATCACACCCAGAACGCTAAACTCGACCCATTGAATACCCAGAATCAAACGCCTTGAACTGCCCAGAGTACGCAAAATGGCACTTTCCTGAAGTCGCTCAGACATAGACAGACTCACCGCGGCAAACATCACCAATACACCACAACTCAAAATTAGCAATGTCATCACCTCGAGACCACTGGTCACCTGAGAGACAATAGTGCTAATACGATCAATAATTTTGTCCAGCTCAATCACCTGCACCGTGGGGTACTGGCGCAGCAGATCATTCACCAGCAGCTTTTGCTGCGGGGGAATATAGAGACTGGTCATACTGGTCCGTGGATAGTTTTCCAATAGCCCTTCGGGAAATAGGAAATAAAAATTGGGGGTCATATTGTCCCAATTCAAACTGCGGGTACTGGCTACTCTCGCCTGAAAAGTAAGCCCGCCAACACTGAAATTTAGCAGATCGCCGATCTCCAAACCCAGCTCACCGGCCAACTCCTCTTCCAGAGAAACTGGCGCAATATCACCCGAGAGATCTAACTCATCCCACCACTTGCCCGCAGTGATTTTATTGCCCTCTGGTAGCGCTGTGGTCCAGCTCAGATTCAGCTCTCGACGGAAAGACTCATGCTGATCACGCTGTTCCTCCGATATACCTTCGCCATTAATCTGTGTCAGGCGACCGCGCACCATGGAGTACCAACCGGCAGTCTCAAGGTTTTGTGCAGTGACTAAATTTCGCACCCCCTCAAGCTCATAGGGCGCCACATTAAGTAAAAAATGATTCGGCGCATCATCGGCCAACTGCCAGCGCCACTCATCGATCAGCGAGGTGCGCACCACACTCATAATCATCAGCAGCGCGATGGCACCGGAAAAACCAACCATCTGAGTAATGCTCTGAGATCTGCGACGCCAGAGATTGCTCGAGGCCAGACGCCAGATACTGCCGAGCTTTTCGCCATAGGTTTTGCCGACTCGCAGCATCAGCAAACCCATCACCACTGTTGCCAATGCGGTCACGCCAAAGCCCGCCAAAATCGCCAGAGATAGATAGACATTATTGCTGTACCAAAACAGCAGCGCAGCGACAGCCATAACGCCCAAAAATCCCCGCGCTACGGAGCTGACCGGCTCAACCTGCACATCATCGCGCAAGACCGCCAGAGGTGACTGTGCTGGCAGATGCCAGATTGCTGGAAGGGTAAAACCCGCCAAACACAGCAGACCAGTGGCCAGACCAGTAATCCAGGGACGGATTCCCGCCATAGGCAAAGAAATTGGCAGCCATTCACGCACCACTGCAATCAGAATTTCGGAGAAGGCAAAGCCCACCAGCAACCCAATCGCCGAGCCGCCGACACCAAGCCACAGACTCTGTTGTAAATACAAAGTGCGGACGCGGCTGGCGGCAATACCCCAGCTTTTCAACAGTGCCACTTGACGCGTCTGACCGGCGGCAAAATGATGGCTCGCCAGAGCCAGCGCTACACCGGCCAACACCACACCTATACTGCCGGAAAGCAATAGAAAACGACGGCCCTTATCCATGGTGTCAGCAATACTGGCCTGCGCTTCATCTGGGGTTATCAGTCGATCATGAACATCCAACTGATCCTCCATCCAGTCGCTGTAGCGGGCAAAGCCCTCGGCGCCACTGGCACCCTCAGCCATCAGAAATCTATAGGTCACGCGACTGCCGGGAATAATAATTCCAGCGGCCTCTATATCACTGAAATTCATCAGCACCCGCGCACCAAAGGCGCCATAGGAACCGCCGCTATCTGGCTCTTCGACAACAATTTGCGTAACGGTTAAGCGTATCTCACCCAGCTCAATTTCATCGCCGAGTTCAATATTGAGCAGCGGTAATAATCGCGCATCAACCCAAGCTTCTCCCTGGGCGGGACCATAATCAATCTCTTCTATTAGAGAGGCATCGGTAGCGAACGGCGTGGTAGTGCGACGCAGCAACCCTCTTAGGGGATAACTATTCTCTACCGCTTTGATCGATGCCAGATGCATATCATCTTGGTGATAAACCATGGAGGCAAAAGTGAGCACCTGAGCACTTTCCACCTGCTGCTGCAGAGCCCCTGTAACCCATTCTGGTGCAATTGGCTTACTACTTCTGACCACGAGATCAGCGGCTAAGAAACTGCTCGACTGAGCTGTTAACGCCCGCTCGATCCGCTCTGCTAATAGCGACACCGAGGTTACCACCGCAACCGCCAATACCAGTGACCAGATAATGAGATTCAGCTGCCCGCCGCGCCATGTGCGCAGTAACATTCGCAATGCTTGCATCAGGCGGTACTGCCTCTAGTAAAGTCAGTAACATCAGTAACGTCAGTAACATCAGTAGCGGGAGCAACCTGCCGACCCGCAGCAATAACCAGACGCTGACCACAGCGTTCGGCCAGATTGTGCTCGTGCGTGACCAACACCAAAGTTGTGCCCTCTTCTTTATTCAGATCAAACAGCAGGTCATTAATTTTCTCGCCGGTGCCCGTATCCAGATTGCCTGTGGGTTCGTCGGCAAACAGAATAACCGGACTACAGGCAAAGGCCCGCGCCACAGCCACGCGCTGCTGTTCGCCACCGGATAGCTGACGCGGATAGTGCGTCGTGCGATGTTCTAATCCCACTCGCTGCAAATAGTAAGCGGCCGTTTTAAGCGCCTCTTTATCCCCCTGTAGTTCCAGTGGCAAAGCCACATTTTCCAATGCGGTCAGACCCGGCAGTAGATGAAACGATTGAAAAACGAAGCCCACAGTCTTGGCCCGCACAGCGGCGCGGCCTTCTTCGTCCATGGCCGTAATATCCTGACCATGGAGGCTCACCGAACCTGAGCTAGGGAGATCTAGGCCGGCCAAGATGCCCAGCAATGTCGATTTACCGGACCCCGATGGTCCGACAATGGCCAAGCTCTCCCCCGCGGCCAGAGACAGATTGATCCCATCCAAAATAGTGAGCGTACCTTCTGTAGTCTTTACTTGCTTGCTTATATTGCTGACTTCAATCATTTGAAATTTCCATTGCGTCTAAAAATGCCTACACTGGGCACCCGGTTAAACGGATTAAAAAATGTGTTCCATTCCAAGAAAAGAAACGAGAATTTTTATGCGGCTTTCTGCTAACAAAACCTCTAAAACCCGATCCTTTATAAAGAGTCTATGGTGCCTGTTTATCTTACTGGGTGCCAACACTTATGGATCAACCCTACTGGTCTTGGGAGATAGCTTGAGTGCTGGCTATGGGATCAATCAGGAGAACGGGTGGGTCGCCCTGCTGGAGAAAGATTTAGGCGACGACCACCGTATTATCAATGGCAGTATCAGCGGTGATACAACCGGTGGCGGCCTCAATCGACTGCCGCGCCTGCTGGAGGAATTTGACCCTGACTTTGTATTGCTAGAACTGGGTGGCAACGATGGTCTGCGCGGCCAACCACTGGCGCTGATGAAAGCTAATTTACAGGCAATGATTAAGCTGGTCCGAGAGGCCGGTGCAGAGCCGGTATTATTTGGTATGCGCCTGCCACCCAATTACGGTCGCCGCTATTCCGATGCCTTTGCCGCAGTCTATCCGCAATTATCGGAAGCCGAAGACGTGCTGCTCATACCCTTTCAACTGGAGGAATTAAGTGTCACCGAGGGCATGATTCAGGAAGATGGGCTACACCCCACTGCATTGGCGCAGCCGCATATTAAAGAGGTGATAAGACGTTATATAGAGCCGTTAATGCGCAAGTAATGCACCGCCGCTTTCGCGCTGAAAAAGTCGAGCGCTCAGCTTATACGTTGGGCTCAAACACCAGAGCCAAACCATTATTACACCAGCGCTGCCCGGTCGGCTTGGGCCCATCGTCAAAGACATGTCCCTGATGACCACCGCAGCGGGCGCAGTGATATTCAGTGCGCGGCCAAATCAATTTAAAATCCGTCTTGGTCTCTAGATGACCGTCTACATAGTCAAAGAATGAGGGCCAGCCAGTGCCGCTCTCGTATTTCATAGCTGAACTAAAAAGCGCCAGATCACAACCGGCGCAGTGATAGTGACCCTCACGATGTTCATCGTTGAGGGCGCTGCTACCCGCTGGCTCGGTGCCCTCATCACGAAGAATACGGTACTGACTTGGCGTCAGACGCTGACGCCACTGATCTTTGGAGAGTTCCAGTTTCTCAAAAGCCCAGAGCTTTGTCGCACCGGCGAGGCCGATCAGGCCGAGAGATAATTGCTGTATCCATTTGCGTCTATTCATAACCTGCCCTCTACCAATCAGTGTCAAAAAATATACTCTGAACACTATGACAACGGATCAATAATATTAGTGCCATCAGTGCGCTAATGAGTCCCGTGAGGATGCTGAATCGGCTCACCGGGCTTAGGGGTTAACAAGGATTTTAGCTGCGACACCAAACCCCCAGCCAAAATTAAGCTACAGCCTACCAGTTCTGGACGAGTGAGCATCTCATCTAATATCCACCAGCCACAGAGAGCGGCAAATACCGCTTCAAAGCTGAGAATAATCGCTGTGTGAGACGAGGGCGCGGTGCGCTGCCCCACAACTTGCAGGGTAAAGCCCACAGCCGATGACAGCACACCCACATACAACAGGGCGACACCTGCATCTAAAATGCCCTGCCAATTCCAGCCTTCAAAGATTGGTACTAGAATTGCCGTAATCAATGAGGCCACAGAGAACTGAACGAAAATTAAGCGGAACGGTGAGGTGTTATTGGCAATAATACCGGTGAAAATAATATGTAGCGCAAACAGTACTGAGCTGCCCAGCACCAAAATATCGCCAATAAAAATCTCATCGCTGTCGATCTGCGCCATAAAGTAGAGTCCGCAGAGCGCCATCACCATACCCAACCAAGTGGGCCATTCGGTCTTATTGCGAAAAAATAGGCCAATCAATGGCACAAACACAATATAGACACCGGTTAAGAATCCGGCGCGACCGGCGGTGGTGTAGACCATACCCCACTGCTGCAGAAGCATACCGGAGGTTAATACAATGCCCAGCAGAGCGGCCTGTTTATTCACTTTGTTAAAAGTAAAAATCTGCTTCGGTTTTTCCATCCAATACCAGAGTGGCAGGATCGCTAGGGCACCTATAACAAAGCGTCCAAAGGTAAAGGTGATAGGACCAATATGGTCCATTCCCGAACGTTGAAAGACAAAGGCTAGGCCCCAGATAAATGCGGTTAATAGCAGTATCAGATCTGCCCGCAGATCAGTTTTAATGCTCAAGATAAATCCTTTGACAGCGGTTTTATTATTGTTTTTTTTGACTGCTCTAGCGGTGTTTAACGAGCCAATGGCTCTAAAAACTGAATCATTAGCTGCAGCGACTGTTGGCCGCGATATTCGTTGATATCTAAGCGATAGACACAGCGCACAAGGCGATGATGGCTACTCGGCCAGACTTCAGTATCGGCGTTAAACCAAATCCCGTCTATACCTGTATAAGGTTGCTTTTGACCGGTTTCATTCACCGGGGCCAGCACCAGTTTTAAATGTTTCTCACCAACGATACGCTGCTGTAAAACCTCAAACTCGCCCTCAAAACAGGGCTCCGGGAACAGCTGCCCCCAAGGGCCACTGTCGCGCAATAACTCGGCGGTTTGCATGGAGAGCTGTTGCTGGATTAATTCGCCATCGGTAGCAATTTTGGCCTGCAGGTCGTCAGCGCTTAAAAGTTGCGCAACTTGGCGCTGAAACGCCTCCTTAAAAGCGGGCAATTTATCTTCATCAAGACTGAGGCCAGCCGCCATGGCATGCCCGCCAAACTTACTGATCAGTCCCGGGTTTTGCGATGCAACTGCATCCAGCGCATCGCGGATATGAAGACCGGGAATCGAGCGAGAGGACCCTTTAAGCTGCCCATTGTCACCGCGAGCAAAGGCAATTACCGGGCGATGATATTTCTCTTTAATCCGCGAGGCTAGCAGCCCCACAACACCCTGATGCCACTCCGCCTGAAACAAGCAGAGTGCCGGCGGCACTTCGCCCTCTATTGACAGGGGAATCTGTTCGACAATTTTCAATGCCTCGCGCTGCATATCCTGCTCAATGACCTTGCGATCCTGATTTAGCTCATCGAGCTCTCGGGCAGTGTCCATAGCCAGTTGCGGATCACTCGTCAGCAGACATTGAATGCCCAGAGAAATATCATCCAGTCGTCCCGCTGCATTGAGGCGCGGGCCCAGGGCAAAACCTAGATCGGTTGCCACCAGTCGCTGAGGCTTTTTACCAGCAATGGTCAATAGCGCCTTGATACCTGGACGGCATTGCCCGGCGCGAATACGCATCAGCCCCTGATGCACCAGAGCCCGATTAATCTGATCCAATGGCACCACATCGGCTACAGTTCCCAGCGCCACCAAGTCCAGCCAAGTGGCCATATTGGGTTCAGCAATAGTGTTTTCATCAAACCAATTATCACGTCGCAATTGCCCGCGCAGCGCACTGAGCAAATAGAAGGCAACACCTACACCGGCAAGATTTTTGGTAACAAACGTGCAGCCCGGCTGATTGGGATTAACGATCGCCGCGGCATCAGGTAGCACAGCACCCGGAAGATGGTGATCAGTCACTATAACTTGCATGCCCAGCGCATTGGCCTTGTTGACGCCGTCGATACTGGAGATGCCATTATCCACGGTGATCAACAACTGCGGCTCGCGCTCAGCAGCCAGATCGATAATCTCAGGGGTCAGACCATAACCATAATCAAAACGATTGGGCACCAGAAAGTCCACATGCTGATAACCCATTGCCGTTAACGCGAGCACCATCAGGGCCGAGCTGGTAGCACCGTCGGCATCAAAGTCACCGACAATTAAAACGCGCTTCTGCTCGGCCAGTGCAGTGGCCAAAATCGCTACAGCAGCCTCTATACCAAGCATTGAGGAAGGGGAAGGTAAACAGGACAGTTGGCGCTGCAGAGCCGCCTGCTGAGTAACACCGCGTGCCAGGTAAATTCGCTTTAACAGCGGATCAAATTGTGGATCAAAATCGCCGTCAAGGGCATCAAACGTACGTGCTTCAATCAGCATAGAATTGATTCCGTTCAAACAGCAAAGGAGGCTTGGAGTACGTTCTGCAAACGCCCTTTTTTACTCAGATAAAACCGGTATTTTTACCGATCAACCAGCTGACGCCACCCAGTACGGACACCACAACCCAGAGAACCGCAAGCAGTCGCAGGGGACGGAATGGCTTTCTCTCTGTGCTGTTATAACCGCTGTTAGTCACTGAACGAACGCGCGCTAAATCTTCGTCGGATAATTTGTTTTCTTCAGCCATTTTTCTGCTCTCTATAGAACTATTTTATTGCCCCGGGACAGTGAGAAAGTCCGCCACTCGCTCTGCTGACAGGTCATCTATTCTCGGCACAGTGCCCAAACAGGGCTCATTAATGCATTGTTTAAGTGTATCAATATTCTCCTGCAAGCGGGGCATCTCTGGGTCGAGAATATTCGCCACCCAGCCGGCTATCAGCAATCCATCGCGACGGATCGCCTCCATCGTCAGCAGCGCATGATTGAGACAGCCGAGACGCATACCGACTACTACTATTACGGCGCACTCCAGCTCTCGGGCCACATCGGCAAGGGTTTCCCGTGAATTAATCGGTACCCGCCAACCGCCAGCCCCTTCCACGACCACCATATCCACCGGCATCAAGGAAACCCCACGGCAATAACCCACCAATCGGGAGGCCGACATACGCAAACCGGCCTCAGCTGCGGCTATATGGGGCGCAATGGCTGGCTCTAGAGCAACCGGATTGATCTGTTGATAGGACAGTTTATGACTGGCCGCAGCCTGCAGCTGCAGTGCGTCACTATTGATCATGCCCTGCTCAGTAACCTCGCAACCAGCGGCCACAGGTTTGATCGCAGCAGTGCGCAGGCCCTGTTGATTAGCTGCAGCCAAAAAGCCGCAGGCGACAACCGTTTTGCCCACATCTGTATCTGTACCTGTAATAAATAACCACTGTTTTGCCATGCTGCCCTATCTACCCTGTTGTTATCTGATCGCGCGGACGCGAATAATTTCCCAGGTCGCCGGAATAGTGCCATCGGCCTGTCGGTAATCTTCATAGGCAGCATAGAGCGCCTGTAAACTCTGCTTGCCGGTCAACGTATTAAGTTTGCCAGCATTGTTATTGTGCGCGCCGACATTTTTTAATTCCATCAATAGTTCACGCACCGAACTGTGTTGTTGAAGCTGATTATCCGTCTCTAATTGAATCTGACTAAATCCCGCCTGCTCAAGAGCAGAGCGCCAGTCACCAACACCAAAGAAACGATTAACATGTACCTCAGCATCAACCTGCTGCCAGGCAACTCGCAGCTCAGATAAGGTCTCGGGGCCGGGTACGGCAAAACAAAGTTGCCCGCCAGGCTTAAGCACACGCGATAATTCTCCACAGAGGCGCGGCAAATCAGCGCACCACTGCAGCGCAAAATTAGAAAAAATAAGGTCTTGAGACTGGTCTGCAAGCGGCAGGTTCTCAGCATCACCGCAGAGCCAATGACCTTCAGGGTACTGATTAGATGCATAGGCAAGCATTGCCGGAGAGAGATCCACACCAGTCACCTTGGCGCTGGGAAACTGAGTCTGCAACTGTGGACAGTGATAACCTGTACCACAACCTAGATCGATCAGGCTGTTCAGCCCTGGATCTGCGGCCATTGTCGAGATCAACTCTTCACCCACCTGATGCTGCAACAGAGCTGCGCGATCATATTTATGGGCCGCACGACCAAAGGATTGCGCCACCTTAGCCTTATCCAAGGCATAGAGTTGGCGCGCTAAAAAGTTTTTGATCTTTTCAATAACAGTCTCTGGCTGGGTCAAGTGCGGCAAATGGCCTGTACCCGCGATAATATTCACCTCTATTTTGCTATTTAGGCTGGCAATCCGCGCGCCACTGGCAACCGGCACCAAGGCGTCGCCCTGTCCCAATAGCATCAATGCTGGGCACTGTAACTGAGTCAGTCCAGACTGATTATCGATCTCGCCAAGCAGCGTCAATAACTGAACACCGCTGTGACTATCGAGGCGGACCTGCATGCTACGCAACTGACGTATTAACTGCCGCTGCTGCTTATCACCCTGAGCTTGCAGAGCTGCAAAACGCTTCAGACACTGGTCTGCATTCTGATTATAGTTATCGAGAAAACCGAGATATAGCGCCTTATCCAAAGCCGCCGGATTGGCTTCACTGGCGACAAAATGACTGTTGCTCGACAGCGTCACCAATCCTGCGACACGCTGCGGGTAGCGCGCCGCAAATCCACAACTCAGCATGCCTCCAAGGGATAGACCAATCAAGTAACAGCGCTCGGGGATCAGCTCGGCCATCCACTGGTAGAGGTCGGCTGAAGAATAATTTTGCACGGTTGGCGACTGCGCAAAACCCGGTAGGTCGAGGGTTATAACATCGGCAAACTGACACAACTGCTGAGGTAGCTGCGCCCAGATTTGGCTGTCCATTCCCCAGCCGTGCAGCAACACCAGTGGCTGGGTGTAGAGACGCACGCCCGCACAGGGATAGTCAGTCAAAGCAGGATTGTTAGAAGAGACAACCGGCGACGGTGCTGCAATAAAAGCATTCATCAGATTGCAGCCCTGAGGTTGAGACTATCCAATGCTGCTACTAACTGATCGACCTGTTCTTCGCTGTGATCGGCGGAAAACGTAATCCGCAATCGACCGGTGCCCACAGGCACAGTAGGCGGACGAATAGCACCGACCAAAAATCCTGCGTCACGCAATGATTGGCTCACCTGCACAACCTTTGCATCATTATTAATCAACACTGGCTGAATTGGCGTATTCGACGCCCCTAACTGCAGATCGATCTGCTCTGCACCACGCCTAAAACGGGTTACTAACTGCACCAACTTATCGCGGCGCCAGCTTTCTTGACGAACAATTTTTAGGCTGGCGAGGGTTGCCGCAGCCACCGCTGGAGGCATTGCAGTGGTGTAAATATAACTGCGTGAGAATTGAATCAGTGTTTCGATTAGCGCTTCGCTGCCGGCGACAAAAGCGCCAAAGGTGCCAAAGCTTTTGCCCAGCGTACCCACCAATATCGGCACCTGTTTAAGGTTCATCCCTAGCTGCTCGACCAACCCACCGCCCTGCGGACCCAACACACCCACGCCATGGGCATCATCAACCATCAGCCAGGCATTATGCTTCTCAGCCAGCGTACTGATCTCAGACAGCGGTGCCAGATTGCCATCCATGCTGAAGACCCCGTCGCTGACAATCAGCCTGCGGGTCGCGCTGGACTGTTCGAGACGCTGTTCAAGGCTGGCCATATCAACATGTTTATAGCGTTTAAAATCCGCTTGGGAAAGACGCCCGCCATCGAGTAGCGAAGCATGATTAAGCTGGTCTTGAAGCACTAGGTCACGACGGCCAACCAAGGCATTAATCGCCCCCATATTAGCCATATAACCGGTTGAAAATAATAGCGCTCGCGGGCGACCTGCGTACTCAGCCAGCTGTTCTTCAAGCTTTTGATGAACCACAGAATGGCCGCTAACCAGATGGGATGCACCGCTACCGGTGCCATATAGATCCGCCGCCTGCTTAAGCGCCAGACTAATATCCGGATGGCTGGCAAGACCCAGATAATCATTGCTGCAAAAATTAATTAACGACCGACCCTCAACCGACAGAGTCGAGGAACAGCCGGAGGCGACATTGAGACGCGTACGATAGAGGTGCTCTTCACGACGCAGATTTAACTGTGCCTGAAGTGTCGCGTCCATAGAGTTCATTGAGGGAGCTAACCAGCACGATAAAACTGTGAATCAGTCTTAACGTCCGCAAGCGTTTGATGCAACTCAGCTTCCTGCTCGTCGTTACTTTTATCCACATGAAAAGGCTCAGGTGAAATACCCAGACGCTCAAATAGCTGCATATCTGTGTTCGCTTTAGGGTTTGGCGTCGTGAGCAATTTCTCGCAATAGAAAATCGAATTAGCCCCCGCCATAAAGGCCATGGCCTGCATCTGCTCATTCATATCTTCGCGGCCAGCCGAAAGACGCACATAGGACTTGGGCATCATCAAACGAGCGATGGCTATAGTGCGAATAAACTCAAAAGGATCCAGATCCGCCTGATCGGCCATGGGCGTTCCCGCTACTTTGACCAACATATTGATCGGCACAGATTCCGGATGCCGCGGCAAATTAGCCAGCTCCATCAACAGCCCGGCCCGATCCTGCTGCTCTTCGCCCATTCCCACAATGCCGCCAGCACATACTTTCATGCCCGAGTTGCGCACATTAGCGAGGGTGTTGATGCGGTCTTGATAGGTTCTGGTGGTAATTACCTCGCCGTAGAATTCTTTAGAGGTATCGAGATTATGGTTGTAGTAGTCGAGACCGGCACTGGCCAGCTTCTCTGACTGATCTTCGCTAAGCATACCCAGTGTCATGCAAGTTTCCAGACCCAGGGCCTTTACTTCGCGAATCATATGCGCGACTTTTGGAATATCGCGATCGTGGGGGGAGCGCCAGGCGGCACCCATACAGAAACGGCTAGAACCACTGGCTTTGGCTACTTTGGCCGCCTCAATCACCGCCTCGATTTCGAGTAGTTTTTCTTTTTCCAGACTGGTGTCGTAACGAGCGCTCTGGGGGCAGTACTTGCAATCTTCAGGGCAGGCGCCGGTTTTAATCGACAGCAAGGTACTCAACTGCACCTGATTGGGATTGAAATGGCGACGATGCATCACTTGAGCATCGAATAGCAGATCATTAAATGGCTGATTAAATAGCGCTAGAACTTCTTCGCGCTGCCAGTTATTGCGGATTGTTTTGTCCTGCGAGGCTGTCATAGCCAAAACTCCATCATTGTCGGTCAGATCGGCCAATGATAGAGCGACAGACTTCACTGTCAACTTAATTTAAATATTAGGGTTAACGGTGAGATTGCAAGCCGATGACCTCGGCTGGCAATTTCATTAAGAATCTCATTCAGAATTTAACGAGCAGAGGCCCTATTTTTGCCCAAAAATATGCATTGATCTAGCCATACCTTTCTTTGCCCACTTAAACCACAGGCTCGGCAGCAAACGGAATGTTAAGTAAGCTCGAGCCCAGTTGCCGGGCACAATAATCAATGCCGGATTCTTCGCCACTTTATCGATGGCTTCTCGGGCAAACTCATCTGCCGGCATCGGCTGAAAGGCAGCCCAAAATTTAGCCACCTGCTCTTTAGTGATACCTGAACCCAGCTTGCCGAATTCGCCACCGGTTAAAATGGGCGTTTGAATGGCACCGGGACAGAGCGCGCTGACACGAACACCGCGATACTCAGCCTCAATGCGCAGCGCCTGAGACAATCCAACCACGGCAAACTTACTGGTGCTGTAGGGCACGGCATTGGTTGATGGAATCAGTCCCGCCATCGAGGCGGTGTTGACTATATGGCCAAAGCCCTGCTCAACCATTAGCTTATAGCAGGCTTGGACGCCATTGGTGACGCCGCGAACATTGACATCGAGGCTCATATCCCAGTCATTCACTTCTAGTTCATGGGTCATACCACCAACGGCAATACCGGCATTATTGAACAGGTAATCAAGACGCCCAGTCTTGGCCACAGTCTCATCTACCAGTGCTTGATAAGCTGGGTAGTCACAGACATCCAACTCTCTGGCCCACGCATTGCCACCATTGGCAACAATACTCGCCGCTAGCTCTTCGGCCAGCACTAACTGTCGATCCGCCAAGACAACCGTGCAGCCGCGGCTGACCAACTCCAGCGCCATAGTGCGGCCAATACCTGAGGCACCGCCGGTGATAATTGCTGTGGCGTCCTTGAAGACTCTAATTTGATTGGTCATGACTGCACTCCCTAAATAGTAATCGGCACGCCGTCTAAGGCAGCGTTACCCCTAATTTGATCAAACAGTTTATTGTCGCCGCGGCTATAGAAACCGACTGACCGCAGCGGCTGATTAATGCGCTGGGTATTATGCACTGGGAAACCAATGAAGGCGATATGGTACTGAGTATACTCGGACCATACCTTCGATCGCTGCCGAATAAGGAGAGATTGCCACGGAAGCTAGGATCAAAAAGTCCGCAAAAAAACCGTGAGAGCTTTACGAGAGCTTTGCGAATAATTTATGCACTATTGAATTAACAAAACTCAGGGTTTACGGCGCGTCAAACAGGCTTTTAAAGGCGATTCCTGTGTTGCCAATCTAGGCTAAAAAGGCTTAAATAAGGTTCTTTAAAAAGTTGATAGAAAAAATTTAAAAAAGGAACAATCTGATGGGTTTTGGATGGCAAGAATTATTAATTATTGCGGTAATTGTCGCGTTGGTTTTTGGTACTAAGAAACTGCGTAATATAGGCTCTGATTTGGGTGGTGCCGTTAAGGGCTTTAAAGAGTCTGTTGGCAGCGAACCTCAAGACCAAGCCGTTGCTGACAGCGATCCGGCAGTCGAGAAAAAAGTCGTTGCTGAATAATTTATGTTCGATATAGGCTTTTCCGAACTGCTGGTTATCGCGATCATTGCGCTTGTTGTGATGGGTCCCGAACGACTCCCTGAAACCGTGCGCACCATCAGCTTATGGCTGGGACGCATGAAACAGATGTTCTCCAGTGCCAGACAAGAATTGGAAAACGAAGTGGGCATGGATGAAATTCGTCGTCAGCTGCACAACGAGAAAATCATGCGCGATCTAGACGCAGCCAAAGAGAATATTGAAGCCACAGTTATTGATACCCAAGCTGCAATCGATAAAGAAATTTCAGATGCCAAGATCGCACATGAAAACGAACTATCGGACGCCAGAGCAGAACTGGATGAAGATTTGGAAGACCCTGCGGATGAAGAACAGGGTGAAGAGCACGATAAAGCGCCAAGTGAAGAACCCAACACCGACCCCAGCCAAGACAATCCTGTAAAGCCGACCAGTGAAAAATCAGATGTCTGAATCAGAAACTCTCAGCAGCCAACCCTTTATGAGTCATGTGATCGAATTTAGAGATCGCATGCTGCGTTGCGTCGCCTCTGTGCTGGTTATTTTTGCCGGTTTATTCTCGTTTAGTAACGAACTGTATCTGTATATCTCTGAGCCCATTCGCGAGTATCTTCCCGCCTCCTCAAGCATGATTGCCACCGAAGTTGCATCGCCCTTTTTAACACCCTTTAAGCTGACGCTAGTATTGTCCATGTTTGCCGCTATGCCCTACATCCTGTTTCAGACATGGGCCTTTCTCGCACCTGGTCTGTATAAGCGAGAAAAGAAAATTGTGATACCGCTGTTTATCTCCAGCGTGGTTTTATTTTACGCCGGCATGGCCTTTGCCTACTATGTGGTTTTCCCACTGGTATTTTTGTTCTTCACCAGCATTGCCCCAGAAGGCATTACAGTGATGCCGGACATTCGCAGCTATTTGGACTTTGTACTCAAGCTATTCTTTGCCTTTGGCCTGAGTTTCGAGATTCCTATTGCCGTGGTGATCCTATCGTGGATGGGAGCAGTTGACCCAGATAACTTGGCTAAGAAGCGCCCCTATGTATTCGTATTCTGCTTTGTCTTTGGCATGCTGCTAACGCCACCGGATATTATTTCTCAAACACTACTCGCCATACCTATGTGGCTGCTATTTGAGATCGGTATCCTATTTGGCCGACTGGTTCGCTCAGAGAAAGAGCCGGCTCAACATTGATTAAACCGCCTCGGTCATCTGCTGCTTTAAAATAAATTTTTGCACCTTGCCCGCAGGGTTGCGAGGCAAGGCATCAACTAGATGCAATTTCCGCGGTAATTTATAGCGCGCCAATTTCCCGCCGACAAACCCTTGCAGCTCCTCTAGATCCAATGTGGTGCCCTTATGCAGCACTACAACAGCAACCAGTAACTCACCCCACTTGTCGTCGGGGACCCCAATCACCGCCACCTCGGCAATCGCGCTGTGCTCAAATAGCACGCTTTCGACCTCTGCCGGATAGATATTCTCCCCCCCAGAAATAACCATATCTTTGATTCTATCGCAGATAAAAAGGAAGCTATCGTCATCGAAATAGCCCACATCACCACTGTGAAACCAGCCATCTTCGTCCACGGCTTCGGCAGTCGCTTCGGGGCGATTCCAGTAGCCCTTCATCACATTGGGCCCTTTAATCCAAATCTCTCCGCGCTCGCCATTAGCCACAGTTTGGCCTCGGCCATCGACAATGCGCACTGATGTGAACATTAAAGGCTGGCCAGCAGAACCGATCTTACTGATTGCAAACTTACTGCCCAGCACCGTGACATAGGGGGAGGTTTCAGTCAGTCCATAACCCTGACAGAAAGTCACACCGCGACTGGCGTAGATATTTAGCAGTGGCAGAGGAACCGGTGCCGAGCCGACATTAAAGGATATAACACTCCTAAAGTCGGTATCCGCGAATGCGTCGTGCTGAGACATCATGGTGAACATGGTCGGTGCACCAAACATAGTGGATACCTGATATTTCTCAATATCGTGCAATACAGCGCCGGCATCGAAGCTTCTGTGGAGCACCACCGCAACGCCGCGAACCAATGAGGTATGAGTGGTGACATTGAGACCACCAATATGAAACAACGGCGCGCAGGTAAGACTGGTTCCCACCATACTCTCCTCAAGCAGTGACACATTAACCGTATTCCAAAAGATATTGCCGTGAGTAAGCATGGCGCCTTTGGGCAGCCCAGTGGTTCCGGATGTGTACATAATCAAGGCAACATCATCCATTTCTATAGCATCAACAGTCTCGATTGGCAGTGCATTTGCCAGCAGGTCTTCGAGGGACTGCCAGCCATGCCTATCGCTCTCTATAGAAAGATAGTGCTCAACAGATAGCTCCTGTCTCTGTTTATCCAATATTGCCATGCAGGTATCGTCGGCCAACATAATTCGGATGCCCGAATCATCAATAATAAAGCCTGCCTCAGAGGGGGTTAGGCGAAAATTCAGTGGTACAAAAATGACCCCTATGCAGCTACAGGCATAGACAGCTTCAAGAAAGCAGGGATGATTTAAACCCATATAACCAACGCGATCACCGCGGCTAACCCCCAACTCAATCAATGTGGCCGCCAGCTTACGCACGCGATTTGACAGGTCGGCATAGGTTTGTAACTTGCCCTCGAATATAAGCGCAGGGTCCTCTGGAAAAAGCGCGGCGCTTTTTAGAATGGTTTGCCCCATGCCAATATTAACCACTTGCTGGTGAAACATATTTTGATTCCTCTTTAGCCTTATAGGTTTATAGCTGCACCACTTTATTGACTACCTAGGTCTAACGCGAAGCCACGGATTAACCGGTTCAATCGATTGATTTAGTTAGATATCGTTCGATGGTTTTGCGCAGTTAGCGTCAAAGTAACATTATAATTATTTGACATAGTATACATATGTCAGTATTTTTAATCGCAGAGTTTCAGTCAATAGTGACCATTCATAAGATTTTGGCAGCGGGCTGGGATGGATCAATATCCACTTAAACCAAACCACAAGCTTTAGGGCTAGGAGCGATTAAATTGGCTTACCTCAACAGAGAAAATGGTAGAAATATCTACTACGAAGATAATGGTGATGGAGCAACTGCAATCATTCTTATTCATGCCTGGGGAATGAACCTCAGAGCCTGGGATGGCACGATTCCACACCTTCTAGATGCTGGTCATAGAGTGGTTACCTTCGACCATCGCGGCTGCGGCCAGTCTGACAAAGATTTCGACGATATGAGTATCGACGCAATTGCTGGCGATGTGGTCGCCCTAGTGGCAGAACTGGGCCTTGAGAAAGTGATGCTCAATGGTTGGTCAATTGGTGGTGCCATTGCTATCGAAGCAGCATCAATTCTTAAATCAACCTGCTGTAGCCTTGCTTTGACATGTCCAGCGGCGCCGGTTTACCTGCAAAAAGACGACTTTCCTCAGGGTGGCACCGAAGAGGTTTTGAGTGGCACTCTGGCTGCCTTAAAAGCGGATCGACCGAATTTTCTTAAGGGTTTGGCACAGGGTATTTATTCCGCCGACGTCGGCGAGGACGTGATTAATTGGACCTGGAGTCTTTTTCTGGCCGCCTCACCGATAACGGCCAATACTCTGGCCGAGTTGGGTCCACTAGACCAACGGGCAAAGCTCTCCGCGCTGAATATTCCGATGATCTCCTTTGTCGGCAGTAATGATGCCTTGGCCGACCCGGCCGTTGGCCGCTCCATCGCCGATTTTAATAGCGACACCCATATCGTGGAATTAGAACATTCCGGGCATGTTCCGCTTATTGAAGAAGCAGAGAAATATCACAGTGAGCTGCTCAAGTTTGCTGGAGCACAGCTTTAGCGCTGCGTAACCCAGTTAGCTTCCCAATCGCCGGAGAGCACTTCGGGTAAGGAAGCGATCGTAGATGTCGGGGTTATTCGCCTCTGTGCGGTAACCTCCGGCCACCTCTTTGACCTGTTCCATACGTGTCACTCTATTGGTCTGCACATCGTGAGCATGAACTCTAGTCCAGGACCAGTAGGGATGCTTACCGTCCATCACCTTTTTATCGCCCTTCTCATAGACAGAAAAAGCGCCGTCAAAAGATCTATAGATCTCTCCACGGCGATCAAAACTCACCATGCTTAAGGGCAGCATAGTTCGGGCATCAAACCAGACGCGCTTTTTGCTGATTGGCGCGCGCGGATAGCCGGTTGGCTCTGCCTCGACGACAATGGTCTCAGGCACCAGCTCAACATCCGTATCCCAGAATGTCTGATTCTGATCACCACCGTGAACGCTGTGCTCCCAGTTGGGCGAGTCGGCATTCCAGCTATCACTCACCGCCGCCAACATAGGACCACGATGGATAATTTTATAATTGCCCCAGGTCAAAAATGGGTCGCCAGAAGCCCAGGCATCTGAAAGGTACAGGGTGGACCCGGGTATCAAGGGCTCAAAACGCTGATTGGTGGGGAAGCGTCGAACGCGCTTAAAGGCTGGCAAATAGCCATAGAGATCGGGGTAACGGTTCTGGTCGTAGTGCCAAATATTTAAATAAGATGTGCCGCGGACATCACTGGGCGTAACAAAAAATACTGATTGGTAGCGCAGCTTATCCTCATGCCCCGGGAGATAAGGCATGGGATCAAGGGAGACGCGACCCACTGGGCTCATCTCCACCCAGCAGCATTGGTATTGATAAGCCACAACGCCATCAGGATTGAGGTCGTATTCTTTTACCGCATTAAAGGAAACATCGTGGCGACCCCAACTCAGGGTGCTGCCGGCAAACACTTCCAGCGCCGAGGTTGGATTGGGAAAAGGGTTGCCGCCAATCCAGGGTTTACCCTCTTTAGTCACCACATTGCCATCTGGGGCAAAGGTAGCCTGGCCCTGATGGCGCAGCGTCGCCTCAGTATACTCCCAGGGACTGAGCTTCATAATATCTGTGGTGGTTGGCCGAACCCGCATAACCCGACCCATTTCCGCAACCTGCTTGTACTGAATAGGGTCGAGCAACTCTTCTACCAGAGCAACATTGTCTGCGTTTATGTAATCGCCATCGCTGATTTCGCCGCCAGTATAGGCGCTGATAGAGAGCAGTTCTTCGGGGTAAGCCCTCTCAATACTGCCGGTTGCCCCAATAGTCGACCATAGTGGTGCCAGGACACCTGTAGCCAGCACACCCTGCCCCATTTGCTTGAGGAAGTGACGCCTAGAATAGTCCGCTTTATAGCGACGAATGTGCACAGTATTAACCCCCACTTAGAGGCTCGCACTCACTTGAACCCAGTGTTTTTATTATTGTGACGCTATGGCCTTTATATCTTACCCTGGCAAGCCAGCGGCGCTTATTAGGCTAACGGCCTTCTTAGCGCCAGAGGCCTTATTATTTTATGAACGTCTTCAACTCGATTGATTCATCAGCAAGCAAATTCGCATCCACAGATTTGCCATAGAGGCGCTTACCCAGCATAAAGGCTTTTGAATTATTGACCGCATCCACCGCTACCACACGCCCTTCTTTAAGATGAAAGACGGCGAATTTATTGGTCGATTGATCACCGCGAACAACACTTTCTTCACCGTCAGCAGAGAAGCCAACCATCTGCAGTTTCAATTCGTACTGATCGCTCCAAAACCACGGAATCGACGCATATTCCAAATCCCCGCCAAGCAGATTAATACAGGCAACTCTTGCCTGCTCAATGGCATTGGGCACAGACTCAAGCCGCAGGCGACGATTAAGTAGACGATTGGGGTGATTGGCACAATCTCCCGCGGCATAGATATCCGCATTAGAAGTCTGTCCGTGATCATCCACCACAATGCCATTATCACATTCCAACCCAGCCTCTTCAGCAATTTCAACATTGGGCAGAATACCGACACCAATTATCACTATATCTGCATCTACACGCAGGTCATCACAGAGCACATGGGTGACAGAGCCTTCACCCTCAAATCCAGTGACTGCCTGATTAAGCATAATCTTTACGCCGCGTTCACTGTGTAGATTATGGTAATAATCACTCATTTCAGGGGTGGTTACGCGCTGTAATATTCGCTCTTGGGTCTCGATCACCGTCACGTCCAATCCGGCTTTTTTCGCCACAGCGGCAACTTCGAGCCCAACATAACCACCACCAATAACACAGAGCTTCTTGGCGCTGCCCATTGATGCGCGAATTAAATCCACATCATTGAGAGAGCGCAGATAGAAGATACCGCCTAATTGGCAGCCGGGAAGATCTAGTCGACGCGCCCGTGAACCTGTGGTGATAACCAGTTTGTCATAGTCAAAAACTGTCTCCGACTCCGTGACGACCTGTTTGCGTTCAGTATCAATCGATGAAACACGAGTATTGGTTAGCAATTCAATATCATTGTCCGTATAGAACTCTGGCGGGCGAATCAGCGTTTCAGTGAGAGACAGTTCACCAGCGAGGTAATGCTTGGATAAGGGCGGTCGATCGTAAGGGGGCTGACTCTCATCGCCAAAAATCTTAATCGTCCCGGTATATTTTTCTTTGCGTAGCGTAGCTGCAGCAACCGCAGCCGCTTGGCCAGCTCCAATAATAATAATTCCTGATTTCACGTAACTAATCCCCTGAGTAAAATAACCGACCGGCACAAAACGAATACCACTGAAACGTCTTCCGACCAAAAACTTAAGAAGGATATTATGTTATATGTGTAATATTATTCCTAGACATAATTTAAATAACGCAAAGTTGCCTACACAGTATTATAATGAGGCTTTCAAGAAGTTTTTTTATACAAAAAGAATAAATTAGACAGAGTGGAGAACAGCGTTTCATGGAATCAGAAGTTGCAAATCCCAGTATACAGCATATTCATCGTGCAGATGCCGCCAAAAAACTGCTCGATCTTTTCTATCCGGTTCATTATGTCGTCGGCATGAAGGTAGAGGATACGCTGCGAACTAATGACTTGCTCAACCGTCATCAGGTGGCCGTTCTCTGGATAATTCGCTCTGAGGGTACCAACGGCATATCAATGCGCCGCAAGAACATAGAAAACGCGTTAACCGGCTGGTATGAAACCAGCAGTAGTGCCATATCCAAAGCGGTAAGAGCACTGGCAAAGCCGCCTCTGAGCTTAGTCACCATTCAGGAACACCCACAGTCCGCCCGAGAGAAATTAGTCACTTTGACGCCTGCAGGGGAAAAATTCTTGCTGCAGATGACCAATAACGGCGTCTTGCTCTGTAATTGGTACCTGTCGGCTATGGAGAAATTCCCCGAAGAGATGGACGTCTGTCTGTATATTTTTTCCAAGGTAAACGCTATTTTTGAATCCCTGATAGATCAGGAACGAGGAGAGACGCTGAAACATCTAAACACCAACGAAATGATGTTGCGGCACCCTCTGACACCGACCTTTTTGACGCGCTCCTATTCGCTAGATGAAATACCACGCATACCCAGAGAATACGCTGCGCTTATGCAGCTAAATGCATTCTTTCCGATTCATTACACGGCGGGAAATCGCTTAGAAATAGCCCTTCGACGCGGCGCTAACTTAAGCCGCCAGCAAGTGATCATTCTATGGATTATTAGTGCTGAGGGTCTCAGCGGTATGAGCATGCCACGCAAAGCCATAGAGAAGGCGTTGAGAGACTGGCTAGAGATCACCAGCAGCTCTGTCTCGAAAGCGATTCGCTCTTTGACGGTTGCGCCAAACAATATTCTGACCATAGTCGAACGGCCAGAATCCGGACGTGAAAAACTCGTCTGCCTCACTGAGGAAGGAAGAGCATTTGCGGACGATATGTTTCAAAACGGTATTCAGTTCTTAGACAAGGTCATCGAAAATCTTAGTAGTGAAGAGATTGATATGGTGTTGCATGTGTTTGAGAGAACCTCCGAAATCTTCGGAGGCTATCCCGGGCCTTTCCGCGACGAGAAAGAAGTCTAATTAAAACCCTTCTTCCTGCGCCACTGTTACAGTCATTCCATCCAAGGCTTCAGTCAACTTTACCTGACAGGCAAGGCGACTTGTGGCCTCTACTTTTTCCATAAACTCGATCACTTCGCTCTCTTCTTCGTTCTGTTCAGGCAACTGAGCAAAGGTTTTCTCATCCATGTAGACATGGCAGGTGGCGCAGGAGCATGAGCCCCCACAGGTGCCATCTACCAAGTCTGCGGCACGCAGAGGCGTCATTAACAAATCACCGACAGCACCCTCAACAGTGTGCTTCTCGCCATCTCGATCATAAACATGAATTTTCAATTCTAAATCTCACTTCTAAGTTTAAATAAAACGCGTATTCTATAGATTAATTACAATATTTCAAAAATATCATAAACAAGTTTACCGGCACCAAAAGTACTGGCTCGACCAACACAAACAATGTCGTTGAGCCATGCATATTTTTCAGAACCGGTCTCAAAGTTAGGCGCTGATCTCAGATAGGTTTCTGTACCCGATATGGCTTCTCCGGCACCAAATCGTGCATTGAGACCGTCATCCATCACCACAACGCCACTGTAATAGCAGAATACACTTTCGCCATCGTCAGTTCTCAGAGCAAGGCGGGCATCGATTTTCCAGTTGCCATCATCTTGTAGGCGTACCCAATCACCGCTCGGCGCTATCACATCAGCACTAAAGCGCGGACCTTCGGCGCGGCCATCGGTGACATTAATAACCACTCTATTTGGCGTCGCAACTGCCGGCGCATCAAAAGAGATATCAAGCTTCATTAGCCAGCGAGTTTCTAAAGTAGGAACACTCATATCATTACTCCTCATTAATTTTTATTATTTTAGGACTGTAAATTAGCCATATACCTTAGCTGAGTAGAAAGCCGCTTAGATCCGCGTATCCCGCAGTGCATTGCTCTTCATAGGCAACGAAACCGCCCAAGAAAAATACCACTCGTCTCGGCTTTCCTGGAATATTGTCACCCATATAATAATTGTTCGATTTAGGGAACAACGTCATATCACCAATTGTATTGGTCAGATCAACCCAATCATCTTCAGCGTCAGCTTTCGCTTCGAGACAATCTTTACCCAGATCATCAAGCTGTTTTGCGGCCTTAAAGATTAAGTCGCCCTGATACTCAGCCAACAGAATTGGATTGTAAAATGGGCTGTGAGGACCGTTGACCCAAAAGTAGTTGGGGAAACCATGGGTCATCATACCCAGGTAACTGGTGAGACCACCGCTCCAACGCTCTTTCAATGACTGACCCTCCCGACCGCGGATATCAATGCGATCCATAGCGCCGGTCATAACATCAAAGCCAGTTGCGAAGATAATGATATCGAGTTCAATTTCCTCACCACCCACGACAATGCCTTTCTCGGTAATACGCTCAAGGGGACTTTCGAGCAAATCAACCAGGTGGACGTTGTCTTGGTTAAAGGATTCGAGATAGTTGGTTTCAGGAGAAAGCCGACGCGTGAGAATCGCATAATCCGGGCTTAGCTTCTCAGCAGTCACTGGATCGTTAACACGCTCTTTCATTTTCTTGATCGCGAAATCACCAAGAGTCTGATTCGACTCTTCATCCATAATGGTGTCGACATAGGCATAGTAAGGGGACAGACCACCAGAGGCCCAACGATCTTCGTACTCAGCGTCACGCTCCTCTGCAGTCACTTCAAGGGCAGACAGTGTAGGCAGTGGTGACAGGTCGGAGTGCATCATAGTGAAGCCGGCAAATGACTGCTTTTCCAGCTCTCGCAACTCACCGTAGTTCTGTTTTATTTTTGCCGTTTGGGTCGGATCTGATTCACGGTTTTGCAGCGGGATAGTGTAAGCCGGCGTGCGTTGGAAAACGAACAGCTCGCCAACATCTTGAGCCACTTCCGAGATCACCTGAATACCACTGGAGCCAGTACCCACAACACCCACTCGCTTGCCACTGAAATCGATTTTGTCCTTGGGCCAGCGACTGGTCATATACTGCTCACCGGTGTAGTTTTCCAGACCTTCAAAGTCGGGTTCCACTGGCGCTGAAATAAGACCTGTAGCCATCACACAAAACTTAGCCGAAACAACTTCACCACTATCAGTAGTGACGGTCCAGCGCTGAGTATCTTCATTAAAAATAGTAGACACCACGCGGGTTTCAAAAGTAATGTCGTCACGCATATTGTAGCGATCCGCTACATGGTTAGCGTAATCAAGTAACTCTGGCTGTCCGGCATAGCGCTCAGTCCAGTTCCACTCATTCTGCAATTCTTCGGAGAATGAATAGGAGTATTCCAAGCACTCAATATCGACACGGGCGCCGGGATAACGGTTCCAGTACCAGGTACCGCCTACTCCATCACCAGCCTCAAAACAGCGCACTGATAACCCGTTTTCACGGGCACCATAGAGCATGTACATGCCGGCGAAACCAGCGCCAACAATGACCATATCCACATGGTCGCTTTTCTTATCTGCAATTGCCATCTGTCGTCTCTCCTATGGATTAATCAAGAATAAAGTTAACTGGGCATTTCTCTGGCCCGTAGTTAATAAAGCCCTTATCTTGATAAACCACTGGGCCATTACCAGGTTCAACAGCTTTGTAGCGATCCAAAATACCGTTGATCATGCCGGCAGCTTCATTACGCGCAACCATGGAGGCGATACAGTGGTGAATGCCGTGACTAAAGGTTAGGTTTTTGCCAACATTTGGACGATTGAGAATAAAGTCATGTGGATTTTCAAAGACTTTAGGATCGTGGTTACCGGCACCAAAGAATACGCACACCCAGTCGCCTTTCTTCATTTTTTGGCCGGCGATCTCGGTGTCTTGAGTACATTCACGGAACAGACGCTGGATAGGACCATCGCGGCGAATACTCTCTTCGAGGAATGGACGAACCAATGATCTATCGGCGCGCATTTTCTGATAAAGCTCAGGAAACTCAAGCATTGCTGCAACCTGATTTCCAAGCAGATATACACTGGATTCAGCGCCACCGGCAACCATAGTGATACAGAAGCGAACCACTTCTTCAGGCGTCAACATACGTCCATCTTCAGCCTTGGCTTCGATAAATCCAGTCAACAAATTATCTTCGGCCATACCGCGCTTGACCTGGTCATAGCGCTCCGCCACTTGCTCTGTGTAGTAATTAAACATCTCAATATTGGACTGGGCTTTACCAGCCATATCCAGATTAGAGGTACCCATATAGGCATCTGACCAATCGCGAATTTTGCGGTAATCTTCCTGCGGTGTACCGAGCAATTTAGAGATAAAACGCGCCGGCAAATCTGCAGCCAGATTGTCCATAAAGTCGATATAGCCAGCACCTTCATCGGTGAGCATTTGATCGATAACGTCTTTTAGCCAAGGGCCTACATCTGTGCCCACGCGCCGTGGAGTAAAGGCCTGACGAGCGATGCTTCTGAGCCATGTGTGCTCGGGCTGATCGTGATTTACCAACATCAGAGTGGGTGCATCTGAAGCTTCTTGCATACGGTCACGAGACGAAAAAATCTCATGATTACTGGCAACATGGACTAAATCTTTGTAGTTCAAAATTGCCCAGGCTGGAATCGGCTTATCCATACCTTTAACTGTGCCTGGGGGATAGCCCTCAACGCCAAACTGAATTGGCTTGTCGCGCAACATGTCATAGTACGGAAATGGATTTTGAATAACTGCAGGTTGTTCAAGGTCTCGAGCGTGAAATTCATCGCCAGATATTACTAATTGGTTAATCATTTTAGTTCTCCTGTTATTGACAGCCTGAGGGCTAGGTGGCGTTAAAGCCGCCGTCGATTACTAATTCAGCACCGGTCATATAACGACTGGCATCGGACGCGAGGAAGATAATTCCTGATGCAACATCTTGAGGCTTACCTGATTCACCCATAGGAACGGCGGCTAAGAAGCCCCCTTCTGCAGCTTCCATATCCGGCGCGACACCCAAATCAACCAGCTGGCGCAGGAATGAAGTGCCCATATCGCTTTCGATGATGCCTGGGTGGATTGAATTACAGCGAATGCCCATACCGAGCATGGCGCACTCAGCAGCCACCGATTTGGTCAACAGACGAACAGCACCTTTGGAGGCGTTATATGATGCCAGAGCAATACTGCCAGACAGACCCATCACCGATGACAGATTGATAATAGAACCACCGCGACCGCTTACTCCGCCGGGACGCATGGCAATAGAGGCGTGCTTACAGCCCAACAGAGTGCCAGCAACGTTAACATCCTGTACCTGTTTGAATTCTTCTACATCCAAGTCAGCCAGTAGCTTCATGGGTACGATGGCTGCGGTATTCACAACAATGTCCAGGCCGCCGAAAGTATCCACCGCACATTTAATAGCAGCTTCCCACTCACCTTCATCCACAACATTGTGTTTAATAAACTCGGCTTTGGCGCCAGCGGCAAGTAACTCGTCGCGCACTGCTCTGCCCGTTTTTTCTTGGATATCGGTGATTAATACTGAGGCACCAACTGACACTAGGCCCCTGCATATTTCAGCACCCAGCGTGCCAGCAGCACCGGTTACCAGTGCAACTTTGCCGTCTAGGCTAAATGAATTTCGATAGTTAGTAGTATCTGAAGTCACAGTACTTTCCCCTATAAATCGTTATTGTTATTAGATATTTTTTTATTTTTTCTTCGTGCTCAATGGGCGCGAATTGGTACTTTTTGTAGGCCAACCAAAAGCTGTCTTTTATTGATAGTATCGATATGACATATTTCTGTCAACAACAATGTTGCCTTTGTACCTATATGTTTGATTGCCGGCTTTTTACAGCTCAAGCCCTTGTAAATGCTGCCTTTCTAGACACCTCAAGCAGCTTAAATAGCCCAGTTATTGGCGGGTTATAGCTGCCGCTATCCAATAACAGCCTCGGTAAGAAAAAGGGGGTCAGCGGTGCTGACCCCCCAACTCAAACCCAGCCGGTTACAGACCTCGACCTATTCCGCTCTGACTAAACAGACTAGAACTGGTAAGTAAGTCGGAAGGCAACTTCTTCAACAAAATCAAACGTCGACATGGCATCCATATTGTCATCGCCACCGCCAACAAAGTTGGCAAACAGTTCAGCACTCACAGATTTGCTCGGCTTGTAACGAAGCCCTGGCTGCACTAGGTAACCACCTTCAAGATCCCAAAGCACTGCAAGGTCTGCACGCCACAAAAGGCTTGGCGAAGGCTGCTGCAGGGCAAACGAAATCGCGTCATAACCATTGCGCCCTTTTGGCATGGTAAAGCCTGCGTCTTCAGTAGTCGTCATACCGTACCCATCGAGGTGTCGACCAAATAGATCACTCTCAGATTTGTGTAACCACTGGAAAACCATATAGGTTGCAGGAAAGTCCACTGAGAAGCGGTGGTATTTTTCCATTACGAAAGAGGTAACCAATTCATCCTCAACAAGATAGCCCTTACCCAGTAGTGATGGGTCAGTGAAGGTTTTGTTAGGCGTAAAGGTTGCTTCAAATCGAACAATTAACTGATCCAAGAACGAATCAGGTTCGCTGAAAAACATATAGTTCATACCAAATCCGAAGATGTCTTCACGATCATAGCGACGCTCGATATGGCCTCTCAAATCACCCAATCCGCCTGCAGGGGCAGAGAAGAAAGCATCCAAGATTGTCGTAGACAGGGCGTAGTTATCGACCGGCGTGTTCGCAGGTAATCCTAACTGCCCCAAGACATCATTGGTAAGAGCCTGTGCAACTGGGAAGTCATTTAATAGGCCCTGCAAATTAGCCCCATTCAGACGGGAACCAGCAGCTTCATTCATCCACTGTTCAGCAGTGTAGATTCCCACACCTGTAAACGGCTCAAAAGGCGTCATCGCCAATAACTGTCCAGTAGTGGCACCAGAAACAGGGTCAGCAACCGGATCCGGAATACCAAGCTTCTCAAAGGGGTTAACACCTGAAGCTGCCCAACGGTAGACACCATCAGGGTTATAACGATTGGTGTAAGTAAACTGTAAGCCTAACTCGCCAATCTGGCCTCTGAGACGAGCACCAAAGTTCCATTTATCATCTACTTCGTCAAAACCTTGCTTAGTCTGAACAACAAAAGTAGAGGTGATAGCGTTATAGGGCGTGTTTTCATTCGACATCACCGATGGCTGGAACTCCTGCCCCCAGGCTTCAAATTCCCAGTCGTTCTTGAATGAGTAACTGCCGCGCACACCGAGCGCTGGCACACGTTTGTCGGAGAATTCTTCGGAAGCCCAGTCAAATGCAGAATGTCTGCGTAGATCGAGGCCGTTAGGATTATCCAAGACTCTGAAGAACAGTGACTCGCCCCAGGCAATCTGCTGATTACCTACACGCAACCACAATGGGCCATCGCTGTAGTCCAAATAGAACGAGGGCAAATCAATCGCGTAGTCTTCACCGCAGATCTCAAGCCTTGTGGCACAGTCACCACGAAGAGAAGTCTCGAAATAATTTGGACCATCGCCATTAAAAGTATCGTGCTCATCCCAGGCATAAAGCGCTCGGACCTTACCGACGAATTTGAGGTTGTCGTTAAACTTAACATCAATATCCAACTCAGCCCGAGTAAACATGACATTCCAGTCATTGGTTTTGCTGTAAGACTCAGGTCTGGTAGTCATGCCCTCCATCCCAAAGGCTTGCTCTACTGTGTTCGGCGTAGCTACACCGTTATATGCATTACCCGCCTGATTCCAGGGATTCTGGTTATCATTGTCGAGACTAAAAGCCCCTTCCTGTCGCACAAACCCGGAAAAATACCAGTCCGCGGAATAGGCTAGCGATGCTGGGGTCAGCAGCGCTACGGACAAAGTGCCAGCGAGAATCGTTTTTAGTTGTTTTGGTTTCAACATTACATCTCTCCATTAATTTCTTTAGTTATCAATTTTATTTTTTTAATTTTAATTTGATTAAATTTCCGCCATGACCCGCTAACAGAGCAGACAAGCTCTGAGCATCGCCACCCACTATTGAAAGGCCTTGGTACCAACCGGACGATAGAGCACCTTGTTCAATTCGAGTCCAGCTCTCACCGTTGTCTGAACTCTGCAATGTGTTTCGAATACCGCTGATCAGCACATCACCAGAACCCGACGTCCAAACGTTGAGAAAAATACCGCTACTCGGCGTAGTCACCTGCTCCCAAGCACGCCCACCATTAGCCGTTTTAATGATCTTTCCATCCTGGCCCACCGCAAATCCAGTGCCATTAGCATGTAGGCTTAGACCAAACAGAGAAGCCTCACCTAAATGCACTGTCTGCCAAGAGTCACCCTGATCAAGAGACTGGATAATTAATTCAAACTCACCCACAACTGTGACGATTCCACTATCGGACACATGCACGTCATAGAGGTGTGGCTCGAAAAAATCATTGGTCATTGCTGGCCAATCCATGCTGACTGACTCCCAGCTCAGACCACTGTCTGTGGATCGGAGAATGGTGCCAAAGCCGCCTACTGCGAACGCTAAACCACTGGCTGAGACATCACTTACGCTAAGCAACCGCTCGTCTGTATTAGACGCAATAGAGCTAAAGCCTTCGACAGCCTTGAGCCCATCGACAGCATCTAGCCCCGTGAAAGCGCGACGATAGATTGCACCTTCTTGACCAACAACAAGACTGACATCATTGCGACAACTGACATCGAGCAGAGCGCTCTCTGTAAAGGCTTCTATCTTGGCCCAGCTCTCTCCAGTATCCTGACTCTCAAGAACCAGCCCGGCATCACCGACAGCCAATTGCTGAGACCCAGACTCACACAACCCATAAAGTGCATCATGGGCTGTACCTTTATAGACTTGCACAGTGTTACTCAGTGACGCCCCGGATAAAGAAACACCGAGAGCGACCACTAAGAGAGGTAGTGAACGGAAATTCATCGATTAGCTACCCAGTCGTCTGATGGCAGGGATAGTCATATATTTTTCATATAGACCGTCCTGATTCCAACCGGACTTAAAGCCACCGCGAATTTCTTCTGCATGATAGAAGCGACTCATTCGATTGGACTGAATATCATGGACGTGACACTTAGTCCAAGACCAACCTGGGTGATCGCCGTCCATCTTGACAGTATCGCCATCGATAAACTGACTGGTGGTAACCTGCACAGATTTCCACAGTTCACCGCGTCGATCATAGGTCACACAGGCGACGAACATCATCGTTCGCGTATCCAGCCAAACGCGTTTCTTACCCACAGGTGCACGTGGGAAACCGGTTGGCTCTAGATCGATAACGATGACTTCTGGAATCAATTCCATAGTGGTTTCAAAGAAGGTCTTACCCTCAGGGCCACCGTGAACCGTTGGCTCAGAGTTAGGATTGCTACCATGCCAATTCTCACTGACACCACCCAACATTGGCTTGCGAGCGACAATTTCATAATTGCCCCAGGTAAGCATCGGATCGCCAGCACACCAGCCATCAGACAAGAACAGCGTGATACCCGGAACTAACGGCTCAAACCGCTGGCTTGATGGGAATCGACGCACGCGTTTAAAGGCGGGAATATAGCCGTAGAGATCAGGGAATTTACGCTGATCGTAGTACCAGGTATTTACAAAGGAGGTACCGCGAGAATCATTCGGATAGGTAAACCAAATTGCGTTGTAACGCAGCAGATCTTCACGACCTTCCATATAAGGCGTATCGCTGTTGGTCAGGCCCACGGTGTTCTGCTCAGCCCAAACAAAATCATACTGATACTGCTCGCTGCCATCTGGACCTATATCCCAGTCACGGATAGCGTACATAGCCGAATCATGACGTCCCCAACTCAGAGTTAGGTTGGCATAAGCCTCGAGACCCGTTTTGGCATCGGGAAACGGGTTTCCGCCAATCCAGGGCTCACCTTCTTGCGTGACAACATTATTGTTTTCATCGAGCTTTGCTTTACCTTGGTTTTTAATAGTGGCTTCAAGGTATTCAGCAGGAAATAGCTTGGTAACGTCAGTGGTGGTCTTAACAATTTTGATCTGACGACCCTGCTCAAGTACTTCAATATAAGTAATTGGATCCAGAAGGTCCTGCACATGCTCAACATTTTCAGACGTTAGCATATCGCCAACTTTGATTTTACCTTTGGTGTAACTTTCGATAGACAGCAGCTCTTCAGGGTAAGCTGCAGAGATATCTTGGGCCTGTGAAATTAGCGGCCAAAGCGGCGTAAGAACACCAGCTCCTGCGACGCCTTTAGACACCTTATCGAGAAACATACGTCTACTATAGTCATGTGTACATTCGTTATTGTTCATATTTAACTACCCCTTTTATTAATGCTTTTCTAATAGTGCTTTTATAGTTTTTTAATTTTTAATTTACTGATACTGCTTTTTCTTCCTCAAAACTTTTCCCTACATCGGACTTATCAGCAGCATCGAAGAGATCATCTTCGCCACTACCCAACAAACCTTTAATCGTCATAAATCGCGGCTTAACCAGCCAGACTTCAAGTGGCAGCACGATCAGGGCGACAACCATATTGATCAACATAACCATGACCAGTAACAGCCCCATATCGGCCAAGAACTTCAGCTCCGAGAGGTAGTACCAAGGCAAGATTGCGATCAGCACTATGGTCGCAGTAAAGAAAATCGCTTTACCGGTGGTCACTACAGCCTTTCTAATAGCCTGAGCATGGTTGTTACACTTGGTGTATTCCTCACAGATTCTACTGAGCAGATAGATGCCATAGTCAATTCCGACACCCACACCAATAGCGGAAATTGGCAGAGTGTTCACATCTAGGCCTATGCCCATCTGCACCATCACTGCGCCGAGAAAAACATTAGAAATATTGACTGGAATTAACAGCAAGAAACCCGCGGTAACAGAGCGGTAGGCATAGCTACAGGTGACGAGAATAACCAGATTTAGCAGCCCCAGAATCACCCACTGATAGTAATCCACAGTGTCATTGATCGACTGCTGCAGAGCGATGGTGCCAGTGCCTAAGCGTATATTGAAACTCTCATGCTCCAAGCCTATTTCATCTAGTGCCGCGCGAGTCTGCTCCAGAGCCAGATCAACCGTTTCCTGCTTGTTATCTTTGTACCACAGCGAGACCGTGGCATTTTGCTGAACAAAGTCAGTGACATGTAAAAAGGCTTTCGGGCCAGTGCCAATCATCACCGCGCCAGATGCGGCGGTAACCGCTTGCTGATCGCGATCAAGAGGAGACCACTTCGGATTGCCACCACTGAATAGACGATTTGCCTCGGGCAAATAGTCAGCAAACGACAGCGTGGCTACAGGCGGGTTCTCCTGCTTTTCTAAATTGCGCTGCAGCGCCAACATCGAAAATACCGTATCAGACTGCCTAGCCACCCGACTGGGATTATTGGCGTCCTTGGCCTCAAAAATAACCTCTAAAGTGTTTAGACCGGCGAAGTTTGAATTGATAGCGCCAACGGCCTGATTGTATTCAGAGTCTTCCCATAGCAGGCTAGTACCCTCAACTGGGTTACCTACCTTGATCTGCATTACCTGACCAATACTGACGACAACCAACACTAGAGTTATAACAGCAGTCACCTTGCCGCGAAAACCGTGGGACAACGTCGCAATACCCGCCAAAACACTGTGCATTGCACGGTGCCAAAATTGGCCACCATCTTTGTCAGCACCGGTTATCACAGCCGCATTTTTGGGTTCTGGCAGCAGCGACAGCATCAAGGGAGACAACAGTACATTGGTAGGGAACAGAATCAGCGCCCAGAAACCACAGAAGATCGCGAACCGCTCCATAGCCGGTATAGGCGCAACTATGATCAGCAGGATACCAATGGCATCGGTAAAGATACCAAGGCCACCTGGCGTCATCATTACTCCCAGTACTGTTTCTGCAGCCTTTTTCTTATCGTTGACCAGAGGATAAACTTCGTAATAGCGCTCAATAAACTGCACACAGTGACTAAAGGATCGGGCAACCAATAATAGCGGCACCACCATGATCAGTGGCTCAATGGGATAGCCCAACCAGCCGACAAACCCGAAGCCCCAAACCGCAGCCACCGCACTTGTAACCACCGGAACAACAACACCAACAAAATTGGACATGTAAATAATCAGTGACGCGATCAGCGCCACAATCGTCACACCAAAAATACCCAGCATTGCGGCTTGGTGACTATAGACCCAACCCGTAAGCATTGGCTGACCCGCAACATGTATCTCATGCTTGGCGTCGCGCTCGCTTTCAACCAGATTCTGTACGTAATCAAACAACTCACCGTAATCAACCAAGCGCTCAATAAAGGTCGCGGTGATCAATGTGGCAGATTCATCCTGGGATATAAGAAAGGCTCGAGCATTGGGTGCTTTTTTAACTTTTTGACGGAAGTCGAGTATCTCTTCATCCGTTGTCGGGACTGCATCACCCATCAGTGGCTGACTTTCAATACCAAAGGGCGTGGCCTCAGAGTAGCGGGCTTTCTCTGTTGCTATTGAGAGTATCTGATCGTGATCTACGCCAGCCGCGAGATCGATATCACGGGTTAGATCCCAAACCTTAGTTAGGGTCTCGGGATTGTAGATACTGCCTTCTTTATTTTTGACCATAATAGTAACGGTCAGAGGATTACCAAAATTTGGATGGTCGGTAAACGTTTCTACGAAAGGATGATTTTTTGGGAGTAAGTCAGAAAATATCGTGCGCAGCTCCACAAATTGCAGACCCACAGCGAAAAAGACTGTTATTGCACCAAGTACCAGCAGCGACAGCGAAGAATTTCGCATAAGTGACGCAGCCAACCTGGCCTGAAGAGGTTTGAGCATTGTTCCCCCAATGATACTTATAATTATAGCGTCCTTGGATAGAGCCAAAATTCATCAGTCAATCGGCACTTCCAGAACTTTATGAACCAAAGATACTACACTTTTTTAATAGTGTCCATTTGATAGTTTTACAAGAGAAAGATACTACTTATTTTAAATAGTGTCCATATGATATTGTTACTAAATGACGCTTTATTGCATTATTTAGTCAATTTTCGATATTTTATGAAGGGGAGACTACGTGGGACTCAGTACACTTTGTGTACTCTTTGAGTGCTAATAAGACGAAATATGCGTGCAGTGCAGCGTTAACATAGAACAGCGATGGAACCTCAAGCAGGGTATAACAGCCAACCTAAACCCCAAGAGCATGGCCGGCACCTTAAAAGGCGCCGGCCAACTCTGGAAGCACTATGCGCGGTAACTTAGGGCTGCGCCGCAAAGATCTTAACTGGCACACCATTTAATGCGGCATTGCCACTAACCTGATCTATTAGCTGATCATCTGTCAGATCGTTACAGCTAACGCCCTCCTGCTCACTGGCAATCCCCATACTGACACCAGCGCGTTTGTGTCCCCAACCGTGGGGCAAGCTGACCACACCGCGCATGACCTCGTCGCTGGCCATTACCTGAGTCACTACTTCACCGACCCGAGACTGAATACGCACCTGAGATTCATCATCTATTTTGTGCGCTGCCAAATCATCTGGATGCATTAGCAGCTGCCAACGTGGCTTACCCTTTACCAGACGATGCGAGTTATGCATCCAAGAGTTATTGCTGCGTATATGGCGGCGGCCGATAAGCAGTAACTCATCGGCTTCGGTGACCGCCTGATCTGCGCCAAGGCGCTGAAGATCTTTGACTATATAATCTGCCAGTAAGGTTATTTTGCCGTCACTGGTGCACAGGCGCTCGGGGAGGCTAGGCGCTAGCCTGCCAAGATCCAAGCCATGGGGATGCTGCTTAATTTTGTCTAGGGTCAGCTCTAACTCATGACCCGCGGCGGCACTGTAAGGACCGCGCTGAATACCTTTATCAACTAACTTATCTGGCGAGGGTAAGGGTTTACTGTCCATCCCTTTATGCGCGGCAATTGCCTGACCTAGCTGATTAAAGATTTCCCAATCATGCAATGTGCCCGCAGCTGGCTCAAAGACCGCCTCATTAAAGCGCGCCGTGTTGTGCACCGCTAAGCGATGGAAGGCAATATCGTAGTGATCATGCTCCAAGGCACTGGTAGGCGGTAAAATAATATCTGCGTGCTGAGTGGTTTCATTAATATAGAAATCCAGGCTGACCATAAAGTCCAAGCCAGCAAGAGCTTGATCAATTTGCTGACCATTGGGCGCAGATAGCACCGGATTGCCAGCAATAGAAATCAACCCGCGAATCTGACCCTCGCCCTCAGTGAGCATTTCCTCAGCCATCACCGTGGCCGGCAACTCACCCGCAAACTCCGGCAAACCGCTGACGCGACTATGGAAGGCAGCAAAGTGCCCTGCCCCAGACTCACCCGGCTTAACAAAGCCAAAGGCCGGCGATGAGGCCATCATGCCGCCCCGCACATCCAGGGAGTGGGTCAGGATATTAATCATATTGATAGCCCACTGGCACAATGTGCCATAGACCTGCACTGACACGCCCATGCGGCCATAGCAGACAGCGCCTTCTATATTGGCCATATCTCGAGCCAACTGACGAATCTGCTCTGCGGCTACACCGGTTCGCTGTTCAGCTAACTCTGGAGTAAAGGATTCACAGGCACTGCGCACCTTATCGACGCCCACCAGCAGATCGGTTAGGTGACCGGTATTAACGAGATTCTCGGCAAACAGAGTATTGAGCATAGCCATTAATAAAAAGGCGTCCGTACCCGGGCAGATAAAGAGATGTTGGTCTGCAATCTCAGCGGTCTCTGTGCGTCGTGGATCTATCACTACAAAACGGCCCCCGCGTTCCTGAATCGCCTTAAGACGTTTCGGAACATTGGGCACAGTCATAATGCTACCGTTAGACGCCAGAGGATTACCGCCAATAATCAGCATGTAATTAGTGTGGTCGATATCCGGCACAGGAAGCAGTGACTGGTGGCCATAAAGACTTAAGGAGGTTAAATGATGGGGCAGCTGATCAAGGCTAGTGGCAGAAAAATGGGTCTTAGTTTGCACCGCTTTACGCAACACACTGGCGTGAGTCATGCTGCCGTAATTGTGCACATTGGGGTTGCCAGCATAAAAGGCCACCGAATCAGCACCGTGCTGGTCTTGCACCGCCGTCAACTTTTCCGCGACTGTACTAAACGCCTCTTCCCAACTGATCTCGACCCAGCTATCACCCTGTTTCTTGACTGGCCTGCGCAGGCGATCAGGGTCGGTGTAGATATCTTGCATCGCTGTGCCTTTGGGGCAGATATAGCCATGGCTTAACGGATCGTTTTTGTCGCCCTTAATCGATAGTACCTGCTCACCTTGAGTTTTAATTTCAAGGCCACAGATGGCTTCACAAAGGTTACAGGCTCGGTAATGGGTTTGAATGTCAGCGGGCATCTTCTACTCTCCGGAATTTTAGTGCTGAGTTATAGTAACCGAAGTGATTGAGGATATGGGGTGGAAGTTTGTGGATGGTGGGTATTGGTTAGATATCCCTCGTCGCTACGCTCCGTAGGGATTACAAACTGTGGGCTCGAGTGGAATGATATCTTAGCTGCTAAGGCGAGTGACGTGCGATACGACTCTGTTCGGCTATCACCTAACCTGTCATCTCGAACGCATGCGAGAGATCTCGAGATCCCTCGTCGCTACGCTCTGTCAGGATGACAGATTAGGGGCTCTGGCGGGCTGACACAATTAGGCAACGCGGTAAGACAAGTTTGAGACTCTAACGAGATGAGAAGGTATAAATAGAGATATCAGAGTTCCTTTCTACCAACTACTACGCCGTAATATTCCCCGCAATAAACGCCTGCACCGCATCCTGATCATTGTCCAGCACTGCGTAGTGCTCTTCCTTCTCAAACAAATCTGCCATATGAGTTGGCAGTTCAGGATCAGTGGGATAACCCGCTTCACGGACCGCATCCGGGAACTTAGCCGGATGGGCAGTGGCCAAGGTTACCATCGGTGTTTCAGTATTGGCTCGACAGTGACGTGCCGCATCCAGACCAATGGCTGTGTGCGGATCCATCAGGTAATCACTCTCTTGCAAGACGCTGCGAATCATCTCCAGCATGCCGTCATTGTCACAGCGATAGCTGGTGAACAATTTGCGCGCTTCGATTAAAGCTGAATCGCTGAGATTCATATGACCCGCTTTGGCCTCTTTCATTAACTCGGCAATGGCCGGACCGTCGCGATCGTAGAGATCAAACAGCAAGCGCTCAAAATTGCTCGAGATCATAATATCCATACTCGGCGCCAGACTTTGCTCCAGCGGACGGGTGCTGTGATCATTCTCGCTGATGCAGCGATGCAGAATATCATTCTGGTTGGTGGCAATAACCAACTGCTCAATGGGCAAACCCATCTTGTGCGCCAAATAACCGGCAAATATATCACCAAAGTTACCTGTGGGAACTGAGAACGATACCTTGCGCTGGGGGCCACCCAGAGAAAGAGAAGCCCAAAAATAGTAGACAATCTGAGCCATAATACGCGCCCAATTAATCGAGTTAACCGCAGCTAACTGACGACCTTCAGGGAGAAAAGATTGGTCGCTAAAGCTCGCTTTTACCATATTCTGACAGTCATCAAAATTGCCGTGCATGGCAATATTGTGCACATTGTCTGCGGCAACCGTGGTCATCTGACGGCGCTGCACTTCTGATACGCGATTGTGCGGGTGCAGTATAAAGATATCGATATTTTCACAGCGACGGCAGCCTTCAATCGCCGCAGAGCCTGTGTCACCGGAGGTGGCACCCATAATCACAACTTTTTGGTTGCGCTTGGCGAGAATATAATCGAGCAGGTTGCCCAAAAACTGCAGCGCAAAATCTTTAAACGCCAGAGTCGGGCCGTGAAACAGCTCCATAATCCATTCGTTGTGTCCGGTCTGAATCAGCGGTGCAATACCGCCGTGACGGAATGTGGAATAGGATTTATCAATCAACTTTTTTAGGTCAGCATGAGGAATCGCGCCATCGACAAAAGGCGTAATAATCTTTAATGCCAGATCCTGATAAGACAGACCAGCCCAGGAGGCGATCTCTTCTTGACTAAACTTGGGTAATTCCTGAGGTACATAAAGTCCGCCGTCTGGGGCTAACCCAGTCAGTACAACCTCTTCAAAACTCTTTGGCTCGCCGCCGCCTCTGGTGCTGATATATTTCATTTACTGATCCAAGTGTTCGACGCGGATAAAGCTTACCTGACCGCGCACTGTTTCAAGTTGTTCAATCTGCTCAACCGCAGCATCCAGTGATTTCTCGTGAGTGATATTGGTTAAAATAATCACATCCACATACTCTTCAGTGGCCGGCTGTTCTTTCTGGCTGATCGCCTCAATGCTGATACCCGAATCGGCCATTATGCCGGTAATACTCGACAAAACGCCGGACTGATCAAGGGCTGAGAAACGCATATAGAAGCTGGTTTCAATCTCTTGGATATCGAGAATATCCCGCGCTGCGACCGCATTGGTCGAGACACCAAGGGCTGGCACCCAGCTTTGCGGATCATTGTTCATTACTCGCGCCACATCAATAATATCTGCAACCACCGAGGAAGCCGTAGGCGCGGCACCGGCACCCGGGCCATAGAATAAGGTTGTTCCGACCGCATCGGCATTGACCATTACTGCATTTAAAACGTCATCTACGCCAGCAATCAAGCAGCTTTTTGGCACTAGGGTTGGATGAACTCGCAGTTCAACGCCCTTATCGGTCTGGCGGGCAATACCCAGATGCTTGACCGCGTATCCCATCTCACGGGCATTGGCCACATCCTGAGGATCTAATTTGGTGATACCGTCAGTGAAAACCTTCGTGCTGTCGAGAGGCATGGCAAATGCCAGTGACGCCATAATAACCAGCTTGTGAGCAGCATCTATGCCCTCAACATCAAAGGTTGGATCCGCTTCGGCATAGCCTTTTTCCTGAGCCTCGGTCAGCACATCGGCGAACTCGCGCCCTTTGCTGTCCATCTCAGAGAGAATAAAGTTGGTGGTGCCATTAATAATACCGGCCATCCAGTTAATGCGATTGCCTGCCAAGCCTTCACGCAAGCCTTTAATAATGGGAATACCACCGGCCACTGCCGCTTCATAGGCGACGATCAGATTACACTTCTCGGCATGGGCAAAAATTTCCATGCCATGCTCGGCGATCAAAGCCTTGTTTGCCGTAACAACATGTTTGCCATTATCTAACGCTGTCATAACCAGATCGCGGGCCACAGTGGTGCCGCCAATCAGTTCAACGACTATGTCAATATCAGGGTTTTTGGCGACCTCAAAAATATCGCGGGAAACCTCTACAGCAGAGGTATCGCAGCTTGGGTTATCGCGACGCGCGCCGACCTGAGTAACGGCGATTTCGCAGTTGGCTCGAGGGTTGATTAATGAGGCGTTGTGCTGAAGAAGATTGAGTGTGCCTGAGCCAACTGTGCCGAGACCGCAGATACCAACTTTTACCGATTTCAAGGTGTTTCCCCGAACTAAAAATGAGTGGATAACAAAGTCGACAACAGTAGATGGCAGGCCGCCCTCTGTCAATGCAAGGGCGGTTGATATTGGCTAAAACCGGTGCTTTTTGCCGCTATCTATGCCTCAGGAATCAGTTGATTGAGCTCAGACCGAGGAACTCGGCAAGTGCAGCTGCGGGTTTATAGCCAGGGATCATGGTGCCATCCATCAAAATAATGGCCGGTGTTCCGGTCACACTCAGAGAAACCCCTAGGCTGTGGTGTTCAGCAACTGGATTGTCTTCGCAGACCGAGGTGCTAGTGCGCTTGCCATTCTTGATTTCCGTCAGGGTTTTATTGGGAGTATCTGAACACCAGGCAGTAGCAATTTTATCGTATGAATCAGACCCTACACCTGCTCTAGGAAAAGCCAAATAGCGTACCTCTATACCCATGGCATTTAACTGGGGTACTTCATTGTGCAGCTTGCGACAGTAGCCACAGTCGACGTCGGTAAAGACATTGATAATCGCTTTAGTTTGCCCCGCTGGCTTAAAAACAATCAGGTCATCAGTGCCGCGCGCAGCAAATATATCGCGACGAGTGTCGTTTAGAGCCAGTTCGCGAACATCGACAAATTGGCTGCGTGTAATTTGATAGAGATTGCCATCAAAGAAATGGCCTCCATCTGCAGAGACATAGAGCAGTGGACCACCTTTAACCTGTACTGCAAAAAAACCTGGCAGAGCCGCTTCACCGACAAACTCAAAGTTAAGATCAGGACGCGCTGCGGCAAGATTGCCAAGAATTTCTTTTTCACTCGCTGCCAAGGTCCACTGAGCACAGCAGAGGCTAACGAGTAAAATGGCTACGGAACGAAAAACATTGCGTTTGGCTTTGCTGAGAGAGGTATTCACTGGTCTATCCTAGAAATGTGTATGAGCTGTATTGGAGTTGAATACTCCACGGAGGTTCACTTTAGAGTGTTTGCGGCCACTGGTAGCGGAACCAGCTAAGACTTTCTCCAGGGAGAAAGCCTTAAATGAAATATCAGCGCGGACTAGACTGCTTGCTCTCCAGTTTCACCTGTGCGGATACGAATGACTTCGTCGAGGGTCGAGATAAATATTTTGCCATCGCCAATCTTCCCAGTAGCAGCGGCCTTTGCAATCGACTCAACCACGCTGTCGACCATTTCGGCGCCAATCGCGATTTCGAGTTTTACCTTAGGTAAAAAGTCCACCACATATTCAGCACCACGATATAACTCAGTGTGTCCTTTTTGACGACCAAAACCTTTAACTTCTGTCACCGTGATACCTTGCACACCTACGTCTGCAAGTGCCTCACGCACGTCGTCGAGTTTAAATGGCTTGATAATCGCTGTAATTAACTTCATTGATGTGAATCTCCGGATAATGTTTTTGGTTCCGACGCAAAGATACCTCTTTCAAATAGAAATTGCATCTTCATATAAGGCTATCGAGAAAATATAAGAACAACGAACAGATATTCGCTGCAAACCGACTGAGTGGAGAAATTTTAGGCAAAAAAAATCCGGGGCCATAAGGCCCCGGAAAGGTACTACTCGGGGGGATTTTAAAACTATTTCCCTGCAGAGAACTCAGGGTAAGCTTCAATACCGCACTCAGCGATATCGCAGCCTTCAAACTCTTGCTCTTCCGAGATACGAATGCCCATTGCAGCCTTCAGAATCGTCCAAACAATAAAGCTAGTAACAAAGGTCCAGGCAAAGATCACAGCGATACCAGTCAACTGACCGACCAGAGTTGCGCTGTCGTTGCCAGAGAAACATACTGCCAACAGACCCCAGATGCCTACCACGCCGTGTACAGAGATCGCACCGACTGGATCATCAATCTTAAGGCTGTCCATAAACTTCACAGAGAAGACCACGATCACTCCACCAACGGCACCGACTAAAGTAGCAGCGCCACCAGTCCAAGCCAGAGGTTCAGCAGTAATGGCAACCAGACCAGCTAAGGCACCGTTAACCGCCATAGTCAGATCAGCTTTTCCATACAGGATTTGAGCTAGAACCAAAGCGGCGATCAGGCCACCAGAAGCAGCAGCGTTAGTGTTAACAAAGATATCCGATACTGCGTTAGCTTCAGCAATGTTAGATACCATCAACTCAGAACCGCCGTTGAAACCGAACCAGCCCATCCACAGGATGAACATACCGATTGCCGCGAGAGGCATGTTCGCACCAGGAATCGCGTTAACTTTGCCGCCAGCTGAGTACTTGCCTTTACGAGCGCCAAGCAACAGTACGCCGGCCAGTGCAGCAGTCGCACCACAGAGGTGAACTACACCAGAACCTGCAAAGTCTTGGAAGCCCGCTGCGTCCAAGAAACCGCCGCCCCACTTCCACATACCCTGCATAGGATAGATAAAGCCAGTCATCACAACAGCAAAGGCAAGGAATGCCCACAGCTTCATGCGCTCAGCAACTGCACCTGAGACGATCGACATAGCCGTAGCAACGAATACAACCTGGAAGAAAAAGTCAGATGCGCCTGAGTAGTAAGTATCACCACCGCTAGCCAGAACTTCTTCAGTTGTAGCATTACCAATAATGTTGCCAAACCAAACGTCAGGCAGAAAACCGCCAGCACTGCCGCCGTACATAATGGCGTAGCCCATTACCATGTACATGCAGCAAGAGATGGCAAACAACGCCACGTTTTTGGTGAGGATTTCAGTAGTGTTTTTAGACCGAACCAGACCGGCTTCGAGCATGGAGAAGCCAGCGGCCATCCACATTACTAACACACCAGACATCAAGAAATAGAATGTGTCCAGAGCGTACTTGATTTCAATAATATCGGAATTCATTTTAAGACCTCTTGTTAAACAGCTTCAGCGCCGGTTTCACCGGTGCGGATTCGAATGACTTCTTCAAGCGTTGAAATAAAGATTTTTCCATCGCCGATTTTGCCGGTTTGAGCAGCATTGGTAATAGCTTCAACTGCGCTATCAACCATCTCGTCTGCCAGTGCAATTTCCAACTTAACTTTGGGAAGGAAATCAACAACGTATTCAGCACCACGGTACAACTCGGTGTGGCCCTTCTGACGTCCGAACCCTTTTACTTCTGTTACTGTTACTCCAGCGACACCTAAGTCACCTAAGGCCTCTCTCACTTCATCAAGCTTGAAAGGTTTTACAATTGCAGTTATTAATTTCATTGAGAATCTCCATAGGGTGGCCGAGACCACCCGCTTTAGATGAGCAAGATAAAAGTTTAAAAAATTACAGAGACTTAGAAACCGTCAATACAAATTCGTTGTCGGCAAACAGTCCGCCCTTCTCAGATGAGTCAATCCAGCTCAGGTCAAAACCAAGACCAGCAGCTTCAGTGCTCAGAGAGATAGAGTAGTCATCAGCTTCGTTGGCAGCGTCGGCAGCAGTCATAGTGCCAACATGGAAACCCAGGCTAAACGCTTCGCTGAGAACCACGCCGTAATCAAAATAAACATATGTAGAATGTCCAGTTGAAGCGTAGTAATCATCAGAGTAAGCAAAACCTAAAGTTGCATCACCTGCTGAAATACTGGCGTAAACTTCTTCAAACTCTTCCGTTTTTGGGCCCTGTGGGTAGCCGTAGTACAGGTAACCAACGTCGTAGCTAACGTCTTCAGAGATAGAACCACCGTAACCAGCGTAGTAATCAAGCTCTAAGCCGCCACTGAAATCGACACTTGAAGCCCAAGTACCAACATAGAAGCCATTTTCAAATCCAACATCGAAGCCACCAGACAGCGCTTCGCCGCCAGCTTGATCGATACCGCGGAAAAAGTAATCCGAACCAATTGCTACATTGCCAGAAACTTCAGCAGCCATTGCAGTGGCACCAGACATCATAGTTGCAGCGAAAATTGCAGTTTTTAAAGCTTTCATCGATATATCTCCCAAGATATAAAATTAAAAATAAAAATATTTAACGTTAAGTTTTTTGATGCTTCGAACACCCTAATGCATATTGCGTGCCAACTTTTTTCTACGGTTATTTCCGCTAATTTCCCATCAGATACTGTGCAAACGTACCAATATGGTGCATCGCTAAAAGTCGCCCGGGGATCTCACGCACCAAACTGGACGGCCTATTAGGCGATTAGAGTGACAGGTCTCATCTGCTGTAAATGCATGGGGTATCTTGGTGCAATTTGCTAAACTGCAGGCAACTACTAAGGGCTTAACGGTTAATAGGGGCGAATAGAGGAGCTTCCCATTGAATCAGGACAATATAGTTAATCAATTTATTAAACAGTTTAATCAGTCCTTTGTGCCCGGCGCACAGGCGCTGGGTGATGAGGCGCAGATGCACGTGCGCGCTGCCATGACCAAGGCGCTGCAAAAAATGGATCTGGTTACCCGGGAAGAGTTCGATACCCAACAGGCCGTGTTGCTGCGCTCCAGAGAAAAACTAGACGCCCTAGAGGCACAGATCAGTGATCTAGAAGAAAGCATTCGCCAACTGACGGCTAACCAAAGTAATCAATAGCAACCGTTAGGCTGCAGCTTTAAAACCCCTCAGTGGATTGAGGGGTTGTTCCAGTGGAATATTCAGCGAGACATACAGGGAGGTATGCAATGTCACTTGCGGTGGTCAACACCAGAGCAAAACTGGGGCTCAATGCACCACTGGTCTCAATTGAGGTGCATCTATCCAATGGCCTGCCGAGCTTTCATATGGTGGGTCTGCCAGAGACCGCAGTTAAAGAAAGCAAAGACCGGGTCCGCAGCGCTATCCTTAACTCGCACTTTGATTTCCCCGCACGGCGCATCACCGTCAACCTGGCACCTGCCGAACTGCCCAAAGAAGGCAGCCGTTTTGATCTTGCCATTGCCATCGCTATTCTTGCGGCCTCGGGACAGGTGCCACGAGAGCAGCTTAATCAGTATGAATTTATTGGCGAGCTGGCCCTCTCCGGTGACACTCGAGGTGTCGATGCAGTTTTGCCCGCAGCTCTTGGCTGCTTACATCAGGGCAAGCAACTTATTATCAGCCGCCACAATGCTGAAGAAGCATCTTTGGTCGAGGGGCTCAAAATTCTCTCATGTACCCACTTGTTAGATATCACCGGGCACCTGCTTCAGCAGACACAGCTCCAACTTTGGGACAGTTCAACAAACTACCTAAATAAAACAGACACCAGTTCGGCAGATCAATTAAACCACTGCGAAAATCAAACCCAACTCAATCAGGTCATCGGCCAGCATCATGCCAAGCGTGCCTTAGAAATTTCAGCCAGCGGAGGCCACAACCTATTATTCTTTGGCCCACCGGGCACTGGCAAAACCATGCTCGCCAGTCGCCTGCCCGGCATCCTGCCGCCGCTAAACAACCAGCAGGTACTCGAAGTCGCCTCTGTCTATTCAGTGGCCGGCAAAGGTTTGCGTCAATCGATTTGGGCACGCCCCTTTCGCGCACCTCACCATACTGCGTCATCCGCGGCATTGGTGGGCGGAGGCAGCAGCCCTAGACCGGGAGAGATTTCACTGGCCCATCAGGGCGTGCTATTTCTCGATGAGCTGCCCGAGTTTTCCCGCAGTGTGCTGGAGGTACTTCGCGAACCTATGGAATCCGGCGAGATCAATATCAGCCGAGTCGCCGCACAGGTCTGCTATCCCGCCAATTTTCAATTGATCGCCGCCATGAACCCCTGCCCCTGCGGCTATCTTGGCGGCACCCGCTGTCGCTGCACCCCCGATCAAATTAATCGTTACCGCGGCAAAATTTCCGGGCCGCTATTAGATCGTATTGATCTGCAGGTACAGGTCACTCCCATAGAGAATTATCAGCTATTAAATAGCCAGCAGCCAAACCAAGTCCAGCAACCCAAAGGTGAAAGCGACCAGCAAATTCAACAGCGCATCTGCGCCGCCCGTGAGCGACAGTTAAATAGACAGGGAAAAATTAATAGCCAGTTGAGTAGCGAAGAATTAAAAACTATCTGTCCACTCAGTAGTGAACAGCGCCATTTGATGGACAATGCAATTACCCGCTTTGGGCTTTCGACTAGAGGATTTTATCGGGTATTAAGGGTGGCACGGAGCATTGCCGACCTCGCTGGCCGCGAGCAGGTAATCAGTGAAGACTATCAAGAGGCCCTGAGTTATCGCATTGCCTCAGAGGCGCAAACGAGCAATCTATAGGCTAGGTTTTGGACAGCTCAATACCACAGTGATAACAGTACTCGGCATCTGGATGGTGGCCAGTGCGCTCACAGATATTGCAGCGGGTGTTACTGCTGGCAGTATTGATTTCACGAGCGATCTCAGCGGTAAAAATACCGGTTGGAATGGCAATAATCGAATAACCCGTGAGCATTGCCATAGTGGCAATAATCTGTCCAACCACCGTCTGCGGTGCAATATCACCGTAACCCACAGTGGTAATGGTGACTATGGTCCAGTAGATACTTTTTGGAATACTGGTAAAGCCGTTTTCTGGTCCTTCAACCAAAAACATCAGGCTGCCAAAAATCACGCTGAGCACTAATACCACGGTAAAGAACACCAGTACCTTACGCCGCGAGGCATACATAGAGCGCAATAAAATATTTGCTTCAGACAGATAGCGCACTAACTTGAGCACACGAAAGACTCGCAACACACGAAGCAAACGCAATATCAGCCAATAGCTGGCCCCAGGTATAAACAGCGCCAGATAGGTGGGCACGATAGAGAGTAGGTCCACAAGGCCATAAAAACTGAATATATAGCTGAGCCGTTTGGGTGAGGAATAGATGCGCAGTAGATACTCAATTGAGAACAGCCCAGTGAAGATCCACTCCAGGCGGAAGATTAAAACCCCATACTGATCGTGAATCGAGCTAATCGAACCAAAAATAACGGCCAGCACACTCAGCAGAATCATAGTGATCAGCAAAATATCGAAACGTTGGCCGGCCGGCGTGTCGGTGCCAAAAATAACTTGGTAGATTTTTTCTCTGGCAGTGATCTCAATCATGCGAAGCGCCCTACTCTCTCTATTTTCAGCTGTCTAACTGCAGCTGTCTAATTTCTCAGATTTTATCTGTCCATTGTAGGCAGTAACGGTTGCTAGGGTCTATTTTAAAAGCGGCCTATTTAAAAAGTGTCTACTTTAAATTACTACAGACCAACCGGATGAGACAACTATGACCAAATTAATCACCTGCCTACTATTTTGCTGCCTACCCCTTAGTGCCTTTGCTCAGCCAGAACTCAAAGGCAGCCCCAACGACCTTCGCCAGTTCCTTTATCCCAGCGAAAAAATTGTCACTCTCAGAGCCGAGGCTGAGAAAAAAGCCTATTCCGATAAAGCCATTATTAGCCTGGTGATCACCAGCGAAGATCAACAGCTATCGACGTCGATCTCAAATAACATGGCCCTGCGGGAATCTATCAGCAAACAGTTAGTCACTGCGGGCATTAACCCCGAGCATATAAAAAGCTCTAAATTTTCCACATCGCCGCAGTATGTCTGGTTTGGCAAAAAACCTGATAGCTATAAAGTGGTTAACCGCATGGCCATAACCATCATGCAAGAGTCTCAACTCAAGACCCTCGCCAGCGTCGCCGACAGCAGAGAGGAGATAGAGCTATCTGATATAGCCTTTGAGCATTCAAACAAAAACGCCTACAAGAACCAGGTTAAACAGCTTGCCCTAGAAAAAATCATGAAACAAAAAGCCCTCTATGAAAAATCACTGGGCGTGACACTGACTCCAGTAAGTTTCAGAGATAATCGTCTATGGATCAAAGGTACCCAGGGGGCACAGATGCTTGAAGAGATAGTGGTAACCGCCACCAAGCGAAACCACAGCTACAATGATAAGTCGCTAACTGCTGCAAAAACCAACGCGCCAAGAAGTGTCGAATCATCCTTTGATGAAATAGTTTACTCAGCTGAGCTCTTTGTTGACTTTAGTGCTGTTACTGACAAAACCCAATAGGAAGGCTAATGGATCTCTATCAAGGATTACTGCTAATTACATCTATACATTTGCTCTCCGCGGCAATGCCTGGCCCAGACTTTGTTCTGGTATCACAACAAACCCTCTCTAATGGTAAGCGTGCAGGACTACTTTGCAGCTTCGGTATTGCACTGGGCCTGTCAATTCACATCATTTATTCCTCATTGGGACTAGCCGCGGTTATCGCCAATTCAGCCTCTGCAATTTGGGCTATAAAGTTGCTAGGTGGGAGCTATCTAATCTATCTCGGTATCAATGGTCTCATGTCAAAGGCGCGCAACCTCGAAGTCATATCGATTTCGCCTGTCGCAAAACGTTCTGCTGCTAAAACGATTGGTATGGGCTTTCTCTGTAATGCTCTAAACCCAAAGACGTCTATCTATTTTGTCTCTTTATTTACCATCGTTCTATCTCAAGACACCCCTGCTCAACATCTTTTAATCTATGGCCTATGGATGATGGTGTTGCAGTTGGCTTGGTTCTGTTTTTTAACTTTGCTGTTATCAAGGCCAGCAGTGACCAGTAAATTTCAACGGATGGGCCACTGGATTGACCGTATCGCTGGGGGCGCGATGCTGCTGTTGGGTATTAAAGTCTTGGCTTCAAGGACGAGCTGACATTATTGGCTAATTTGTCATCCCGAAAGCCAATGGGGAGATCCCTCGTCGCTGCGCTCTGTCGGGATGACAGTATTATTGAATTATGTCATCTCGAACGAATGTGAGAGATCTCCTCGCAGCTACTTCAACACCAGCCTAAATACACCCTGTCAGAATAACCCAATCTATGTCACCCTAAGCGTTCCCGGAAAGTAGACTGCCAACTGGACGAGATCCTTCGACTTCGCTCAGGATGACAGCCCTTGATTGGTTAACAGAAACAAAGGAACACCCAATGATCAACCAAAGTATGGGGTCCAAAGACTGGGCAATGTTGCTGTTGCTGTCCTTTCTCTGGGGTGGCTCGTTCTTTTTTATCGGCGTCGCCGTCACAGAACTGCCTCCGCTCACCATAGTCACACTGAGAGTCGGAATTGCCGCCATCACATTGTGGGTTATCTTGCTAGCATCAGGTTACGAAGTACCAAAAACCTTCAAACTGTGGCGCACATTTTTTGTTGTGGGCCTGTTCAACAATGTTATCCCCTTTGGTCTAATCGTCTGGGGCCAAACCCATATAGGCGCAGGTTTAGCCTCGATTATTAATGCTACAACACCTTTATTTACCGTCTTAATTGCCGGCGTCTTTTTGGCCGACGAACATATGACCAGACAAAAAATTATTGGCGTTCTAGTAGGCTTATTTGGCGTGACTGTATTGATCGGCGCAGACTCACTTGCCAATCTCGGCCTAGATATGAGCCTAGAGACGCTAGCCCAACTCGCCATTATTGGCGCAGCCATGGCCTATGGTAGCGCCTCGGTGTTTAGTCGGCGCTTTAAAGCGCTCGGCATTAGCCCTTTTAGTACCGCTGTTGGCCAAGTCACAACAGCCACGGTTATTTTAATACCGCTGACATTCATGCTAGAGCGCCCCGACCAACTCGCCAATCCAAGCCTAAATGTATGGCTGGCGATCTTCGCTCTTGCCATCTTCTCCACTGCATTGGCCTATATTCTGTTCTTTCGGATCCTCTCTTCATCCGGTGCCACCAATGTAGTACTAGTGACATTTCTAGTTCCAATTACTGCAAGCTTTTTAGGCTGGCTAATATTGGACGAACAAATGCACAACAGGTATTTTGTCGGCATGGCCTTTATCGGTATCGGGCTAGCCGCCATCGACGGCCGGCTCTGGACTAAACTCAAAAACGCCCTTAATTAATGATTGAATAATCCTAGCTTAAGAGAAGCAATATGACTCTGACCTCCGCACTGACGATCTACACCACAATGATTGTTCTGGCTCTGCTTCCAGGCCCTGGTGTTGTTGTAGTTGTTGCCCGCGCACTGGACTCTGGCTTTCGGCAAGGTTTAGCAACGGCCATGGGAATTCTCAGTGGCGACTTTATCTTTATCGCCCTGGCCATATTTGGCCTCGCCGCCCTTGCGGAAGTGATGGGCAGCTTTTTCGTGATTGTTAAATATGCTGGCGCCGCATACCTTATTTACTTGGGGTTCCAGCTAATTACCTCGAGCAACAACAATACACCCAGCGAAGCGCCCAAACTCACCAACTACTCAGCCAACTATTTAGTCGGGCTCGCTACTTCTGTGAGTAATCCAAAGGTCACATTGTTCTATCTCAGTTTCTTCCCCGCTTTTCTGGATTTGGAGAACATCTCAGCAACCGATATCGCATTGTTATTTTTGATCGCAACATTCTCTGTGGGTCTCGTAATGGCGGGCTATGCTTACGTGGCTGCAAAAACCAAATCCTCGTTTGCGGCCTCACCCAAAACCCAATATCTAAAGTTTGGCTCTGGTGCATTATTAATCGGTGGTGGTGTGTTTGTGGCATTGAGAAGTTAAGCCATAAGCAGCTAAACTCTAAGCTTAAAAAAAGAGTAACCACTATGAGCTTACCCAGCACAGTCCCCATCAGCCAAACCAGCATCGAAATCACCCAACCCGGCGGCCCTGAAGTTTTAAAACCCAGCTCTAGAGCTGTGCCTGCGCCCGCTGACAACCAGCTCTTGATACAGGTCGCCGCCGCCGGCATCAATCGTCCAGATGTGTTTCAGCGCATGGGCTTTTATCCCCCACCCCCAGGTGTTACCGATATTCCCGGTCTCGAAGTCTCAGGTACTGTAGTGGCCTTAGGTGCGAGTGTTACGGATTGGGCGATTGGTGATCAGGTCTGTGCACTGCTCTCAGGCGGCGGTTATGCCGAGTACGCCATTGCCGAAGAATCTCTATGCCTGCCGATTCCCGAGGGTTTGGATCTAGAGGATGCCGCCGCTTTACCTGAGACCTGCTTTACGGTTTGGCACAATCTATTTGAGCGGGCGGAATTAAAAGCCGGTGAATGGTTGCTGGTCCATGGCGGTTCCAGCGGTATTGGCACTACGGCAATTCAGATGGCCACGGCTATGGGTGTGAATGTGATCACCACGGCGGGCTCGGAAGAAAAATGCGCAGTCTGTGAGGAGCTGGGCGCAGTAAAGGCGGTGAACTATAACCAGCAAGACTTTGTTGAGGTCTGCCAGGAACTCACCGGCAACGGCGTCAATGTGGTTTTGGATATGGTCGGTGGTGACTATATGCAGCGCAATTTTAATGCCTGCGCGCCACAGGCGAGAATTGTTAGCATTGCCTTTTTACGCGGATCCAAAACAGAACTGGATCTGCTGCCACTGATGCTTAAACAGATTGTCTTAACCGGTTCGACCCTGCGTGCCCAGCCGCTTGAAAATAAAGCGCGTATTGCCGCGGGGGTTGAGTCTCAAGTTTGGCCCTTAATAGCCGAGGGCAAATTTAAGCCTGTAGTCCACAGCCGCTTTGCATTGGCTGAAGCCAACAAAGGGCATGCGCTAATGGAATCGAGCCAACATATTGGTAAGATTATCCTAACCAATTAACTGAGAACTCAGATGGCAAATAACGAATCACGACTAGTCTACTCTACGGATTCAGGGCGCATTAAACAGGCACCCACAGAGCAGGTCATCGAGAGCGATGGCACTGTACGTATTCGTCGTGAAACCAAAGGTCGTAAAGGCAAGGGAGTCACCACAGTCTCTGGATTGGGTCTGGCAGCAGGGGATTTAAAAACACTGGCCAAGAAGCTTAAGCAGAAATGCTCCACCGGCGGAACGGTCAAAGATGGCCTGATTGAAATTCAGGGCGATCATCGAGACACCCTTAAAGCCGAACTGGAAAAGCTCGGCCACAATGTCAAACTGGCTGGTGGCTAATATGCACAAGACAGCCAAAGCCTATGGCAGCTGGCCATCCACTATCAGTGCCGAGCTAATCACTCGTGCAGCACCGGGGTTAAATTTTCTCCAGTCCCATGGCGAGCGCCTGTTCTGGATTGAAAGCCGACCCTGGGAAGCGGGCCGCAATGTGATTATGTGCCGCGAGGCCGATGGCAGTATTCGAGATCTGCTTGCAGCCCCCTTTAGTCATCACAGCCGAGTACATGAATATGGCGGTATGGCCTATGTCGCAGATGATAAGTATCTGTATTTCGTCAATGGCGCCGATCAGCGTATTTATCAGCTATCGCTCACTGAGAACAAACAGCCCGTCCCTATCACTGTAAAAGGCCCACGCTTTGCTGACCTAATTCTTGATTCAGCGCGCCAACAATTGATTGCCGTCTGTGAAACTCACCATGAAGACCGCGAACCGGAAAATACGTTGGTCAGCATTGCGATCGACGATGGCAGCCTAAACACTCTGGTGAGTGGCGCAGACTTTTATGCCTATCCGCGTATCAGCCCCGACGGTAAACAGCTTTGCTGGATAGAGTGGCAGCACCCCAATATGCCTTGGGATTGCACTCAGCTATGGTTAGCCAGCCTCACTGACAATGCCCTGACCGATCAAACCTTGATCGCCGGCGAAGATAACAATGAAGCTATTTTTCAGCCCCAGTGGTCGCCAGACAATCAGCTCTATTTTGTCTCAGACAAACATAACTGGTGGAATATTTACCGCATTGAAAAGAGTGCCATCCTCCCAGTACTCGAAATGGATGCCGAATTTGCCAAGCCTCTATGGCAGTTTGGTATGACAACCTATGACTTTGTTGATGCCCATAACATTGCTTGCGTCTGGACTGCCAAAGGTATCTGGCACAGCGGCTTTATTAATATTGCCTCAGGCCAACTGAACCAAATAGACTGCCAGTACAGCAGCATGCAAGCCCTGACCTGCCATGGAGATAAACTCTTTATCGTGGCAGGTGCCGCAGTGCTGCCAGGCGAACTGATCAGCATTAGCCCTCAAGCTGCCGTTGAATCGGTCTACTCGCCTGCTACCCTGGCACTGGACTCTGGCGATCTCGCCGAGCCCCAATCGATCTTATTTGCCAGCGGAAGTGATAAACAACAGGTCCATGCATTTTATTACCCGCCAACCAATGCTCAATACTGTGGTATCGAAGGCGAGTTGCCCCCAGTTATCGCTCTCTGTCACGGCGGCCCCACCGGTTCTGCCGACAGTGGGTTAAACCTTAAACTGCAATACTGGTGCAATCGCGGCTTTGCCGTGGTGGATATTAACTATCGCGGCAGCACGGGCTTTGGTCGCGCCTATCGCCATTCATTGGCCGGTGCTTGGGGTATTGCCGACGTGCAAGATACCCAACAGGCAATTGGCTATCTTACCGAGCAGCATATTATAGACCCACAGCGCTGCCTGATCCGCGGTGGCAGCGCCGGCGGGTACACCGTACTCTCGGCGTTGACCTTTACCGATACCTTTCAGGCCGGTGCCAGCCTCTATGGTATTGGCGACTTGGAAACCCTAGCCAAAGACACCCATAAATTTGAATCGCGCTATATGGATAGCTTGATTGGTCCCTACCCCGAGCGCCGAGATATCTATCTCGAGCGCTCTCCGATCCACCATGCAGAGGGCCTTAACTGTCCGGTGATTTTCTTACAGGGACTAGAAGATAAGGTAGTACCCCCCAATCAAGCAGAGATGATGGTCAAGTTACTCAAGGAAAAAGGGATTCAAGTGGCCCATGTTACTTTCCCCGATGAGGGTCACGGCTTCAGAAAGGCCAATAATATTATCCACGCTATGGAGAGCGAATTAGCCTTCTATCGCGATGTATTTAACTTGAAGGATAGCACCTAAACTATGGGGCGCTATAGACCTCCAACACCAAAAAGTTCGCCCTATATCACCCCAGAAGGTGCCAGCAAGATGCGCGCCGAGGTTCATCAGCTGTGGAAAGTCGAACGTCCCAAGGTCACACACATTGTGCATGAGGCCGCCAAGAATGGTGATCGCTCAGAGAATGGCGACTATATTTACGGCAAGCGCCGGCTGCGGGAAATTGATAGCCGTGTGCGCTATCTCACCAAGCGAATCGAAGACGCGACTATTGTCGAAGACAAACCCAGAGATCCATCAAAGGTGTTTTTTGCCGCTTGGGTGACGGTGGAAGATGAAGACAGTGGTGAGGAACATATTTATCGATTGGTGGGTTCAGATGAAATTGATTCGACGCTCAACTGGATCAGCATCGACTCTCCCATGGCCCGAGCGCTGGTGGGAAAATCGATCGACGATGAGGTGAATGTAAAAACACCGGCTGGAGACCGGTGTTTAATTATTACAGCAATAAGTTATTAGTGGCCCTTAATTATGGCGACAGTCGGCCTATCTCCCAGCTGTCACGGCCATCCTCAGAACGCAGATAGCTAAAGCGATCATGCAGACGCATTTCACCACCCTGCCAAAACTCAATCTCTTCAGGCACCACCCGAAAGCCGCCCCAAAAATCCGGCAATGGAATCTCACCCTCGGCAAACTTCTCTTTGATCTGAGCAAACTGAGTTTCCAATGCCTGACGGGAATTGATTCGACTGCTCTGCTTGGACGCCCAGGCAGCCAACTGGCTCCCTTTGGGACGGCTAAGAAAGTATTTCATTACCTCAACAGTGGATAAACGCTCAGCACGGCCACCAACAATCACCTGACGGTCCAACTGCAACCAGGGGAAATGAAGACTCACCTGCGCATTAGCCGCAATCTCCTGCGCCTTGCGACTGCCGAGATTGGTATAAAACACAAAGCCGCGCTGATCAAAGTCTTTTAACAGCACCATGCGCTGCCAAGGTTTACCCTCGGCAGACACAGTGGCTACGCTCATCGCCGTGGGATCCTGAATACCCGCCTCAATCGCCTGCTCCATCCACAGCGTAAACTGCTCGAAGGGGCTAGCCGACAAGGACTCTCGAGTTAATTTTCCATAATCGTATTCACGACGATTATCTTGCAAGCTCATAGCATTTCCATCTGTACAGTTTGATTAACGATCTTACATGCTGCCAATAGATTGGCCGCCATCCACAGGCAATGCAACACCCGTCAAATAACCACCGGCATCACCGGCCAAGAGCAAAAATGGCCCACTGATCTCGTCCATATTGCCCGCACGTCCAAGGGGCGACGAAGCAAGAAATTTAGCACTCTCAGGGGAATCAAACAACGACTCAGTCATTTCGGTTAAGAAGTATCCAGGACAGAGTGCATTCACACGAATCCCTTTGCGGCCCCACTCCAACGCCTGGGCCTTAGTCAACTGAATCACACCGGCTTTAGAGGCTGAATAAACTGACTGAGCAAAGGCCACACGGAGTCCCAAAATAGAGGCTGTATTGACTATGCTTCCGCCAACACCAGCTGCAACCATGCGCTTAGCCGCTTCTTGAGCCACCATCCATACGCCTTTCAAGTTAGTGTCTACCACCCAATCCCAGCTCGCTTCATCGGCTTTTAATGCACTCTTGCCATCGGCAACACCGGCATTGTTAGAGACAACCGTAATCGTACCAAAGGCCGCTTCGCCCTTATCAAAGGCAGCGGTAACTGACTCGGCATTGGTCACATCCATTGCCACGGCACAGGCTTCACCACCCGCCGCCTGAATCTCTGCCACTAGGGCTTCAAGACGATCAACACGGCGCGCTGCAACCACTACCTTAGCACCACGAGCGGCCAAGATTTTTGCGAAATTAACACCAAAACCACTGGATGCACCTGTAACCATAGCGACCTTGCCGCTCATATCAAATTCTGTTGTCACCTGTCTCTCCCCTTATTGTTTGTTATCAACCCATCGGCTGTTTTTTAGTGGTCATAGTTTAACCCGCGGAGGTCCGCAGCCACTAGAAAAAACAAGACTCCGGAGTTCTGCTGATCTCAGACAACAGCGATCCACTGCACAAACAGGTAAAGCACTCCGGTATGGTCTATTTTAACTCAATACATTCAGTTATTGACTGCGCTTAAACCAGCCAGGCACATCTCACCATCTTTTACGGAGTTAACATGCAACTGCCAACCATACTTAGCATTACCCCGATCTACATCGCCCTACTGGGCCTGCTATTTATCCCCTTTACACTGCGCGCCGGTTTATACCGAGTGAAAACCAATATCTTTATTGGCACTGGCGACGATCCAGAAATGCTGCGGCGGATCCGCGGCCAAGGTAACTTTGTTGAAACCGTCCCCATGGTACTGTTGTTATTTGTCGCCATGGATTTATTAGGTGCCAAAGACCTATGGCTACACACTCTTGGTATCGCACTGGTTCTAGGGCGTATCTGCCACTACCTGGCCATCACCGAACTGGGCCCAAAGGTCCTGCGCCCCATCGGCATGTCCACCACCATGATCACCATCCTAGTGAGCTCAGTGTGGATTCTGATTAATGCCCTATAACACTGTGGCAAAAACAAACTGATATAACTAATAAGAAAGGCCTACGAGGCATCTATCAAGGAGCAACACCATGAGCGAGCTGTATTCCGAACACCCCGTTATGTTTAAGAACAATCCCCTGGGATTTATCCTCTGTTTAATACTGATCCCTACTGGGGGATTAGGTCTGTTGATTCTGCTGACCTGGCACCTTAAAAATAAAGCGTCAAAACTCAGTGTTAATGGCAATGAGATCCTCTTTGAAAAGGGCCTGCTCAGCAAAGAACGGTCAGAGGTTAATCTCAGTAGCGTCCGCACCACCAAAGTTAAACAGTCATTCTTTAACCGCATCTTTGGTGTTGGCACCATCGAAATCTACACCGCAGGAGATTCCCCAGAAATTATCGCCAGCGGCATGCCTGATCCAAATAAAATCCGTGAGCTTATTAAAGCCAATCAAAATGCTGAGTGATCATTATGTTAGGTGAAACAGACGAAAAAGATAAAAACGAGACCCGCAAGATTGCGACAGCGATTGTTAGCCTAGTGTTGGTGTTGGCTGTGGCTATTTTTCTGATGGCGCCGATAGTGGCTGAGCTGGTCAGTGTGCATTTTGCGCCGGGTCTGGGGTTTAGGGATTCAGCGGTTATTTC
>ENA-UZWU01000458-UZWU01000458.1-metagenome-genome-assembly--contig:-Day-4--1m-contig-458_pt1 | contig 113431 bp, 114 predicted proteins | sample MGYA00260345_ERZ794905 | MGnify/ENA metagenome assembly ERZ794905
ATTATTGGAGCAATGAAGTCTGGAACTTCCAGTTTGCACGATTACTTGAACTTGCACCCGGACATTTATATGTCCAATCCAAAGGAAATTCATTATTACTCGGATGGGATATATGGGGTTAAAAGAAAAGAGTGGTATACTGCTTTCTTTCAAACAGATAAAAAGATTGCAGGAACCACACCACAAAGCTATACCAAGTGTCATAATAAATACTATAAAAACATTCCAGAAAGAATTTTCAAAGACACGCCCGAGGTAAAACTAGTCTACATTGTACGTGACCCCATTAAACGGTATGCTTCCCACATTTTAGAAAGTTATCATTGTGACAGCCAAGAAGATGTTAATTATAGCAAAGAGAGTGGGAATTATCTCAAAACGAGTATGTATGCTATGCAGTTAGAGGCGTATTTAGAGTTTTTCAAAATGGAGCAGATTCATGTTTTATCGCTCGAGGATTTGCAAGAGCAACCGTTGAGAGAATTAAACTCCATATTTAAATTTCTAGGTTTGCATGAAATGCAAGATGAACAAGTTTTTGATTTTAAAACGAATATGGCAGAAACGAAGGGAGTACCGACTGTCATAAGACGGAAGTTGATTTTGAGAATTGTATCAAAAGCTTCACCTCGTTTCGCGGAAAAAATAGCAAGCTACTGGAGTGCTTGGTTTTTTAAGTATCTTTCTCAAAAACCAGTTATCGATGAAAAGGAAAAAGAACAGTTGAAGCGGGAGTTAAAAGATGACATTAATGAGTTTAGAAGATTAACCCAAAAGTCTTTCGAGAAATGGGAAATATAGAATTAAAAAGGGTTATTCCTGTATTGTCAATTATTGACAATAAGTTAGTTAAAACAATTAAATTCAAAAATCCTAATTATATAGGAGACCCTATTAATGCGGTAAAAATTTTTAATGATAAAGAGGTAGATGAAGTCATACTACAAGACATTAGGGCAACAGTAGCCGGAGGGAAGCCTAATTATGATAAGATAGAGGAAATATGTAGCGAAGCTTTTATGCCGTTCGCATACGGCGGAGCTATCCAAAGTATGGAGCAAGTAGATACGCTGTTTAAGGTTGGTATTGAAAAAGTTGTACTAAATAGTGTTCTATCTCAAGATATTAATTTAGTAAGGTTGATTAAAGAAAAATATGGAGCGCAGAGCATTGTATCCTCGATTGATGTCAAGAAAGGCGTCTTTAGTAGCTACCAAGTATATTCGCATTCTGGAAGGAAAAAAATAAAGGATAGTCTGATCGATTACGTTAAGGCCATAGTTGAGGCCGGAGTCGGAGAGATTCTTTTAAATAGCATTGATCGTGATGGGACGTTTAAAGGATTCGATTTGGAGTTAATTAAGACGATTTCAAGCCTCTCAAGAGTTCCAGTGATTGCTAGCGGTGGAGCTAGAAATTTGGACGACTTTAAATTTGCTTTCCAAAATGGAGCGTCAGCAGTCGCGGCTGGAAGTATGTTTGTATACAGAGGAGAGCAGAGAGGAATCCTGATTAATTATCCATCTCAACTAGATTTGAAAACTAAAAGTTTATTAAAACCTGAAATATAGTAACATGATCAACACGTTTTTTTTAAAATTGCTTAACAAGCTAAAGTTCCTAGAGAAGTTAAATGTAGAAGTTCCCATAAATCTCGAGGGAGTATCATTTACAATTCCGGTGGTTGGTAAATCTGGATATTCTAACGTGTTTGTGTCCGAGCCATGGATGATTGGATTGTTGCGCAAACTTTTAGTCCTAAATGAAGGAACGTTTGTGGACGTTGGCGTAAATATTGGTCAAACCTTGTTGAAGTTGCGGTCAGTAAATAAAGAGGTTAATTATGTAGGGTTTGAGCCGAATCCATTTTGTGTGAACTACACTTCAACACTTATTGAAATTAATAAAATTCAAAATTCAGTTTTAATGCCTTTTGGAGTTTCCAATAAAACGGAGGTTGGAGTGCTCAATTTTTTTGCTAAAGGAGCAACAGATTCTACTGCATCAATGATTTCGGATTTTAGGCCGAATCAAAAAATTGAGCGGAAGGTATTTATTCCACTTTTTGAATGTAATGAGATTAGCAGTCATTTAGGTGATAAAATCGGATTTTTAAAAATCGATGTAGAAGGAGCTGAATTAGAGGTTCTACAAAGTTTTAAAGAAAGAATGAAAAAAGATAACCCGTTTATATTGATTGAAATACTACCTGTTTATACAAAAGATAACACGGTAAGGTTAGAACGCCAAGCTAAAATTGAAGACATACTGAAAGAGTGCGATTATTCAATGATGCGAATCTTGAAGGAAGATAACCATGTTTCAGAATTGGAGCGATTAGATTCATTCGGAATCCACTCTAACCTTGGATATTGTGATTATGTTTGCGTGCCTAATTTTATGGCTGAAAAGGTCGATAGTATTAAATTTTAGTCTACTTAAATAATGCAGAGTACCAAATATAAACAATGCACTAAGACGGTGATGGACAACATCGCCGACCCCGATATTACATTTGATGCAAATGGTGTATGTAATTACTGGTATGAATATCAGCATGTTGAGGAAAAATACATAATTCATGGAGAGCTAGGAAGGTTAAAGTGGAAGGAAACTGTTTTGGAGCTAAAAAAACAGGGTAAAGGGAATAAGTACGATTGCATCATAGGAGTAAGTGGCGGGGTAGATAGTACCTACATCGCTTATTTGGTAAAAGAAGCCAATTTGCGGCCGTTGGTGGTTCACTTCGATAATGGATGGAACTCTGAAATCGCGGTTCAAAATATTAATAAGATCATTGATTACTTAAATGCTGACCTATACACTCTTGTCGTAGATTGGGAGGAGTTCAGAGATTTACAACGAGCTTATTTAAAAGCAGGTGTTATTGACATTGAGGTTTTGACAGATCACGCCATATTTGGGACACTGTATAAGCTAGCCTCGAAGAATAACATAAAGTATGTTTTTAGTGGAGCAAATATGGAGACCGAAGCTCTGCTGCCAAAATCATGGATCTACAGTAAAAAAGACTCCATCAACATTCGTGCAATTCACAATAAGTATGGTAGTATTAAGCTAAAAACTTATCCGTTTTTTTCAATTCTAGCTAAGCACTATTATACTAGATTCAAAAAATTAACCTTTATCAGTCCAATCGATTGGGCTCCTTACAATAAAACAGAGGTAAAGAACCTAATAAGTGAAAAGATAGGGTGGCAGGATTATGGAGGGAAGCACCATGAATCTATCTTTACCAAGTTTTATCAAAACTACATCTTACCAACAAAATTCAAGGTAGATAAAAGGAAAGCCCATTTGTCAAATCTCATTTGTTCTGGTCAAATGACCCGAGAGGAAGCGCTATTTATGCTAAATGAGCCGTTGTATGATCCGGTAGAGCTCATTCAGGATACGCAGTATGTTTTAAAAAAATTAGGTTTCACAAAACAAGAATTTAGTTCTATTATGGAAGAGAAGCCTAAAAGTCATTTTGACTTTAGCGTGGAAGGTCCAATCCATAATCATTACTCGATTTTCAGACCATTTCGATTTTTGTATAAATAACAATTTATGCAACTACACAATAAAAAAATTTTAATTTTATCTCCAAATTCTTGGGGTGATATGCAAATATCCAAGCACCATTACTCTAGGTGTCTTGCAAAGCTAGGAAATAAGGTTTTTTTTTTGAACCCGCCGAATTTGAACTCTCCATTATTCAAAATAGAGGAGGTAAATGAAAATCTATTTGTAATTGATTATAAACCAATTTTTAGAGGACAGAATTTTATTCCTCGATTTTTGTTTAATCTTTTAATTAAGATTCAGATAAAGTTTATCGAACATAAAATTGGAAATTCGATCGATATTGTCTGGTCTTTTACCACTTCTATATTTTATGACCTGGGTTGGTTTAGTTCGAAATTGAAGATTTTCCACCCAGTTGATCAGTTAAATAGTGATGATAACATTGTGGCTAATGCAGATATTGCATTAACATGTTCAAACTATATTTTGGAGGAGATAAGAGAACTCAATTGTTCGAAACACTTGATTCCTCATGGTCTTTCAACTGACTTTGTAGAATATACTTATGATGAGTGGTCAAGTAAAAAGTCTTTCCAAATATGCTATGTTGGGAATTTATTCATCAAAAACCTGGATAGGTCTTTGATTAGAAAAGTTGTTAATGAACATGAGATGTGTAGTTTTCACTTTATCGGAGCTGTTGAACCAAAAGACTCTAACATTTCGGCTTGGGTTACAGAAGAAAGTTTGGAGTTTATTGATTTTTTAAGAAAAGCAAGAAATGTAAAACTTCACGGTAAAGTTCCATCAAATATGATTCCATCAGTTATAAATGAAATGGATGCGTTTTTAATTTGTTATACTCAAGATAAGTCCAACGTTATATCTAATTCACACAAGATATTAGAATATTTGTCTACGGGCAGAGTGGTAATTTCATCATTTGTAGAGCACTATGAAAATTCTGACTTGATAGAAATGATAAAAAGGGATAAAAAAGAAGACTTTATTTCATTGTTCAATTCTGTGCTTACTAATATCGAACAGTATAATTGTTTAGAGAATCAGATTAAGCGAAAAGAGTATGCTTTTAAAAATTCGTATTTAGCACACCTTAGGAAAATTGAGCAGTTAATTATAGAGTATGGGTGATATACAAAACATCTTATTCTTAACTACTTCAAGCCTTGCAACTAATCCAAGGCTAGTAAAAAACTATATTTACTATAAATCAAAAGGATATAATTGCAAGGTTATAGCATTTGTTTATGGCGATTGGAGCGATAAATTGAGTGATGATATTATAAAAAAATATGCGATTGATTGTCAATTAATTTCTGTTTCAAGATCACCTTTATTTTCATGGATTGAAGCAGCTATTGTTGAAAGGCTTGCTCTATTTATCAATCTAGTAATTCCAACTGAATTTTGGACGGCGATTGCATCAAATAAAAGGTCCTATTTGCTATGGAGAGCAATTAGAAAGTTAGATTTTAAAATAGACTTTATTGAAGCACATACTCTTGCGGCTTTATACCCTGCTCGTATTCTGTCAAAAATGACACAAACCCCCTTTATGTTTGATGTGGAGGATTTTCATCCAGAAGAATTAATTCAAAAGAATCGAGTACAAGAAAAACAACGTCGGATAAGAATTCTGAAATCACATTTACCTGCGGCAAATATTGTAACAGCTGCATCTCCTTTGATTGCCTTTTATTTAGAACAATTACTAGATTGGAAAAAGGGACGCGTTCAGGTTATAAATAATTCATTTTATGCTAATGAATTTATCCAACCAAAATTAATCCAAGAGGGAAGGAAAGTGAAGTTTGTATGGTTTTCACAAAAGATAACATTTGGAAGAGGACTTGAATTATTTATTGAAGCAGCTATTGAATATAGAGGTGAGATAGAGTTAACACTGGTAGGAAGTTTAGATAAAGATTTTTATGATAATTGGATTCAAGAAAACGAAGACTTTATTAAGATTGAGAGTCCTATTAATCAGTTAGAGTTACATAAAAGTTTAGCACAATATGATGTAGGATTGGTGATTGAATTGACTTCTGTTGATTTAAATAAAGACATTTGCCTAGCGAATAAATTGTTCGCATATATACAAGCTGGATTATTTTTATTTGCTACAAATACTAAAGGTCAAACAGATTTTCTTAAAGATCAAAAAAGTCAATGTGTTTTGGTGGATCAAAATGTCAATTCATTTGCAGAGTCAATTGAGAAAATTATCCAATCAATTAAGGTGATTCGATTGGATAAAGAAAATAGATTCTCCGCTTCGAAAAAAATGTCCTATGAAAATGAAGTTAGTAGAATTGAAAAACAATTAGTTAATTTCACGTAGCATGAAAAATATTCTAATTATCTATCCGCTTTGGCCACCCTCAAATTTGGCTGGTGTTCATCGGGTTCGTTTAATCAGCAACTTCTTACCTCAATTCAATTGGCACCCAATAGTTTTAACGGTTCATGAAGACTACTATGAAGAGGAGTTGGACTTTGATTTTTTAAAAACTGTAAGTAGTAAAACTGAAGTTATTAAGGTAACCGCCTACAGAACCCAAAAAAAGAGATTAATTGGAGATATTGGTTTGAGGTCATTTTTTCAATTGAGAAAAAAAGCAATTCAACTTCTATTAGAACGGCAGGTTGATTTTATTTGGGTACCAATGCCATCCTATTATACTAGCCTGATGTTACCCGGTTTGTTTAGGAAATTTAAAATACCTTATGGAATCGATTATATCGATCCTTGGGTTAAGCCTAGAGATGTATTAGGTAAATTTATGAGTAAGGCCTATATAAGTGATGTTGTTGCTCGAATTCTAGAGCCTTATGTTGTTAAAAAAGCTGCTTTAATTAGTGGAGTTGATGATGCTTATTATGAACCTGTCTTACAGCGGAATTTTAAGAAAAAAAAGATTTCTAATATTGGTATGCCTTACGGTTTTGATCCGAAAGACCATCAAGTAAAATTAGAGAATGTAAACTTACCTTGGGTGGAGGGAGAAGATGCCTATGTTTATGCAGGAGCATTCTTACCTAAATCGCATTTATTTCTTAAAATACTTTTTGCCTCTATTTTTGATTTAAAATCAGCAGGTGAATGGCCTTCAAATAAAAAACTTTACTTTTTAGGAACCGGTAAGTACCCAGGTAAGCAGATTACTGAATATGCGGAGGAGTATGATCTAGAGGATGTTGTAAGAGAGCAGAATAAGCGCTTTCCATTCTTACATATTCTATATTTTTTAAATCAGGCTAAAGGAGTTATGGTACTTGGTAGCACCGAGCGACATTATACAGCCTCAAAGATATTTCAGTCGTTATTGAGTGAGCGTCCTGTTTTTGCAATATTTCATCATCTAAGTTCAGCGATTAGCATAATGACTGCTTGTAAAGCGACTGAGTATCTATCTACTTACGAAGAGGCAATGGAAATTGAAGAATTGAATGAGACTATAAAAGAATTAGTCATGGCATATTTTTTAAAACCTACAGCATGGGAACCTGAGCTAGATGCATTAAGTTCTTATTCAGCTAAAGCTTCGGCAGCAGCTTTAGTTATTAAAGTGGAAGAAGAGATATGATCCTTAAAAAACTTGCCATAATTCTTTCACATCCGGTACAGTATTACTCACCTTTATTTGAGGAGTTGACTAAACAAGTCGAGCTAAAGGTTTTTTATGCATTTCAGCCTAATGCTTCACAACAAGGTAAAGATGGGTTTGGAAAGGCATTTGAATGGGATGTGGACCTCTTAAGTAACTATAAATTTGAATTTATAGAAAACTTAGCTGCTGAGCCTAGTTCGGCCAATTATAAAGGGTGTGACACTCCTATTTTAGGTGAGAAATTGCGGGAATTTGGAGCCACACACGTTGTAACATTTGGCTGGCATTTGAAAATGTATAGACAAGCACTTGCCTATTGTAAAAAAAATAAGATTCCAATTGCAGTAAGAGGAGACTCTCAACTAAACCCTCTACTTCCATTTTGGAAAAAACTGATTAAAAGAATTTATTATCCTTTTTTTTTAAATCAATTCAATGCATTTTTGTCAGTAGGGGCGAGAAATAAGAGTTATCTTGAGTATTATGGTATACCTGAAAAACGAATAATTTTTTCCCCTCATGCTATTAACCAGCCATTCTGGCAAACGGAAAGGAAAGGAGAAAAACTTATTTTCGAGTTTGTATGGGTCGCTAAATTTATTCGTAAAAAACGTCCTCTGGATGTAATTAAAGCATTTAAGGAATTGATCCATGATCAAGCCGTGTTTAGCCAAAAGATTGTTCTCAAGATGGTAGGAAGTGGAGAATTATTAGAAATAGCTAAAGAAGAAGCAAGTGATTGCCATGAAATTCAATTTCTAGGATTTAAGAATCAAACTGAATTAAAAAGTATCTATGCCCAATCAGGGTGTCTGGTGCTAAGTTCGGACTATGGAGAAACGTGGGGCTTAGTAGTGAACGAGGCGTTTGCTTCAGGAATCCCTGCTATCGTTTCAAATGCATGTGGCTGCAGTGCAGATCTAATATCTGAATCGAGCGGAAGAGTTTTCGCTATGGGAGATCTAAATTCATTAAAAGAAAATATGATGGAAATGCTGAATGTTTGTGCCAATGAACCTCAAAGCGTATCAGAATCTATCAAAGCAAAAAATAAAACCTATTCTTATAAAAAGACTACTGAGTCTTTTAAACAATTTTTATGTTATGAATAAAGAGGAACATTTTCCTAATCTATTTTTATTAGGTGTTCAAAAGGCGGGTACTACCATGTTATATGACTTGTTTAAAGGACACCCTTCAATCTTTTTACCAGAGAACAAAGAACCTCATTATTTCAGCTGTAACGAGTATTATGACAAAGGTTTAGGTTATTATTTAAATTATTACAAGAGGGCAAGGAATCAAAAATACCTAGCAGATTTTACTCCTGATTATTTATTTTGGCCACTAGCTTTTGAACGTATGGCTAAATTTATCACGGAGGAAACCAAATTTATTGTTAGCTTAAGACAGCCTGCAACACGAGCATATTCTCAATATAACATGATGGTTAGTAGAGGGTTTAATATGAATGGGTTTGAAAATGACTTGTCAAATGAAGTTGTTGATCTGCAAAGCCCTGAGCAAACGAATTTGTTAAGACCTTCACATATGATAGCGAGAGGTCAATATTCGGTACAACTGGAACGTCTTTTTAACTTAGTACCTAAAAAACAGATAAAAATAATCATATTTGAAGAGTGGGTTAAAAAGAGAGGAGAGACTATTCAAGAGTTAGAAGAGTTTCTTGATATTCCTCATTCTAAAAATGATATATCACAAAATTCAATATCTAACCCTACTCTAATATACCCGTCAAATAGCTTGGTTAAGCATTTAAAAAATCTTAATACTTGGATTTTAAAAAGTTCAATTAGCCAAAATAAACTCCTCCTTAAAGCAAAAGAGCAATTTAAGGGGCAAATAGGGAAAAAACCGGAAAAACTTAGCATGTTGAAATTGAAAGAGATAACAGAAATGTATTTTTTAGAAGACATTAAGAAATGTGAACAGCTTCTGAATCGAGATCTTTCATTATGGTATTGACTTATTTAAACTGTCACTCCCATAACCTCGAAATGTCTTGCTTCTTTTAATCTTTCAATTGTTTTTTTAAAATCCTTAATATAAATGGTATTGCCGTGGAGGCTTCTTTCCTTTCTTAATTCTAGTTCTCGATTGAAAGGTTCATATTGGTAGGCTTTAAATCCTGAGCCCAACATTTTTTGATGTATTGCTTCTTCATCAAATCCATATCTTCCTCCAGACCCATTTAGCTCCATGATTACTGCTTGAAGTGTATGATTTAATAGAAGAGAATCGGCACCTCGTATAACTTCAGTTTCAAAGCCTTCTACATCTATTTTAATTAGAGCTGGGATTATATTTAATTCTTCGATGTGTTGGTCTAATGTTGTGATTTTAATCGAGATAGATTCTTCCTTTTCATCAAAAACAACATGATTGATTGTGTCTTGGTTTATTGAGAATTGTATATTCCCTTTTTCCGCACCTATGCCTTGGTTGAAAATGAGTGCCTTTTTTTGAATTCGATTTAAAAAAACATTATCTTCCAGATGCTTAAAACTATTAGGAGATGGCTCAAAACTGCAGCTAGTAGCTCCGATGACTTTGGATGCAAGAATGGTATAGCTACCCACGTTTGCTCCTACGTCAAAGAATACATCTTCTTTTTTTAAGAAGTGCAACAAAAAACCCATTTCTTCGAATTCGTGCAGACCACTGTATATATTTCCTGTAGCTCCTGTCATTCCTTTTTTTACTAAAAAGACACCATCCTCTATAAATTCCATAAGAACAGGGCTTTGAAGTATTTTTTGAGCGAATTGCCATTTGAAAAAACTTGCCAGGCTTTTTAATTTATTTCTTCTTCCAATAGGGTGCCTCAGTAAATGTTTTATATTTTTATATAATTGCATATTTATAAATTTATGATCAGGAACTAAAAAGTTCTAATTTGCAATTTGTATTAACGTCTTATTACTAATAGTTTAAAATTCTACTTTTTATCTCATTGTTCCTATTTTATTTTTTTTATGTTTTATGTTGGTACTTAGATTAATTACATGAAGCGGAAGACAATTTGCAGTTTTTACCGCCTAAATATATCCTAGGAATTGATGAATATTTTTCGGTTTTACAGGGTCTAATCTATTTGTTTAATAAAAATCAGTTTTCAGAATGAATCTATTTCTAGTTGGTGTTTCAATTTGTAAGTAATTGAGAATAATTGCAGAAAGAAATGTAATTTTGTATTTGGAGCTTTAAAGAGCTCTTAAATCGACCATCTTTAAGTATGTTTGGAATGAAGCAATAATGGAACAAGAGAAAAGGTATAAATCTACCTCTTTAGTTGTATTTGGTGGTATATCAGGTCTGTTGCTGTTTTTTTTTAGTTACGAGCCATACGGCTATATGCCAAAAGTTTTAGCCGCTCTCTCCTCCGTATTAGTTTTTATTATAATCTGGGACTTAGTTTTAAATTGGAACATGAAGTCTTTATACCTTTTTCCATTCATTACTTTAAATTGGCTTTACTTTCAATCTCCATTTCTTTTAAAGGAGAAAACATACTATTACAATAGATCGATTAGAGAGGAATATATTAATGAGATTGCAGTTTACTGTTGTGTTTCAATTTACTTGATTTACATAGCCTATAATTTTTTTCTCAATCGTAGATTAAGCACCTTAACTTCCTTAAAGTTGAGGTTCAGGGATGACGCATTAATCAAAGTAACCTATGTTTTTATCATTTTAGGTGTAACGTACAGAGTCGGTACGGTTTTAACTCCACAGATTATCTCAAGTTTGTCGAAATTAATTCAGCTACTTCCGTACAGCCCTACAATAGTATTTGGGTTTTACGTATTGGTTCACTTTAGAAGAAATGAAAGGTGGTATTTTTCTTTTTTTGACGCTATTGTTATGCTATTCTTGTTAAGTGAGTTTTTATTTAGACTATCAACTACATTATTTTCTGAGGTTGCAATTTTGTTTGCAGGTCCATTGATAGTATACTACAGAGAAAAACGAAAGTTGCCAATCATACCCTTAGTAATAGGCTTAATAGTGCTAGTCCCTTTGTATCAGACGAGAAAATACTTTAGGTTTCAATCCAGCGAGATTCAAGAGTTTTCAGGAGATGGGATTGCAAAAGGAAGGGTGATTATGGAGAACGCCTACTCACTTGATGGACGGCAAAATTATCAGAATTTAGTGAAAGAAGGCGATGATATTAACCGGTTTGAGAACTTAAGTTTCATAAGTCATGTCGTTGTTCAACATAAAGAAGGGCGCAAGAATTTTTTAAATGGGGAAACATTTTATTGGTTACCATTGGTGCCAATTCCTCGTCTGTTTTTCCCCTCAAAGCCTGAAAACGTCATGTCCACTGATGTCGCTACTGATTATGGATTAAGAGGTGAAATATCAATAGCATCTATAAATTTTCCCATGTTAGTGGAAGGATACATAAACTTTGATTTTAATGGAATGCTAGTTATGGCATTTATATTCGGGCTAGCATATAAGTGGTTTGTACTAAAGTTTGGATTTGGTTACGGAGACATTAACTTAATAATAATATTCAATTCAATCAAGCAGTTCACTCATGCCGAAGGTAATATTACATTAGTTTTTGGTGCGTTGATACAGGTATTTCTTTTTTGGACTGTTATTGTTTGGTTCTTTAAACTAAATGAGAATAACAAAAAGCTTTTTGATGTTGAATAAAACAATATTGGTTTTTAGGAAAAAAACGAAAGTGTTTAATAGTATAGAGAATGTATTTGATGCATTAAGTCAATTTTTAGATACTGAAAAAATTGAATTGCCTTATGAAAGTCTTGGACTTGTCCTTCGTTTAAAAAACATACGATTTTTATCTCAATATAATAAACAACGGATCCATATAACCGGGCATGATCATTACTTGCTATGGTTCCCTTTCGCAAAAAAGGTAATTCTCACCATTCATGATATAGAAGCGCTGAAAAGAAAGAGGGGAATAAAACGATGGATATTTAAAAAACTATGGTTCGACCTTCCTATAGCTAATGCTGCTGAGGTTACAACTATTTCGGAATTCACCAAGAAAGAACTACGTTCATTAAAGGCGTATAGAACTCCTATTACGGTTATACCAAATCCATTGACATTGCCTTTGGTTGCCGCACCTACTGTTTTTAACTCGGCTTGCCCAAGAATACTTCACCTCGGAACTAAAGCAAATAAGAATTTAAGAACTCTTCTTCAAGCAATACAAGGAATAAATTGCGAGTTAATAGTTGTTGGACGACCGAATAAGCAAATTGAAAATGAAATTAGTAGTGTAAGTTTTAAATATCGATTTTTAAGTGGCTTAAGCAATAATCAGGTAATGCATGAATATATTAAATGTGATTTAGTATCTTTTGTGTCTTATTATGAGGGGTTTGGGCTTCCTATTATTGAAGCTCAAGCGGCTGGGAGACCGGTTATTACTAGTAACATAACTTCCATGCCCGAGGTCGCAGGTGACGGAGCGTTACTTGTTAATCCGTATTCGGTGGAAGAAATTCGAACGGGTATCATAAATTTAATTCGTGATTCAGAGCTAAGAAATAGTCTAATATCCAAAGGCACAGAAAATGTCCGTCGCTTTGATCCTAAGGTTATTGCAGTGCAATACAAAAAGCTGTATGAAAAGGTAAACCAGATTTAGAGCTGGGTATAGTTGATAAGTTTTGAATTCAAAACTGCTTTGAATGTCTCTACTTTTTTATTTAAACTTTTATTGTCTAAGTCGTTAATTTGATTTTTAATAGTTGAAGGTATGGCGTGAACCATTATTTCCAAGCTGCCGCCTGCAGGTATTGTAAATGACTTTAGATCATGAAAGTCACCAAAATAGTCAGTAGTATTGATACCTCTTAGGTAAAGCCTTATATTTAAATTTTTTTTTGTAAATTTTTTTGGAATACTAATTCCGAGACCAATGTTTCTGGTTAGCCTAATTTTATCAATATTGTACTTTTTTGCTAATCGAATGACAATGGACATTATCGCCCACTCAGTATGAATGTGATGGTGACCATCGATGTGAGACGGTTTGAAACCGTAAATTGAAATAAATTTTAGTAACTGTGCCTCTAATTCTAAATAGATGATTTTTGCATCTTGTTTGGACAGATGAAATACAGGTTTATTACGGATAGCAACGTGGAATTCGTCACCGGAGCATAATAACTCACATTTTAACGAACTCGGATTTAAGGGTTGTCCTTCGGTTAAGTTGAAGTGTATACCGACCGACTCTTTGGGTACTCTTCCTTGGGAGACGAGTTCTGAAGCTTCGTTTAAGCTTTCCGGAAAGTTTACAAGGGACGTAGTAGATAGACGATATAAGTCCTTTTTTAAATGCTTCAGCGATGGCTTTGTTCACCTCATTATTTAAGCCAAAATCGTCGCTGTTTATTATAACTCTAACCATAAATCTGTAAGTAGTAAATCCTTGATTGAGACTTGTTGTTTTAAAGGCTTGATAACAAAGCTTCCTGCTTTTTTAAGGTTAATAACGTTCGAAGCAGATAAGTTTTGAATCCACTTAGCGTGTGTATTATTCTAGTTATTTAAGGCAACAAAAAATGCGTGAAATTTATTAAAAGTTTTAAGCTTGCTTAGAGATAGCAGAATCTGGTACATATTTGCATCATCTGATTTGAAGTAAATATCTTTAATGCTGGCATAGTTTAAATTTTGATTTTTTTCCACCACTACGTAACCAATGACTTCATCTCGAAGCCTAATAAGGTACTTCTCGTATGATAGGCCTTTTTTTCTAGCCAGTTAAATAACGAAGTGCAGGGGTTAATTTTGAAAAAGTCTTGATCCTGCTCTAGAAGTAATTGTTCAATTGCGGTATAATCAAATGGATCAAAATAAATACATTCATTCTTTTCAATTGTTGTTGGTTTCACTAGGCTTAAAGAAGCTAAAAGATCCTTCACGTCCTTTAGATTTCGTTTTTTATATGTTCTGTATAAATGGGCAGGGTTGAAAAGCTTCGGATTAGAGAAGGCTTTACGAACAACATTTGACTTAATAGGAAAAAAAATGTACAATCTAAATCCTACATAGCTTTTGAAGCCTGCTCTGCTGAATGGTCTTAAGGCGGCGGTTGCACCCCAAGAAAATGCAGAGCCGTGATTCAACGCTCATTCGTCACAGGCATATATTAATTTTTCAAATAACCCCTTGCCTCTGAAACTTCCATCTATAATTGTTCTTTCACTTCGATGTGTCAATTGCAGGTTTCCTTTGTAAATTAAAGGATATGCTATGTAACCCTCACACCCTGCAAAAACTTCGTTCTACTCACAAATAGCTACGAAACTAGGTTGAATGTCGTAGCTGAAAAATTCAGATTTACAATTACTTTCACCAACATCATTTAAAAGGTTTACTTTTTTAATTTCATATTCCTCAAGTTTTCTAAATTTCATATTTGATGTTTCAATTATAATGACTTATTCTGTACTTTTATATGAGTAGAAGTTTGAGTTAAACTATTCTTAATTTCGCTAGCATAAATATAACATTATTTGAAAAGTAACATCGCGGATGAAAAGAAAAAGCTAATCATTTTCATTGATTGGTTTTACCCCTCATACAAAGCAGGAGGACCCATCAAGTCTGTTTTTAATATTGTTTCGATTTTAAAGGATTCCCATGAAATTAGGATTATAACTTCTGCATATGATATAGACGGGACCAAAGTTAGCTTGGAGCATAACCAACTCGTTAAGCAAGAAGGTTACGAAATTATATACCTTACAAAAGAAAATCAAAAATCCATTCGAATAAAATCTTTGGTATACGAGTTTAAGCCTGACTTGATTTATCTAAATAGTGTGTTTTCTGTCAATTTTTCTATTCTGCCTTTGTACTGGTTTAGGTTAAAGTTTAAGATAATAATTGCACCAAGGGGGATGTTGGGTGCCGGGGCATTAAAAATAAAAGCGGTTAAGAAATCTATTTTTCTTAGACTTGGAAAATCTCTCTTGTTTAGTCAGAGCATTATTTGGCACGCCTCTTCAGATTTAGAGGAGAATGAAATTAAAGGAACTATTGGAAAGAATGCTCGAGTGCAGGTTGCGCAGAATTTGAGCAATCCTGTTTGTAATAGAGATAAGTCAAGCGCCAATAAAAAAAGAGGAGAGTTAAAGCTTGTATTTTTATCGAGAATAAGCGAGAAGAAAAATCTATTATTTATTCTTCAGTTACTCACGAAACATCCAGAGCTTAACATTACATTGGATATTTACGGTCCAATCGAAGATTCAAGATATTGGGAGGAATGCAGTGCATACATTCTCAAACATGAGCGCATTAACTATGTAGGAATTGTTGAACCGAATTGCATTTTTGAGACCTTACAGCAATATCATTTTTCAGTTTTGCCAACAAGGCACGAGAACTATGGTCATTCTATCGCAGAATCTATTACTTCTTTGGTTCCAGTCCTAATAAGTAATAATACACCATGGACAGAACTTAGGAAGTTTAATGTTGGTTATGATCTTAAATTAAAAAATCAAGATTTGTGGACAGAAACAATTCTAGTATTATATAATCTGGGTAACGAGGAGTATTGTAAAATGGTAGAAGCTTGTTTTGAATACGCCAATCAAAAAATTGTAAATTCTGAAATTGTTGATCAAAATAAAAAATTGTTTACATGAATCCTGAGGTTAGGCTAGATAAATTCGAGAATCAATGGTATAAATCGGGTAAGAATTTTCTGATTAGAACTGCATGGTATTTTTTAAATGGGATATTAATTAACTCATATCTAATTCCAATGAGTAGCTTTAAAGTTTTAATATTGAGGCTTTTTGGTGCTAAAATTGGTAAAAATGTAATTATAAAACCAATGGTAAACATTAAATACCCTTGGCGATTAAGCATTGGAGACAATTCTTGGATCGGAGAAAATGTGTGGATCGATAACTTGGCTGATGTAAATATTGGAGATAATTGCTGCATTTCGCAAGACGCAATGCTGCTTACAGGTAACCATAATTACAAACGTTCTAATTTTGATTTGATGATAGGTAAGATTAACATTTGCTCGGGGGCGTGGGTTGGAGCAAGGTCAACAGTTTGCCCCGGTGTAACCTTAGGAAAAAGTTCTATATTATCTGTAGGGTCTGTTTGTTCCTCGAACATAGATGAAAACTTAATTTATAGAGGGAATCCTGCAGTATCAGTAAAAACAAGAATAATACAAGAATAAACAATATGAAGGTTAGTATTATTACAGTTTGTTTTAATAGTGAGTTAACGATAAGTGACACAATTAAATCTGTTCTTAATCAAACATATAGTGATATTGAGTATATTGTTCTGGATGGCCAATCTACTGACGGCACACTGAACATACTAAATGATTATAAGGAAAAAATATCTATCCTCAAATCCGAGAAGGATAATGGAATGTACGATGCGATTAATAAAGGGATTAAAATGGCATCGGGTGATTTAATCGCAATCTTAAACTCTGATGATGTTTATAAAGATCCGAATGTAATTTCTGACGTTGTTAGTTTAATTCAGAAAGAAAATACAGATGCTTGTTACGGAGACTTAGTATACGTTAAAAGAGATAATTTATCTAAGCTAGTACGATATTGGAAATCAGGATTTTATAAAGAAGGAGACTTCAAGTTTGGTTGGATGCCTCCACATCCTAGTTTCTTTGTTAAAAAGGAATGTTACGAAAGATTTGGTCTCTTTAATCTTGATGTAGTTTCAGCAGCTGATTATGAATTAATGCTAAGGTTTATCCATGTTAATAGAATAAAGCTATCGTATTTAGAGCGTGTATTAGTAAAAATGCGAGATGGAGGTAGTAGCAATGCTAGCTTTGCTAATCGACTAAGAGGTAATGCAGAAGATAAAAAGGCTTGGGATATTAATGGTCTGAGACTTCCTTGGTACACCTTAAAGTTAAAACCTTCACGAAAAATAGGGCAGTACCTGCCCAAAAAAAAGGGAATCAATTGATTCCCTTTTTATTGTAATCTAATTTAGAATTTGGTTCTCTTCTTTCTTCTATTGATAAAACTTCTATATCTAGATTTACTAAAGTTGTTTCCGCTAGCAATTACGTAAGACAAACTTATATTCCCAATTAAGTAACCATCATTTCCATCTCCACCTCGGTTACTTCCTGAAACATAAAACTCCGGATCAGGTAAATCTGCGTCACCTCTTGCAAATGCTTCAGCAGAACGATTTGCGAAAATTTTTGATTCTTCAAAAGGCAACTCAGAATCGTAAGCAAAATCAGTGCTGATATCATCTAAGTAGTCCGTATTGGTAAACCTGTATGCAAATTCAATTCCAAGTCTAATTTTTCTATTAAAGGTGAAATTTGCTCCAATACCAAAAGGAACAACTATTGCCATTTCATCATAAGCGTTTTCAACACCTTCAGTTTGCAATGGTCTTAAATAATACCACTTATCATTAAAGTTAGCATATGGATAATAAAATAAAACTCCTACACCTGCCGTTACATAGGAAGAGAAATCTACCCGATTTTTACTTCTCCTACTCATGTCATTGAATGAAAAGAATGTATATTCACCAGTCAAATTAAATTCCAACAAGTCAGTTCTAAAACTAAGATTTCTTGCTATTCTAGTAGGTTCACCTGTTAAGCTGTCTGCTCCTTCGATTCTTGAATAATTGAAAGCAACCTTAGCCGCAATATTTCGTGTAAAATTCATTCGATAAAATCCACCAACTGAAATATTAGTTTGTTGGATTTTCATATCTAATAAAAAGGGTCTTGCTTCTCCTGGACCACCACCAATTTCACCTAGATAATTAGCTGCTCCAAGGTTTAAACCAAAGTCCATGCTATACTGGCCAAAGCTACTAAGGCTGGTTGTTACAGCTAAGGAAAGAATGAATAATAGTTTTCTCATAAATACAAATATAATGGTTTTCGACTTAACCTCAAGTATTCAAAAGGGCTAAAATCAAGATTTTATTGATAAACAATTTAAACCTAATTTCGGTTTCATTTAAAAATTTATTAGCATCTTAAATGATTGAATTTAAAGAGTTTGAACTCAGTAACGGACTTCGCGTCCTCTTGCATACCGATAAGTCTACACCGATAGTAGCAATTAATACACTATATAATGTTGGTGCTAGAGATGAATTAGAGGACAAAACCGGATTTGCTCATTTGTTCGAGCATTTAATGTTTGGCGGATCTGAAAATATTGAATCATTTGATCAGCCACTTCAAATGGTTGGTGGAGAAAACAATGCTTTTACATCCAATGATATTACTAACTACTATATAACTTTGCCTAAAGATTCTATTGAAACTGCTTTGTGGCTAGAGTCTGACAGAATGTTAAATTTGGCTTTTTCTGAAGAAAGTTTAAGGGTTCAAAAAAATATTGTGATTGAAGAGTTTAACCAACGATATTTGAATCAACCGTATGGAAAAGCTAATTTGGAATTACGACCTCTTGCTTTTAAAACGCATCCATACAAATGGGCGACAATAGGAAAAGATGTTTCTCACATTGAAAATGCTAACATGAGGGATGTTAAAGATTTTTTTAATCGATTTTATAATCCGAATAATGCAATTTTGTCTGTTGCGGGCAATATTGAGTTAGAAGAACTGAAGCCTCTGGTAAAAAAATGGTTTGGAGATATTCCTAAAGGGTCAAAAAATATTAATTCTTACAAGAAAGAAGTAGAGCAATTAGCTCAGAACAGAGCAATTACTTATGATAATGTTCCTCAGGATTCTATCTACATGGCGTTTCATATGGTTGGCAGAAGCCACTCTGATTATCATGTATTTGATTTACTGTCAGATATACTATCGAGAGGAAGCTCATCACGACTGTATCAAAACCTTGTAAAGGAGAAAACAATATTCACTGAAATATCTGCTTATGTAACTGGAGAGCATGATCCAGGTCTATTTATAATTTCAGGAAAAGTAAATCCAAGGTATACAATTGACGAGGCAGAAAATGCAATTTGGGAACAGATCAACTTACTTAAATCGGAGACAGTAAATACAGTTGAATTAGAAAAGGTTAAAAACAAGATTACAGTCTCATTGGAATTTGCAAATAATTCTGTTCTAAACAAAGCTATGGGGCTTGCTACAGCAAAATTACTTGGAGACCCAAACTTGGTGAATATCGAACTCACACAATACCAAAATGTTTTACTTGAGGATATCCACAGAATTACAAATGGTTATTTAACCGAAGAAAATTCTTCTGTTTTACATTATTTAAGAGAAAATGATAAATAGAAAATTAGCACCTAAGTTTACTTTAGATTATCAGTTTGAATATGCGAAGGCTAATTCAATTGAATTAAAGAATAAGCAAAAACTTTATTACGTTCCATCATTGAGTCAAAAGATGATAAAGCTAGAGCTAGTTTATAATGCAGGTTATGTTAATCATAAGAACTCGATTATTCCAACAACGGTTGGGCAGCTTTTATTCGATGGTACAATAAATAGAAACTCGAATGAAATTGCTGAAACTATTGAAGGAGAAGGGGCTTTCTACGATGCTAGTTGTGGCGCAGAAACATTTTCTATCACAGTTTATGTGCTAAAGAATAAATTAGAGAGGTTACTTCATGCTTTAAAGGATGTTATCCAAAATGCCAACTTTCCCCAAGAAGAAATTGATAAATACATAAAAATCCAAAAACAAAAGTTTCTTGTAAATAATGAAAAGGTTTCTTTTTTAACTCGAAATGAATTTAGCGAAGCAATTTACCCTAAAGGCTCAAGTTATCACTCCGCTTTAAATGAGGATGATTTCGATCTTATCAACAGAGAGGAATTAATTAGCTTCTACAAAAGTTTCATAAAAGGAAATACTTTTAGAGTTTATTCAGCGGGAGCTCTTGATAAAAAATCATTATCTACAATTGATAATTATATAGGAACATTAGTGGTAAATGAAAATCCTGCTCAATCAATTTCAATTGTAAAATCTGCAGATGATTTTAATATCCGACTAATTAATAAAGAAGAATCGCTTCAATCGGGAATTAGAATAGGTAAACTGTTGATACCTAAAACACATGAAGATTTTCCAAAGTTGTTTTTATTAAATACAATTTTTGGTGGGTACTTTGGGTCTAGATTAATGACTAATATCAGAGAGGATAAAGGATATACATATGGCATAGGGAGTGGACTTAGTTCTAATAAAAAGGAGTCTACATTTTTTATTACTACCGAAGTAGGATCAGATTATACACAAGCAACGATTAAAGAAATTGAGAAAGAAATTAGAGTATTGCAAAAGCAATTGGTTTCTGAAAAGGAACTAGATTTGGTTAAAAACTACCTATTTGGAAGCTTTATGCGAAATTTTGATGGCGCATTTGAGGCAATCGATAGATTTAAAGCAATAAATGAGTTGGGAATGGATTATAACTATTATGAGTTCCTTTTTTCTGAAATAAAAACTGCTAACTCTGAAAGCATAAGAGAAACGGCAAAAAAATATTTTAATTTTGATAATATGGTAAAAGTTGTTGCAGGAAAATTAAATTAGATTTTTAAGGCAACCTCAATTAAATTTACCGTCAATAAAACGAATTCAATTAACAAAATGAATATGAAAAAGATACTTTTAGCATTTATAGCTGTATTTCTAATATCAAACTTTGCCCAAGCAACGCACATGTTAGGTGGTGAAGTAAGATGGGTTTGTTTACCAAATGGTAAATTTATTTTCTTTTTAGATATCTATAAAGATTGTAGCTCTTCTGCTGCTGGATTTAATTTTGTTAATCAGAACTTAGATATTTCTGGGTCACCCTCTCCGGGAAGAACTCAGATTGTAGTTAAGCCTGATTCTAACCGTTGGACCAATGCGAATAACGGAGATATTACCCCGAAGTGTCAAAACCCGAATGGTTTATCCTATTCTTGTGCTAATGGAGATAATGGTGCCGTTCAATGGTTCCCATTTCAATCGGACCCAATTACTTTAACAGGAACACCACCAGCAAGTGGTTGGACTTTTAAGTGGGGCTTATGTTGTCGACCACCTGTGGTTAACTTGGTAAATCCTTCTAGTAGATCAATGGGGTTAAGAGCAACTATGTATAGAATTCCTAATCCAAACGGTACAACACCAGCTTTTTTGCCTGTTAATGTTTGTCAAGATTCTTCTCCAGAATTTGCTGAGAGACCGGCTAACCAAATTTGTAGAGGTTATGAGTTTACTTATAACCACAATGCAAGAGATGCCGATTTAGATTCTTTAGTTTATAGTTTTGATGATCCTATTGATAATAACTTTGCAATTGTTCCTTTTTTAGGAGGTTACAGCGCTATTAGCCCATTACCAGATCAAAATTTTAATTCCCAAAATATTCCTGTTACATTAAATCCATTAACAGGGGAAATGAAGCAAGGTGTTTATAATGGCTCAGGGGCTTCGAGTTATAATACCGTTATTCGTGTAAATGCTTGGAGATGTGGTCAGGTAATTGCTTCTATCTGGAGAGATATTCCATTTGTTTTATTTGATTGCGCCCCACTTCCTAGCGGAAAAATTAACAATCCCCCTCAAATTTTAATTGATGGGCAATCAATTACAAATTACAGTTTAGAAGTTTTTGCAGGTGAAAAGATAAAAATTGGTTTCCAAAGTGTAGATAATGACTTAAATCCTACCTTTTCTCCACCTTTCCAATCCAATACCTTAGAGCCCACAGGTTTCTTGTTCTCTAAAAATTTCGCTAATGATCAGTTTTGTGAAACTCCGATAGTTGCTCCTTGTGCAACATTAACACCACCGCCTGTGCAAACTCCCGGCAACCCTTATCAGTTAACTCAACTTTCTGGTGTAGCAACAGAGTTTAACTGGCAAACAGATTGTAATCATATTTCAATTAACGCTGGTGGACAGTGTGGAAACGCCACAGGTGTTGCGGGAGCAACTGATGGTATTTTTAACTTCGTTATGAAAACATACGATGATAATTGTCCTTTACGTTCGATTAACTATCCAACAATTTCTGTTAAAGTTAAAGGGCCAATTCCATTAATTAATCCAATTGTTAAAGGCGCTTCAATAGAATTAAATGGACAAACGACAATTAATTGGGTACCACCAATTGATTCGGCAAATACCTTTGAAGAATACGATATTCAAGGAGCAACTGTTGGTCAAAATTTAAATCCAACAAACCCATCATTTTTAAATGTTCAATCAGGTGTTAAAGTCTACAAACAGGATAGAACATTTCCTTACATAGGTTTTCCTACGAGTATTTTAGCACCATTTCCAACGCCTAGAGATTATTACATGAGAATGCAAGCCTATTCAGGTTGTACAGGCGATATTCCTTCTGGCTGGTCTGAACCAGTTCAAGTCATAGAAGTTGATGCAGTTCCTGCTAATGCAAATACAGATGTTACACTTACATGGAATAGACCAAAACCAATTAATGCAGCTACCAATCCAGACTTTGTTTATGAATCTAGAACAAGATTTTATATCCATGAGAATTTAGATGCAGCTGATAATGCTAATTTAACTGACCCAAGTGCTTGGACAATTGTAGGAAACACGTATGGTGAAACTTTTTCTAAAGGCTCCCCTGTTTGTAATGATTATGTCGGTTATAGAATAGAAGCTAGAGATACGGTAATTACTTATGAACAAGGTTCAAGAATTGATATACCAAACCCTAAATACGATACTTTAATATTTAGTACTTTCTCTATGGTAGATTCTGTTTTGCTAAAAGCGCCCGCCGTTATTAGCCCTCCTGAATTGGATAGCCTGGAGGTTTTGGCAAACGGAGATGTGTTTTTTAAAGTAGATTTGGCCGCTACACCTATTGCAGGTACATACGATATTTTTGAGATTGGCAATACAACAGCTCTCGGAACCATAACAGCTCCTAATACTACTTTTACTCATACAGGAGCAAATGCAGTTCAAGGAAATCCTTTGAAGCAATACACGGTTGTTGCAACTCACCTTTGTTTACCAAACGTTAAAGATACCTTAGTTCCTGTTGATGTAATGAAACCTGTTGGAGTTGTAGTTAGAGATGGTGGAATTTGTGATTCTGTTTTAAGGCTTACTTGGAATGAGCCAATAGGTATGGTTACTGGTGGAATTACATACAAGGTATATTGGAGAGAACAAGGTGGTAATTATATTCAATATCAAAATGCAGTTACAAACAGGACTGTTGATATTAGTGGGTATAAGTCTCTGACTTCATATGACTTTTATGTTGTGGCAGAGAATAACGGTGGTGATGTTTTTACTTCAGAAGTATTTACTTATAATTTCCCGAAATCACCATCTAAAGAGCGATTAGCTCCTCCTAGTATTAGATGTGTATCTGTCTTAGATAATGATAAAATTAGAGTAGAATGGTTGGCACTTGATGGAGTAGGTTATGATACTACAAATATTTTTGAAGGTATGAAGTTAAGGTATAGAGAGGCTGGTTCTAACAATTGGTTGCCTTCAAATAATGGAACAGTGCCAAATACTTTAACTAAGTCTGACACTGCGTGGACATTTACTGGCCTAAATGCGCAAACAAGACAATATGAGTTCCAAATTGGATTAGAATTTTTTGCATGCGGAGGAAATGCAGATACATCTAGTACAGCACAGTCTATCTTTTTAAGTGTTTCTAATACAAACAATTATGGGGATATGATATGGAATGGTACTGGTATTTCTGGCCTTCAAAATTTTGAAGTTTCTAGTGATACTAATTCTTCAACAGGCTACAACAAACCTTTCAGGTTTTCAACTCCAAATACTACCTACATTGATTCTTCTAATACAGAAGCTTGTAAGAATTCGGTTTATTACTATGTTAACAGAAGGGATGATGTAGACGAGTGTATTAGTCAATCAAATATTGCTGACGAGTTTTTCGAGGATAATGTAACTCCTGACGGGCAATTGTTAGATTATGTTACAGTTAGTAGGACTGGAGATAGTACTGTTTTTGTAAGATGGTCAGATAAATCAGCTCCTGATGTTGATAGTTTAAATTTCATTATACCATCATCTACAGGATACACGTTTATTGCAGGAGTGCCGTTTGGAAATAGTTTTAATGAAAGATCATATAGCTTTCCAATCACTGATTTTAATCCCAATGATTCTATTTCCACAGTATGGGTTCAAGCAGTTGATGGTTGTGGAAATGGCGGACTACCTGAGTTTAATAGTTACTCTACCATCTTTTTAAAGGCATACTGGAACCCATGTGATTCTTTAGTAGAATTATCGTGGAATCCTTATACTACCTTTAATAATGGAGAAGGTGTAGAATACAGAATTGTATATAGTGATGACTTGTTAGATCCATTTGGTCCAGGTAACTCAATATCAAATAGTAAAAACACAACAACCGATACTACTTTTGTTTTTAAGATTGAAAAAGATTTTCCTTCAGGCAGAGATTATCATTTTTATATTTTAGCGAGACAAACAGGGTCAGGTGCAAGTAACTTTGAAAGAACTCGATCTAACCGAGTAAATATTGAAGTTGTATTCGAAGGAACTCCTAATTACACTTATACGCATTATGCAAATGTCTTAGACGATAATGAAGTAGAATTACAGGTTTACCCTGATGCTTCTGTTTCATCTACGATAGGTCAATATGTAATTTATAGAGGACAATATAGAGCAGAATTATCTCCAATTGGCAGTGTTCCTATAACTGATGTTTTAGGACCTACTTTTAGGTATAATGATTACACTGCGAATACCAATGAGTTAAGTTATTTTTATAAGGTAGTTGCAGAAAACAAATGTGGAGGCGCAGTTGATACATCTAACTTTGGAAGAACCATTCATTTAAAAGTTGAGGTAGATAATGAGGCTTTAACCAATACCTTAAAATGGAATGAATATGAAGAGTGGGATAGCACAGTGGCGTATTATAACGTATATAGGGCTATGAATAATGGTGGTCTAGAATTATATGAAGTTGTTCCACCATCTGAAAATGGAAGTGAAGTTGTATTTGTAGATCATGTTTACAGTGAAATTACAGCTGTAGGAGACTTCTGCTACATGGTAGAAGCAGTTCAAGGTCCTGTTACCACAGACTTCAATATTAACGACGAACTAGATCCTGCTATTTCAAGATCTAATGAAGCATGTGTTATACAAGAGCCTTTATTCTACATTCCAAATGCATTTTCACCACGTGGTGTTAATAGAGTGTTTGGCCCTCAAGGTCAGTTTGTAAATTGGTCGTTTTACGAAATGATTATTTACAACAGATGGGGTGAATTAGTTTATCAAACTAATGACCCAACCGAAGGATGGGATGGTAAAGTAAACGGTAAAGATCCACAGATAGGATCGTATGTTTACACCATTAGATTTATCGATGCAGAAGGGAATGAAAGAAAAAGAAAAGGTTCTGTTTCTATTATTCAATAAGCATTAAATTATAGCATAATTAAAGGGGCGCCAATGGCGCCCCTTTTTAGTATAAATTAACACGTTCTACGGTTCAGAATTATTATTTTTGCGCTTCCTTAAAATTGCGATATGAGTAGTACAAATTCTAACAACCGTTTCTTGCCTGAAGGGCTTACTTACGACGACGTTTTATTGGTTCCTTCTTATTCAGAAGTAATGCCAAGAGAGGTAAGCATAAAAACGAATTTCACGAAAGGTATTCTGTTAAACACGCCAATTGTTTCGGCTGCTATGGATACTGTTACAGAGTCTGCTTTAGCAATTGCCATTGCAGGAGAAGGTGGTATTGGTGTTCTTCATAAAAATATGTCTATCGAGCAACAAGCTGGAGAGGTTAGAAAAGTTAAGCGTTCTGAAAGTGGAATGATCTTAGATCCAATTACACTTCCTCAAACGGCAAAAGTTGCAGATGCTTTAGCATTAATGAAGGAAAATAAAATTGGAGGTATTCCGGTTGTCGATGATAATAAAAAACTAGTTGGCATAGTAACCAACAGGGATTTACGTTTTCAGAAAAATATGGACGAGGGTGTTTCCAACATCATGTCGAACCAAAACTTGGTAACCACTAAAAGAGGAACAGACTTAAAAGAAGCAGAAGAAATTTTGCAAGCTCATAAAATTGAAAAGTTACCGGTTGTAGATGACGAAAATAATCTGATTGGCTTAATTACCTACAGAGATATTATTAAAGTAAAAGAACGGCCTAATGCATGTAAAGATGAATACGGTCGTTTAAGAGTTGCTGCGGCAGTAGGAGTTACTGGTGATGTAATGGATAGGATTTCTGCTTTAGTAAAAGTTGGAGTTGATGCTGTAATTATAGATACAGCTCACGGCCACTCTAAAGGAGTATTAGAAACCTTAAAAACGGTAAAATCAGAATTTAAAGATTTGCAAGTTGTTGTAGGAAATATTGCTACGGCAGAAGCAGCAAGAGCTTTAGTAGATGCGGGGGCAGATGCAATAAAAGTTGGAATTGGTCCTGGTTCTATTTGTACTACTCGTGTTATTGCAGGAGTAGGAGTTCCTCAGTTTTCAGCGGTAATGATGGTTGCTGAAGAATTAAGAGGAACAGGAGTACCGTTAATTGCTGATGGTGGTCTTCGATTTACGGGAGATATTGTTAAAGCATTAGCAGCAGGAGCAGATACGATTATGGCGGGCTCTTTGTTTGCAGGGGTTGCTGAATCGCCAGGTGAAACAATCATTTATGAAGGACGGAAGTTTAAAGCTTATCGTGGAATGGGTTCTTTAGAAGCAATGCAAAAAGGTTCGAAGGATAGATATTTCCAAGACATGGAAGATGATATAAAAAAGTTGGTTCCTGAAGGTATCAGCGGAAGAGTTCCATTTAAGGGTTCTTTGTCAGAAGTTATTTATCAAATGATTGGCGGTATTAGAGCAGGAATGGGATATTGCGGTTGCCCAACAATTGAGGATTTAAAAACCAAAGCAACTTTTATTAAAGTAACACATGCTGGCATTAGAGAAAGTCACCCGCATGATGTAACCATTACAAGAGAAGCACCAAATTATAGTAGATAAAATTTACCAGAAGATGAAAAAGTACTTAGTAATACCATTCTTATTAATTAGTGCAATACTATTTGCACAGTCCGACAAAACCATCCTAGAAATAGAAAGCGAAAAGGTTTCTATGGACGAATTCAAAAGAGTTTATTTAAAGAATAACTCCGGAGAGATTGTAAGTAAAAGCACCGTTGAGGAATATTTGGAACTATACATCAACTTTAAACTTAAAGTAAAAGAAGCAGTATCTAGAGGAATGGATGAGGATGAAGCATTCATTCAAGAATTAAAGGGTTATAGAGCTCAATTAGCACAGCCTTACCTTTCAGAAGAAAGTATGCTTGAGCAATTGAAAAAGGAAGCCTACGAAAGATTAAAGCATGAAATAAGAGCAAATCATATTTTAATAAAATCAAACCCAACAGATAGTCCTGAAGATACTTTAGCTGCCTATAAGAAGGCATTGAAGTTTAGAAAAATGATTCTTGGAGGAGATGACTTTGGAGCGATTGCTCAACAGTACTCTGAAGATCCTTCAGCAAAACAAAACAAGGGAGACCTAGGATATTTTACCGGGTTTTATATGGTTTACCCATTTGAAACTGCAGCTTATACCACCGAAGTAGGTAAAATTTCTATGCCGATAAAAACTCGGTTTGGTTATCATTTAGTAAAAGTGGTTGACAAAAGACCATCGAACGGTACAATGAATGCGGCTCATATTCTAATTTCAACAGATCCACAATTAAGTAATGGAGAAAATGCTGAAGAAAAAGTAAAAGAAATTTACGCAAGGATTAAAGAAGGAACGTCTTTTGAAGAAATGGCTTCTCAATTTTCAGATGATCAGCGTTCTGCCAAAAATGGTGGTTTGTTACCTTCATTTACAGTTGGTAAAATGATAAAGGAATTTGAAGTTGCTGCTTTTGCACTTGAGAATGATGGTGATATTTCTGAACCTGTTAAAACCAAGTACGGATGGCATATCATCAAAAGAATTAATAAAGAAACGCTTCCTCCATATTCGGAACTTGAAGCTGACCTTGAAAGAAAAGTAAGAAAAGACTCGAGAGCGAACTTAACAGAAGGTGCTGCCATTAAAAAGATTCAAAAAGAATATGGTTTTTCTGAAAACTTAAAAGAGCTAAATGACTTTTATAAACTAGTTGACAAGGAGATTTATAATGAAGATTGGGATAGCAAAGTCTTGAGCAAATTAAACAAGACAATGTTCGAAATTGGAGATTTAAAAGTGAATCAAACTGAATTTTCGAACTTCTTAGTTGAAAATATGGCTAGAAATAATAACCTTGATCCTAATGTATTGGTTAATAAATCATACAAAGAATTTAAGAAGGCTCAAATTTTAGCCTATAAAGATTCTCAGCTTGAAGAAGAGTATCCTGAGTTTAAAGCCTTAATTCAGGAATACCACGATGGTATTTTACTTTTTAATTTGACAGATGAATTAGTTTGGAGTAAAGCAGTTAAAGACACTGCAGGTTTAGAAGCTTTTTATAACAAGAACAAAGAAAACTACAAATGGAAAAAGCGAGCAGATGCTGTAATTTTTTCAGCCGCAAATGCTAAAATTGCCAAAGAGGTTAAAGAGAGGTTAATTAAGGGCGAAGAATTGTCTAAAGTAATGGATGACATCAATAGACCATCACAATTAAACCTTAAAAAGGAACAAAAGAAATATGAAGTTGGCGAGAATGAAATCTTGGGCAAAATTAATTGGAAAGATGGTATGTCTAAAAATATAGAGTCAAACGGAAGGATTTCATTTGTTCAGATAAAGGAGGTTATAGAACCAAGTTATAAAACCTTAGAGGATTCTAGGGGGATCATCACATCAGACTATCAAGAACATTTAGAAAAGCAGTGGATAACTGAATTAAGAGAAAAGTACTCTTTCAAGGTAAATAAGTTTGTGGTAGAAGAACTTAAAGAGCAATTAGAAGAATAATTTTGAGATTAAGATATCTTTCATTTCTTGTTGTTTCAATTTTATTACTGGCATCTTGTGAGCTATTTAACGGTACAGATAAAAGTGTTTACGCGGCTAGGGTAGGAGATGAGTACTTAGCTCAATCTGAGATTGACCAAATTACGATAGATAAAATCGGAGAGGATAGTGCCTTAATTGCACAATCGTATATTGAGAACTGGGTTAGAGAACAATTACTTCTCAAAACAGCTTTATTAAACTTAACTGAAAGCGATGTTGATTTTGAAAAGCAACTTGAGGATTATCGAAACTCATTAATAATTTATGCTTATCAAAATGAGTTAATTAAGCAAAAACTTGATACGATTGTAAATGAATCTCAACGGAAGAATTATTATAAAAATAACCAACAAAACTTTGAACTAAAGCAAGCCTTAATTAAGGGTCGCGTTATAAAGTTTATTAACTCCGCTCCTAAGCAAGATTCATTGGATTTTTGGTTAAAGAAGAAACCGGAGTTTTTTGAAGACAAATTAACCGAGTATTGTGCTCAGTTTGCATTGTATTGTGATACGGATACAAGTAAGTGGATTCCAATACGAACTTTAAAAACAATTTTGCCTAAAAACTTTGACCAGGCTGAGTTTAGTTACCCAATAGGTAATATTAGCTTGTTTCAGGATACAACTGAAACTCTACTTATAGAGGTTATTGATGTTAAAACTAGAGGAGAGGTTGCTCCCTTAACTTTTGTTAAGAATCAAATAGACGAAATCATTAGAAATAGAAGGCGATTAGAGTTAATTTCACAAGTGAAAGAAGAGATTTTTGAAGAGGCCACACTAAAAAAGGAATATGAGATTTATACGAATAAATAGTTTACTACTTATTACCTGCTTGTTTAGTTTGGGTTCATTCGCACAACCAAAAGTTTTAGATGGCGTTATCGCAATTGTTGGAGACGAAATTGCAACAAAATCTGAAGTAGAAATAAAATATACCGCGCTAGTTACTCAGGGAGCAGATATAAACGATAATACGCGATGTGAAGTTTTCGAAGATTTAATGTTTTCTAAATTACTGTTAAATCAGGCTAAAGTCGACAGTATTGAAATTTCTGACAGTCAAGTAGAGGGAGAATTAGATAGAAGAATTAGATACTACATAGGGCAGTTCGGTTCAGAAGAGGCAATGGAAAGGTATTACAAGAAAACCATACCAAAAATTAAAGACGAAATGAGGAAATCTCTTCGTGAGCAATTGTTGATTCAAGGAATGCAGGGAAACATTACCGCGGGTGTTAAAGTTACTCCAGATGAGGTAGACCAGTATTACAATAATATTCCGAAAGATAGTTTACCACTTATAAATGCAGAAGTTGAAATTGCAAAGATTGTTGCTTATGCACCAACTAGCCAGGCGACAATAAAGGCGGTAAAAGATAAATTAAGAGAATACAAAAAGAGGATTCAAGAAGGTGAAAAATTTTCTACAATTGCAGTTTTATACTCAGAAGATACTGAATCGGCAAAGCGAGGCGGAGAAATAGGATTTGTTGGAAGAGCCGAGGTAGAGCCTGAGTTTTCTGCAGCTGCATTCTCATTAAAAGAAGGTCAAGTTTCACCTATTGTTAAAACAAGGTATGGTTACCATATTATACAATTGATAGAACGAAGAGGAACCAAGGTAAACGTTAGGCATATTTTGCTTAAGCCAAAATTAGATCCTAAGTCCATGGAGCAAGCAAAAAGAAAATTGGATTCTATTGCTAACTTAATTGCTGTTGACTCGATTTCGTTTGCGAATGCTGCAAAGAGATTTTCCGATGATGAAGAAACAAATAAGAGTGGCGGTTTATTGGTTAATCCATATACTTCTTCCTCTATGTACAGCATGGATGACTTAGATCCTTCTTTATTCTTTGTTATAGATAAAATGGAGCAAGGCGAAGTTTCGCTTCCTGTTCAAATTCAAGATCCTAGAAGCAAGCCAGGTTATCAGCTAATTATGTTGAGGAAAAGAACAGAGCCTCACAAAGCAAACCTTAAAGACGATTATCAAAAAATAAAAAGTGCTGCTTTGGCAAACAAAGAGCAAGAGGAATTACAAAAATGGATTCAAGGCGCAATCAATAATACATATATTAAAATTGCTCCAGAATATACTAAAGGCTGTAAGTTTCAACAAGATTGGAAAACAGCAATACAATAAAAGATATGGCAGAATATAAATCATATGTGGAGGCGGTAGATGCTTTAGTAAAAAAGGTATCGGAACTAAATAGCGAGATAGGAAAAGTTATCGTTGGACAAAAAGACGTAATTGATGATCTCTTAATTTCCATATTTAGTAATGGCCATTGTTTATTAGTTGGTGTTCCTGGTCTAGCAAAAACACTTTTAGTAAATACCATCTCTGAGGTTTTAGGTTTAAGCTTTAATAGAATTCAGTTTACTCCTGATTTAATGCCTTCTGATATTATTGGTTCAGAAATTTTAGATGAAAATCGCAATTTCAAATTTATTCAAGGTCCTTTGTTCTCTAATCTAATTTTAGCCGATGAGATTAATAGAACTCCACCAAAAACACAGTCTGCATTGCTTGAATCAATGCAAGAAAAGAAGATTACAACAGGTGGAAAGACTTACGAATTACCAAAACCTTTTTTTGTATTGGCAACTCAAAACCCTATTGAACAAGAAGGTACCTATCCTTTACCCGAAGCTCAGTTGGATCGTTTTATGTTCCATATTTGGTTAGATTACCCATCGCTGCAGGAAGAGCTAAATATTGTAAAGAATACAACTACTGATAAAACCGTAAACCTTAATCAGGTTATGACCGGAGATGAGATTGTTTATTTTCAGAACCTAATTAGGAAGATTCCGGTAGCAGATAATGTTTTAGAATACGCTGTAAAATTAGCTTCAAGCACACGACCTAATACGGAGAACGCTCCACAATTAGTAAATGATTATTTAAGCTGGGGAGCTGGACCAAGAGCTTCTCAATTTTTAGTAATAGGGGCTAAATGTCATGCTGCTTTTAGAGGAAAGTATTCGCCGGACATAGAGGATGTAAAAGCTGTTGCACATCCTATTTTATCTCACAGAATTGTTAGAAATTATAAAGCTGAGGCAGAAGGCTATACGATTGACCGAATAATAGAGGAACTGCTTTAATTAGGCTTATACATCGGAATTTCTTCTTGCTTTACATCTTCATCTAAAACAAAGTCTTTGGCTTTCTTTTTAATACCTTTTTCTAAGTCTATGTCTGCATAGTAAACCCATGTTTTTTTGTTCCAAACAAATCCATCGAAACTTAAATCTGGACCATAATATTCATATACACCTTCAAGGCTAGTTGTATTTTGCTCATCAGCAGGAGGAGGAGAAAGGTGATCAAATTCAATTCTATTTAATCGCTCGTTATATTGAAGTTTCATTCGGTTCTGACCACCATATTCAAATACAATTCTAGACTTTGCTTTTTTAGAATTAAAACTAAAAATTGGTGCACCAAACCTTGCTGAATTACTTTTGTCGAACCACAACACATCAATTCCCTTTTTATTTGTTAATCTATTATTACCATCCCAAAATAGTAAAGTATAGTAATTCTGAAATTGTGTTTCTGTTTCAATTATTTTGTAAAATAAGCATGGTATCCAGTAATTTGCTAATGTGGTTTTATGCTCTTCTATTATTCGATTTTGATAGGTAGTGTCTTTCAGAAAGGAAAAATACTCTTCACTTTTTGATTCCCGATTTAAAATTCCACACTCAAATTTGAATGAACCATCATTTAATGGAATATTCCAATTAAACAGAAGGAAGCTTGAGTCTTGCGGGCTAATTACAGAAATACTTTCAATTCCTTTAAAAGAATGGATTAAAGCTTCTTCTTTATTTAGCTCATTCTTAAGTGTACTTTTTAATATGTTGTTATAATAAAATACAGAATCATTGCTACTTGCATTAAGTAAATTGAAAGCAATGTTTTCTATCCTTTGGATATTGATGTTTTTTTCAGCTTCAATATTTACTGCAGCAATACCAACTTGTTTTTGCGCTAAGGCGCAATTCGTCGAAAAAAATGATATAATTAAAAGTGTGAGTGTTTTACGAGTCATAAGCTTTGATGCTAAATAACAAAATTTGCACCAAAATAGTATAATGCTTAGTGCATTAAGTCTTTCTTCGCTAAAAGTTCGTCTTCAGTTTCTCTGACATCTGGGTCGTCTATACAACAATCAACAGGACAAACAGCAGCACATTGAGGCTCATCGTGAAATCCAACACATTCAGTGCATTTATCAGGAACTATGTAGTAATAATCTAAACTTACAGGCTCATTTTCATTATCGGCATTTACTTCTGTGCCGGTAGTTAACTTAAAGTCACCACTTAAATCTGTACCATCAGAATATCTCCATTCTTCGCCACCTTCATAAATGGCATTGTTAGGGCATTCTGGTTCGCAAGCTCCGCAGTTAATACATTCATCAGTGATAATAATTGCCATTTTTATGTTTCTATTTAGTTAGTAATTTTGAAACCTAACAGAACCACTATAGCTTTGTTCTGTTAAGCCGACAAATTTAATGTTTTAACCCCATTAAATAAACATGGAACTTAAAAGGAAAGTTGAAATTTTAGAAGAATTAGGAAATGTTTTTTCTTATTGTGTTGATTCTAGTAATTCAAGTCAATTTTTAAACGAAGAAGTACAACAAATCGCCGAAGATTTAAAATCTGCTATATCTAGGGCTCAGCATGAAAATGGGTGGTTCACAGAGGAATCTGTTACTAAGTCTATGGAAGCATGGGCTAGAAGTTTGCAGGCAGAAAATATTGAAAATTGGTTAAGAAATTACCAATTCAGCGATGATTCAAAAACTGTTGGGTTAATCTTGGCCGGGAATGTTCCATTTGTAGGATTACATGATGCGCTTTGTGTTTTACTCTCAGAACATAAACTAAAGGCAAAACTATCATCAAAAGATCAACTTTTGATGGGAACAATTATAAATGCCTTAAAACAAATTGAACCAAGCTGGAATGATAAAATTGAATTAAATGTTCCCTTAAAAGGCATTGATTTACTAATTGCCACTGGCTCTGATAATAGTGCTCGTTATTTTGATTACTACTTTAAAGATGTCGAAAAAATTATCAGAAAAAATAGAACTTCAGTTGCGATTGTAACCAAAGATGATAATTCTGATTCATTAGCCGGATTAGCCGACGATGTATTTACTCACTTTGGTTTAGGTTGCAGAAACGTAACCAAGGTTTTTGTTCCTAAAGACTATAATTTAGATCAACTTTTTGGTGCCTTCTACAAGTATAGGGATGTTGCTAACTTAAATAAGTATGCTAACAATTACGACTACAACAAAGCGGTATACCTATTGAATAAAATAGAGTTAATCGAAAATGGCTTTTTACTATTAAAAGAAGATGAAGGTTTGCATTCTCCGGTAGGAGTATTGTTTTATGAGTATTACAATAATTTGGAGGAACTTTCTTTAAAATTAAACCTGTACCAAGATAAGATTCAATGTAAAGTGGCCTCAATTGATCAGGAAGGGTTTATACCTTTTGGAAAGGCACAGCAGCCTGAACTTTGGGATTATTCCGATGGAGTTGATACGTTAAAATTCTTGAATTAAGGAATAAACTCAATAGCTCCAAGGTCGGGTTTTCCATCACTAAGTCTTGAGTTTCCTAAAATATCATTTGGAACTGTATTAGAAATTGCAATGTTTGCTGTGTCTTTTGCAATAGAGTTTTCGAATAGACTATAAATACCTTCAGACGTATTTTCAAAAATAAGATCAGAGGGATTTCTTATAATATCTTTATAAGAACTTGTATCACTTAAATTTTGATCTGTTTTAATGATACAATTTCTAAAGTCTAAATTGAGTTGACCACCATTTATAATTTCTGTATTAAACTCAGATTCATTTCTTCCGTAAATAATCGAATTTGATACGTTAACATTAGGTTCGCCAATTAGCTGGGTGCCAATTGCATTAACCACCGAATTTTGGACAAAAAACAAAGGTGTTTCTCTACTAAATGAAGACTCGTAATTAGCAAAGCTGCAATGCTTAAAGCTATAATTTCCTGCTGATTGAATTGCAACATTATACTCTCCACAATCTGTAATTATCAAGTTTTCAGCCTGAATTTGATAAAGGGAAGTTAACAGACCAAAACCTGAGCAATTGTCTATTCTTGTATTTTTTAGAATTAGGCTACCGGTTAGAGGATTTGGTGGGTTTTCAAATGGCAGTGTTTCTGCTTGTATACCTACATATGCATTTTTAATTACGGCATACTCAATACTATTTTGACTTCCATCATTTATCCAGATTCTATCCCATTGTCCTGGCCTATCTTCAAAACCCGGTTCTAGTCTGTCACCTTGAAATACTACTGGGTCGTCTTTTGTTCCGTTTACATTTAATGTGCCTCCTCGGTAAACCCACATTCCACTATTATTATGAAAATGCAATTGAACACCCGGATCAATGTTTAACACATCCATTGAATCTATTGCCAAAAAGCCATAAATGACATAAGGTAAATCATTAGGCCAAGTAACATTAACAGGAGGGATATTGTCGGAACAAGGACCTCTATCGCCGTTTGCGTCTAAGCAACAAAAATCTGGAATGTTTCTATTAAATGATGTTGGCGTGTAATAATGTGCATTTTGTCCCCATGCTACTAATTCTAATTTAGAACTATTGCCATTGGTGATAAATTCAATTTCATCGGTTATTACAAAAGGGCTCTGCTTATTATCCGGATCAACGGTTACTTCAACAAAAATGAATAAACTATCTTTTGGTGCAATTTCTTTATTTGTATGGTAAGGACCTGGAACTCCATCAACATTAATTCTAAATTCAGAGTTATCACCACCATTTAAGCGGATTGAAGAAATCTTTATACTTTCTTTATGTGGATTATAAACTCTGAAGTTTTTTGTAACAGAGCCAATGGTTGTAAATACAGTATCAAACGTTATTGTATCTAATGACAAATCAATATTTGCTGATCTCTCTGTAATAAAACTCTCATCCTTCCTGCAAGATTGATAGAAAATTGCACTACATATTATAGCTAAGAATAACAGTTTTTTCATACCTACAAATATAAGTTTAGAAACTGTTTTAGACTCTATTTATTGCTTACAGAATTCCAATCTTGAATAAGTTGAGCAAACTCAGATTGCAATGCATTTGTTTTATCTTTTGCATACCAAAGCTGAAGTGATTTTTGTAAATCTTGATAATCACCATCAGGTATCTTCTTAAACTCCAAAACATTTTCTTGTGCAATTTCAGGTCTTGGGCCCCAAGTCCCTATTACTTCAAGTGACTCAGAATTCATAACAATTAGTTTAGGAATTGACCTTCCTCCATTGGTTAAAAACTGATCCATTATTTCTAGATTCGTATCTCTCAGTATAATTTTTAAGTTAATGTTAGAATTTAATGCGGCCATTTTTGCAATTGCGGGTAAATTTTGAGCAGCATCACCACACCAACCTTCTGAAATAACTAACCAAGTTTGAGGTGTTTTAGTCTGGCTAATTTTAATTTTCAACTCTTCAGAGATTTCTACTGTTTTGTTCAGCCTATTCATCCTTTGCAAATTCACCTTTGCATAGTTCAACATGGCTTCGCTGTGATTTTCTCCAGTTGTTTTACCCTCTTCAAATAATTGGTTTAGCAATGCAAAATAGGATTCATAGCTATATGCACTCTCTAAAACTGATTTATTTATAGCTGTTGGTTTTGTCTCAATATTCATCTGCTTATTTTTGAAGTAAAGTTACTTTTATTCAAATGTTAAAACTGTAACTTCTATGACACATGAAGAAGGAAATTGTAATCACAAAAGACGGGTCTAATTCGATCTATTTGCCTCAAATGGATGAGCATTATCATTCCATAAATGGATCCATAGCTGAGTCTGAACATATTTTTATCCAAACAGGATTAGCAGAAGTTTATAAATCGCTTGATTCTATTTCGATTCTTGAAATAGGAATGGGAACTGGTTTAAATGTGTTGACGAGTTATGAATTTCAGAGAAAGAATGATTTAACAATAAACTATTGGGGTGTAGAAGCTTTTCCATTAGATTGGGACCTTTTGCAAGATTTAAATTATTCAAATTTTTTAGTTTCTGAGGAAAGTTCACAAATCTTTAAGAAAATACATGATTTACCTTGGAATGCTAGCGCCCAATTAGCCGATAGATTTACATTGAATAAAATAGAAGCTAAAATTCAAGAAATAGAATTGCCAATCTATTTTGACTTGGTTTATTTTGATGCTTTCGCTCCTGAAAAGCAAGAAGATATGTGGACAGGAGAAATTTTTAAAAAGATTTATGACTCTATAAATAACGGAGGTGTATTAGTTACCTATTGTGTTAAAGGAGTAGTAAGAAGAATATTACAGTCAATTGGTTTCGAAATAGAAAAGCTACCAGGACCCATTGGAGGGAAGCGCGAAATTTTAAGAGCTAGAAAAAGATAGTTACTGTCATGAAGGAAGATTTACGAAGCAAGCTAAATGAGGCTAAAAGTCAACGTAAGGAAATAAAGAAATTTATTCGGAAACTTAAAAATAAGCCTCCTAAAAAGCTAGATACCCAATTTCAAGAAGCTCATGAAAATGCTTTTGAGAAAATTGATTGTTTGGATTGTGCGAACTGCTGTAAAACCACTTCTCCTATTTTTTATGATAAGGATGTTGAGAGGATGGCAAGCCATTTTAGAATGAAATCAGTGGAGTTCTTTAATCAGCATTTAAAAATAGACGAAGATGGAGATCAGGTTTTAAAAAGTTCACCTTGTCCGTTTTTATTAGATAATAATAAATGTATGGCTTATGATTCTCGGCCAAAAGCTTGTCGAGAATATCCTCATACGAATCGAAAACGAATGTATCAAATATTAGATTTAACAGAAACAAATACAAGAGTTTGTCCTGCAGTAGCAGATATATTACTTAAAATGAAGGCATAAAAAAAGTCGCCTTTTGGCGACTTTTTTCTATCTAAAATAATCTTTCATTCTCTCAAAAAATCCTTTGTCTTGATCTGTTGGCTTAGGATCAAATGATTCGTTGCCTCTCAATTTTTCAATAATCTTTCTATCTTCTTTACTAAGATTCTTAGGAGTCCATACATTGATGTTAACCAATTGGTCTCCTGTTCTGTAACCATTCACATCCGGAATACCTTTATTTCTAAGTCTCAGAACTTTTCCACCTTGTGTTCCTTCATCAATTTTTATTTTGGCTTTTCCGTTTACAGTAGGCACAGTTACTTCAGTTCCTAATATTGCATCAGGGAATGGAATATATAAATCATAAAGAATATTATTTCCATCTCTTTTTAATTCAGGATGCTCTTCTTCTTCAATTAAAACGATTAAATCACCGGCAACACCATTTCTTGCACCCATATTTCCCCTTCCAGAAACAGATAATTGCATACCATCTTCAACACCAGCAGGTATTTTTAATTCAATGGTTTCGTCATCTTTAACAATTCCGTCACCTCCACATGGGTTACATTTGTTGGTAATAATTTTGCCATCACCACCACATTTAGGACAGGTAGATGCTGTTTGCATTTGACCTAAAAATGTATTGGTTACACGAGTAACTTGTCCACTTCCTTTGCATTGGTCACAAGTATTAAAACCGCTGCCACCTTCTGCTCCAGAGCCAGTACAAGTATTACATTTTATGTATTTTTTAACCTTAATTTTCTTTTCAACACCATTGACAATGTCTTTTAAGTCAAGTTTAACCTTTACACGAATATTACTTCCTCTATTAACTCTTCTCCCTCTTTGGCCGCCACCGCCGCCAAAGCCACCAAATCCGCTAAAGCCTCCGGCACTGCCAAAAATGTCACCAAACTGCGAGAATATGTCATCCATATTCATTCCGCCACCGCCACCAAAGCCAGAATTTCCACCCATGCCTGCGTGGCCAAATCTGTCGTACTTAGCTTTCTTTTCTTCATTGCTAAGTACTTCGTAAGCCTCTGCTGCTTCTTTAAATTTTTCTTCAGCTTCCTTATCATCAGGGTTTTTATCTGGATGATACTTAATGGCAAGCTTTCGATATGCTTTTTTAATTTCTTGAGCAGATGCGCTTTTCTCAACGCCTAATACTTCGTAATAATCTCTTTTTGCCATGGCTTCACTTATTTTCCAACTACAACTTTAGCGTATCGGATTACTTTCTCTTTTAGGATATAACCTTTTTCAACTACATCTACATTTTTTCCAATCATATCCTTAGATTGTGCAGGAATTTGAGTAATTGCTTCATGAATCTCACTGTCGAAATCTTTCCCCTGAGCATCCATTGGTTCTACACCATTTGTTTTAAAAACAGTTAAGAATTTATTAAAGATTAAGTCAACACCTACCTTCAAACTGTCATAGTCTTGAGTGTCTTCCATTGACTTTTTGGCACGCTCAAAATCATCCATAACAGGCAATAAACTCTTGAAGATATCTTCTCCCGCAGTTTTATACAAGTCTAACTTCTCTTTTTGTGTTCTTCTTCTAAAGTTGTCAAACTCAGAATAAAGCCTAAGGTACTTGTCGTTTAACTCCTTCATTTCTATGTCCTTCTTCTCAATGTCGCTTAGTTCTTCAGTTCCATTATCTGGATTAGAATCACTTTCTGTATCTTCTTCCTTGGTGTTTTCAACCTTTTCTTCTTGCTCTTCTATTGAGTTTTTATCTTCATTCATCTTTGAAAATTTTTAATCTATTTCACCTGTTTCAAATCTGTTGCCAAAAATATTGATTTGACAACTTGTCAGTTAAATTCAAGGTAAATCACTTACTTGAAATAGGGTATTCAACCTAGTTAATCCGGCAAAAGTATTTGAAACTTTGTATAAATATAAAAATGCAAATTATGAGACACTTATATAGCTTACTATTACTGATATTTTCGACAGTAGCCTTTTCTCAGTCTATTACTGTTAATTCACCAAGCGGAGGAGATACACTGGTTGGTGGTCAGACTTATAGTATTACTTGGACTTCGTCAAATATTACAGACTCTGTATGATTATATTACAAAAGGGGAGGAATTCAGTACACAATTGGAACGGTTTATAACACTGGTTTTTATCAATGGACAGTTCCTTTAACAGTTCGAGCATCTAATTATGGATACATCAGAATTACTGAAGATAAATTTAATCCTGCTTATGATCAAAATGATTTACCATTTATAATTCAAGAAGCTCCAAAGTCTATTTCAGTTACATTTCCCAATTCTAATACGGATACAATATTCTCAGGAATTCCAAATAGTATTGCTTGGAATTTTACTGGTGTGATGTCAAAAGTCCATGTTTACATTTCTAGAAATGGGGGGCTTCTTATTCACGAATTAGCCCTTATTCAGGCACACTAAATTCAAGCAGCTTTACTTGGACTCCTCCTAATAGTTACCAGGCAAATTAAATGAAAGTAAAAGTCGAAGAGTACGGCTCTACTTTAAGCCATATTTCTGATAAAAGCGATAATAACGGCTATCTAAAAATTGGTAAAACCTTTGATTTATTAACTCCTCAACCAAAAAACCTTGTTGTAGGGACTACGGAGAATATTACCTGGTCTAATACTGGAAACATTGCATTAGTAAACTTAGAGTATTCTACTAATTGGGGTCCTTGGAAATCAATTGCAGATAGTTTACCAAATACTGGGAGTTTTAATTGGACTATTCACCAAGATAGTGGAAATACAGTAAGGTTAAGAATTACAGAACATAATAACCCAAGTGTAGAAAAGCAAGTGTATGGTTATTCAATGAGCACATCACCACAAGTTTTAACAATGGTTTATCCAAACGGAGGAGAGGTCTTCACCGAGGGGGATTCAGTTAATATTCAATGGTCAAGAAGTTCAAATTTAAATGGGGTAGGGTTAGAAATACTATATTCTCTAGATAGTGGGTTAACTTGGAATTTTATTCAAGATAATTTATTAGGGAACAGCTACCCTTGGGTGGCTCCATTAAATGTAAACTCTAATAATTGTTTAATTCGAGTAAGAGTATATGGAGTACAAGGAGTTTATGATAATTCAGATTCAACTTTTTCAATTAATCCAGGACCACCTTCTGTTAGGATAGTCTCTCCAAATGGTGGCGAGAAGTATCTTGCTGGTTCAACTAGATATATGTCTTTTTTGGCACAAGGTGGTGTAGATTCAATTGAGGTAGATTATTCAGTAGATAATGGAGTAAATTATTCATTGTTAAAGGATAGTATTAGTGCATTATCATTTAATGCTCCTATTGTTTTGCCAGAAACACAATCTGATGATGTTAAATTTAGAATAAGAGCAAATGGTTTTCCTAATATTTCAGACGAATCAGATGCTGCACTTTCAATTAGGAAATACTTGCTTTCTCAGCCTTATTCAAATCAAACTTTTTATCATGGAAGCATAGGGTCAATAAGATGGACAAAATCAAATACTACATCATCTAATGTATCATTATATTTTTCGACCGATAAAGGAGCAACTTGGAATTTAATAGACAATAATGTACCTAAAAACGGTAATTATTCATGGTCTATTCCAGCAATAAATTCTGATTCAGCAAAGGTAAGAGTGGTAGACAATATGAACACATCTTATTACGATGAGTCTACAAATTAGTTTAAAATTTTACTATCACCTGTAACGATTACTTCACCAAATGGTGGTGAGTATTTTGATAATGGAACATTTTACCCAATTACTTGGACAACGACAACAGGAGCTAATATAAGTTATGTAAGAGTTAAGTATTCCGTAAATGGAGGTCAAAGTTGGATAACCATTTCGAACTCATATCAAAATACAGACTTATACAATTGGAGAACACCAACAAGTGGAATGTACAACAATGTGTTGGTTCGGGTAGAAAATAGATTCGGGTAGAAAATAGATATAGTAGTGGAGTACCCAGTTACGAATCTGATGCGCCTTTTAATATTGGTATAACTCCTCCAACTAGTCTTGTGGTTACGAGTCCAAATGGTGGAGAGAATTTCTACAGAACCCAATTGAAACAAATTCAATGGAATTCTTTAGGAAATATAGATACTGTTGATATTTCTTACAGCATAAATGGTGGAAATACTTGGCAGACTATTGCAAACTCTGTTGTTGATAGTGGAAAATACAATTGGTCAATTCCGAACATTACTTCAAACAATTGCTTATTGAGAGTTTTAAAGTCCTCTAATCAAGTTATTGGTGACACCTCCGACGCAGCTTTTAGCATACTTCCTCCTCCAAGTTTGGTACTACTTTCTCCTAACGGAGGAGAGTCATTTTTTGAAAACCAAAACATTAATATTACTTGGGATACCACAGCAATTGATTCAAGCATTAATATTAATTTTTCTGTTAATGGAGGAAGTTCATGGACCAGTATTACCACAAATGTTGCAAATACCGGTTCTTATAATTGGACAATTCCAACAAACTCAGTAACAACGCAAGCCAAGTTACAGATTACTGGTTCAGTGGTAGGTTTATTGAGATCTGATTTTAGTGATAACAATTTTACAATTACTCCACCTTTAGGTACGTTAACTTTAACTGCCCCAAATGGAGGAGAGATGTGGGAGTACCAAACTTTGCACGATATTACATGGACTAGCACAGGTATAGTAGGAAATGTAAATCTTTCCTATTCTTTAGATTCAGGAGCTACTTGGATTGGTATAAAAAATAATGAGCCGAATGATGGAATCGAAAATTGGAATCCTGGATTTGGATTGAAATCAAATGTTATATTGAAAATTGAGGAGTCTTCTCAACCTTTAGTTTTTGACCTAAGCGATTCTGCTTTTCAAATTGTTGATAAAGCTCATTCTATAAATATTACGTCACCAGGTCCTCAGGCAACTCAAATGTGGACAGAAGGAGAAAATAGAACTATTTCCTGGAATTCAACAGGAATATTTAACATGGTAAATATTTATGTTTCTAATGATAATGGAGCAACTTACACACTTATTGAAGATTCGGTTCCTAATAACCTTAGAATAACTTCTTATTATTCATGGCTTGTACCCAATGGACTTAATTCATATTTGTGTAGAATAAAAATAGAGGAATTAGGTAATTCATTTGTTTCTCATTATAGAAATCTTAGAATATCAGATTTAAGGTCTTTAACGATTTTATCACCAAACGGAGGGGAGGTATTTAATGGATTTGATACTGTAAATATTAATTGGCTAGAAACCGGTTTAATACATACTATTCAATTGGCTTATTCACTAGATAGTGGGATTACCTGGAATAACTATCATGTGACTCAATTCAATGATACCAATACATTTATTCCATGGGTTTTACCAAATCAGAATTTGTCGAATGTTTTAGTTAGAGCATCAGATTTAGCAGGAGCAATTGATGAATCGGATTCTGTTTTCTCCATTAATTCAATTCAAAAATCAATTACATTGTTATCAATTCCTGACACTGTCCGTTTCTGGGGTAGTCATGGTATTGATTGGTTGAGTACTGGTGTTACAAATTTTAATGTATTACAATCCCTAGATAGTGGTAATACTTGGGCAAATGCACCGGGTGTATTTTTCGGTGGTCCAAATCACTTTAATTGGCCTGGTCCTGGTTTTAACACTTCTGTTGTTGTTATAAGAGTTGAAGATGCTGATAGTACTCAATATTATGATGAATCTCAATTACTTGTTATTGATGGTTATAGTGAATTTGAAATAAAAACTCCGAATGGAGGCGAAAGAGTTTATGCTGGTTCAACAATTCTAATTGAATGGAAACATTTCCCAGGTACAGTAAATTCTTCTAGTCATGCTAATTTGGATTACTCTACCGATTCAGGATCCACATGGAGGCAGATTGCAACCTATTTACCGACAACTACCGATAGTAGTTACGTCTGGACAATTCCTAGCAACTTGGCCGGGTCAACCGCTTTAATTCGTGTAGAAGGTGAAGGAACTGGAACAAGTTTAATCTATGATATAAGCGATAATCTATTTTTTATTGACTTAACTCCAGAATTAACACTTACTAATCCTGATTCAAATAAAGTTATTTATTCAGATTCAACTGCTTTAATTGAATGGAGTTCTAATTTAGGTGTTAGAAATTTAAATTTATATTACAAGTAGAACACTTCAAATACATGGATTAGAATTGATTCGAATGTTGCAGTTACCGGGAGTTATTTGTGGAATATACCGACAGGATTAAATTCTTGGGCTTCTATAAAAATAGAAATGACCGATTCAACACAAATTGCTGACTCTAACCTTCATGTTTTGATTAAGAAAAAATTCAATCAATTAAATATGATTTACCCTAATGGTGGGGAGGTATTTGAAGGAGCAAGTTATATTACTTCTGTTTGGGATTGGTCAGGTGTGTATCAATATCAGTGGGAATTAAAGTTATCAATAGATAGCGGACAAACATGGTTTAACTTAAATGATGGGCAAAAATTTGATGGAGTTCTTGATTCAACTATTGGATTGTTACCTAATGTAACCTCTGTAAATTGTTTAATGGCAATTACATCTTATCTATACGGAGATACTTCAGATGCATTCTTTACCATAAATTTCGATTCTACTCAAATCAACATTACAAGTCCAAATGGGGGAGAATCATTTTTAGGAAATACTACTAATAAAATTACATGGGATACAACCTCTAATAGTCATATTGACTCTGTTTATGTGGGCGTCAAGGTTGGAAATAATATTTCAGGAGGATTAGTTAAAATGGCAAATATTGGAAGTGCGCCATTAGTAATTCCAAACTTTGTTTCTACTTCAAATGCAAAAGCATATGTAAGGTTGGATGATAAATCTATATTTGATGAAAGTGATGCAAATTTTAGTATTACATCAACAGCAAACGATACTATTATTTTAATCTCACCGAATGGAGGAGAGCAATTAATTAGTGGTCAACAATTCCCAATTTTATGGCAAGCAAGTTCAAATATCGATTTTATAGATGTAGAGCTTTCTTTAGATTCCGGACTAACCTGGACGAGTTTAGCTTCTGCGATTCCTAATTGTGGCTATTATTTATGGACAGTTCCAAGTGTTAACCTTTTAAACGGGATGATAAGAATCTCTGGAAACACTAAGTCGTTTTTAATGGATGTAAGTGATGGAACTTTTGAAGTTATGTTGATTACAGGTATTAGAAACAATACATTAAATAACTTAAATATTTACCCTAATCCTATTCGCAGCGGGGAGGAGCTAAATATTGATGGAATTAGAGGTTATACGATAGTTGAACTAACAAATCTACAAGGACAGCTAATATTAAATTTAGATTTAGACAACGGCAAAGTTGAAATTCCTGCAGGCATTACTTCAGGTAACTATCTTCTTAAGCTAGTCAATTCAGAAGGTGTTTTAATAAAGAAAATGGTAATTGATTAAAAATTTCAAGCAAAAGAAAGCCCCTAAAGAATTTCTCTTTAGGGGCTTTTTCATTAAAAAAATTATTTCTTTTTAAATTTGTTTAAGGTGGCTTTTAATCCTCCACCTCTTATGGCATTTCCTTTGGCTACAATAATACCATCCCCGTCTATTAAGAAGGCAGCAGGAATAGAACGTACTCCATAAATAGCTGCTCCTTCAGCTGCCCAATACTTTAAATCGCTTACATGGTAAGGCCAAGCTAAGCCATCTTGCATAATAGCATTTTGCCAGGATTTTTTTGTTTTGTCTAATGAAACTGAATAGACAGTAAAACCTTTTCCATTTTCAAACTTTGTATTCTTAAACTCTTTATAATTTTTTACAACATTTGGATTTTCTCTTCTGCATGGTCCGCACCAAGAAGCCCAAAAGTCTATTAAAACCATCTTTCCTTTTAAGTCTGATAAAGCAATAGTTTTTCCGTTAGGATCTTGAAATTTAAGCTCTGGAGCTTTGTTTCCTATTTTAGTCCCAACCGTTCTTTCTTGAATTTTATCGGTTGAGGTATGGCTAGAAAAGGCAAATAGCAATGCTATAATTGCCATTAATGAAGTTAATTTTCGCATAATTTTTATTTTTTCTTGACTAAGCAAAATTAGTTCCAAACTATAATCTAGTAATGTCGGCTCCTAATGCATTTAGTCTTTTATCAATGTTTTGATAACCTCTGTCTATTTGTTCTATATTATGAATTGTGCTAGTTCCTTTCGCAGAAAGAGCAGCAATAAGTAAAGAAACACCTGCTCTAATATCAGGAGAAGTCATTTGAATTCCTTTAAGCTTAGTTCTTTTATCAAGTCCAATAACTGTAGCTCTATGCGGATCACATAAAATGATTTGTGCACCCATGTCAATCAATTTATCCACAAAGAATAATCTACTCTCAAACATTTTCTGATGGATAAGTACTGAACCTCTTGCTTGTGTCGCAACTACTAAAATAATACTCAAAAGATCTGGAGTAAAACCAGGCCATGGTGCATCTGTAATGGTCATAATTGAGCCATCAATAAATGTTTCAATTCCATAGTGATCTTGAGCAGGAATATATAAATCGTCTCCTTTTAATTCAATTTGAATTCCTAGCTTTCTAAAAGTGTCAGGAATTACTCCTAAGTCGGGATAAGAAACATCTTTAATGGTAATCTCAGAACCAGTCATTGCCGCTAATCCAATAAAGCTCCCAATCTCAATCATGTCCGGAAGTATCTTGTGCTCACAGCCACCTAAGGAATCAACACCAGTTATTGATAATAGGTTAGAGCCAACACCTTGAATGTTAGCTCCCATGCTGTTTAGCATTTTACAAAGCTGCTGTAAATAAGGTTCACAAGCTGCATTATATATTGTGGTTGTGCCTTTAGCTAAAGCTGCGGCCATTACAATGTTTGCAGTTCCAGTAACTGATGCCTCATCTAAAAGCATGTAGGCCCCTTTAAGGTTGTTGGCCTCTACTTTGTAAAATTTGCTTTCTTCATTGTAGATGAATTTAGCACCAAGCTTTTCAAAACCAATAAAGTGGGTATCTAATCTTCTTCTTCCAATTTTATCACCGCCCGGTCGTGGAATATATCCTTTTCCAAATCTAGATAAAAGTGGACCAAGTATCATAACGGAGCCCCTTAAACTAGATCCTTTTTTCTTGAACTCCTGTGTGTTTAGATATTCAATATCTATTTTATCAGCTTTAAAACTGTACTCTTCTTCACCAAGTCTTTCAACTTTTACGCCTAAATCCTTTAATAAATCAATTAGTTTATTGACATCTATAATGTCGGGAACATTTTTTATAATTACTTCTTCTGGGGTAAGCAGTACAGCGCAAAGAATTTGCAATGCTTCGTTTTTCGCTCCTTGAGGTTTTAATTCTCCTGAAAGTCTTTTGCCTCCATTAATAACAAATGTTCCCATTAATATTCTAGTATTTTTTTCTTGATTTAGATTTTCTGTTTCTGCTTTTGCTTTTATTCTGCTTGTGCGGATTGTTTGTATTTCTTGGTGCAATATCTTTTGTTGAAATTAATTCAAGGTCTTCCTTAACTTCTAATTTTCCCTTTGCAAACTTTTTTAGATCTAGAATAATTTGATCATCATTTACTGAACTCCTTCCCCAAGTTACATAATGCTTCTTCATTAAGTTAGCTATAGATTTAATTAAGGCTTCTTTTTCTTCGCCTTCCTCCATTTCTATTGCTGCATTCACTAAATTCTCTACACCTTTCCCGTAATGCTTAAAACGAGTATTGTTTTGTGGATAAGCCATTTTATTTGGCTTTTCGGTAAAGTGTTCAGGTTCAGGTTTAGGGTATGGGGAATCTACATCTAATTTAAAATCAGACATGATAAAGATATGATCCCACAGCTTATGCTTAAAATCTTCAACATCTCTTAAATGGGGATTTAATTGTCCCATAACATCAATTATGGCAAAAGCTATTGCGTTCCTTTTTTCTTTGTTTTCTAAATTAACTGCATGATCAATTAATTTTTGAATATGACGGCCGTATTCAGGAATAATCATTTTTGGCCTGCTAGTATTGTAATTCATGGATATAGAAATTTAGCCTTCCTCTTTAGTTTTTTAAGATTCTAAGCTTTGCAAATTTGAGTAGTAGTTGTTTCTCACCAACATCGTCGAATTTTATGGTAGCCTTAATATTGGGTTCGATACCCTCCATATTAGTCACCTTTCCTTTGCCAAAACGTAAATGCTCAACTCTCATTCCAGTATCTATTTTGCTTGCAGTTACAGCAAAAGTTGGATCAACAGGACGATTTGCATTATCAATGGCAACCATTTTCTTATGCGGTGGAATTACTTTTTCTGGCGAATTTTTAGGGTCGTTTTTTGCTACTTTCGACATGCCTACTTTCTTTTTAAATTTATTATTTGTCGTGTTTGCTCTAAAATAAGAGTTTCTCTCGTCTTCAAATGTACTAATTGGTTTTTCCTTAGTCTCCGAAAACTCTAAAAATTGTTCGTCTATCTCTTCTATAAACCTACTAGGCTCACAATAAATTAGATTACCCCAACGATATCGACTAGATGCATATGAAAGATTTACTTCTTTTTCAGCACGAGTCAAAGCTACGTAAAACAATCGTCTTTCTTCTTCTAAATCTGTTCTCGAAGATAATGACATTTGAGAAGGAAACAAATTTTCTTCCAAACCAACAACATAAACATATGGAAACTCAAGTCCTTTTGCCGCATGAATAGTCATTAATGAAACCTTATTTGGGTCATTATCTTTATCATTGTCGGCATCTGTTAGCAAGGCAATGTCTTGAAGAAAGACTGCAAGGGATTTGTCTTCATTTTCTGTTTCAGTATTGTCTACAAAGTCTTTAATACCATTTAATAACTCTTGTATGTTGTCATACCTTGCTATTCCTTCAGGTGTTTTATCTGAGAACAAATCAGATAATATGGTTGATGATTTGGCAATTTCTTCAACCAATTCATAAGCATTCTTCTTGCTTTGCATTAACTGAAAATTTCTAATCATTTCAACAAAACCTTTTATTTTGTTTTTTGCGCCAGAGTTTATAGGTAGAATTGATAACGAATCAGTAGAAATTGTCTTCCACATACTTATATCATTCTCATTTGAGCTCAAAGATATTTTCTCGAGACTGGTCTTACCAATTCCTCTTGCTGGGTAATTAATCACTCTTTTTAATGCTTCTTCATCGTCCGGGTTTATAACCAATCTGCAATAGGCTAGTAAATCCTTAATTTCTTTCCTTTGGTAAAAAGATGTTCCACCATAAATTCTATAAGGAACATCTTTCTTTCTTAAAGCCTCCTCCATTGCTCTTGATTGAGCATTGGTTCTATATAAAATGGCAAAATCACTATTTAATGCTTGGTTATTATGCTTTGTCTCGATAATACTGTTAGCAACTTGATTTCCCTCTTCATTATCCGTTAAGGATTTGCTAACTTTTATTTTGTTTCCGCTGCTATTATCAGTCCAAACCTCTTTTTTAAGTTGATCTTTATTGTTTTCTATAATAAGATTAGCTGCATTGACAATTGTTTTGGTTGAACGATAATTCTGTTCTAACTTGAACACTTTTGTGTCTTTATAGTCTCGTTGGAAGTTTAATATATTTTGAATGCTCGCTCCTCTAAAGGAATATATACTTTGCGCGTCATCTCCCACTACACAAATGTTTTCGTTTAAAGCTCCTAATTTCTTTACAATTAAATACTGAGAGAAGTTAGTATCTTGATACTCATCTACCAATAGGTATTTGAAACGATGCTGACACTTATATAGTACTTCAGGATGATCACGCATTAAAACATTTGTTTTAAATAGCAAATCATCAAAATCCATTGCAGCAGATTTAAAACATCTGCTTTCGTATTGTTTATAGATTTCTCCAATCTTGGGTTTTGCCATTTGGCGGTCTTCACTTACAATAGTTGTATTAGCATTGTAAGCTGTTGCCGAAAGTAAATTGTTTTTTGCAGAAGATATCCGGTTCATTACCAAGCCAGGTTTATAAACCTTATCATCTAAACCCAAATCTTTGATTATTGATTTTAAAAGACTTTTAGAGTCAGCAGTGTCATAAATAGTGAAATTAGAAGGGTAGTGAAGTTTTTCTGCTTCTGACCTTAAAATTCTTGCAAAAATAGAGTGGAAGGTGCCCATCCAAAGATTCTTTGCTTCACCAGCTCCAACAATTTTACCGATCCGCTCTTTCATTTCCTTAGCGGCTTTATTAGTAAATGTTAAAGCTAAAATTTGAAAAGGATCAACTCCTTTTTCCATTAAATGAGCTATTCTGTAAGTAAGTACTCTAGTTTTTCCTGAACCAGCACCGGCTATAACCATTACTGGTCCTTCTGTATTAATTACTGCCTCTTTTTGCGAAGGGTTTAATTCATTTAAATAACTCATTTTACAAAAGTAATTAATGATAAATCAATTTTTGCTTCTAAGCATGAGCATAAAAGCATATTTTTTAAGATTTAAACAAGTCTTTTTTAAAAACTTCATTTGATTTCTTAAATTCAATAAAATAAAAGATTTTTCTACGTGTAAAAATCCTTTAAAAGGAATAATTGAAATGCTCTCAATTATAATTATATGGCGACTTTCAGGTCTATTTTAACTTTCTTGCAAAAAAAAAGAAAGTAGCTGTTGAATTAAATAAAAAATCTTGTACATTTGCGGACCCAAAAAAATTGGGAGAAATATTTTATTGACATATTTAAGAGCTTATGCCAACTATACAACAACTTGTAAGAAAAGGTAGAATTAAATTAGAAAAGAAAAGTAAATCTGCTGCTTTGGATTCATGTCCTCAAAGAAGAGGTGTATGTGTAAGAGTTTACACAACAACTCCAAAGAAGCCGAATTCAGCAATGAGAAAGGTTGCTAGGGTTAGACTTACAAACGGAAAAGAAGTGAATGCTTACATTCCAGGAGAAGGTCACAACCTACAGGAACACTCTATTGTTTTAGTTAGAGGCGGAAGAGTAAAGGATTTGCCAGGAGTAAGATATCACATCGTTAGAGGTGCGTTAGATACTGCCGGTGTTGCAGGTAGAACTCAAAGAAGATCTAAATATGGTGCTAAAAGACCTAAAAAATAATCCTAGTTATTAGAAAAGATGAGAAAAGCTAGAGCGAAAAAAAGACCCTTACTTCCAGACCCGAAATTTCAAAGTACGGAAGTAACAAGATTTGTAAACAATTTAATGTTACACGGTAAAAAGAGTATTGCATATAAAATATTTTATGATGCAATGGCAATTATCGATGAGAAGGTTGAAGAAGGTGGTTTAGAGACTTGGAAAAAAGCCTTAACTAATATTACTCCTGCTGTTGAAGTAAGAAGTAGAAGAGTCGGAGGTGCTACATTTCAAATTCCACAACCTATTCGTGATGACAGAAAGACATCAATGGGGATGAAGTGGTTGATCTTATATTCTAAGAAAAGAAATGAAAAAACTATGGCTCAAAAATTAGCTGCGGAGATTATGGCAGGAGCTAAAGAAGAGGGGGCTGCTCACAAGAAAAAAGAAGATACTCATAGAATGGCAGAAGCTAACAAAGCATTCTCTCATTTTAGATTTTAATTTGGAAGACATTTAAAGATGGCTAAAAGAGATTTAAAATATACAAGAAATATAGGGATTGCTGCTCACATTGATGCAGGAAAGACAACAACAACTGAGCGTATCTTATATTATGGCGGAGTAAGTCATAAAATTGGAGAAGTTCATGATGGCGCTGCTACAATGGATTGGATGGAGCAGGAGCAAGAAAGAGGTATTACAATTACTTCTGCTGCTACTACATTAACTTGGAATTACCGTGATCAAGAATATCATGTTAATATTATTGATACTCCTGGACACGTTGATTTTACAGTTGAGGTTAATAGATCATTAAGAGTGCTAGATGGCTTAGTATTTTTATTTAGTGCAGTTGATGGTGTTGAACCTCAGTCTGAAACTAACTGGAGGTTAGCTGATAATTATAATGTACCAAGAATCGGTTTTGTAAACAAAATGGATAGACAAGGTGCAGACTTTTTAATGGTTTGTCGTCAAGTAAAAGAAATGTTAGGTAGTCATGCTTTGCCATTACAACTCAATATTGGTGCTGAAGATGATTTTAAAGGAGTTGTTGATTTAATAAATTTCAAGGGTATTACTTGGAGTGAAGAAGATCAAGGAATGACTTTTCAAGAAATTGAAATTCCTGCAGACATTATTGATGAAGCAAGACAATTAAGAGAAGAGTTATTAGAAGCAGTTGCTGAATTCGATGACACTTTGATGGAAAAATACTTCGAAGATTCTGAATCTTTAACAGAGCGTGAGATTTTAGATGCCTTAAGAGAAGCGACAATCGCAGGGAAGGTTATTCCTATGATGTGTGGTTCTGCGTTTAAAAACAAAGGTGTTCAGGCAATGCTTGATATGGTAATGGAAATTCTTCCATCGCCAATTGATGTTGAAGGAATTGAAGGTGTTAATCCTAACACTGAAGAGGCTGAAATTAGAAAGCCAACTACTGAAGAGCCATTTGCAGCTTTAGCATTTAAAATTGCAACCGATCCTTTTGTTGGTAGACTATGTTTTACTAGAGCTTATTCAGGAAGTCTTCCTGCAGGATCTTATGTGTTGAATACTAGAACAGGGAACAAGGAAAGAATTTCAAGAATATTTCAAATGCATGCAAATAAGCAAAATCAAATTGACGCATTAAATTGCGGTGATATTGCTGCGCTTGTTGGATTTAAAGATATTAAAACTGGAGATACTTTATGTGATTTGAATTCACCTATAGTTCTTGAGTCAATGGATTTTCCAGATCCCGTTATTGGTATTGCAATAGAGCCAAAAACTCAGGCAGATGTTGATAAATTAGGTATTGCTTTAGGTAAGTTATCTGAAGAGGATCCAACGTTAACGATTCATACAGACGAAGATTCAGGTCAGACTGTATTAAGTGGAATGGGTGAGTTGCATTTAGATATTATCCTAGATCGTTTAAAAAGAGAATTTAAAGTAGAGTGTAACCAAGGTGCGCCTCAAGTGGCTTACAAGGAAGCAATTACTGGTACGGTTCAACATAGAGAAGTATATAAGAAACAATCAGGTGGGCGTGGAAAATTTGCTGATATCGTTGTTACGATAGAGCCGGTAGAAGACGAAGAAAAGCCAGGTTTAGAATTTGTTAATACTATTAAAGGTGGTAACGTTCCAAGAGAATTTGTTCCTTCTGTTGAAAAAGGATTTAAAGATGCAATGGCCAATGGAGTATTAGCCGGTTATCCAATGGATAGTTTAAAGGTCACTTTAAGCGATGGATCTTTTCACGCAGTTGATTCTGATCAATTATCTTTTGAGTTAGCTGCAAAGCTTGCATTTAAGACTGCTATTCCAAAAGCTAGTCCTGCGCTTCTTGAACCAATCATGAAGATAGAAGTTGTTACTCCTGAAGAAAATATGGGTGATATCGTTGGTGATTTAAATAGAAGAAGAGGTCAAGTAGACGGAATGGACGATAGAGCAGGAGCAAAGGTTATCAAGGCTAAGGTTCCATTGTCTGAAATGTTTGGATACGTTACTGCTTTAAGAACTATGTCTTCAGGTAGAGCAACATCAAGTATGGAGTTTTCACATTTTAGTGCAGCGCCTAGAAATATTGCAGACGAAGTTATAAAGAAGTCAAAAGGAGAAGTAGTAGATTAATAACAAGAAATTATGAATCAAAAAATTCGCATAAAACTTAAATCTTACGATTTTAATTTAGTTGATAAATCAGCTGAAAAAATTGTAAAAACTGTAAAATCTACTGGAGCTGTAGTTAGTGGTCCAATTCCATTACCAACTCATAAAAGAATATACACAGTATTAAAGTCGCCACACGTAAACAAAAAAGCTAGAGAGCAATTCGAACTTTCTTCTTACAAAAGGTTACTAGATATTTATAGCTCTACTTCAAAAACGGTAGATGCTCTAATGAAGCTAGAGTTACCAAGTGGGGTTGATGTAGAAATTAAAGTATAGTAATTAAATTAATTAAATAAAATGCCAGGTTTACTAGGGAAAAAAGTAGGAATGACCAGTGTTTTCAGTGCCGAGGGAAAGAATATTCCATGCACAGTTTTGGAAGCCGGTCCTTGTGTAGTTACGCAAGTCAAAACAAAGGAGACTGATGGCTACGATTCAGTTCAGATTGCTTATGGTAAAAAGAAGGAAAAGAATACTTCTGCAGCCATGAAAGGACACTTTAAAAAAGCTAATACTTCACCAAAATCGAAATTGATTGAGATTGACGGATTAGATGATAGTAAAGTAGGTGATGAAGTGAAAGTAGATATATTTGAAGAAGGTCAATGGGTTGACGTGACTGGCACATCAAAAGGTAAAGGATTTCAAGGTGTTGTTAAAAGACACGGTTTTAGAGGTGTAAATGATGCGACTCATGGTCAACACAACAGATTAAGAGCTCCTGGTTCTATCGGTGCTGGTTCTGATCCTTCAAGAGTATTTAAAGGAATGCGAATGGCAGGTCAAACGGGAAATGCCAAGGCAACAATTCAAAACTTGAAAGTTGTTAAAGTTTATCCTGAAAAGAATTTAATCGTTGTAAAAGGTTCTGTGCCTGGTGCAAAAGGATCTTACGTTCTTATCAAAAACTAAAATACCGGAGGATAGAAAATGGAATTAAACGTATTAAACAAAAACGGTAAGGATAGCAAAAAGAAAGTAACACTTTCTGATTCTATCTATGGTATTGAGCCAAATGATCATGCTATTTACCTTGATGTTAAGCAACACTTAGCTAACAAAAGACAAGGTACTAGTAAGTCAAAAGAGAGAGCCGAAATTACTGGTAGTACCAAAAAAATTAAGAAGCAAAAAGGTACTGGTACTGCAAGGGCAGGAAGTATTAAGTCTCCCGTATTTAGAGGTGGTGGAACAATATTTGGTCCTAAGCCGAGAGACTACTCCTTTAAGTTAAACAAGAAGTTAAAAAAGTTAGCAAGATGCTCTGCTCTATCTTACAAAGCAAAAGATGGTTCTTTGAAGATTGTTGAAAATATCGAAATGAACGCTCCTAAAACAAAGGAATTCAATGAGATACTAAAAAGTTTAAATAGTAACGATAAAAAAACCTTAATGGTTGTTTCTGATTTAAATAATACCTTATATTTGTCATCCCGAAATTTGAAGGGAGCAAAAGTGATAACTGCCTCAGATATAAATACTTACGATTTAATGAATTCGTCAAGTATTTTAGTTACAGAGGGAGCAGTAGAGAAAATTGAAGCGATATTAAGTTAAATTATTAGTCATGAGTGTATTAAAAAAACCTGTTATAACAGAAAAAATGACTGCTCTTACCGAGTCGTCTAATAGGTATGGTTTTATTGTAGATTCCAACGCTAATAAAATTCAAATTAAGGAAGCTGTAGAAAGTATGTATGGTGTTTCTGTGGATAGAGTGAATACCATGAATTATAATGGTAAGCACAAGACCAGATACACTAAAACTGGTTGGGTAGAAGGAAGAACAAACCAATTTAAAAAGGCAATTGTTACTCTTATGGATGGAGATACAATTGATTTTTACAGCAATATTTAAAGTAATAAGTAATGGCAGTAAAGAAATTAAAACCATCAACTCCTGGGCAAAGACACAAGGTTGCTTCGACTTTCGAGGAAATTACTACATCAACACCTGAAAAATCTTTGTTAAAAGGTTTAGGTAAGTCTGGTGGTAGAAATAACACTGGAAAAATGACCATGAGATATATTGGTGGTGGTCACAAAAGAAAGTATAGAGCTATCGATTTTAAGAGAGATAAGTTTGATATTCCCGGCACAATTGCTTCTGTTGAATATGATCCTAATAGATCTGCTAGAATTGCATTGGTAAATTATGCTGATGGTGAAAAAAGGTATATCATTGCTCCTAAGGGTTTAGAAGTTGGTCAAACTGTGAAGTCTGGAAAAGATGCTGAGCCTGAAGTTGGAAATGCATTGTATTTATCTGAGATCCCTATGGGTACATTAATTCACAATATTGAATTAAGACCTAATCAAGGTGCTAAAATGGCAAGAAGTGCAGGTTCATACGCACAATTGGTTTCTAGAGAAGGAAAGTACGTTGGTATTAAAATGCCTTCAGGTGAAGTTAGGTTAATATTAGGTACGTGTCTAGCAACAATTGGAACGGTTTCAAACTCAGACCATATGTTGGAACGTTCAGGAAAAGCTGGTAAGACAAGATGGTTAGGAAGAAGACCACGTGTAAGAGGTGTTGTTATGAACCCAGTTGATCACCCTATGGGTGGTGGTGAAGGTAAATCTTCAGGGGGACATCCAAGATCGAGAAACGGCATTCCTGCTAAAGGGTATAAGACTCGTGCACCAAAAAAATTATCTAGTAAATACATCATCGAAAGAAGAAAGAAATAAAGAATTAATATGAGTCGTTCACTTAAAAAACCACCATTTGTACATTACAAGTTAGCACAAAGAGTTGATGAAGCTCAGTCGGCAACTAAAAAAAATGTAATTAAGACTTGGTCTAGAGCATCTATGATTACTCCGGAATTTGTAGGATTAACGATTGCTGTTCATAACGGAAATAAGTTTATTCCTGTTTATGTAACAGAGAATATGGTAGGACATAAGCTTGGAGAATTTGCTCCAACAAGAACCTACAGAGGACACGGTGGAAAAAAAGATAAAGGCAAAAGATAATATTTGAATAATGGGAGCACGTAAAAGAAATACAGCAGAAGCAGCTAAAGAAGCAAAAAAGAACTACAGTTTTGCTACCTTAAAAAACTGCCCTACATCGCCAAGAAAAATGCGTTTAGTAGCTGATATTATCCGTGGAGAGGAAGTTTCAAAGGCTTTATCTCTACTACAGTTCAGTTCTAAAGAAGCAGCTGGTAGAATGGAAAAGTTATTGCGTTCTGCAATTGCAAACTGGGAATCAAAGAATGAGGGTGAAAGACCTGAGGATAATCATTTGATTGTTAGTGAGGTAAAAGTTGATAGTGCAAGAATGTTGAAGAGACTTCGTCCGGCTCCACAAGGAAGAGGACATAGAATTAGAAAACGTTCTAACCATGTAACTATTGCGGTTGACAAGTTAATCGTAGAAAATAAAACAAAATAAGGATACTGAATAATGGGACAAAAGGTAAATCCAATAGCAAATAGATTAGGTATCATCAAAGGATGGGATTCTAATTGGTACGGAGGCAGAAATTACGGTGATAAAATCGCTGAAGATGATAAAATCCGTCAGTATCTTATGGCAAGACTTGCAAAAGCAAGTATCTCTAAAATCGTTATTGAAAGAACACTAAAGTTAATTACTGTTACAATTAACACATCAAGACCAGGTATTATCATTGGTAAAGGTGGAAGTGAAGTAGATAAATTAAGAGAAGAGCTTAAGAAATTAACTAAGAAGGATGTTCAAATTAACATCTTCGAAATAAAAAGACCAGAGCTTGACGCTCAATTAGTAGCTGATAGTGTTGCTAGGCAAATTGAAGGTAGAATTTCTTTTAGAAGAGCTACTAAAATGTCTGTTGCATCAACCATGAGAATGGGTGCAGAAGGAATTAAGATATTGGTAAGTGGAAGATTGGGTGGCGCTGAGATGGCTAGATCTGAATTTTACAAAGAAGGAAGAATACCATTACATACTTTTAGAGCTGATATTGATTATGCTCTTGCTGAAGCACACACTACCTATGGTAGAATTGGTATTAAGGTATGGATTTGTAAGGGAGAGATCTATGGTAAAAGAGACTTATCTCCAAACATAGTATCTAACAAACCAGCTAAGAACCAAGGTGGCGGAAGATTCCGCGGAGGAAAGACAAGAAATTAATTTTTTTAAGAAGAAAATTTAGTAAAGATGTTACAGCCGAAAAGAACGAAGTTTAGAAAAATGCAAAAAGGTCGCATGAAGGGCAATGCCCAGCGTGGAAACCAAATTGCTTTCGGAAGTTTTGCAATCAAAACTCTAGAAGAGTCTTGGATTACAGCTCGTCAGATAGAAGCTGCAAGGATTGCGGTAACTAGATATATGAAAAGGGAAGGACAAATTTGGATTAGAATTTTTCCAGACAAGCCGGTAACTAAGAAGCCTGCAGAGGTAAGAATGGGTAAAGGTAAAGGTGCTCCTGAATTGTTTGTAGCTGTTATCAAGCCTGGTAGAATTTTATTTGAGGCTGATGGTGTTCCTTTAGAAATTGCTCAGGAAGCAATGAGGCTAGCTGCACAAAAGCTACCGGTAAAAACTAAATTTATTGTAAGAAGAGACTACAAAGTATAAAGAAGATGAAGCAAGAAGATATTAAAAACTTAAGTAACGACGATTTAGTTGAGAACTTAGCTGGGCAATCTGAATTGATTTCTAAATTAAAAATGAATCATGCTGTTTCTCCTTTAGAAAATCCAAAGCAAATTGCTGTGGTGAGAAAGACGGTAGCTCGTTTAAAAACTGAAATAAGAAAAAGAGAGCTTGCAGGAGCTTAGAAATAATTTATCCAGATGGAAAATAATAGAAACTTAAGAAAAGAACGTATCGGTGTTGTTGTAAGCAACAAAATGGATAAGAGTATCACAATTGCTGTTGAAAGTAAAGTGAAGCATCCAATGTACGGTAAGTTTATTAAGAAGACTTCAAAATTCATGGCTCATGATGAGAAGAACGATTGCAATATTGGTGATACTGTGAAAATCATGGAGATAAGACCAATGAGTAAGAATAAGAATTGGAGATTAGTTGAAGTTATAGAAAGAGTTAAGTAATTATGATACAGCAAGAGTCAAGATTATCAGTTGCAGACAATAGCGGAGCCAAAGAGGTTTTGTGTATTAGAGTTCTTGGTGGAACAAAAAGAAGATATGCTTCAATTGGAGATCAAATCGTTGTTTCGGTTAAATCTGCAATGCCATCAGGTAATATTAAGAAAGGTGCTGTTTCAAGAGCAGTTATTGTAAGAACAAAGAAAGAGGTAAGAAGACAAGATGGTTCTTACATCCGATTTGATAATAATGCTGTTGTTTTGTTAGGGCAGTCAGGGGAGATGCGAGGTACTCGGATTTTTGGACCTGTAGCAAGAGAATTAAGAGAAAAGCAATTCATGAAGATTGTTTCATTAGCACCTGAAGTACTTTAAATTTTAATGACAATGAAGAAATTAAACATTAAAAAAGGAGATACAGTAAAAGTAATTGCTGGTGTTTCTAAGGGCGCAGAAGGAAATGTTATAAAAGTTATGCCTGCTGAAAATAGAGTTATCCTTGAGGGTGACGATATAAGAAAAAATAGTAAACACACAAAGCCTAATGCAAATAACCAAGAAGGTGGAATTGTAAAGCAGGACGCACCTATCCATATAAGCAACGTTATGCTTATTGACCCATCTACAGGTAAGGTTGATAGAGTTGGCAGAAGACAGGAGGATGGAAAATCAGTTCGTTATTTTAAGGAATCAAAAGAATCGGTTAAGTAATGTATACACCTAGATTAAAAGAGAAGTATCAAAATGACATCAAAAAGAATATGATGTCAAACTTCAACTACAAAAGTTCAATGCAACTTCCTAAGCTTAAGAAAATTTGTCTTAATCAAGGAGTTGGCGCAGCTGTTGCTGATAAGAAACTTATCGATGCTGCTGTTGAGGAAATGACTGCTATTGCAGGTCAAAAAGCAGTTCCTACATATTCTAAAAAGGATATCTCAAACTTTAAGTTACGGAAAGGGATGCCGATTGGTGTTCGTGTTACGCTGAGAGGAGATAGAATGTATGAATTTTTAGATCGATTGATTTCTGTTTCCCTTCCAAGAACAAGAGATTTTAAAGGAATTAATAATAAGGGTTTTGACGGAAAAGGCAACTACACTTTAGGAGTTAAAGAGCAAATCATTTTTCCAGAGATAGATATTGATAAAGTAAATAGAATTGGTGGTATGGATATCACATTTGTTACTTCAGCAGAAACAAATGAGGAATCAAGAGCTCTATTAAAGGAGTTTGGAATGCCATTTCAAAAAAATAAAAACGAGCAATAAGCATGGCTAAAGAATCAATGAAAGCGCGTGAAAGAAAGCGTGAGAAGATGGTAGCAAGATATGCTGAGAAGAGAGCTGCTTTGAAAGAGGCAGGAGATTTTGAAGGTTTACAAAAATTACCGAAAAATTCTTCTCCAGTAAGACTTCATAACAGATGTAAATTAACCGGAAGACCAAAAGGTTACATGAGACAGTTTGGAATTTCAAGGGTGAAGTTTAGAGAAATGGCAAGTTCAGGATTAATTCCTGGAGTTAAAAAAGCTAGTTGGTAAAAAAATATAGGAACAATGACAGATCCAATTTCAGATTTTCTAACAAGAATTAGAAATGCAGCGAGTGCAAAGCATAGAGTTGTAGAAATTCCGGCTTCAAATACGAAGAAGGCAATTACAAAAATCCTTTTTGAGAAAGGTTATATCTTAAACTACAAGTTTGTTGAAGGTACAAATCCTCAGGGTATTATTAAGATTGCTTTAAAGTATCATCCGGTATCAAAAGTATCAGCTATTAAGAGTTTAACTAGAGTTAGTAAACCGGGTCTTAGAAAGTATGCTAAGTCTGACAACTTACCTAGGGTAATTAATGGATTAGGTGTAGCAATCATCTCTACTTCAAAGGGTGTAATGACCGATAAAGAAGCGAAAGTAGAAAAAGTAGGTGGTGAAGTTTTATGCTACGTATATTAATAAAGAGAAGAACAAAGAGTTATGTCAAGAATAGGTTTAGCACCGATCAGCATACCATCAGGCGTTGATATTAGCGTATCTGATAAAAATGTAGTTAGTGTAAAGGGTTCTAAAGGAGAGTTAACCCAAGCAATTGATCCAAATCTTTCAGTGAAAATTGAGGATGGTACTTTAAATGTTGTAAGACATACAGAGCAAAAAGATCATAAAGCAAAGCATGGTTTATATAGGTCTTTAATCAGTAACATGATTGAAGGTGTTAGTAAAGGCTATGAAAAGAAATTGGAATTAGTGGGTGTAGGTTACAGAGCCTCTCACCAGGGACAAATTCTTACACTTGCTTTAGGTTTTTCTCACCCAATTGTATTTGAACTTCCTGAAGAGGTAAAAGTTATTACTGAATCTGAAAGAGGAAAAAATCCAATAGTGACATTAACGTCTTTTGACAAGCAATTGATTGGTCAAGTTGCCGCAAAAATTAAATCATTACGTAAGCCTGAGCCATATAAAGGTAAGGGAGTTAGATTCGTAGGAGAATACATTAGAAGAAAAGCTGGTAAATCAGCTGCAAAATAATAAGTTATGGCATTAACTAAATTAGATAGAAGACTTAGGATTAAAAGAAGAATCCGTAAGGTAGTTGAAGGTTCTGCTGAAAGACCAAGAATGTCTGTATTCAGAAGTAATAAAGAAATTTATGCTCAGTTAATTGATGATAAAACAGGCAAGACTTTACTTGCAGTTTCATCAAGAGATAAAGATCTTGCTTCTGTTAAGGGCAATAAAGTTGAAGTTGCGCAAGCTGTTGGAAAAGCTGTTGCGGAGAAAGCTTTGGCAAATGGAATAAGTGCAGTTTCTTTCGATAGAAACGGTTACTTGTATCACGGAAGAGTAAAATCTATTGCAGATGGTGCTCGTGAAGGTGGATTAAAATTATAATTAGGACTTAGATAATATATTATAAAATGGCTAACGCAAATACAAAAAGAGTTAAGTCTAGCGAAATTGAATTGAAGGACAAGTTGGTTGGTATACAAAGAGTAACCAAGGTAACAAAAGGTGGTAGACACTTTAGTTTTTCGGCAATTGTTGTTGTAGGAAACGAAAATGGAATCGTAGGACATGGTTTAGGAAAAGCAAATGAAGTAACTGAAGCAATAGCTAAGGGTATTGATGATGCTAAGAAAAACCTTATTAAAGTTCCTGTTGTTAATGGAACAGTTCCTCACGAACAAGAAGCTAAATATGGTGGAGCAAGAGTATTTGTTAAGCCAGCTTCTTCAGGTACTGGTGTAATTGCAGGTGGTGCAATGAGAGCAGTTCTTGAAAGTGTTGGTGTTCACGATGTATTAGCAAAGTCTAAAGGATCATCTAATCCTCATAATGTTGTTAAAGCTACAATAGAAGCTTTAAAGAGCATGAGAGATGCATATACTGTTGCAAAGCACAGAGGTGTAGAATTAGATGTAGTTTTTAACGGATAATCTTTTTTGAGATGGCTAAAATAAAAATAACGCAAGTAAAGAGTAGAATTAATCGACCAAAGAGACAAAAATTGACTCTTGATGCACTAGGATTAACAAGAAATCAAAAGACTGTAGAGCACGAAGATACTCCACAAGTTTTGGGTATGATAAATAAAGTAAAACATTTGGTTACTGTCGAGAAGGCGTAATCACAAATAAGGTAAGAGATGGATTTAAGTAATTTAACACCTGCAGAAGGTTCGGTAAAAAGCCAAGGCAAGAGAATTGGTAGAGGTCAAGGTTCTGGAAAAGGTGGTACTGCTGCAAGAGGACACAAAGGTGCTAAATCAAGATCAGGTTACTCAAAAAAGATTGGATTTGAAGGTGGTCAGATGCCATTACAAAGAAGAGTTCCTAAATTTGGTTTTACAAACATCAATAGAAAGGAGTTTAAAGGTATCAATCTAGATACATTAGAAATACTTGCTACTTCAAAGAAAACTGAAACAATAGATTTGGAAGTTTTAATCGATAACGGTTTAGCGAACAGAAATACTTTAGTTAAAATTTTAGGTAGAGGTACTTTGGGTGCTAAAGTTACTGTTAAGGCTCATGCTTATTCAAAGAGCGCAAAAGAGGCTATTGAATCAAAAGGCGGTGCAGCTGAAATTATAGAATAGAATGAAACGTTTTTTAGAAACATTAAAGAATATTTGGACAATAGAAGATCTGCGTGTTAGAATAATTAACACATTAGGACTTTTGTTAATTTATAGATTGGGTTCGTACGTTGTACTTCCTGGTATTGATTCTGCTGCTTTAGCAGAAGCAAACGCAGGTAATACAGGAGGTATTGCCGGTTTATTAGATTTGTTTGCTGGTGGTGCCTTTTCAAGAGCATCCATTTTTGCATTAGGTATTATGCCATATATTTCTGCCTCGATTGTAGTTCAATTACTTGGAATTGCTATACCATATTTCCAAAAGCTTCAGAAAGAAGGGGAAAGTGGCAGAAGAAAAATAAATCAAATTACAAGAATGCTAACAATAATTATTGTTGGATTTCAAGCTCCAGGTTATATACTTTCGCAAGTACCTACTGCTACTAGTGGTGGAATGATGGTAAGACCTGATGGTCCATTTTGGATGGTTTCTGCTGTTATAATATTAATTACAGGTACTATGTTTGTAATGTGGTTAGGAGAAAGAATTACTGAGAAAGGTCTTGGTAACGGTATTTCTCTTATCATTATGATTGGTATTATTGCCAACTTACCATTTGCATTTGTTGCTGAATTTGCATCAAGAGTAAAAGGTGGAGGACTGGTTATTTTACTTGTGGAAATGGTTATACTTTTACTTGTTATTATTGCAACTATTTTATTAGTTCAAGGCACAAGGCGAGTTCCTGTTCAATTTGCTAAAAGAGTTGTAGGAAATAAGCAATACGGTGGTGTACGACAATATATTCCACTTAAAGTAAATGCTGCAGGTGTAATGCCTATCATTTTTGCTCAGGCTATCATGTTTATTCCAATTACATTAGTTGGTTTTGCTGACTCGGATTCATTAACTGGAATTGCAGCAGTATTATCTGACTATACTGGCTTTTGGTATAATTTGATTTTTGCTTTAATGATTATTGCATTTACATATTTTTACACTGCTGTTACAGTTAACCCAAACCAAATGGCTGAGGATATGAAGAAGAACGGTGGTTTTGTTCCTGGTGTAAAACCAGGAAAGCGAACGGCTGAGTTTTTAGATACGATACTTTCAAGAATAACATTACCTGGTTCAATATTTTTAGCGATTGTTGCAATTTTGCCTGCATTCGCTTCTAAGTTTGGGGTTAATGGTCAGTTCGCCCAATTTTTTGGTGGAACCTCATTGTTAATTATGGTAGGTGTTGTATTAGATACTCTTCAACAAGTTGAAAGTCACTTGTTGATGAGACATTATGATGGATTAATGAAGTCGGGAAGAATCAAAGGAAGATCTAGCGTTAATATGGCTGGTTAATTCGTATGGTTTATTTGAAGACAGAAGAGGAGATTGAATTAATCCGAGAGAGTTCTTTACTTGTTGGAAAAACTTTAGCAGAGGTTGCTAAATTAATTGAACCTGGTGTTGATCCATTAAAATTAGATCAAGTGGCTGAGGAGTTTATTAGAGATAATGGTGGTGTTCCTGGATTTAAAGGATACAATGATTTTCCTAATACATTATGTACGTCTGTAAATTCTCAGGTTGTGCATGGTATACCAAGCTCAAAAGCATTGCATAATGGTGATATTATATCTGTTGATTGCGGTGTCTTAATGAATGGGTTTTATGGTGACGTTGCTTATACATTTGAAGTTGGAGAAGTTAGTGAAGAGACTCACAATTTACTTGAAACAACCAAAAAGTGTCTCTTAAAAGGTATTGAAGCTGCAAAAGCAGGCAATAGAATTGGAGATATTGGATTCGCTATTCAAAATGAAGCTGAAAGTAATGGCTACGGAGTAGTTAGAGAACTTGTAGGACATGGTTTAGGAAAAAACCTACATGAAGAGCCACAAGTTCCGAACTTAGGTAAAAGAGGCAGGGGAATAAAGTTGAAAGAAGGTTTAGTTTTGGCAATTGAGCCAATGATTAATTTGGGAAAGAGGAATGTAAAGCAAGATGCTGATGGTTGGACAATAGTTACTACTGATGGACTAGTGTCGGCTCATTTTGAGCATGATATCGTTGTAAGAAAGAACAGCGCTGAAGTTTTATCAACGCATGAATTTGTAGAAGAAGTATTAAATAAAAAAGTGAATAAATAATAGATGGCAAAACAAGCATCCATAGAACAAGACGGAACGGTAACAGAAGCGTTATCAAACGCAATGTTTAGAGTAGAATTAGAAAATGGACATGTAATTACAGCTCATATTTCTGGAAAGATGAGAATGTATTACATTAAATTGTTGCCAGGGGATAAAGTAAAAGTTGAAATGTCTCCGTATGATTTAACGAAAGGAAGAATTACTTACAGATATAAATAAGTAAAACACAATAGAAATGAAAATTAGAGCATCTATTAAAAAGAGAAGTGCAGACTGTAAAATCGTTCGAAGAAAAGGGCGTTTGTATGTAATTAATAAAAAGAACCCAAAGTTTAAGCAAAGACAAGGTTAATAAATACAAATATTTATGGCTAGAATAGCAGGTATTGATTTACCAAAAAATAAGAGAGGTGAGATTGGTTTAACTTATATCTACGGAGTAGGTAGAAGATCAGCTCAAAGTATTTTATCAAAAGCAGAAGTTAGTTTTGATAAAAAAGTTCAGGACTGGAACGATGATGAATTAGGTAAAATTCGTCAAATCTTAAATGATGAATATCGTGTTGAAGGTGCCTTAAGATCTGAAATTCAATTAAACATTAAGCGATTAATGGATATTGGATGTTATAGAGGTGTAAGACATCGTACTGGATTACCTTTAAGAGGTCAAAAGACCAAAAATAATGCAAGAACCAGAAAAGGTAAAAAGAAAACTGTTGCAAATAAGAAAAAGGCTACTAAATAATTAGTAAATAAAGAGTTCTAAGATGGCAAAATCTACACAAAAAAAGAAGAAGACCGTTAAAGTTGAGTCGACTGGTGAAGCGCATATTCATGCGTCTTTCAATAATATTATTATTTCTTTGACCAATAAGACTGGACAAGTTATTTCTTGGGCATCTTCTGGAAAAATGGGTTTCAAAGGTTCTAAAAAGAACACCCCATATGCTGCACAAATGGCTGCTGCTGAATGTACGAAAGAAGCGTACGATTTAGGATTAAGAAGAGTTAAAGTTTACGTAAAAGGACCCGGGGCAGGCAGAGAGTCTGCTATCAGAACAATCCACAATGGCGGTGTTGAAGTGACTGAAATAGTTGATATCACTCCTGTACCTCACAATGGTTGTAGATCACCGAAAAGAAGAAGAGTATAATAATTAAGAGAAATTTATAAGAAATGGCTAGATATAGAGGACCAAAATCAAAGATTGCCAGAAAGTTTAGAGAACCAATCTTTGGACCTGATAGAGCTTTAGAAAAGAAAAATTACCCTCCAGGACAACATGGTCCAAACAAGAGAAGAGGTAAGCAATCTGAATATGCAATCCAGTTAATGGAGAAGCAAAAAGCTAAATACACTTACGGAATTTTAGAAAAGCAATTTTCTAACCTTTTTAGTGAAGCATCAAAAACAAAAGGAATTACAGGTGAGAACTTACTTAAGTTATGTGAGTCTAGACTTGATAACGTTGTATTCCGTTTAGGATTAGCAGCATCAAGAAGAGGAGCAAGACAATTAGTTGGTCACAAACATTTGAAAGTTAATGGAACTGTTGTTAACATTCCTTCATACAATTTAAAAGATGGTGATGTTATAGAAGTTAGAGAAAGATCTAAATCTTTAGAATCTATCAACGAATCTTTAGCAAACAGAAAAGAAAATTTCGATTGGTTAGAGTGGGATCCTCAAACAATGAAAGGGAAATTTGTAAATGCTCCTGAAAGAGTTCAAATTCCAGAGAATATTAAAGAGCAATTAATAGTTGAACTTTACTCTAAGTAATAACTTTTAATAAGAAAAACATTATGGCAATATTAGATTTTCAAAGACCGGATAAGGTTATTATGATTGAATCAACTGACTTTAAAGGTCAGTTTGAATTCAGACCATTAGAGCCAGGATACGGGATTACAATTGGTAATGCAATCCGAAGAATTTTACTTTCTTCATTAGAAGGATTTGCTATTACAGGTATAAAAATTGAAGGCGTTGATCACGAATTCTCATCCATTGATGGAGTTGTAGAAGATGTAACTTCAATGATCTTAAACCTTAAACAAGTTAGGTTTAAGCAACAAATCGAAGGTACTAACTCTGAAAAAGTAAACTTATCTATTTCAGGTCAAGATCAATTGACTGCAGGTGATATTGGAAAATTTACTTCTGCATTTCAAGTTCTTAATCCAGATTTAGTTATCTGTAGTATGGAATCTTCTGTAAAGATTCAAATGGAATTAACTATCAATAAAGGTAGAGGATACGTTCCATCAGAAGAAAACAGACAAGAGGAAGGACCTATCGGATTTATTCCAATCGATTCAATTTACACTCCAATTAAGAATGTAAACTACAGTATAGAAAACTACAGAGTAGAGCAGAAAACTGACTACGAAAAATTGGTAATGAATATTGAATCTGATGGATCAGTTCATCCAAAAGAGGCTCTTAAGGAAGCTGCAACTATTTTAATTCAGCATTTCATGCTATTCTCTGATGAGAAAATTGCTTTGGAAGCTGAAGTTAAATCTGCAGTGGAAGAGTTTGATGAGGATTCATTGCACATGCGTCAATTATTAAAGACTAAGTTGATTGATATGGATCTTTCAGTTAGAGCTTTAAATTGTCTAAAAGCTGCTGATGTTGAAACTTTAGGTGAGCTAGTTCAATTCAATAAAAATGATTTATTGAAGTTCAGAAACTTTGGTAAAAAGTCATTAACTGAATTAGACGAGTTGGTTGAAAACAAAAACCTAACGTTTGGAATGAACGTGGCTAAATATAAACTTGATAAGGACTAAGGGAAATGAGACACGGAAAGAAATTTAATCATTTAGGTAGAACAAAGTCGCATAGAAAAGCAATGCTTTCAAACATGGCTTGTTCCTTAATAGAGCATAAAAGAATTAATACCACTCTTGCAAAAGCAAAAGCTTTAAGAGGATTTGTTGAGCCTTTGATAACTAAATCAAAAGATGATTCAACTCACTCAAGAAGGGTTGTATTTAGTTACTTAAATAATAAGCACGTAGTATCTGAATTATTCAGAGAAGTTGCTCCAAAAGTAGCTGATAGACCTGGTGGATACACAAGAATTATAAAAACAGGTAATCGTTTAGGTGATAATGCTGAAATGTGTATGATGGAATTAGTTGACTTTAACGAGGTTTATGTATCAGAAGCAAAAACAGAGAAGAAGAAAACAAGAAGAAGAAGAGGTGGCGCAGCTAAAGCAACTTCAGAGGCTCCAAAAGCTGAAGCAACTGAAGCAAAAGAAGAGCCAAAAGCAGATACTGCTTCTGAATCTGCTGAAGAAAAGAAAGATTAAAACGTTGATAGAAATTGTATAATTTTTCAAAAAAAGAGATAAAACATCGTGTTTTATCTTTTTTTTTGTTCAAAATTTAAGCTATGAAGTATAAAACAAAAACGAAAGGAATTGCTGTTTTAGAAGATGGAACAGTTTTTCACGGATACGCTGCAGGAATAATTGGTACTAGTACTGGAGAAATTTGCTTTAATACAGGTATGACAGGATATCAAGAAATTTTTACTGATCCGTCTTACTGCGGTCAGATAATGGTTTGCGCTACTGCCCATATTGGTAATTACGGAGTTGAGGATGGAGAAATAGAATCTGAAAGTGTAAAAATTTCAGGCTTGATCTGCAAGAAATTTTCCGAGGAGTATTCCCGACCTATGGCTGACGGTTCTCTTCAGAATTATTTCGAACGTAATAAAATTGTTGCGATTACAGATGTTGACTCTCGAGCACTGGTAAAACATATAAGAGATGCTGGAGCAATGAATGTTATTATATCATCTGAAGAATTTGATGTTGAAAAGCTTAAAGCTAAACTTGCTGAAGTGCCCTCAATGCAAGGATTGGAACTGTCCTCTAAAGTAGCAGTAACAGAACCATATTTTATAGGAGATGAAAATGCAGACTTTAAAATCGCGGTTATTGACTATGGAACTAAGAAAAATATATTAAGGTGTTTAACTGATCGAGGAGCATACTTAAAGGTATTTCCAATGTCTGCTTCTAAAGAAGAAATACTATCATGGTCCCCTGATGGAATTATGTTAAGTAATGGACCTGGTGACCCATCGGCAATGCAAAATTCGATTGCAATCATAAAAGAGTTGGTTGAAGCTGGGAAACCAATGTTTGGAATTTGTTTAGGACACCAAATATTATCATTAGCCTATGGTCTTAAAACAATTAAAATGCATAATGGTCATAGAGGTATAAACCACCCTGTGAAAAATTTAATAACCGGAAAAGGTGAGGTGACTTCTCAGAATCATGGTTTTGTTGTGGAAAGAGATTCTGCAGAAAAGTCTGATGTAATTGAAATAACACATGAGCATTTAAATGACAATACAGTGGCAGGAATTAAACATAAAACAAATCCAATTTTTTCTGTCCAATATCACCCAGAGGCTTCTCCCGGACCACACGATTCTAGGTATTTATTCGACAACTTTATAGAGATTATAGCACAACACAAAAGATAAAGCATGAGTTATATTGCAAACATCCACGCAAGACAAATTTTAGATTCTAGAGGAAATCCAACGGTAGAGGTTGATGTAACTACTCAAAATGGAACACTTGGAAGAGCAGCTGTTCCTTCAGGGGCTTCAACAGGAATTCATGAAGCAGTTGAATTAAGAGATAACGATAAGTCAATATACCTTGGGAAAGGTGTTCTAAAGGCAGTTCAAAACGTTAATAAAAGCATTAATGATGAATTGAATGGGATAAATGTTTTTGATCAAACAGCAATTGATAATTATCTTATTCAATTAGATGGAACTGAGAATAAGTCTAATCTTGGAGCGAATGCAATGTTAGGAGTATCTATGGCCATAGCAAAAGCTGCTGCAGCTGAAATTGGAATGCCTCTTTATAGATATATTGGCGGTGTTAATGCGAATACACTTCCGATTCCAATGATGAACATTTTAAACGGAGGTTCTCATGCAGATAATAGTATCGATTTTCAAGAATTCATGGTAATGCCAACAGGAGCTGAATCTTTTAGCCATGCATTACGAATGGGAACTGAAATTTTTCACCACCTAAAAAGTGTATTGAAAAGTAAAGGATTTTCAACTAATGTCGGAGATGAAGGTGGTTTTGCGCCGAATTTAGGTTCCAATGAAGAAGCTGTAGAGTATGTTTTAAAAGCGATTGAGACGGCAGGCTACAGACCTGGAGAAGATGTTTTTATCGCTATGGATGCAGCATCATCAGAGTTTTATTTAGAAGAAGAAAAAGTATATCATTTTCATAAATCTACTGGTGATAAATTAAGTTCTTCTGATTTAGTTTCTTATTGGAAAGATTGGACAAATAAGTATCCAATCATTTCTATTGAAGATGGTTTATGGGAAGATGATTGGGCAGGATGGTCTGAGTTGACTAATGCTATAGGTGATAAAGTTCAGTTAGTCGGAGATGATTTATTTGTGACCAATGTTAAACGATTAGAAAGAGGAATTAACGAAAATATCGCAAATTCTATTTTGGTAAAAGTTAATCAAATAGGAACTTTAACGGATACTATTCAAGCAGTAGAATTAGCTACTAGAAATAATTATACCTCTGTAATGAGTCACCGATCAGGAGAAACTGAAGATTGCACGATCGCAGACTTGGCAGTTGCCTTGTCAACAGGACAAATTAAAACAGGTTCTGCTTCTCGTTCAGATAGAATGGCAAAATATAATCAGTTGTTAAGGATTGAGGAGCAATTGGGTAGCTCAGCATTGTTTGGATTGAAGAATTCATTATTTTAGTAATTATTATAAAATTCATATTCAACCAACCATGTATAAAATTATTTTAAGCTTATTTCTTTCGATTAGTCTTAATTCTGGCTTCAGCCAAATTTGGAATCAAAGGTTTGATTTTCCTTCAAGCCCAAGGTCTTCGGCAGCAGGTTTTTCAAATGGGAATTATGGTTATTTATGTGGAGGTAGTCTTAATAACAGTCTTCACTATAATCAGTTATGGAAATATGATCCGTCTTCTGACAGGTAGTCTATAAAGACAAATCTTCCTGGTGTTCCAAGAAGAAATTTAATTTCATTTACAATTGACTCATTATCTTATGTAGGATTAGGTTATAATTATTCTAATAATCAGACTTATTCTGATATGTATGCATATAATCCCAGTATAGACTCTTGGTCGTCTGTAGCAGTTTTCCCTCGTTCTATAACCAGAGGGTCTCGCGCAGCAACAGTCAACGGAAAAGGTTATGTTATGGGAGGAACAGTTTCTAGAGGAAGTGCCACTGTAACCAATCGATTATATGAATATGATCCAATAATGGATGTTTGGACGCAAAAGGCAAATTTTCCTGGCGGCGGACGAACAGGAGGTATAGTATTTTTACTTGATAGTAACTTCTATTTTGGCCTTGGTCACAATCATTCTGTAGATTTTAATGATCTTTGGAAATATAATCCTCGTCTAAATTTATGGAGTATTGTAGATTCTTTCCCGGGGTTGCCAAGATTTAATGCTTCAGTTTTTGTAGTAAATGGTAAAGCCATAGTTGGCGGAGGTGCTAGATACGGTGTCTCAGGAGCTATTTCTGATTATTACTGCTATGATATAATAAATGATAATTGGTCTGTTGTACCAAATTTTTCGAATAACAAACGCTTTGCTTCAATAACGTTTTCTTTAGGAGGAAAAGGATATATTGCTACAGGGTTAGATTCTACAAGGGTTAATACTTTAAATGATGTTTGGGAATATACAGATACATCATTTGTTACGAGCCTTTTAGCACCTGTAAAGCCAAAAAATGCTTATATAATATATCCTAACCCTGCAGTTAACGATATTATGATTAAATCAAAAAGTGATGGATTAATTGATTTAATTGATATAAGGGGTAAGATTTTGAAAAGAGATATTTCGATCGATGCAAATCAGGTTTTAAGAATCGATTTAGAAGGATTAGATAAAGGAATTTATTTCATCCAAATACAATCGCAAGAAGGCCAAAATTCTCAGAAATTCATAATACAATAGATTTATAGAAATTCTTAATTATCTGTTAACATTAATACTTTGATAAAGGCGCGTACTTGATTATTTTTGCAATTTGGGAATTGTTTGAACAAAAATAGTTTTCGGTAGTTATCATCAAATATATAAAACAGAAGAAATGGCAGAGACAGCGCAGTTAAAAATTGGAGATCAAACATTTGAATTACCAATTATTGAAGGAACAGAAAATGAAAAGGCTATTGATATTAGTAGCTTAAGAGGTCAATCAGGCTTAATAACGATTGATGCGGGGTACAAGAATACAGGTTCTACAAAAAGCGCGATTACATTTCTTGATGGTGAAAAAGGAATTTTAAGATACAGAGGTTACTCAATAGAAGAGTTGGCTGAGAAAGCTACTTTCTTAGAAGTTTCTCATCTTTTAATTCATGGTGAGCTCCCAAATGCAAGTGAATTAGATAGCTATAAAAAAGAAATAACTCATCATACTTTAATACACGAGGATATTAAAAATATTTTAGAGGGATTCCCTTCTAATTCTCATCCAATGGGAGTTCTTTCTTCATTGGTTTCTTCTTTAACTGCTTTTTATCCTGAATCACTTGATCCAAACAGATCATGGGATGAAGTAGATTTAAGTATAAAAAGATTAATTGCTAAGCTTCCAACAATGGCTGCTTGGGCATATAAAAATGAAATTGGTCATCCTGCTAATTATCCTGATAATAAATTAGACTATTGTTCTAATTTCTTAAAAATGATGTTTGCTGTACCTTCAGAGGAATATGAAGTAGATCCTGTAATTGCAAATGCACTTGATAAATTATTAATTCTTCATGCGGATCATGAGCAAAACTGTTCTACATCTACTGTCAGAATCGTTGGATCTTCTCACGCAAGTTTATACGCTTCTATATCAGCAGGTATTTCCGCTCTTTGGGGTCCGTTGCACGGTGGAGCAAATCAAGCAGTGATTGAAATGCTTGAAAATATTAAAGCAGATGGTGGTGATGTAAACAAATATATGGCTAAGGCTAAGGACAAAAACGATCCATTTAGATTAATGGGATTCGGTCATAGAGTTTATAAAAACTTTGATCCAAGAGCTACAATCATTAAGAAAGCAGCGGATGATGTTCTAGACAAACTAGGAATAAATGATCCAATTCTTGAGATAGCTAAAGGCCTTGAGGAAATTGCATTAAATGATCCTTATTTCGTAGAAAGAAAGTTATATCCTAACGTTGATTTCTATTCAGGAATTATTTACAGAGCTATAGGTATACCAACCTCAATGTTTACAGTAATGTTTACTTTAGGTAGATTGCCTGGTTGGATTGCTCAATGGAAGGAGATGAGAGAGAATAAAGAGCCTATTGGAAGACCAAGACAAATTTATACTGGAATGAATCACCGACCTTTTGTTGAAGTTTCAAACAGATAATTAGATTACAACTATATCAAAAAAGACAGCTTATGCTGTCTTTTCTTGTTTGTATGAACTAGTATTATTTAGGTTTGTTTCCATATTGAGTTTTAAATAAAAAATTCAATAACCTTGTATTAGAAAATTACCTTATGGCATATAAGAATATGTCGGATTGTGTTTCCGACTTAGAAAAGAATGGGCATTTAATTAGAATTAAAGAAGAGGTAGATCCTTATTTACAAATGGCTTCTATTCATCTTCGGGTACATGAAGCTGCCGGGCCTGCTTTGTTATTTGAGAATGTAAAGGGTTCAAATTTTCCTGCTGTTTCCAATTTGTTTGGTTCTATAGAAAGAAGCCGTTTTATGTTTAGAGATACATTAGATCTTGTAAAAAAAATGGTCCAATTAAAAGGTGACCCTAGTTTAGCTTTAAAAAATCCATTATCCTTCACTAAAGTTCCTCTTGCAGGCCTAAAGGCTTTGCCCATGAAATCTTGGTCTAAGCCTAGTATTTTGAGAAATACAACACAAATTACAGACCTACCATTGATTCAGCACTGGCCTATGGATGGCGGTGCATATGTAACCTTACCAATTGTATATACTGAGGATGCTTCCAAGCCGGGAGTCATGAATTCAAACCTTGGTATGTATCGAATTCAACTTACAGGAAATGATTACATTCCGAATAAAGAAATTGGTCTTCACTACCAAATTCATAGAGGGATTGGTGTACACCAAACTAAAGCCAATGAGTTAGGGAAACCACTTCATATTTCTATTTTTGTAGGCGGCCCCCCTTCACATACATTTGGAGCAGTAATGCCATTGCCTGAAGGGCTATCAGAATTGACTTTTTCTGGAGCACTGGGAGGTAGGCGATTTAGGTATTTTAAGCATAACGGGCACACTATATCATCAGATGCTGACTTTGTTATTACAGGTAAGGTTTATCCAAAGGAAAATAAACCAGAGGGACCATTCGGAGATCACCTTGGCTATTACTCACTTAAGCATGACTTTCCATTAATGAAGGTTGATAATGTTTTTCATAGGAAAGGAGCAATTTGGCCTTTTACGGTAGTAGGTAGACCGCCACAGGAAGATACGAGCTTTGGTAAACTTATTCATGAAATAACAGGTTCCATTATACCAAAAGAAATTCCTGGCTTACATGAAGTTAATGCGGTTGACGAAGCAGGAGTTCACCCTCTTTTATTTGCCTTAGGTAGTGAAAGATATACTCCTTACTTAGATACCAAACAACCTGCAGAACTACTAACAATAGCAAACCACATATTAGGCTTCGGTCAAATGTCCTTAGCCAAATATTTAATTATTGGTGCCAAGGAAGACAATCCGAATATCTCTGTTAATAATACACACGACTTTTTTAATCACATTATAGAACGAGTAGATTGGACTAGGGATCTTCATTTCCAAACTAAAACCACAATTGATACTTTAGATTACAGTAGCTCAGAGCTTAATGCAGGGTCTAAACTAGTTATAGCCGCAGTAGGCAAACCCAAAAGGAAATTAGCTAAGGAATTACCATCTATAGATGATTGGCCTTCAGAAATCAAGAATCTCTCCTTGGCTTCAGAGGGGGTTATTTCAATTGAATTAGGTGAGTTTACAAATTATAAGGAAGAACGAGAAAAAATTGAATCAGTTTGTAGACAGCTAGAGCATAGAATTGATCAACTTAAAGAGATTCCATTAATTCTTATTTCAGATGATTGTAAGTTCACGGCTCAGCATTTTAATAATCTTATTTGGACTTGTTTTACTAGAAGTAATCCGTCTCATGATATTTATGGAGTAAGGAGTAGCATAGATTATAAGCATTGGGGTTGTAAAGGCCCACTAATAATAGATTGCAGAATGAAACCTCACAGTGCCCCAATACTAGAACTTGATCCTAAAGTAGAAGCTTCGGTCGATAAACTTGGAGCGAAAGGCGGACCCTTACACGGAATAATTTAAGACATAAAAAAAACCAAACAAAAGTGTTTGGGTTTTTTTTATGATCGAAGAAAGATTTATTGACCTCCTAATTGAATTTCTTGAGTTGCAGGAGTTTCTCCTGTATCTTCACCTGGAGTTACGTTTGCTTTAATTCTTAAAACTGTAGTTGCAGGCTCAGTATTTGCAGTTATTGTAACTGTTTTAGTTTGCTGATTTACTTGCTTTCCTGGACTGTAAACAACTTTTATTTCTCCAGTTTCACCCGGTTGAATTGGCTGTCTTGGATAATCTGGGACAGTACAACCACAACTTCCTTTAGCATCTGAAATGATTAAAGGCTCATTTCCCGTATTTGTAAAAGTGAAGGTTTTAGGGTTAGTTGTGTTTTGATCAATAACTCCAAAATCGTACTCCATCTCTTCAAAGTTTATTGCAGTTTTGGGCCCCATATTTTCAAGTACTGTTGCAGGTTCTATATTGTTTTGCTGAACTGCTGGGTTTGCAGCAGCATTGCTAACTGTATTTGTCTTTATTGGAGTTCTTTCATATGAAACACCACTATCATTTCCTAACAGAATTACAGTGTTTGCTAAAGTTCCAACAGCAATAATTACTAATAATGCATTTTTCAAATTTTCACTCATTGTATTTTAATTTTATGTTTAATAGGGCGCAAATATAATTATTCGTATTCAAGTTTTGCCTTTTCAAACTTTTCACTTTGAATAACATTTATAGCTTCTATGTAAGAGTCATTCAAGTTATTAATTATTTCAAAATAAGCTGAAGTAGTATATAAGTTTTTTGCCAACAGTGCTTTAAGTTGAATATCAATCAATTTTTTTGATTTTAGATAGTCCTCATCATCCTTTTCAACATTCTTTTTTTCGGCATATTTAAAAAAGTCTCCCAAGAATTCTTCGTCAATTGAATACCCCTCCTTAAATTGATTGAAATATGGATATTGCTTTAAAAGGCGCTTTCTGTTCTTATCCAAATAACTTAAAGTAAATTCATTGTAAACTCCTCTTCTAATTAAGTTTCTATTTAATTCAGAATTTAAAGTCGTATCAATAGGGATAAAGATATCAGGCATAATGCCCCCACCTCCATATACAACTCTTTTATTTGGAGTAAAAAATTTCAATGAATCAGGAAAGTCGATACTGTCTTTAGAAACTAATTCGCCATTTTCAAATCTCCTTCCAATTTCATTGTAATAACTATCTTTTCCGTCAGAGTATGGTCTTTGTATTGATCTCCCAGTAGGAGTGTAATAACGAGCTGTGGTTAATCTAACAGCAGATCCATCAGGCAACGGGAAAGGTTTTTGAACAAGTCCTTTACCAAACGATCTTCGACCAATCACCATTCCTCTATCCCAATCTTGGATTGCACCAGATACAATTTCACTTGCTGAAGCAGAACCTTCGTCAATTATGACTGCCAACTTGCCTTTTTCAAATCCACCCCTAGAAGTAGACTTATATTCTTCTTTGTTTTGTTTATCTCCTTGTGTATAAACAATCATTTTTCCGTTATCTAAAAACTCATCTGCAAGGTAAAATGCTGTTTGCAGGTATCCACCTCCATTTCCTCTAAGGTCTAGTATTAAATTTTCTGCTCCGTTTCTTTTTAGTGTATCCAAAGCTTTTCTAAACTCATCCATTGTAGTTCTTGCAAAACGATTTACTTTAATGTATCCGATGTCTGGAGTCGCCATATATGAAGCATCAACACTATAGAGAGGAATCTTATCTCTTGTTATCTCAAATGGAATTAATTTCTTCTCTCCATTTCTTTTGATATCAACTTTAACTACAGTTCCTTTCTTTCCTCTCAGCAGTCTAGTTACATCGCTATTTTTAATGTCTGTTCCTGCTACAGTCTCTCCTTCAACTTTAATTATTTTATCGCCAGATTGAATACCCAGTTTTTCTGATGGGCCTCCAGATATCGGAGAAACCACAGTTATTGTGTCTCTTAAAATATTGAATTGAATACCAATCCCTTCAAAATTACCTTCTAAAGGTTCATTCATTTTCTTCAGTTCCTTTTCAGGAATATAAACTGAGTGAGGATCTAATTCCTTTAGAATACTTGCAATAGCATCTTCAGTCATTTTATTATTATCCACTTCGTCCACATAGGCGTAGTTTATAACAGTTAGCAGAGCATCTAATTTGGCTACACTTTCATTTTTTGTTGCCTCTTTTTTCTCTTGCGCGAAAACACTAACACTCATTATGCTAATGCAGGATAATACTAATAAGAATTTTTTCATACGTAATGGATTTGAATCAAATTTAAGGATAGCAATACGCCATTGCAGTTAATAAACGTTAACCGGATTAATTTTGTTTCGAATGGTTGCTAAGACTTTATTAGCGGAATTATTTGCCTATAATCGGGTCGGATTTAATTGGATTTATGCCAACTGACTTGAGTGAAACCCTTTTCCCGTTCTTATAAGCAACAACAAAAGCTCCTTTATAGCCTTCTAAACCCATTTTAACTTTATGCGCAGCCGCATCTGCAAAGTTGTCGAATGAGCCTGACATGCAACGATAAAAACCACCTGACTCTACAACAATTAAATCTGGAATTTGAGTGTAATTCTCAGATGTTGGTTTATTTCTAAATGCTCCAAGTTGAACTCTGAAAACTACTTCATTGGTTTCTTCAACTTTTTTAGGAGTGTTAGTCTCGGTATTATTCGTTTCAGAACTTGCTGGTGTAGTAGTCGAAGTAATATTAGTTTCGCCACTTGAATTATCAGAACTGACAGCTTCTCCTATTTCAGTGTAAGAGCCATTTAAATTCTTTTTAATAATAATAAGGTTATTAAACCCTTGATTAATAAGTTGAGATCTTCTTTTCTTAGCATTTGCTAATGAGCTGAAATTTCCTGCGGCAAATATCATTTGATCTTCCTGATCAATTTTATTTAAATCAGAAAGATTTAAGAATTTCCCAATTTCATCCGGGGTATCTCCTGAACTATATTTTCCGAGTTGCACTTTGTAAGTAGGCTTTCTTGCACCTCTACCTCTAAAATTTCTTTCTATAATTTCTGCGGTTGCGCCAGTAGAATCAATATACTTTAAGTACGATTCATAAATCATATCGTCTGTCAACTCAACTCCCTTATCATTTGCAAATTCTGGGTACTCGGTATTAACTTCATCATCTTTATAATCTGGAACGCCATCCTTGTCACTATCAATAGCGCATCCTAAGGAGTCAACTTCAACATCTCTTGGTGTATCAGGGCACTTGTCCATCAAATCAATTACACCATCTCTGTCATAATCTCCTGTGTTTCCTAATGTTGAATAATCAATTGGTCCATCATCAAAAAATTCTATTTTTTCAGCTGGTTCAACCTTCTGAAAATTGTAGCTTAATGAAATTCCATTGAACCAAAAATGATCATTTCTGCTATTTCCCTTCTTTGTTCCTACATATTCAGAAGAGGTTTCTGGAGTGATACCATCAATGTAATCTGTAAATGTGTAGTGGAAAATACTTTCAAATCTAAAATCGAAATTATCATTTAAGTGCATCGTAACACCGGCGCCAACAGGAATAGCAAAGGTTCTTTCTAAATAATTTCTTGTTGGGTTAAAACCTGCTTCTCTTATATCAGTTTCATATGAATAATCTCGCTGTACAATAACAGCTATATTAGAATTAGGAGCGTCCTCTGCAATATTTCTTATCGTTCCATCAGACCAATAATTATATCTTTCACCACCAAATCCTTCTAAATCTGTTTTTGGATTAAATTCAACAGACTCAACTCCTGCCGTAATAAAGGGTGTGATTTTTCTATCTTCAGAAAGCCATTTGCTGAAATTATACTCCAATAATAATGCTCCTGCTCTAATATCAGAAGCAAAGTTTACATTTCTAGCAAGACTTCTTTCTTCAGCCTTAATCTCAGAAATCATAAAATTAAATTTTACATTAAATGAATTTGAAATTGGTTGAATAACATACACATTGAATCCAATATTAGATCCTAAAGGACTTCCATAATCAGAGTCATTTAAATCTCCGTAAAAACCAATAGTTCCGACTCCCAACCCAATTGTAGGAGAGTAGGCTTTTTCATCAGTATTAGAATCGTTCAACTCTTGAGAAATAACAAGGGTTGAGATTATTGAAAAAAGTAGGGCAAAAATTGAGGCCTTCATTTAGCTAAAAGTTTGACCTAAAGATAATTTTAATTTTTGAAATGGCTTTTATTTAAACCATTGTTGTTTAGTAACCATTAAAGCTTCTTGAACAGAGATTCTTTCTCCTGCATTATAAGCAGTTACAAAAGCATCATTGATCTTATTATCTGATTCCCACACTCTGTTTCTTTGATCTCTTGCTTGTTTATAGACACTAAAAGAACCTAAAGTATACTTATACCAATTTTCATGATATTCAATAGAAACAGTTTCTGTAATTCCATGAACTTTAGAAAAATAGTCCTGTTTAACTTTTTTTCTACCTGCAGCAATTTGTACTTTGTAATTTATACTAGCTTCTGCCGCGGGAATACTTGTTATTTCTCTAACCATTTCTTCCTCTGAATTAGAAGACTGATTTGAATTGTCTTTTGTTTCTTTTGGAGTTTCAACAATTTCGTTTAGATTTTCAACTGGTTCTTGTGATTCTAATTCTTCACTAATGTTATCAGCAGTTTCTTCAGAATTAACTTCTTTTTCTTCAATCGATTCTCCATTATCTGAAATTGTTTCTTCATCATCCCCTTTTTGAGATTCGTCAGCTAATTGTTCTGAAGGCTGGTAGTAGTTAGTAAATCTGCTTGCCTTCATTTCCAATTGAACAGATTCGTCAATTTTTAAGTATGAAAACATACCATGTAATCTAACTTGGTCTAACAGATCTGAAGAGCTTTTTAAATTATATGATACTTTAAAGTCTGCTTTTTTAGGAAGTGCCATCCATAGAATTTTGACCACATTCTTATTAAATGAAAATATGCCTGAGTTATTTTCATTTGAACTTGCTATGAAACCTTCAGGAACGTATTCTTCTATCTTTCCAAAACTATTGTGTGCACCCTTCTCAATTTCTAACTCAACAAGATATTCTCCATTTTCAATATGTGTAACTTTTCTAGAAATATTTATGTCTTCATCGTAAGTTACGAATTCAAACCCTTCGCTTACTGTGTTTGAAGCTATTGTTTCTGAATTATCAACATTATCACCTAATTCTTCTGTATCAGTTTCATCAATGGTTTCATCATTATTAGTATTGTCTACTAAGTCTTCTGAATCAACGCCATCTTCAGAATTTGCTAAAATATTTTCACTTGAAACCTTAATTGTTTTAATCTCTGCCGTAATATCTTTTCTGTCATTTTCTTCTATAAAAGAGAATTTCCCTTCAATATTAAAATCACCTGATAAATTGGGATCAGTCTCAATATCATAGATAATGGTAATCGTTTCTTTTTCAGGTAATGCCATCCAAATTAGCTTTACATCTTGGTTTTTAAATGAGAATGTCGCTCCTTCACTTGACTTAGCTTTAGCTATAAATCCTTCAGGTAACTTTTGTTGCCATTTTGCAAATCCTTCACGATCCCCTTTATTTATGGTTACCTCAATCGAAAATGTTTCCCCTGCATTCACAGAATCTGGAACTTTTTGCTCGACACTGACATCTCCGCCGAATATGAGTTTGATTGCTAACAGGGCAATAAGGTTCAAAGTGATTAAGCTTGCTTTAAACATGTTTAATAGTTTTTAAGGAGGTAGGAGAGTAGGTGTTCAAAAAGCAATCAATTGAAAAATAAGATTCTTTGATACAAAACTTAGTAAGACTTTGAATATGAGTCATTGTTGCTATTTCAAACTTATTAACACTGTGTTAATAACATTGAAATCAAAGCTATTTGTTAGTGGGCTTGATTAAGAGGAGGTGCTATCGAAGTTATTAACGAGTTTGTGTTAACTCACTAATCAACTGTTTTTCCCTTAAATCGAATGATTAAATACAGCATTAAAGATGCAATAGGTAGCGTAATCCAAAACGGAATTCCATAAGCAGATGGAATAGTTCCAAATAAGATAGCTACTAAGCCTACAGTTAATGCATAAGGCATTTGTGTTCTAACATGACTAATATGATTACAAGAACTAGCAAGTGAACTTAAAATAGTTGTATCAGAAATAGGTGAGCAATGATCTCCCAATACTGAACCTGCTAAAACACATGCTACTACATTATGAAAAATTGAAATTGATTCAGCATAATCCATTCCTGCAGCTTGACTTATTTCCCAAGACGCAGGAATCATTAAAGGATATAAAATTGCCATTGTCCCCCATGAAGAACCTGTAGAAAAAGCTACCGCCGCAGCTAATAGAAATGTTATTGCAGGTACAAAGTATGGACTTATGTTATCAGACAAAGCAGAGGTTAATAAATCTGCGGCATGCATTTTGTCAATTACACCGGCTAGTGACCAAGCAAGTACTAAAATTACAATGGCAGGTAACATGGTTTTAAATCCGTGTATGGCTGACTCAACTGCCTGACCTAGTTTTAAGGTTTTTTGAAAAACTGAAAGTTTTATTGCGGCAATCAATCCTGCTGCGGATGACCAAAGCAGTGCTTGGTATGAATCAGCATTACCAATTACCTTAGAAATTTTTCTGGTAAATGATAAATCTGAATTCCAAAAATCGGATAGACTCCAAAACATTGATTCTAACCCTGTATAAAGTAAACCAATTACAGTTCCTAGTATTACTGTAATTACCGGAATAACAGCATTGTATGAACGAATTTTTATACCACCAACCGCTTCAAATTCTTCCTTTAATTCGTCCGAAATGGCTTTTTGATTTGGATCTAGAATTCCCGCTCTTGCTTGTTTTTCTGCCTTAAGCATTGGACCAAAATCCTTTTTCTTCCAAATAAGTAGCAACATAAAAACAAGAGCAAGGATTGGGTAGAAAGAATATGCTAAAGAATTTATAAAGGTTGCGTACACACCTTCTTTAATTCCATCAATTTTTGCAATGCCACTGCCAATATAACCTAACTCTGCTCCAATCCATGTAGTAACAAAAGCAATAGAAGCCATAGGTGCCGCGGTAGAATCAACTAAATAAGCTAGCTTCTCCCTTGATATTTTTAACTTGTCGGTTACAGGCCTCATTGTATTTCCTACAATTAAGGTATTTGCGTAATCATCAAAGAAAATAGCAATACCTAAAAACCATGTAGCAAATTGACCTGACTGTGGATTGGTAGCATACTTAGAAACCCGATTTACGACGCCCTGCATCCCTCCATTTTTTGAAATTACACTTACCATGCCTCCGATAAGAGTAGAGAATACAATTATCGATAAGTGACCTGAATCATTCAATGCTCCTAAAATGTACTTGTTTAGCATCTCCATAAATCCGTATAAAATGCCAATCAATCCATTGGTATATACTTGAATAATAGATGCGCCTACAAATATTCCTAATAGGAGAGAACTAACCACTTCTTTGAATATTAACGCTAATAAAATGGCTAGCAGCGGAGGGATAATTGACATCCATAAGGGGATGGGATTAACTTCTTTTATTAGCCTTTTTGAGTTTAAACTAAATTCTATTTTATCTTTTTTGTTGAATTTGATATTAAAGCCAAGTTCATCATCCTCGAAATTAATTGGCAACTGAGTTCCATTTAAAAATATTGATGTAGGGACTTCATCGTACTCAGAAGTAGGAATAACTATTCTATAGTCTACATCTTCAATTATTATTTCAGGAAAGTCTAACTCTAATTCTTCATTAGGATTTGAAAAGGCCAATAGCGGAAAAAGCAAAAAGGCAGAAAAGAAAATTATCAGTTGTCTCAATAAATTGAATTTGATATCAGGTAAATATATTAAAAGGCATTCAAACTGTTAATCCTCTGATTAAAAAAGCCGTTAATTTGCGAAATGGGAAAAAGAGTAGTTGTTATTGGTGGAGGAGCTTCTGGATTTTTTGCTGCAATAAACATTGCAAATAAAAATCCAACTTATGAAGTTATCATATTAGAGAAATCCAATAAAGTGCTTTCTAAGGTTAGAGTTAGTGGCGGAGGACGATGCAATGTAACGCATGCTTGCTTTGAACCTAAAGAACTTTCAATAAACTACCCAAGAGGTCAGCGAGAACTGCTTGGCCCCTTTAATTATTTTTCTACTGGGGATACGATTTCTTGGTTCTCAGAAAGAGGAATAGAATTAAAAATAGAAGAGGATGGAAGAATGTTTCCTATCTCTAATTCATCGGAAACAATTATTGACTGTTTTACAAATGAAGCCAAAAACTTAGGTGTTAAGGTTTGGCTAAATTCAGATGTAAAGGAAATAACTAAAGAAAGTGAGTTTCAAATTGTACTTAAATCGGGTAAAAAGTTAAAGTCTGATCTATTGATAATCGCCACAGGAGGTTTTCCGAAAGAAAAGAGTTACGATTTTATAAAAGAATTAGGTCATACCATTGAAAGTCCAATACCTTCTTTGTTTACCTTCAATTTGCCTAAGCATGAAAGCAATAAATTAATGGGCCTTTCTAGTTTTGCAACGGTAAAGATCTTTGACACTAAGTACAAAGAGTATGGGCCGGTTTTATTTACACATTGGGGAATGAGTGGTCCTGCAATTTTAAAATTATCAGCTAAAGCTGCAAAGTTGTTATTTCAAAAAAGTTACCAGTTTAAATATTCAGTAGAGTGGATGCCAAATGCTGAATACTTTCTCAATCTAAACCGTAAAAAGAACCCCAGTAAAAAGTTATTGAACTCAAAACCTGTGGATATATCTGCTAGATTATGGACTTATTTTATTGAAAGAGCGCAAATTTCAAGAGTAAAAAATTGGGCAGACCTTAATAAAAAAGAAATTGAAAATTTGACCAATACATTAGAAAATGACGTTTATGAAGCCAATGGCAAAACAACCTTTAAAGAAGAGTTTGTAACTGCCGGTGGCATTAAATTAAACGAAGTTAACATGAAAACCATGGAAAGTAAAAAGATTCCTCAGCTATACTTTTGTGGCGAAGTTTTAAACATTGACGCCGTAACTGGTGGATTTAATTTTCAAGCAGCTTGGACAACCGCTTGGTTAATTAGCGAACATCTCAATTAGTTTCGAATACTCGACATACCTCCATCTGGATGTAAAACTTGACCTGTCATCCATGAAGAGTCTTCTGTAATTAAAAAGCTTGCTGTTTTTGCGATATTATCAGCAGTTCCAATCATTTTTAATGGATGACGGTTTGCGTTTGCTTCTTTTTTCTCTTCAGAGCCTAATAATCTTCCCGCTAAAGGTGTATCTGTTAATGATGGGGCAATGGCATTAAATCTAATTTTTGGAGCAAACTCTGCAGACAAAGCTCTTGTTAAGCCTTCAATTGCACCTTTCGAAGAAGAAACTTGACTATGGAAATTAAATCCATTTTGTACTGCAACAGTTGAAAACAAAACAACACTAGCTTGTTCAGCCTTTTTTAACAAAGGAATAACTTGTTGCAAAGCTCTTATAGCACCACCAACTTGTAAATCATAATCTTCTAAGAATTGATCAGATTTTATTCTTGCAAATGGTTTTAGGTTAATACTTCCAACACAATATGCAAACCCATCTATACTTTCCGGTAAATCATTCAATTGAACTTCATGGTTTAAAACATTGTATGATTGATACCTGATATTTCCTGAATTCTGAATTTCTGTTTGGTTATAGGTAGCATAAACGTTGTTTCCCTTTTCTGAAAGCTGCTGAGCAAGTGCTTTACCAATTCCAGTAGATGCACCAATAATAAGATAGTTTTTCATGTTGAGTTATTTCCTTTACAACACTTTACTTCTTATCTGGTTTAAATTTTGAGCAAAAAAAAAGGCTGCAATCGCAGCCTTCTTTTTATGTGGAGGAAGAATTACTTCTTCACAAAAATCTTTTCTTTGATACGAGCAGATTTACCAGTTCTTTCTCTTAGGTAGAAAATTCTTGATCTTCTTACAGAACCACTTTTAATAATCTTGATGCTATCAATAGAAGGGGAAACCATTGGGAAAACTCTCTCAACACCCATGCCGCCTGAAACTTTTCTTACTGTAAATGTTTCATTTACACCGTTATTTCTTCTTTGAAGAACAGTTCCTTGGAATACTTGGATTCTCTCTTTGTTACCCTCTTTAATTTTGTATGCTACAGCTATTGTGTCTCCTGCACCAAAATCAGGTAATTCTCTTGCTTCTGTGAAGTCTTGCTCTACGAATTTTATTGCGTCCATATCTTTAAAAATATTTCCTTTTCAAAAAGGGAAGGCAAAAGTAGTATTTATTCTCTAATTGCCATTATTATTTTGAATATTTTTCATACAAATCTGGTCGCCTCTGTTTTGTTCGTTCTAAGCTTTGCTCATGACGCCAAACATCTATTGCTTTTAAGTTACCAGATCTTAATAAGTCTGGCACTTTCCAACCCTTATATTCTGCAGGTCTAGTATAAACTGGTGGAGCTAGTAAGTTGTCTTGAAAAGAATCCGAAAGAGCTGAAGTTTCATCATTAAGTACTCCAGGAATTAAACGTATAATAGAGTCTGCAACAACAGCAGCAGCCAACTCTCCACCTGATAAAACATAATCTCCTATCGAAATTTCTTTAGTTATTAAATGTTGTCTTACCCTGTCGTCAACTCCTTTGTAATGGCCACAAAGGATAATTAGGTTTTTATTTAAAGATAATTGATTGGACATGCCTTGGTTTAATTGCTCACCATCTGGAGTCATATAAATAACCTCGTCGTATTCTCTTTTTTCTTTTAGAGCAGATATACATCGATCAATCGGCTCAATATTCATCACCATGCCTGCTCCGCCACCAAAAGCATAATCGTCTACAGATTTTTGTTTTTGAATGCTGTAATCTCTTAGATTATGAACTTTAATTTTAGCCAAACCTTTGTCCTGAGCACGTTGAAGAATAGAAGCAGAAAAGGGTCCCTCTAATAATTCTGGAACAACCGAAATAATATCTATTCTCATGGATGAATTTTTTACAAAGCTACTTGCTTTTTTCTAATTCTGTGAAAAGTAGAAAGACTCCTTTTGTTACTTTTGGACTAATAGAAATTATGGCAAAGAAGAAGAGAAAAGGATTGAAAATTGGCTTGTTACTTTTTGTAGTTGCCTTTTTTGTATGTGCAGGAATTGTTTGGAAATATTATGGCAAAATTTATGAGCGTGCTGTTCATATTTCAGAAGAAGAGCAATATTTATTTATAAAAACGGGATGGGATAGAGATCAATTAATAAGTCACCTTTATTTAGAAGGCATATTAAAAGATACTTCCTCATTCATTTGGCTTGCTGATCAAAAAAAATATTTAACTCCTAAACCTGGAAGGTATTTAATTTCTGACGGTATGAGTAATAACGTTCTGGTAAACCTTTTGCGTTCAGGTGCCCAAGTCCCAGTTCAACTAACCTTTAATACCATTAGAACTGCCAAAGACCTAGCAGGTAAGGTTGGTAAACAAATTGAAGCCGACTCAGCTCAGATTTATTCAATGTTAACAAACACGAGTGTGGCAAGTAAATATGGATTTAATAAACAGACTTTTTTAACTTTATTTATTCCCAATACCTATGAGGTTTACTGGAATATGAGCGCTGAAGAATTTATTGGTAAAATGGCTCAAGAATACAAGCGCTTTTGGAATGAAGAACGCTTGGCAAAAGCTCGAAAAATTGGTTTAAGTCAATCTGAAGTTTCCATCTTAGCATCTATTGTTCAGGCAGAGCAAAGTCAGCACAGAGATGAAAGACCAAAAGTTGCAGGATTATATTTAAATAGAATAAAAAAGGGAATGAAGCTAGAATCTGATCCGACTTTAGTTTTTGCACATGGCGATTTCTCTATTCGAAGAGTTTTGAATAAGCATAAAAAGATTGTTTCTCCTTACAATACATACAAAAGAGTTGGTTTACCACCCGGGCCAATTAATTTGCCTGAGTTTTCTTCGTTCGAAGCTGTGTTGAATAGTGAAAAGCATGATTATATATTTATGTGCGCCAAAGCTGATTTTTCAGGTTATCATGATTTTTCTAAGACCTACCGACAGCATGTAAATTATGCAAACGCTTATCGTAGAGAGTTGAATAAGCGCAGGATTATGAAGTAATAGAAGTTTAAATTTTCTTAAACTCTTCCTTAAGTCTTTGAACTCATCTTACTAATTTGATTGATTTTACATACTTTTGCCGACCTTATAAAAAGAAAAGAAATGTCGAAAATAAAGTTTGGAACAGATGGCTGGAGAGCCATAATAGCAAAAGATTATACAGTTGATAATGTAGCAAGAGTTTCTTCGGGAACAGCTAATTGGTTAAAATCAAATTTTGAAAATGCGTCAGTAGTAATCGGTCACGATTGCCGTTATGCAGGAGAAATGTTTGCAGAAACTGCAGCAAAGGTTTTAGCTGATTCTGGAATAAAAGTATTAATTGCAAAAGGCCCAGTTTCAACCCCAATGGTTTCTTTAGGAACTTTAAACAAAGGAGCATCAGTAGGAGTTGTAATTACAGCCTCTCACAATCCTCCTTCGTACAACGGTTTTAAATTAAAAGGTCATTTTGGTGGTCCATTATTACCTGCTGAGGTTCAAGAAGTAGAAGATTTAATTCCTGATACAAATACAATTGACTTAGATGCAATTAGCATTGATGAGCATGTGGCTAAAGGAAATATAGAATACATTGACTTGGAGACTATGTACTTTGACCATGTTGAAGCAAACTTTGACATGGATGCGATTAGAAATTCGAAAATGAATTTTGCATTTGACGCAATGTATGGCGCAGGACAGGATGTTATGAGAAGATTAATGCCAGACATTACTTATTTACATGCTGAGCATAACCCAGGGTTTGACGGTCAGGCTCCTGAACCTATTCATAGAAACCTACAAGAATTTTCTGAAGCGATAAGATTATCTGAGGGCGAAATTAACTGTGGTTTAGCAGTTGACGGAGACGCTGATAGAATTGGCCTTTATAATAGTAAAGGAGAGTTTATTGATTCGCACCACATTATACTTTTATTAATTAAGTATTTGGTAGAAGAAAAGAAATTTACTGGAAAAGTGATTGCAGCATTTTCTGTTTCTCCAAAAATTAAAAAACTGTGTGAGATTTTAGGTTTAGAAATTGAAACAGTTAAAATTGGATTTAAGCACATTGCAGGTTATATGGTTACAGAAGACGTATTGCTTGGTGGTGAAGAATCTGGGGGTATTGCAATTAAAGGCCATATTCCTGAAAGAGACGGTATTTGGATGGGCTTAACCATTTGGGAATACATGGTGAAATCAGGAAAATCTTTAGAAGATTTAATTGCTGAGGTTTATGAAATGATCGGCTCATTTAAGTTTGAGCGTATCGACTTACATTTAAAAGAAGCAGACAAGCTAAGAATTATGCAAAACTGTGCAGATGATAAGTATGCTGCTTTTGGTTCTTACAAAGTTCAAAAGATTGAAACTATAGACGGTTTTAAATACTATTTTGATAATGAAGAGTGGGTTATGATTAGACCTTCGGGTACTGAGCCAGTGCTTAGAACCTATGCAGAATCTTCGACAACAGAAGGAGCATTTAAAATATTAAAAGAAGTACACGAGACAATTCAGGGATAATTCCTGATTAGATATTATAATCTCATGTGTAAATGAATCATCTATTTCACATGGGATTTTTTAATTCATCATGTAACTTGATTTCTTCAAGTAATTAGAATCTGGGAAGTAGATAAATAGCACAGTACCTCCTTTAGCAAGCTCTATTATTTTTTTATGCTCTCCCATTGGCACTGCAGGACAGCCTTCACTATTGCCTAAAATACCGTGTTTTTTTATGTATTCCTCAGTTGCATAATCAGCCCCATGAAGCACTACATAACGATCTCTAGCATTGGTATTAAAACCGCTTTCTACACCTTGTAATTTTAAGGATAATCCATTTTTACCAATATAAGTTTCTTGAGTAATGTAAAAGCCCAAGCTGCTTTTGTGTGAACTTACTTGGTTAGAAAAGTCAAAGGCATATTCTTTACCTGAATTCTCTCCATGAGCTACATAGGTATGATGTAATATTGTTTTAGTTTTTAAATCAATTAGCCAAAATCTTTTTTTGGTAGAGTGCAATCGAAAGTCAATCACGGTCAAAATATCCTTCTTGCTAAATATTTTGCCGCTTAACTTTAAATCAATGTACCCGAGATATGCTTTTTCAAAAATATCGAATGCGGGCTTATCCTTTCCCTTCAATTCTTGATAGATAGAATACTTGGTAGTTTTTGCTTTAAAACCAAATGTAGTTGTTGCAGAAATTGCAAGACAAAGGGCAAGAAATATGATTTTAAACTTCACGGGACTTATAAAAAATAAAGAGCAAATTTAAATTCATTTTTTGAATGTATGCAAGCATGCAATAAAAAAAGCGAATCTGTTCGATTCGCTTTTTGTTTAGTGAGTGTGTTCTTCACCATTTTTATGTTTGTGCGGAGCCATTGGTTTTGCTTCCTTTTCTTCCATCAATTTTTTGTTCTTCTCCGTTATTAGCTCTTTTAATTTGGCTCTTTGTTCATCGTTTAGCGTTTCTGCTAAACCTTGTTTAAATTGCATATTAACTTCTTTTCGAGACTTCATTTTTTCCATTTTCTGTTTTTTTACCTCTTCTTCCGACATGATGGATTGTGGAGCTTCTTTCATCTTTTTTAAGCTAGCCCTGCGAGTTTGAATTAATTCCTTAATCTTAGCATCTTGCTCTTCGCTTAAGTTTAATTCGGCCTTAATTGCATTAAATTCTTTTATCATTTTATCTTGAGCTTGGCTTGTAAAAGCAAGTAGGCAGATAATTGATAGGGTCATTATTTTTTTCATGGTATCTATTTTTATTATTTCTGTTGTCTATCCAATCAGTATGCCAATATATTAATTTCGGTTGAAGAACTCCTTTTTTTAAGGACCATCTTTTATTATTGTGTTCAGCATAAAAAGAGAAGTTGGCTAATGAAACTGGTTTTGAAATCAAGACTAATTTTTTCGATTGTAAACATTACTTTGTCGATTCTGTTTGGATAAAAAAGTAACTATGAAAGCAATTTGGAATAATCAAATAATCGCTGAAAGTGAAGATACCATTGTTGTTAAGGGTAATCGTTATTTTCCTGAGTCTTCTTTAAACAAAATGTTTCTTGAAGATTCAGAAACAAACACAAACTGCCCTTGGAAAGGAATTGCATCATACTATACCCTCAACATTAATAATCAAAAAAATGAAGATGCTGCTTGGTTTTATCCTGAACCTAAACCCGCTGCTTCCAAGATTAAAGGCCGAGTTGCCTTTTGGAACGGAGTTGAAATTAAAAATTAGTCAATTTACCTACATTGAATTTTAATGTATGTACATATATTTGTATTTTATTAAATAAAGTATGGATATAAACGAAGAGATAAAGCAATCCGCTTTTAAAGATGAGTACCAAAAATTAGTTATTAACCAACTTTTTACCGGTAAGTGGATTGGGGATATTATTGCTCAGCATCTTAAGCCATATGGCTTATCAAGTCAGCAGTATAACGTTTTACGGATTTTACGAGGGCAAGATAGTAAGGCAATAAGCGTAAATGGTATTTCAGATCGGATGATTGACAAAATGTCTAATGTATCCAGGTTAATAGATAAGCTTAAGGCTAAAAAGTTGATAAGAAGAAAGACAAATTCAATAGATAGAAGACAAGTTGATATTGAGATTACAGAACATGGATTAAATCTATTAGATGAAATAGACCAACAAGAAGACAACTTACATAATAAGTTTAAAAATATAAGCCTAGAAGAGGCAGCAGTATTGAATACGCTATTGGATAAATTAAGGGGATAAAATGAAGATAACAGAAGGAATAAATAAACGTTGGAGCCCAAGAGCTTTTGCAGATAAAATGATAGATGCAAAAACTTTAGTGGCCTTATTTGGAGCAGCGGGTTCAGCTCCTAGTGCTTTTAATGAGCAGCCATGGAGGTATATTGTGGGAGTGAAAGGAGACGATACATATGATTTAGTAAAAAGTTGTTTAGTTGAGTTTAATCAAGATTGGGCATCTACAGCACCTGTAATTATGCTCGGAATTGCTAGCAATCATTTTCAAAGAAATCAGAAATTGAATGCACATTCTTGGCACGACTTGGGTGCTGCAACATCTTATCTAACCATTAAGGCAATTGAACATAATATTTATGTGCATCAAATGGGAGGTTTTAGCCCTGAAAAAGCAAGAGAGATATTTAATATTCCAGAAGGATATGAAGCGGTAACAGCAATTGCGCTTGGCTATATAGGAGATTTATCGAGAATTCCCGAGTCAATGCACGAAGAAGAGAAAGAAAGAAGTGGAAGAAAATCAATTGGCGAATTTGTTTTTGGTAAAAACTGGTCTGATTCTAAATTTGACAAAAAATAGCATTCCACTCATCCTAAATTAATTATAGAAATCTAGCAATTGATTACCTTTGCAAACTAAAAAAATAATGCATGTCAGTAGAAGAGAAAACATTTGAGGTAGAAAAAACAAGCAATTCAAGGTTACTTGAAACAGACTTTGAGAACTTACAATTCGGTAGAGTTTTTTCTGATCATATGTTTTTGGCAGAATACGAAGACGGGGAATGGACAAGTGCTAAAATTATGCCGTATGGAGATATGGCCTTTTCACCTGCTTCATGCGTTTTTCATTACGGTCAAGCAATATTTGAAGGATTAAAAGCTCATAAAACTCCTTCAGGAGAAATTTTGCTCTTTAGACCAATTGAAAACTGGAAAAGGTTAAACCGATCTGCCGATAGAATGTGCATACCCGAAGTTCCTGAGCATATTTTTATTGAAGGGATAAGACAGTTGGTTGATTTAGATAGAAACTGGATTCCAGATGGAGAAGGCAAAGCACTTTATATAAGACCCTTTTTAATCGCAGATGATGCCTTTTTAGGGGTAAAACCTAGTCTGCGTTATAAGTTTATGATTATTACTTCTCCAACCTCAAATTACTATTCTGGAGCTGTAAATGTAAAGGTAGAAACAAAGTATAGCAGAGCATGCTTAGGTGGAATAGGAGCAGCTAAAGCGGCGGCAAATTATGCCGCATCATTATATCCTGCAATGCGAGCTCAAAAGGATGGGTTTCACCAATTAGTTTGGACTGATTCAGAAACTCATGAATACATAGAGGAATCTGGGACTATGAATATAATGTTTGTAATTGACGGAAATTTAATAACACCTTCGATTGATAGAGATACAATTTTACCTGGGATTACCAGGGATAGCATTGTACATTTGGCAAAACAATGGGGCATGCATGTAGAAGAGAGAAGAATATCTGTAAAAGAAATAAAGCAAGCAATTGATAATGGAACTCTCCAAGAAGCATTTGGTGTTGGAACTGCAGCAACCATTGCTCCATTTGCTTCAATTGGTTTTGAAGACTTAAACCACAAAATGTCTGACTTTAATTCATGGGAATTTGCAATGAAGGCTAAAGATTATTTAGAAAATCTAAAACGAGGTTCTCAAAAAGATGAGTTTTCTTGGACATTAAAAGTTTAGTCTTTTCGAATTCAGTTTCTTTATCAGCACTGGTTGTATTAACTTATCTAGCTTTTTAATATTTTCTGAATTCTGATTCTATGTTTTCTTTGAAGAATGACAGGGTAATATTGAAGAAAATATTAATAATAGTGCTTATGATAAATGTATTGTAAGCGTCTTGATAAAGCATCAAAGCAGAGTAAAATAATATAATTATAAAAGCGCCCAGGTGACCAAATCCCGCTTGATGTGACGAATAAATAAATTCTTCTAAACCGGACTTCGTTCCATTAAAAAAGGTTTTTTGTTTCGCTTTGTTTCGCCAAAAGGTACTTAGTAGAAAATATCGAAAGTATTTAACACCCAGAGAACGATATAGAATATTAAGTAAATGCTTGTTTTTTACTAAATAAAAGGATTTAGGAAGAAGTTTAGATGTTGGAATTGAAAATCCGATAAATGCAAAAGTGCCTGTTATAAAAAGATTTGCTATTACAGCCAGAAAAAAACTCTCTAGTAGGTTGTAGTTACCTGTATATATTAGAGATACTTCAAATAAACGATAGGATTGGTAAGCTAAAAATGCAGATAATAAAATGTGAATGAATGTTTTACCGACCTTCATTCTTACTCTTCTTTTTTAGGATAGTTGTAATAAATGCACTGGCCGGTTTCTGCACTTACAAATTGCCAGGAATCAAACGGGAATTCAATGCCAACAACACCCAAAGTTGGTATATTACCAAAATACTCACCACTTAATTTTTCTGCTAAATAAGTGAATCCTGGATTGTGACCAAATACAAAATAGGCTTTATTTTGATCGTTAAATTGATTTACAATGTTTAGAATAGTGGAGGCACTAGCCTCATAAATCTGAGGTTCCTCAATGATTTGTGAAACAGGGAAATTTAGCTTTTCGGCTATTGATTTAGCAGTTGTACAAGCCCTATTAGCAGGACTTGTGACAATTGCATTTGGTATAATTAAATCTCTTTTTAGTCGATTTCCCATTAAAGGTAAATCGTTCTTTCCCCTTTTATTCAAAGGTCTGTCGAAATCACTTAATCGCGTATTTTTCCTGCTAGATTTAGCGTGGCGGATTAAGTATAAGCGAATCATTTTCCAATTTTTGGATCAAAACTCTCTTGGTCAATCTTGCTCATAAACATAGGGAGCATAAAATTTTGTAAGAAACTAGAGTTTGATATAAAAACATGTTTTGAGAAAGATTTTAAACTCGCAACGAGCGCATCAGCATAAACTTTGCTGAATTTTGGTAAAATTTCGTTAATCGCAGTAACTCTTACTTTTAAATAAGCTTCTTTTTCTTCCCAAGTTTCAGGTAAGTTTGCCATAATGTGATCAAAGTTTCTCTCGAATACTTTATCAACTTCTTGATAATAGTTATTTAAGATAGGCTCAGATGTGTATGTTCTTAATTGAGAAAGTTTAATTGATTCTGATTTTTCGTCTTCACTTACTTCTCCGTCATCAGAAACCGCAGCTAAGATGGCTACAATTGCAGGTGCTCTTAAAATAATATCTCTCTTCTTCTTTTAATCTTGAAATTTCTGTTGGCATTTCAACTCATTTAATGTTAAGTTGCATAGATAGATTAAATACAAATGAAATGTATAATTTAAGGCTCAATTCTTATACTGATTTATGAAAATTAATATAGACCAAATCCTTACAGAGATTGTTTTTAAAACTAGCCGAAGCAGTGGTAAAGGCGGTCAGCATGTTAATAAAACTGAAACCAGAGTAAGCATTGTTTTCAATATCAATGAATCTTCTATCTTTTCTGAAAATCAAAAGGAGATAATTTTAAAGAAATTGGGAAGCCGTATTGACTCAAACGGCAATATTCAAATAGATGCTGAAGACACAAGAAGTCAGCTTAAGAATAAGGAAATTGCTTGTAAGCGTTTAATTCAGTTATTAAATGAGAGTTTAATCGTTCCAAAAAAAAGAAAAGTAACGAAACCAAATAAAGCTGCTATTTTGAAGAGATTAAAATCAAAAAAAATAAATTCAGAGAAAAAGAAGAATCGAGGATTTAAGATTTAATTTCTCGAACAAGCTTTCCAAACAGGATCTTTCTTTGGAGTGGCTGCAGTAATTTTGACAGGCTCCTTTGATACAGGATGAACAAACTCTAGTCTTCTTGCATGTAAGTGGATTGAAGCGTCCTTATTAGATCTATCAAATCCATATTTTAAATCTCCTTTTATTGGACAACCAACAGCTGCTAATTGTGACCTAATTTGATGATGTCTCCCAGTTTTCGGTAAAATTTCCAATAAAAAGTAATTATCAAGTTCTTTAAGTATTCGATAAGATAACTCTGCCTTTTTAGATCCAGCAATTTCTTTGCTATAAGCGGTTGATTTATTTTTTTGTGGATTTCGATGTAAGTAATGAATAAGTGTTGCTTCTTTCTCAGGCGGCCTATTTTTTACCACTGCCCAATAAGTTTTTTGAATGGTCTTCGCTTCAAATAGTTTATTCATTCTTGGTAATGACTTACTAGTTTTGCAAAAAATTACAAGTCCGCTAGTTGGTCTGTCTAAACGATGCGGAACACCTAGATAAGCATCACCAGGTTTTTTATATTTCTCTTTTATATAATCTTTGGTTAAATCACTTAAGGGCCTATCGCCAGTTTTATCTCCTTGAACTAAATCTCCTGATCTTTTATTTATGGCAATCAAATGATTGTCTTCATAAATAACCTCGATTCTATTATTCTTCAATTTCAGGTTCTTTTTTGGGGGGAGTAACAATCGGTTTTGGTTTCAAAACCATATGAATAGAAAGGTTTGGTTTAAAGTCGTTTTTATCATTTATCTTAAACTCTGTGCTAAAATCTTCATAATTTTCTGCATCAAAAATTTCAGCTGAGTAGTTGCTAGGAGGTAATAAAGCAATAAAATGCCCTGTACTTGTATTTGAATAATAAGCTCCTGCCAAATCTCCGGTTTCCAAATTTAAAATCTCGATTAGGATTTTTTCTTTGATTGCAGAGGAGTCGGGTTTTGCTAATACACCTTTTATCATACAAAGCTCTTCCTTTTCATCTAAAAAGGTGATTCTATAAATGTCTAGGTCACCAAAACTGTCATCTCTTTTTGCGGAGAGATATGCATATCTAGGATTTTGGGAATAGCAGATGCTTTGGTCGTCATTTACCGTATTTATAGGATACCCGAGATTTAAAGGATTTGTCCATTTGTTTTCAGTATACGCAGCCTTGAATAAATCTAAGCCACCAAGACCAGAATGACCATTTGAACTAAAGTAAAGTTCTGATCCTTTATTTTTTATAAAAGGAAACTTTTCATCTCCTGAAGTATTAATTGGCGCTCCTGGATTTTCAGGTTCAGCCCAGATCCCATTTGGTAAACGTTTTACGGAATAAATATCATATCCACCTAATCCACCGTCTCTATTACTAGAAAAGTACATTGTTTTTCCGTCATCAGATAAACTCGCACCAGTTTCATTACTAGATTTCTGATTAACTACATCACTGCCAAAATCTTTGGGCGGCATGTAAGACCTTCTACCTTTTTCACTGACAAATAAATCGCTATAACTGTCATCACTATCTACATGGTAAATCATATACTTACCATTATTAGAAATTCCTGCAGTTTCTTCATTTCCGTAAGTATTTGGACTTCCAATAGATCTTGATCTAGTGTATTTATTGCTTTTATGTTTTGCAAGGTAAATATCTGCAGTTCTATAGCCGCCATAATCAAATAAATTTCCAACAACTCCTTCACGTCTTGTACTGAATATAATTAGCGATTCATCGGCTGAAACCAGAGGAATATAGTCCGGCGCTGTTGAATTTATATTTTTACCAAGATTTTCAAATAAAACAGGCACAGGTCTTTTAAATAATTTGGTTGAAGAATCACATTGTTTAATCCATTTTTCAATTTCTGCTTTTAATTCAGGTGTTTCAACTTTTCCAAGAAACTCCTGAAACAAAGCTTTGGCTTCATTAAACCTATAGTTTTTAAAAAAGGCGATAGCAAGTTCTTTTTCTATTCCTTTTGGCTTATTATTCCCGGCATAAACTTGTTGTAGTAGCTCTAAACCTTTCTTTTGATTGATAAATGAATTTGTATATGCAATTCCAAGTTTGTATTGGAGCTCAATATTGTTTGGTTTCTTATCAAGTAATTCTTTATACTGTCTTACTGCTTCAGCATAGAATCCCATTTCAAGGCTTTGACTTGCGTTTGCTTGCTTTACCGGACTTTGCTCAATAAGTTGTCCGTAACTTGCCAAACAAGCTAGAAATCCTAGGTATAGAAATATAGTTCTACTTTTTATCATTAATACTGTTCCTTCTCATTTGGAAAATCTTTTGTTTTTACATCAGAAATGTAAGACTCTACTGAGCCCTTAATACTCGTATATAAATTATTATACCTTCTTAAAAATCGAGGGCTAAATTCTTTGTTTATTCCTAGCATGTCATGAAGCACTAAAACCTGACCATCAACACCATTTCCTGCTCCAATTCCTATTATCGGAATATTTACTTCTTGAGCAACTCTAGCAGCGAGTTTTGCAGGTATTTTCTCTAATACAATGGCAAAACAACCAGCTGCTTCTAAAGCCAAAGCATCTTCAATTAGTTTATTTGCTTCTTCATCTTCTTTGGCTCTTACAACATAAGTACCAAACTTATAAATTGATTGAGGAGTTAGCCCTAAATGTCCCATTACAGGTATTCCTGCGGATAAAATTCTGGTAATTGATTCTAAAATTTCAGAACCTCCTTCCATTTTTACAGCATGAGCTCCTGATTCTTTCATAATTCGGATGGAAGAGGTCAAAGCTTCTTTTGAATTACCTTGGTAGGTTCCAAATGGTAAATCTACAACAACCAAACATCTTTGTATTCCTCTTATCACCGAACTTGCGTGATAAATCATTTGATCTAATGTAATTGGCAATGTTGTTTCATGACCAGCCATAACATTCGAAGCAGAGTCGCCTACTAGAATAACGTCTATTCCGGCAGCGTCAACAATTTGAGCTAATGAAAAGTCATAAGCGGTTAACATAGAAATCTTTTCTCCATTGTTTTTCATCTCTTGAAGAACATGAGTGGTGACTCTTTTGGCATCAGTTTTTTTTCCAGCAGACATATTTTTTTTATTGAGTGTCTTAACAAAGCTACAAAATAGATTCAGATATTGAATAATTGGTAATTTCGTCACCATGAAAATTTTTAAGAATTCATTAATTATTGGTTTTGTAATCACACTTTTTTCTTGTGATAACGAGGTAGATTTAAATGCTGAGTTTATCGATACTCCTGTTGTATTCTCATTGCTTACTCCAGGAGCCGATACACAATATGTTAGAGTAACAAGAGGATTTTTAAAGGACGGTGAAAGTGCAATTGATTTAGCACAAGACCCGAGCAACCTATATTACGATACTTTAGAAGTATTTTTAACTGATGTAGAATCAGGAAATGTTTTTACATTTAATAAAATTGAAGTTCCTAAGGAACCTGGAGTTTTCTCCACTGAAACCAACAGAGTTTATATGTTGGAGAACCAATTAAACGTTGGTTCTGAATATAAGTTAGATGTTACAAGGCCTGGAGAAGGAACATCTACGGCAACGGCATCAGCATTAGGACAGGTAGAACTAGATAAACCTGATCCAAACAGACCGAGTCTTGAGGTAAGTTTTGTGAATAATCAATTGCAATTTCAGAGTTATGATTTTCAGTTTAATATTGGAAGAAATATTGCAAAATTCGAAGCTTATTTATATTTCTATTACGATGAGGTAAATGGCTCGACAAAAACAAGAAAAGAAGTTAAAATGCCAATAGGATCGTTTACAAACTCAAATAGAGAGAATTTAGATGAGATAGAAATATTTTTTCCGGGTGATCGATTCTTTAGAACAATCGCAAATGAAGTAGAACCTACTTCTGTAAAAAAGGAAATTCCAACAGATAGTACTTTAATGATCGAAATTTTTGCAGCAGATGAAACTTTGATTTTTTATCAAGATTTGAATGGACCAATTGAAGGACTTGCTCAAGTAAGACCTGAGTTTTCTAATATTGAAAATGGAATTGGTTTGTTTGCAAGTAGATCTGTTGTTAAATACTTTACTCGGTTAAATGGAGATAGCAGAAATGAATTAAAAATTGGTTCTTTAACAGGGAATCACAATTTTTCAGATCCTTGATTCTGACATCTTGACAATCTGTCAGTGCATATAATCCCCAATAAAATGGCCTAGTTCTGACAATTTTGCTTAATTATCTTCCATTTTTCTAATGGCACACTCATTGACTGTATGGTTTTCAGAAAATAAATTTTGAGAACTATATACAAATCATAATGAGTAAAATAATTGGAATAGATTTAGGAACAACGAATTCATGTGTTGCCGTAATGGAAGGTAACGAACCAGTTGTAATTCCTAACAGTGAAGGGAAAAGAACAACTCCTTCTATTGTAGCTTTTATTGAAGGCGGCGAAAGAAAGGTTGGTGACCCAGCAAAAAGACAAGCAATAACAAACCCTGAAAAAACCATAGCCTCTATCAAGAGGTTTATGGGAAATAAATTCAGTGAAGTTGCACAAGAAGCAGGAAGAGTTCCTTACAAAGTTGTAAAGGGAGATAATGATACGCCTAGAGTAGAAATTGACGGCAGAATGTACACCCCTCAGGAAATTTCGGCAATGATACTTCAAAAAATGAAGAAAACTGCTGAGGATTACTTAGGAACTTCTGTTTCAGAAGCTGTAATTACGGTTCCTGCATATTTTAACGATTCGCAAAGACAAGCAACTAAAGAGGCAGGTGAAATTGCAGGATTAAAAGTTAAAAGAATTATCAATGAACCAACCGCAGCTTCCCTAGCCTACGGACTTGATAAAAAATCAAATGATGTAAATATTGTAGTGTTTGACTGTGGTGGTGGAACACATGATGTTTCAATCTTAGAATTAGGAGACGGAGTATTTGAAGTAAAATCAACAGATGGTGATACACACCTTGGTGGGGACGACTTTGACCAAGTTATTATAGATTGGTTAGCTCAAGAGTTTATCAACGATGAGGACATTGATTTAAGAAAAGACCCAATGGCTCTTCAAAGACTTAAAGAAGCCGCTGAAAAAGCAAAAGTTGAGTTATCTAGTTCTGCACAAACAGAAATTAACTTGCCATATGTTACTGCAACTGCTTCAGGACCTAAACATCTAGTAAGATCACTTTCAAGATCTAAGTTTGAGCAATTAGCTGATTCTTTGATTAAAAGAACTATCGAGCCTTGTAAAACTGCATTAGAGAGTGCAGGAATGCAAGTAAGTGAAATTGACGAGGTAATCTTAGTTGGTGGATCAACCAGAATACCTGCGATTCAAGAGGCTGTAAAAGCATTTTTTGGCAAAGAGCCTTCTAAAGGAGTTAACCCAGATGAGGTTGTTGCTTTAGGTGCTGCAATTCAAGGTGGTGTTTTAACAGGAGAAGTTAAAGATGTTCTTTTATTGGATGTTACTCCATTATCATTAGGAATTGAAACAATGGGTGGTGTTATGACTAAGTTAATTGAGGCCAACACAACAATACCAACTAAAAAGTCTGAAACCTTTTCTACTGCATCTGATAATCAGCCATCGGTTGAGATTCATGTACTGCAGGGAGAAAGACCTATGGCTAATGGAAACAAAACAATTGGAAGGTTCCATTTAGATGGAATTCCTCCTGCTCAAAGAGGAGTGCCACAAATTGAAGTGACATTTGATATTGATTCGAACGGAATTTTAAATGTTTCTGCAAAGGATAAGGCAACCAATAAAGAGCAAAGCATTAGAATTGAAGCTTCTTCTGGATTAAGTGATGAAGAAATTCAAAAGATGAAAAGAGAGGCTGAAGAAAATGCTGATGCTGACAAAAAAGCTAAAGAAGAAATTGATAAGCTGAATTCAGCAGACAGTTTAATCTTCCAAACCGAAAAACAATTAAAAGAGTTTGGGGATAAGTTACCAGAGGACAAAAAGACTCCAATTGAAGAAGCTTTAGCTGAGCTAAAGAAAGCCCACGAAGCTAAAGATATGGATGCTCTAGATCCTGCAATGGAAAAATTAAATACAATTTTCCAAGCAGCTGCTCAAGATATGTATCAGCAAGGAGGAGGCGCTCCAGGTGCTGATCCCGGTCAGGCACAAGCAGATCCAAATGCTGCTGGTGATGATGAAGTGACTGATGTAGATTTCGAAGAAGTAGAAGAGGAATCTAAATAATTATAGTTTTTTAAAAAATAAAAGCCGCTCTTAGTTTTCTAAGCGCGGCTTTTGTTTGTAAATATTTTAATAATCCAATAGCGTTTAAGAATAAAATTTAACTTTGATTTATGTTGAAAGAAAATCCTTTAATCCTAATAACAAACGATGATGGAATTACTGCTCCTGGCATTCTATACCTTATTGAAGTTGTAAAACGGATTACCACTAGAATTGTAGTAGTTGCACCTGATAAACCTCAATCGGGGATGGGACATGCAATTACCATGAACTCAATGTTGAGGTTAATACCAAAGGAAATTGATGGTGTGGAGGCATATAGTTGCAGCGGAACTCCAGTTGATTGTGTTAAAATTGGAACAGTAAAGGTTCTTGACGAAAGGCCTGATTTAATTGTTTCAGGAATTAATCATGGTTCAAACTCATCAATCAATGTAATTTATTCAGGTACAATGTCTGCAGCATTGGAAGGAGCAATAGAAGGAATACCATCAATTGGTTTTTCTCTTTGCAACAATAGTATCGACTCTGATTTTGAGCCAGTTTTAGATTATGCTGAAACCATAATAAGACATGAGTTAAAAAGACCAATTCAAGGTATCTCTTGCTTAAATGTTAATTTTCCTTCTGTTTCCAAAGAATTAATTCAAGGAATTAAAATATGTAGGCAAGCAGATGCTATATGGGAAGAGATTTTTGAAGAGAGGAATGATCCACACGGGAATTCTTACTATTGGCTTACCGGGAAGTTTGTTAATAGGGAGCCTCAGGCTGAAGATACCGACGAATGGGCACTAAAAAACAATTTTATATCAATTGTTCCCGTTCAGTCTGATGTGACAAATTATGAATTACAAGACTCATTAAAAACATTAGAAAATGAATAAAGAAAAATTAGATAAAATATTGGTTGGAGCTTTTGTTGGTGTTTTACTTCCTGCAATTGCCTTATTGGTTTTTTATCTTTCCACTTATGCGTATCTAACTGTGCCTGACTTTTTAAGAAAAATGGCTTTTCAAGCTATTCTTATCAAATTACTAAGTTTATGTGCAGTTGTTAATCTTGGTGGGTTTTTTCTCTTTTATCAGGCTAAAATGGATAAATCGGCAAGAGGTGTGGTTTTGTCAACATTGCTACTTGCCTTGTTTGTAATGATTAAGAAAATCCTTGGAGGAACTTTGTAAATGAGGTATTACATTATTGCAGGTGAAGCTTCCGGAGATTTACACGGATCTAATTTGATTAAGGAAATCAATAAGAAGGATTCAAAAGCTGAAATTAGATGCTGGGGTGGAGACCTTATGGAAGGTCAAGGTGCAGAATTGGTGAAACATTATCGTGATTTAGCCTTCATGGGATTTGCAGAAGTCTTACTAAACCTAAAGACAATACTTGATAATATTAAATTTTGTAAAAAGGATATCTTAAATTTTCAGCCCGATGTTCTTGTTTTAATTGACTATCCTGGGTTTAATATGCGAATTGCAGAATTTGCAAAAAAACAAGGAATAAAAGTTCATTATTACATATCTCCACAGATTTGGGCTTGGAAACAAAATAGGGGTTATAAGCTAAAGAGAACCGTTGATAAGATGTATGTTATTCTGCCATTCGAACAAGAATTTTACAAGAAGTTCGATATGGAGGTTGAGTATGTTGGACATCCCTTAATCGATGCTATTGGGAAGAGGGATACCTCTGAGGAAAGGAACGAAGAAATAAGAAAAGAATTTAAATTAAGCGACAAAAAGATAGTAGCATTGCTTCCGGGAAGCAGATTGCAGGAAATAAATAAAATGCTCCCAATCATGCTTCAACAAGCAAAATATTTTCCTGAATTTGAATTTGTTTTAGCTGCTGCCCCTAGTCTGGAGGATTCTGTTTTTGCTGAATTTCTAAAGAATCATGATAATTTTTCGGTTGTAAAAAATCGAACTTATGATTTATTGCAAGTTTCTTACGCAGCTTTAGTAACATCAGGTACAGCCACTTTGGAAACTGCACTTTTTAAAGTTCCTGAAGTCGTATGCTATAAAGGGAGTTTTGTTTCTTATCATATTGCTAAACGAATTTTAAGTATAAAGTACATTTCACTTGTTAATTTAATAATGGATAAGGAGGTTGTAACTGAATTGATTCAAGATAATCTTAATGAGAAGTTATTAAGACTTGAATTGGGAAAACTGCTTGAGAATGAGTCCGAGCGCTCTAAAATGTTAAATAATTTTGGATTGCTAATTGAAAAGTTAGGTGGGGGGGGAGCTTCTGCTAAAACGGCTGAATTGTTGATTAGTGATATTCAAAATTAATGAAAAAGATCTTATTTATTTTTTTAATACTTCTCTGCCAAATTGCAAATGCAGAGTTTATCAATATCGGTGTTCTGGGCAGCCATGATATTAATCAACTTCAATTCAAAACAAGAGCTGGCAAGTATGCCATTTTTACTGAAAAGGGAAAATTAAAGGAAGTAGATTCAAAATCAACTCTAGAGATTTATACTACAGGTGATTTAATAGCGGTAAAAGATAATGGTAAGCTATTAGGCACTTACAAGAAAGTTAACTTGATAGGCATTGGTTGGTATAATCACTTTAAGATATTAGCTAGTGGAAAAACCAGTATTGAAAGACGTTTTGATGACAATCTAAAAATTAGAAATTTGAGGTCTTCACTTAAGCTGGTTAATAATATTGATTTAGATAATTACGTATCAGGGGTTGTTGAAGCAGAGGTTGGAAGAAAACCTCCTAAAGAATATTTTAAACTACAGGCCATTATTTGCAGAACTTATGCTTTATCGAATACTCAAAAACATTTAATTGAAGGGTATAACCTCTGTGATGAGGTGCACTGCCAGGCTTATCACGGAAAATCATTTTTTCCTCAGATTGTTGATGCGGCCATGCAGACTAAAGGTGCAGTAATTGTTGATAGTGACATTCAACTAATAACAGCTGCTTTTCATTCAAATTGTGGTGGACAAACAGTAAACTCTGAAGATGTTTGGAGCAAGTCGTTGTACTATTTGCGCTCAGTGAAGGATACTTTTTGCTTGAACAAAAAGAACTCTTTTTGGGAGAAAGAGGTTGATCAAAATCAGTGGAGGGGTTATTTAACAGCTAGGGTAAATTTAGTTAACGAAAAAGTCATTAGCCAATATCAAAATGCAGAGAGAGAAGTTTTTTACCCAATGACAAACAATGCAGTTTCTTTTGAGGATATTAGGCATAAGTTTAAGCTTAGGTCCGCATTTTTTGATGTAGAATCCCAAGGTAATAAAGTTATGTTGAAAGGGCGTGGATATGGACATGGAGTGGGACTATGCCAAATTGGAGCGATGGAAATGGCAGGCCAAGGTTACAGCTATTCAGAAATTCTTCATTACTATTACAGTGGAGTTCATATTATTGATTTATCTGCTCTTGACTTTTTTAAAGAGTAGGCTTAATTTAGCGGTAATCAAACCGCTAAATGCTTTATTGGACCCAAATACCCTTTGTTAGGATTATAATTCCTTTTGTTTTCGGAATTATCTTACAGAAATACTTACAGCTTGATTTAAGTATTTATTGGTCTTTAGTATTTTGCCTTTTACTTTTAGTGCAATACATTTTTTTCTCGAAGAATTACAAGTTAAGATACCACTTTGGAGTTAGTGTATTTATAACATTTTTGCTAACAGGTGCTGCAATTCACAAGCATTTTAACTCAAGGACACATTCAAGTCTTATATCAAATAATGTAGAAACAAAGTGGGAAGGTTTGGTAATCGAAAAATCTTCAACTAATGGCAAAACCAATAAACTACTTTGTAAGGTAAATAAGTATTTCGATTCAACTCAATACCAAAAGAATTTTAAAGTTATAGCTTATGTTCCGGATACTTCTAAACTTGATGTGGGCGATGTTTTTCTTACTCAGTCTATTTTTAAAGAAATACCTAAAAATACTATTCCTAACATTTTTGATTACTCAGAATTCTTAGCAAATAGAAAAATTTATTATCAAACTTATTTTAAGGGCAACAAGCTTATAGAAAAGCAAAAATCATTAACAAGTTTTGCCGCGCAGCTAAGAAATTCAATTGTCAAAATTTATGAAAAAGCAGGGTTAACAGATCAACAACTAGGAGTTATAATAGCCCTTACACTTGGTAATAAGTCATATTTAGATTATGAAACAAGGAACTATTTCGCCAAAGCTGGTGCAATGCATATTCTAGCTGTTACAGGTCTTCATGTTGGAATTGAATTTTAATTTTTAGCACCTTATTAAGGGTTTTACCATCAAAAAAAGGTTTTAATTTTTTTAGAGCCTCAATTTTGTTATTAATTGTCTGGGGCTTTACCTTATTGACAGGATTCTCCCCCTCAGTTCAGAGAGCGGGTTGCATGTTCTCAATTATAATAATTGCCTCGGCTATCAATAGATCTACAAATATCTTAAACTCAATATTTGGTTCAGCATTTTTAATTTTATTAATAAATCCAAACTCAATTTTCGAAGTAGGTTTTCAATTATCCTATTCAGCAGTTTCTGGAATAGTTTTGATTTACCCACAACTGTATCCATTGATTGCCACTAAAAACAAGTTTGTGAATTGGTGGCTTGGTATTATGGTGGTATCTATTGCTGCTCAATTGTCCACATTACCGTTGACTTTATACTATTTCCATCAGTTTCCGAATTGGTTTCTATTAGTAAACTTTGTTGTAATTCCAGCTGCCTTTATTCTTGTTGGAGGCAGTGTTCTTTTATGTGTGTGCTTTCTTCTATTTAATTCATTTTTTTACATTGATTTGCTAATAAAATTTTTCTTAAATGTATTGCTTAGCGCGGTTAAAGGAGTTGATTCCTTACCATATTCCTACACAGCAGACATCTGGATAGATTTAACAACTTCATTCTTTATTTCATTGCTCGTTATTTTCCTAATCGGATGGCTGAGTGATCAAAAATCAATTTGGCTAAAGCTTACTATTTTTTCAGCTATCGCCATTAGTTTAATTGAAATCGAGGAGAAGTTTTCTCAAGTAAATCAAGATTTTATTGCTATTTATCCTTCAAAATATAATCAACAAATAATAGCAAAGATCGAAGGCCAAAAAGCCAATATATTTGTTACTGGGGATTCCTTAACCCAATTTGAAAAAAGTCAGATTGAACAACACTTAAAATCTATTAGTATTAGGACCATTTCATTTTCAATGACAAGTTCATCAATAGAATCTGCAGTCTTTTTGGATAAGAAAACACTGCTTTTTTATCAAAATTGGATGTTAATTGCGTTTACAAATCAAAAATCTTCAATAGGTAGATTAAAGGAAATTGAAGATTTGGATATTATTTTTATTCCTAAAAATTCCTTCTTGTCTAATGATTTGGACTTAAATGTATCAAAGGTTAAACTTTCTAATGTTGATGATTTTAGTTTACTAACAATTAAAGAAAATATGCAGAATCATTCAGATTCAGTAATAATAATAGATAGGAAATTTCGAGTAATGAAATAAGCCCGTCAGGCTTAAGACAATTCATTGTAGTAAGCTGAAAATTTATTGAATTGAACTTATAATGATTATCTTTATCAACCTTAATTGTTTAACATTTTTATGAAATTAAATTCCTTACTACCTGCATTATTAATAGCAGGAAACATTGCTTTTGGCCAAAATATTGAAAAAGACGGTCCAGTAGAGATTATTCAGAAAGATTATTTAGAGAGTACGACATCTGTTCCTACATTTATAAAACTTAGTGAAGCCACGTTTAAATCGGTTTCAGAACTCGACAAAATTTTAATGCCTTATTTCAAAGGTAAAGCAGATTTAGGTTTAAGGTTATTAAAAACAGAAAGAGATAATCTTGGATACGTACATTACCGGTATATACAAACTTATAATGACGTAGATATTGAGTTTGCTGAATTAATGGTTCATACTAAAGATGGTAAAATAGTATCTCTAAATGGTAAGCTGTTAGATTCTTATCCTGTAAATAATTCCAATGTACTTACTGAATCAGCTGCTTTAGATGAGGCAATCGATTTTATCGGCGCAACCACTTACAAGTGGCAAATACAAGGAGAGGAAGATTTCATCAAGAGAGAAACAGGAAATGATAATGCTACTTTTTATCCTAAAGGGGATTTAGTTTACATTAATTCAAATTTAGACTATAAAGCTTCTAATTATAAACTGGCATATCGATTTAATATTTATGCTCATGATCCAATGAGCAGAAGAGAGATTTATATTAGTGCTACTAATGGCTCTGTTTTGTTTCAAAACCAATTAATTCATACAGCGAATGTGCAAGGTACTGCGGCAACTGCATATAGCGGAAGTCAAACTATTAATACGGATAGTGTTTCTCCTAATTCATTTAGGTTAAGACAAACAGTAAGCGGAAACGGTGTAAATACTTATAACTTAAATCAAGGAACTAATTACGGTGCTGCAACAGATTTTACAGATTCAGATAATTTTTGGAATAATATAAATGCTCAAAAAGATGAATATGCAACAGATGCACATTGGGGGGCAGAGCAGACCTATGATTACTTCTTTACCGTCCATGGAAGAAACAGTATAAATAATGCAGGATTCGCCTTAAATAGCTATGTACATTCAGCTGATCCAAGTTCAGGTTCAGCCAATTATGCAAACGCTTTTTGGGATGGACAAAGAATGACATATGGTGATGGTAGTGGAGGAATTACTCCACTTGTTGCTCTAGATATTGCAGGCCATGAAATAGCTCATGGTTTAACCACATTCTCTGCAAATCTAATTTATGCATCAGAATCAGGAGCGCTTAACGAGTCCTTTAGTGATATTTTTGGCACTGCAATAGAATTTTACGCACGCCCAAATAGAGCAAACTGGCTGATTGGAGAGGATATTAATACTGTTATTAGATCCATGTCAAATCCTCGTCAATATGGTGATCCAGATACAAGGCTAGGTCCTTCTTGGTTAAATGTGGTTGGTTGTTCCCCATCAAATCAAAATGACCAATGTGGAGTTCACATTAATAGTGGTGTTCAAAATAAATGGTTTTATTTATTAACCCTAGGAGGTTCAGGAACAAACGGAATTGGTGATTCTTACTCAGTTAGAGGCACAGGAATTGATACAGCTGCTGCGGTTGCATTTCGAAACTTAACTGTTTATTTAGGAAGAAATTCTAATTATGATGATGCTAGATTCTTTGCGATACAATCAGCTAAAGATTTATACGGAGATTGCTCTCCTCAGATAGCTTCTGTAACAGATGCATGGCAAGCAGTTGGTGTTGGCCCTGCATACGTTCCTTATGTTTTAAGTGATTTTGTTGCATCAGATACAACAAACTGTCAAGCACCTTTTACTGTAAGTTTTTCTAATAATAGCATTAATGGAAATACTTTTGCTTGGGACTTTGGTGACGGTACAACAAGTACTCAAAGAAATCCAAGTCATACCTATAATTCTATCGGTAACTTTAATGTTAAATTATTAACAGACGGAGGTGCTTGCGGAACTGATTCTTTAGAGAGAAACAGTTACATTGATATTGATACAAGTTTATTATGCGAGATAACCGTAAATGATGGAACAAATCCAACTCAGTTTGACTGTACCGGTAAATTGTACGATTCAGGGGGGGCATCACAAAATTATGCTGATAATGAAACCGGAATTATCACTATATCTCCCACAGGAGCAGCAACAGTAAGTTTATCTGTTGTATTTTTTGATGTAGAAGCGGGATCAGGTGCTAATATCTGTGATTATGATTTCTTAGAGGTATTTGACGGACCTAGTGTAAACTCTGCGCTAATAGGTAAGTATTGTAATAGTATTTTACCACCGGCATCTATTACTTCAACATCTGGCGAAATAACAATAAGGTTTACATCAGATGGAGCAGTTACTGAGCCTGGTTTTGAAATAAATTGGTCATGTAACCTACCTACAACAGCACCGGTTCCAAATTTTGATGTTGATAATACCAATAGCTGTTTAGGAATAATAGAATTTGAAGATAAATCAACGAATGCACCAAGTAGTTGGTTTTGGGATTTTGGAGATGGAAACACATCTATTTTACAAAACCCTGTACACACTTATGCTGTAAATGGTTCTTATTCTGTAAAACTAGTTACAAGTAATGGTTTTGGTCCAGATTCTACTACAAAGAATTCAATTGCAATTATTAACAGACCTGCAGCCCCAACTGCTAACGACGGAACTTTCTGTTTAGGCGTGAATATTGTATTAAATGCAACGGGTTCAGGTACAATAGAATGGTATCAAAATGCAAACGGAGGTACGGCTATTTCAAATTCAAATACACTAAATATAAATCCGGTAAACGTCGATACCTCTTTTTGGGTTGAAGATTTTGTTGAAGCACCACTTCAATCTGTTGGTCCTACTTCCAATGCTATTGGAGGAGGAAATAACTTTAATAATAATCAATATTTGGTATTTGATGTGCTGCAACCGATGGAATTGAAAACAGTTACTGTTTACGCAGGAACTGCAGGCAGTAGAGCAATTGAATTAAGAGATGCCTCTGGCAGTGTTATTGATACTAGATATATCTATATCCCGGCAGGAACTCAATTTGTAAATCTTGATTTTGAGATTCAACCTGGACAAGACTATCAATTAGGTGTGGCTCAAGGAAGCACAATATCAATGTTTAGAAATAATTCTGGCACAAGCTACCCATATACTTTGCCTGGAGTAATTTCAATTAAACGAAGCAGCGCAGGATCAAACCCAACAGGTTTCTATTATTTCTTTTACAATTGGCAAATAAAATTACTTGATTGTAGAAGTGAAAGAATAGAAGTAAGCGCTTTTATTGACTCCACCTGTGTTGTTACAGGAATTCAAGAAAATGCCATTTCAGGATTTGAATTGTTCCCTAATCCTACAAGTGACATAATTACGTTGCAGGTTCAAAACGGAGGAAATCAGGTAGAAGTTGAAATTTACGATGTTCAAGGAAAATTGGTTTTTGCAAAAGCTTATTCTTACAATGGCAATTTAAATGCGAAAATTGATCTCTCTTCATTCAATGAAGGCGTATATTATGTGAGAACTATTTCAGATCAACAAATAGTTACAAAACAGGTAGTTGTACTAAAGTAAAATAATATGAATAGATTATTGATTTCTTCTTTACTAGTATTGTTATGCTCTTTTGCTGAGGCAGGGTCAACTATGAAGTATGGGATAGATGCTAGAAATGATGTAGATGCAGCATGCGAACTTAGATACACAGATGGACAAGAAATTCCGAGTTATATAGAGTTTTGCGCTTCAAGTCAAATTGATTTTGCCAATTGGCAAAATTGGTTTAAATCTGAATTCAACCTTGAATCAAATTATGGATTTGAGCTACTAAATAGCATAAACGATCAGTTTGGAACTCACTACAGATACAAACAAACGTATAGCGGATATTCTGTAGATATAGCTCATATTATTATTCATACGAATACAAATGGTAAGGTAAAATCAATAAATGGTTTTGCAATCAATCAAAAACAGTTAAATACCCGGCCTACTTTGAGCTTTGATGAAGGATTATCTTCAGCAAAGAACGCAATGGGTGCTAGAATTTACAAATGGGAAATTCCGGAAGAAGAGACCCACTTAAAAGCAGAACAAAATGATTTAAATGCAAGCTATTACCCAAGTGGAGATCTAGTCTTTATTACAAAAAATGCAAGCTCTACTAGTTCGAACATAAGACTTGCAAGATTATACGACCTATATTCTCAAGAGCCACTATCAAGAATTAAATTTTATATTGATGCAGTAAATGGAGAAATTTTACTTGAAGAAGAATTAATTCATACAACCAATAAACCAGGTACCGCAAATACGGGGTATAGCGGAACAAGGGCAATTGTTGCTGATAGCGTTTCTGATAATTTATATCATTTAACAGAAACTACGAGAGGACAAGGTGTTTTTACTTATGACATGAATCAGAGTACAATGCACAGTCAAGCGGTTCATTTTGTCGATAGTGATAATGTTTGGAGTAATTTTAATGGGAGTTTAGACCAATTTGCAGGTGACGCCCATTGGGGTGCTGAAATGACTTATGATTATTTAGATAGTATTCACCAAAGGAATAGTATTGACAATGCGGGCTTTGCTTTAAGAAGTTATGTACACTACGGGAATCAGTATAACAATGCATTTTGGGACGGTCAAAGGATGACTTATGGAGATGGTAATGCAACAAATACACCATTAACCTCTATTGACATTGCAGGTCATGAGATTGCACATGGATTGACAAATTTTACTGCTGGCTTAAGGTACCGCAGTGAGTCTGGAGCACTAAATGAATCGTTTAGTGATATATTTGGAGTAGCAGTAGAAAATTACGGAAGGCCAAACAATTGGAACTGGCTGATGGGGGAAGATATTGGAAGTGCTTTTAGAAGTATTGCTAACCCAAAACTGTATGGTGATCCAAATACCTACGACGGGGTGAATTGGATAAGCCAAAATTGTGTGCCTACAAGAAATAATGATTGGTGTGGAGTACATACCAATAGTGGGGTACAAAATTATTGGTTCTTTTTATTGACACAAGGCGGTTCTGGAACAAATGACAAAGGGGATACTTTTTCTGTTACAGGGCTTGGAATTGTTGATGCTGCAAAAGTAGCATTTAGAAACCTTACAGTTTATTTAGGACCAAATTCAAACCACGATGATGCACGTTTTTATGCAATAAAATCTGCGATCGACCTTTACGGTGGTTGTTCATTCGAAGTTGAGCAGGTAACTAATGCATGGTACGCGGTAGGTGTGGGAAACCAGTATACTCCTGGGGTTGATGCTACCTTTAATTCTATTAAAGATACAGTCTTTTGTCAAGTTCCATCCTTAGTTAACTTCACAAGTAACCAAAATAATGTTATTTCATATAAATGGCTATTCGGAGATGGCGATTCGAGTAATCTTCCAAATCCTTCACACGTATATAATTCTGTTGGTTTATATACAGTGAGTCTTATTGTTGATGGTGGAGTTTGTGGAAAAGACACCTTAGTAAGGCCGACATACATTAATGTTGATACAAATAACTATTGCTCATATGCAATGCTTAGGAATAACACGATTTCAGTTTTAGATTGCTCAGGTAGATTCTTTGACAATGGCGGCTTAAATGGTGACTATGAGATCAACTCCTACGATACAATTATTTTAGAGCCTACGAACGCTGACTTTATTTATTTAATGTTTGATTCATTAAAAATAGAATCTGGGTTTAATGGTTATTGTAATCATGATTATTTAGAGATTTTTGATGGAGGCTCTGTAAATTCCAGATCTTTAGGAAGGTTCTGTTCTGCTAATCTACCGCCAGATACTATTATTTCAAGTACTCCGAAACTTACTATAGTTTTATCTTCAGATCAAATGAGTCCTGATTTTGGAGTAAGTGCCTTTTGGGAGTGTCAATCTGCGGTTTTATCCCCTGCTGCTAATTTTACTGTAAAATTTGATACCACCTGCAATGGCTTTAATTCCTTTCAAGATATGTCAGTAAATGGAGTCTCTTCTTGGTTATGGAATTTTGGTGATGGAAACACAAGCACTGATCAGAACCCAAATCATGAGTATACAGCTAATGGAACATACACAGTTAGTTTAAGTGTAAATAATTCAGTAGGCAATGACATTGA
>ENA-UZWU01001048-UZWU01001048.1-metagenome-genome-assembly--contig:-Day-4--1m-contig-1048_pt2 | contig 107774 bp, 147 predicted proteins | sample MGYA00260345_ERZ794905 | MGnify/ENA metagenome assembly ERZ794905
CATTAACCATGCTTTTGCTGTATTTAACATATTCATATATTTCTCCTTTATATTTTAAAGTCGGCAAACGAGTCATTACTTTCGCGTTCACCAAACTTGTTTATCGGCTTATCTGGTATCATGTCAGACATAATATCTGATTGAGCCGACTCCTCTACATCATATAGTTTCATGCGGGAACGATCAACACCAATTACAAATCTCTTATATTTGGTTGGATCGTTATATCTATTTTTCAATTGTTTTACCATTAATTGGCCAAGTTCTTCAAGTTCCTCTGTTGAAATAAGAGCAAACATAAGATCTGCTGTTGCAGGTAAACCAAACGATTCAGATGTATCCTCAAGACCGACATCAGTATTACTGAAACCAGACCTCGTGGTCTGAGTTGCCGATACTATTGGAACATTGAATTCCACAGCAAGACCACGAAGTTCTTCCGCGATTGCTTTAATATAGGTATAACTATTTATACTTCCGCCCATCCCTTTCATACGACTGGATGCACAAATGTTTAAATAATCAATATAGATCATATCGGGACTAAAGTTCTTTTTAAGTCGTAATTCATTAAGTAAAGCCCTGAAATGACCTGTATGAGCTGAGCCAGTAGGATATTCCTTAACTATAAGTTTACCCGTAGCAGCTTTTGCTATCTTTCCAATCTTATCATCGAATACATTTTTAGGTAATGACCCAAGCGATTCAATTGGTAAATTCATTAAGTTAGCATCGATACGTTCTGCAATACGTTCCTCTGCCATTTCCATTGTTATATACAAAACATTCCTACTTTGATTAAGCACACCAGCCGCACAGTGACACATGAATAAAGATTTACCCACACCTGTACCAGCCAAAGCAATGTTAAGAGTCTTATTAGGAAGACCACCCTTTGTTATTTTATTGAAATATTCTAGATCAAATGGAATTCGATCTTCTGTTCTATTGTAGAATTCAAACCTTTCATCTGAGTTATCGATATAATCATGGCCAATTGCTTCATCAAATGAAACACCAAGAGCTTCAGAAAGTATTTCAGGTATAGCACCTTCACTTCGTTTATCGTCTTTGCCATCAATGATTCCTATTGAATCCATAATAGCATTATAGACTGCTCTTTCTTTACACCATTTTTCTGATTCATCTAAAAGATAATCAGTATCGATATCAGATTTAACTGCGATTTCGTTTACTAACCTTGATGCATTATTAAGTACATCTTCAGGAGCTTGTATTTTCTTTAACTCAAGCTCTAATATTTTGGATGTTGGTAGTTTATTGTGTTGTCCTACAAAATTAACAATGAGATCGAATACCGTTTTATGTGTACCTTCAAAATACTCGTTCTTGAGATAAGGTATTACGCGTCTACAGTAATCTTCATTATTGAGAAGATGGTTCAGTATGTGCGTCGGTAGTTGATTCGTCATGTCCAATTCCTATGATTGATTGATTTGATTCTTCAGCATATTGTAAAGAATCTGTTATTATATATTGTAGTACAGCTCCAAGATAATTTTTAAATGATTCATCATTATCTAATTCTTCTATACTAAACTCTGCAGGATCTTTTACTGTGTAATTAAAGCTTAATGTAGCCATATCTAGATTAGGATCTTCTTTGACTCCAACCTGTCCATAAACTACAATAACATCTTTCCACGTGCCTGTCTTAAGAAGAACGCCTTGAAAAGCATTCTCATCATTTTCGACTATTGAGTAGTCTTTTTCAGAAACATTATACATTTTCTAAGTCTATGTCTAAGTCAATATCAAGTAGTGGCTTATGCCCGATTGAATAGTAAGTTTTAACAAACTCTTTAAAGTCGGTATTTTCAAAGATAGGCATCCAAAACTTTTTCTGCAGAGTATCTTTTTCTCTTACTTTAGGCTCTAGTATTTCTCCTGTCTTCATATCAACTGGAGCATACCAGCCAACATTTGGTTTGACTACATATCCACCAGCCATTGCTACATCAAGCAATCCTGAGTATGGTGCAATACCACCTTCCCATGTTACCGAGATTGGTATCTTAGACTTTTCTTTTACAAACCTTGACTTTTCTACATTGATGACAAAATGATATCCTTGAATCTCTGTACCTTTTTTCTCTTGACGTCTTCCAATAATCCATATATTGTCTGATGAGTAGTAGATACCAGTACCACCTGAAACAACTGCTTTAGGAAACAATCCCATCTCTTGATAAGTATGATTCACAGCAAGTAAAGGGATGTTCTTCATAGTAAGATAAGGAGTGACCATTCTGAACAATCCCTTCAATGCTTTAGCTCTTGACATATCAGCAACTGATTTTTCGTTGATAGCATCTTCCAATTCTTTCTTGGATGCTAAGTTACCAATTGAATCAATAATAATAACGACTTTGTCGTCTCTATCGATATTTTCCAATTGACCAACTAAATCAAATTTAAGTTGCTCGACGTCTGTGATTGGTGTATGTAATACTCTATTAGTATCGATACCAAATGATTCGAAATAAGATTGGGGTGAACCAAACTCTGAATCATAGAATAACATAACAGCATCTTTATACTGTTCAAGATATGCTGCACCCATCAATAAAGCAAATGATGTTTTGAAATGCTTTGATGGACCAGCAAGTACTGTTAATCCTGATGTAAGACCACCATCAATGTCACCACTTAAAGCTACGTTGATCATTGGTACTGTTGTTGGTACGATATCCTTATTACTAAATAATACTGACTCCTTTAGTATAGCACTGTCTTTGATTTTGCTATTCTTTTTTAATTTATCCATTATAGACATAATTATCTTCTCCTTTGTTTATTAGGTTTTGTATACATATCTAGCATACGTTGTTCTTTACGTGTACGTGAAACTGCTTCAGCTTTTTTACGCTTACGCTTTGCTGTAGGTTTTTCATAATACTCTCTGTCGCGTACTTCTTGTACGATTCCAGCCTTTTCACAGGCTTTCTTAAATTTTCTGAGACCGACGTCAAACGGCATAGGTTTACTTGGTCGTTTATCTCTTGGGTTTCGATTAGGCTGAGGCCTTAAATCAATACTGGGCATATTCACTCCTTGTTTTTGTTTTCATTGTATATATTATATCATAAATTCAGTGAGTTGTAAACTGTTTTTTTCAAATTCATAGGTTCTTTTTTTGTTATCCTGAACTAAGAACTTAGTGTCTACCATCTCAAGCTGATTGTTTAAATATTTTTGAACCATTCGAGCTGGATGTTCAGCTGTAGTCACTGGTACATTTTGGCATATATGGTTCAATGATCTCTTTGGATCGAGTAGTATAAAATCAAATGGTAATTTCATAAGTGATAACGCTTCACGTACTGTTAAGTATCGATCTTCGTCTGGATGAGTTAAACACGTTGGCATGTGTCCTACAAAAGCTCCTATTTTATCTTTAGGTATCTCTGTAGTTTTTCTCATAATGTTGCCACCTGATTTGAGCTTATGATACTGTCTATCGCATTTCTTTGCAACATTATCATAACCATTTTCTCGCATCCATACTGCAACTTCTTTATAGGTTGTTCTTTCTTCAATGTAATCCATTGGGTTTGTTGTTTTTTCTATTTTGTCTTGAAACTCTTTATGAGTAATTCCACCTTCTAATACTTCTAACACATATCTATAATATGGATTATCTGATGGTTTAGCATCGTTACAAAGTATCTGACTCATAGGATCATTATCACATCGCTTGACATCTCTTATGTCATCAGCAATTGATTGACCACTCTTATGTATGTATTCAAGCAATGGTACTTCATCTCCTTTCCAAAAGAAATAAAATGTACGATCTCTTACTTGACTAAGTCCATGTAAAATAGATTTTGTTTTAAAGATACTAAATGTATATCCATGTTCTTCTCCAATCTTTCTTAATCTCTTTACTACAGGTTCTCCCATCTTACTTGCTAGCCTTGGAGCGTTCTCTCCCCAAAATACTTTTGGTTGTACCTCACCAAGTACATACTCTGCAGACTTATACATCCATTCGTTCATTGGATTAGTGCTTGATGCAGATGGACTTAGTGAGCTGAGCCCTGCACATGGGCATACAGTATTAATCACATCAACTTTTTCTGTGTAACTCGCTCCCTCTGAGAGGTTCAAATATGGGACCTCATGGTTATAATGGTTGTTTATGTGACTTTCATTAGCTTGAAAGCCATCAAACGTTAAAAAGTACTTTGGTTTTTCTCCAAAGACATTTTCCATTGCTATTGTTTCTCCACCTATAAGTGGGACTATACTTGCGTAACTCATCCGAAAAACTCCTCTAAGTTTGATGTTGGTTCTTGTTCTATACCATTCCAATACGGATAGAACTCTCTTGATAAATGAATTGATTGTGGTTTTTCCATATATTTAAAATCTAATTCGCCTTTGTCATTTGTTAAATAATCTGTCCATCTTATAATCTTATATTCTTTATCAATGTAATCATTGAACTGATTTTTTGCGTCGTTTCTTTCTGACCAAGAACCATGAAAAGGTTCTCCTTTGTAATAGCCAGACTTTGGTATTTTTCTTGATTCGTTTTCAATAGGAAGTAATTCATATATCTCTGCATTATATTTATCTGCTTCTTCCATGTATCTATCTGCAAGCTTTTTTATATCTTCTCCAAGTCTTATTACATGATGTCTTATATCTATATTACCAAAATAGCAATGCACTTCTGCTGGTTTGTATGGCATGAATGTATCAAAGCCATCATTGATTGCTCCGTTTAAAGTTTTGAATGGAACACTGTTTACAAACCAGCCAGGACGATACATACATATTGAATGACTATCTCCTATTACCATCATTGGAGTAGGATTGATTTCGTTTACAGTCAAAGCTTCATTAAACATTCTTTCAAGATTTTTTAAATCTACGTCAGCCCATTCTGGCTGTACTTCTCTTTTTGCTGACTCTAATTTATTTTTTATCATATCATGATATGGCGGAAAGTCCATTCCAATAGAATAAACCTTACCTTTAAATTTAGAAAAGTTGACAGTGTTTTCTACATATGGAAAGCCATATACTCCACCAAACATGTTAAGTCCACCACTATAATCGCTACCATGATATACCCATAAGGCGTCATACGAGTTGTGGTCAGTGATTACACCTCCGTAATTGACATCACAATGTCCGCGTTCTTCACGAATCTGGTCGCCGTATATAACGCCTTGAGCTCCTCTATGAGATCCTGCCCTTTTGGCTATGGGTATAAATGGACAGTTAATTATATTTTTATTCATTCAAAAAATTCCGTAAGTGTATTTGTTTTCTGTACGCGTGCTACACGTCTTCGTGCGCAAGCTTTTTCATCTTCTCTTATATGTAAGTATACTCCAAACTGACATGCTAATACTTCAGTTCCATAGTATTTAAGAGAGTCTTGTTTGTATTCAAATAAATTAGTACCATCGCTCTTAGTTATATTAAAAGCTTTTGGATGAAATACAACGTCTTTTGTCAGTCCTATTTCTTCTGCATTCTCTCTCATATAGTAAATCGCTTCAGCCCATAATTTCTTTGGAGCTGCTGGCCACAAATATTGTATTGTAAGACAAGCTCCTGGTCCAGGCGATACAAATCTTTGATCATGATGATACTTCATTTGTGGTAATACCGACGAAGAAGCAGCTCCATGAAATCCATAGTAATGTCCAATGCCAGGTTGTTCTCTTAAGAGAGTATAAATCTCTGACATATGATTACATTTTTGCATTCTTTCTAAGAATCCAGTATCTCTAAATGACGCAACCCATTCACATACATCAACTGCATGGAACTTTCTATCGGGTTCATTATACTTTTTACGACAAAAGTTTCTACCTGAAGTTTGTATTGAAGTATGGAGTTCTGTTGTTCCCCAAATTGGTTGTTTGTTACTTATAGCTTTATCTAGATTACTACGTACGAATTGAATATATTCTTGGTCATTATCTGCTATTCTATCAAAATCTACAAAGACTCCATCTTCGCCTGAAGCTAAGAAATGGACTCCTCTTCCTCCATAGAAATGAGATATAAAAGTATTGCCAACAATATTCATTATTGACGTATCTAAAGCTGCAATTTCTTGGCCGATGAATCTCATACGATCATCTAATGTAATCGTTGGATGAAAATATTCTACGTCTTCTCCAAGACCATAGTCATTAAATCCACGACGATTTACTGATTCGTAAACTTCATCGCTATAACCAAGTTGAATATTAGCTCGTTGATTGACTTTATATAAGAACCAATTAAACTCTTCCATAAGTAGTTTATTATAATTCGACCAGTCGTAGTTGTATAACTTAGTACTTGACACGTTCCTCGTCTTTTCTTTTTAAATGTACTATTTGTACGTTAGGACATCTTTTTTCTATTTCTTTAATTTGTATTGGATCATCTTCGAAATGCATCATAACTTCTATACCAAGATCATATAACATATTAATCATTTGACCTTTAAAAATACCTGAAGCTTTTCTACCATAGAGTGGATTATCATGACGATCAAGAGGATTCATATATATTGTATTATATATGCCTCGTGAATCAAGCATCTTTTCTGTTGAAACTCTATCATGGTATGGCCGCCCTGTAATAATAATATCATTATCACAAGGTCTTACGCCCGTGGTGCCTTCTCCAAAATAGATGACACCATCAATATCGAAACTATTTACTTTCGTAGTCATTCTCTGAATCCTGGAAAGTAAACAACAAGTCTTTTGCTTTAGGTCTATTCTCTTTTAATTGAGGTCTTGTCATGTCTGTTACAACACGTCTTGCTAAAGCATCACACTCAAATTTAGCATCTTCTGTTTTAAGTTGGACTGGTGGAGTCTTTTGTGTCCACGCTGATGGCCCTCTTAAGTAACCAACAATGCCCATCTCTGAAGCTACCTTACAGAATCTAATTGCTGAAACAACGACTCCACCTGAGTTAGGTGAATCTTGAACTGAAAGTCTTGCTGACATTTCATATCTTGCTCCTGCAAATCCATAAGCAACTATATCAAAGTTTGCTATTTTATTATCAGATGAGATATAATCTCCACCTGGTTTCTGTTGTACAGTTAAAGAAGGACCAGCAAAGAGAGTCATACCTGCGGTAGATTCATCTCTTACGATATTTTGTCCTTTTAATACATTCTCTTTAGAGATATGTTTGTTCTTTAATCTATATTGTTTTGCCATATTCAAGAAGTCAGTGTTTGCTGTTCTTCCTGTTCTTATATGCTCTTGTCCTTGAGTAGAACCACAAGCCATATTCATTTGAATATGTTGTGTAATCATAAGGCCAGAATCTAGCATAGCACCTTGCAGTACTTCAGACATTCTTGACGCTCCCCAAGCTGATCTCATATCAGAACCAATGAATGATAACCCAGCATCGATAAATCTTTGCTCAGTTTCAGTTGCATCGTCTGTTGAAATCAATGTAGGAATACAATTAACAAAATGGACTCCAGCTGCTAATGCAACATCAATCCAATACCTTGAAGCTTCTTCTGAACCTACTGGTAAATAGTTAATCAATACATCTACGTTGTGATACTGTAATAATTCAACTGTTCTATCAAAAGACTCAGCTGGTACAGCTCCATTTACAAATGTAACTTCATCAGGATAGTCATGCATGTGTGGTGCAATCCCATCCATTTCTGGAGCTGAATAGACTATTGCATCTTTACTGACGCATGATGTATTACTATCCATACTGATTTTATCGACATGATCCATTGCACAATTTGGTTGTGCACGTAAAGCTTTTGCCAATTTCTTATTGACTTTTCTTTTATCGATATCAAATCCAACTACAAATTCGATGTCATGTACAGAATATCCTCCGACATCTTCATACATAAGACCTATTTTGTCTTCTGGATTTTCGTTATAATATTGAATTCCCTCTACGAGAGATTTCGCGCATGATCCGACACCTATAATGCCGGCTTTTATTTTTGATGACATAATTTTCTCCTTGTTTATATCAGTTTATTTGAGTGAGGAATTTGACTGGGAGACCCAGAGTAGCTCACTATATACTATTAGTTATAACACTTATCAAGCCACTTCCTAAGATGATGCCTGCTGCTGTGTTTAAAATTATCAATGCTCTATCTTTCCAGATAAGAGCTACTACTAACCAACCTAAACATCCTATTAATGAAAGGGTTTGATCGTAGATCGCAAGATCAGGATTTGATCTTACTGCCATTGCTACTAAAAGGATAGCTGAGCTGATCCATTTTATGTACCAATCAATTGTATACTTAGGAGTTGCACTCTTAAATATACGCTTTGAATTCTGTAATTCTTTTTCGTCAAACTGTAATTGACTCATATTCTATACCTGCTTCTGTAAATAATTGTTCAGTTAATGTGTTGCTTTTATTCCAACGATTTGGAGTATCTTTTGAGAAAGCCATAACTCGTTTGACTCCGACTTGTATTAGACCTTTTGCACATTCACTGCAAGTTGGTAGGCCATGTACATATATTGTCGAGTCTTTTAAAGATACTCCATTTCCTGCTGCGTTATAGATGCAGTTCATTTCTGCATGCACAACATATTTGTATTTTTCTTCTCTATCTTTATATCTTTCATCAGTATCGTCAATACCTCTTGGGAAACCATTATAGCCTTGAGCTATGATTTCTCCATGTTTACCAATTGCAACAGCACCAATTTGACGGCTTGGGTCTTTTGACCACGTGCCAAAGTGCCATGCAAGAGCAAGATATCTCGTATCCCAATTACTTGACAAGATCAAAGTGTCTCTCATATACGTGTAAGTTTTGTACTTGCCAATAAATATCGCCTAAGCCAATATGATTATTAGGTTTCTCTTTATTAAGATCAGCAGCCAAATCTACTAAGACTTGTTTCTGCCATGCGTAATCGTTTTTATAGCCAAACACTACATCGTTAGATCTCATTTGAACTACGCAATGTAGTTCATGATTTCTAATATAATAAGTGGCTGCATTTGTACAAATAAAATCATTCTTGCCATTCTCTTCGAACTCTACCCATATACTTGGACGTTGATAAACCATTGAGGCTCTTCTTGAGTCCATGTTATAAGTAAGTTCGTGTAATACGTTTGCGTATTGACAATAGAATTTAGGGCTATGAATAAGATAGCCATAGTTAGAATTGATTTCTCCAAACTCATTAGCTGTCATTTCCCATGCAGCTGGAGCATCTTTACCGTCTGGATAGATGTCATTGATGTTTGTAGATTCTGAATTATACCAATCAAGTTCTGCTTTTATATACTCTTTATTTGGAGTACCAAAGATTGATGGTTTATCTGCTAAGAATGAAGCACCGATAATTTCGACTGTTTTACAACCAGTTTTATCTGTTGTAAATTGCTTTGATTCAAGAGCATTGACAAATATTTCTTGAATATCTTTAGTCGTTTGCATTTCTAATCCTGTTGTTAAACATATCTCTGTTTGGATCTTGGCCTTCCATTTTACCACGTGAATATGATACTGCAAAAGAACAATAGTTAATCATATCTTTGTAAGTATCTTCAAGTGATTCAAAGTTTGGATCATCTTGTGATTCGAGTAATGAGGTTGCTCTCATAACTTTACCAAGAATAATATCGTGTATTGTATCAACGCCACGTCTATAGTGCATTGCTTGTACAACTGTTGATTCAGAACTTTGGTAGTCCTGTGATTTTTTTGATTGTAGTTCTGCGCATTCTTGCAGGACTTTAAGGCTTTCTTTCATAATGTCTCCATAATTAATCTGATATATCTATTATATCATAGTTTACGTCAAATGTAAACAAGTTTTTTCAATAAAGTTAAATCCATTCCACTCATAGTATCCACCGAGTTTATAGTAAGTATCTTGATCTGGATCGTTTGTAAATATAAGAGCTTTATCAGCTGCAGGTTTGCCCCAGTCTTGAAGACGTCTTCTATGTGCATTAAGTCTTTCTAATACCGATGGTATATATTGTTGGATTTTAGTACATTTAATTTCTACCCAATCTCCATCTGGATCGATGACGTCGTGAAACTCTTCAAGGTTATCAGTGTAACCCATTTCTTGAATGAGAAACCACTCAGCTGTATGTCCGTACTTTACAGTTTCGACTATAGCTTCAAGTTTTCTTCCTTTTCGTGTACTTGGCTTTGAATAGATTTTCTGAGCTTCATCAAGAGCTCTTTCATGAAAACCGTCATAATTTAAATTTTTCTTATCAAACATTAAGGTTTATATATTATCCCCTGTTCATTTAGTGCAGCTTTGTTATATGAATGTCCTAATTGTGTATCTTCTTTTGACTGTCCTAGGTAAGGTACTGCATGAAAATCATCAATCATCATTTGATTAACGCTTTTTTCTATTTCGTTTTCATATACTGGATGACCTTCATGTACTACTTTTTTAGTAAAGAGTTCACCAAGAATTCTACCAAATTTACCTTTATCATAAGATACTAATTCAACTTGCTTGTCTTTTAAAAGATCTGTTAAGTGATACTTTGCTTGCTTACCATAAAACTTTTCTTCTAAGTCTCTTGTTCTAGATTCTGGAGTATCAATACCCATCATTCTAACTCTTTGTTTTTTGTATACCATACCAAAGCCAAGATCGATATCTACATCAACCGTATCTCCATCTATGATTCGAGTAATTGTTACATTATATCTGTACATTTTATTCTCCTATAATTGCTTTAATGTATTCTGCGCCTATTATGACTGCAGCCTTTCCTTCTACATTAACAGGCATTGATTGAGACCAATCTAAAAATACTCTTTGTCCGCTCATAATATGATTTGCTTCTGGACCAACTGATAATACTAAGCCTGGCTTATTTCCTTTATCTATAGATTCAGTAAGTATAATACCACTTGCTGTGGTCTCTTCTTTTTCAATTTCTGTAACAAGTACATTTGTTCCTAACATTTTCATTTTCTTTGACCATAAGGATTTTTGTATTTTTTAGCTTCATAAGTATCTTTTGCATCTCTTACTAACCAATATATTACTATAAAGTTTAATACTGGTACTATTGACATTAACTGCCACCAACCACTATGACCTCTGTCATGTAATCTTCTTGCAGTCAAGCATATACTTTGCACTAGTGTTCCTAGTGTGAATAGCAATACTAACACTCCAGCCTCTTTCATCTCTCCGAATGGTTCTAACATACTCCAGAATGTAAATCCTATTACATAGTAATCTACTACTGCTAATAATCCAAACACTATACCTGCGTATAGTGTGAACCACCAGAACTCTGGTCTATCTGACCTTCCGTTAATATCTGTTGCTCTTGTGACCAACACTGTTTTCATTGTATCAATAAAATGATTTATTATATTCATATAATTCCTTGTACAACAAAATGTGTTATACAGGCAATATTTATAACCACAAAAAAAGCCAGTTACAAGAACTGGCTCCTTTCTATCCACCATCATGCGGACATGTTCTACACTTTATATTATTATTATACTCTTGCTACTTCAACTTCTTGCTTACGGTTAGTTGGAAAAACTAATTCGTCTTTAAGATGATGCTGTCTTCTAGGCTTGCTAGAATCTGGGTAACCAATTCCCATTAATAATAAAGGCTTTTCATCAATGCCGAGTATTCTTTGAATCTCGTCTTTGTTACAACAAGAACAACAACCAGTGCTGTATCCTAGCATAGCCGCTGTCATATTGACATAGCCTGCCGCTACTCCTACTGCTTGGTGCATATCCATTTCCATAACTTTTGCATTTTCGCTTTGGTCTGTGTTCTTAGCGGCTTTTTCCGCATCAAAGTCCTTAACAAAAACAACTAGCAAATTTGCTAGTACTTGTGGATTGGTTGTTAGTCTGTCGCCTTTCATTGCCACACCACCTTTTTTGCCATCTTCAATAAGGAAACCCAAAGTGTTTCTGTGAATCTTATTAATAATGTCTCTATCAGTGATGAAGTAAGGTTTGAAGAATGTTACGTTTTGCTTACTAGGTGCACCTAAACATGCCTGTTCGATGATTTCCATATCCTCTTCCGGAATAGATTTGGAAAGGTCCCAGTTGCGTTGAACGTGTTGACTCTTATGTATTGCTTTTAATAGCATATTTTTTAACATGTTAAACTCCTGTCAATACTTAATTTTTGGTCAATGCATTAACCATAGTATTGTACACATATTTATCTAATAGTGTAGGAATAAGCAGTGTAAGGGTTATCGGATTTTTTTGTTTATCTCAACTGCTTTCTTTAGCATATTGAGTTTAATGCTTTTATCGTTTGCATACTTTAGCAATGCTTCAGTATCTTTAGGGAAACAATGACCACCAAAGCCAAACTCTCCGTCTGGTCCTGGCACTTGCATATGGCTGTCGCCTATACGTGGATCTCTAGTAAGCATGTCTGTAAACTGTTCCCAACTAACTTGGCTAGTACCTGCTTGATGCAGTTTGTGTATGTCGTTCATAAACATTACTTTAGTAGCAAGGTAACTGTTAATTGTGTACTTCAGCAAACTTGCTGTGGTTAAGTCTGTTTTAAACGTAGGCACAACCTTTACACTGCTGTGTCTTAGGTATGCCTTCTCTACTACTTCACAATCTTTCCATTTACCGCCCAGCACTTGCATATTAGGATTAATAAAGTCTGCATGGGCATTTGCTTCTGTTAAAAACTCTGGATTGTAAACTATCTTTAAGTCAAACTCTTTCTTGAATTGCTGTAAGTAGTCAGGTATAATTGTACTCTTTACCACAACTACGCCTTTGTAGTCTCTCATAGACAGTTCTATTAATACATCTGTAACTATATCAACATTGATACTACCGTCCTCATTAGGCGGTGTAGGAACGCATATAAACGTCAGTGTAGGGCCTTGTTCTATAAGTTGTTCTAATGTAGTGTCTGAATGTACTGGGTCAACAATGATTTGTTCGACGTTCTTATTGAAGCCATTACTAACTGCTCCGCCAACAAACCCTTTACCAATTATACCTATTTTAAACTTATCAGACATTTTTCTTCATTCTCTCTATCATGTATAGATCCTCATATGCTTCTTCTCCAACATATTCCGGAGCATCTATTAATGCTTTGTCTACTGCCATTTTAATGTCCCATAGCCGCTTCTTCATATCACTTCCGGTCCAACCATCGTTACGAGGATGATTCATCTCGTATTTTAGTTCCCATATAATATGTTCTGCTTTTTTGCTATCTGGTATAATCATGCCTTCCTTATTGTGGTATATCCTTTCATTGTGTTTATTATCTTTTACCATGCCTCTGTGGCTTTTATTGTTTCGGGTAATCCGTGGATACCTTCAATCAAATCCATTTCAAATTCTTCTGGAGTGTTTGCTTCTCCACCAAATGTTGCCCAACCTTGTTCTATAACTAAATCAAACGTTGATGCTGTTTCACCAATTGCTTTAAGACTATCGCCTTCTGGCATTGGGACTGTAACTGTGTATCTTGGCATTATTCACCTACCTGCATATTTTCAAAAACTGTATTGTGTGTCTTTCCGTTATTTACTTTCACAAACGTTGTGCATTTTGACAAGTTCTTTAACTTGTTAGCACCAACATAAGTACAACCGCTACGGAGACCTCCAAGTACGTCTGTGACCACATTTGTAACTGAACCTTTGTAAGGCAAACGTACAATCCTGCCTTCGCTTGTTCTATGACCTTGTACACCACCATTGTCCTCCTGTGCTTGGGTAGTTGAACTACCGTAAAATTCTACCATATTATCTTTTACTTCAAAACCGCTCTCATCTGTACCGGCCATCATGCCACCTAGCATAACAAAGTCTGCTCCGGCTCCAAATGCCTTTACCACGTCTCCGCTAGAAGAACAACCCCCATCAGCAATGATGTGTCCGCCAAGACCATGAGCGGCATCCATACACTCAATGACCGCGGATAACTGTGGGTACCCAACACCAGTCTTGATGCGAGTAGTACAAACAGACCCAGGGCCAATCCCCACTTTAACAATATCTGCTCCACGTAATATTAACTCCTCTGTTAGATCCGCTGTTACTACATTGCCTGCAATAATAGTAATGTGTGGATATTTTTCTCTAAACCTAGCAACATAATCTAGGAAACGTTCTGAGTAACCATTAGCAACATCAATACACACATACTCGATGCTTCTACACAATTTGAGTGTAGCATCAATACGCTCTTGGTCTATTTCTGTAATACCGGTACTAACTGCAATATGGCTTTGAAGGTCTGGTTTGTGTACATGGTTACCAAACCAATCCCAAATATCTGCAGGTTGATAGTTCTTGTCCAAACATGTAAACATAGGGACTTTAATTAGTTCCTCTGCCATTTTGAATGTGCCTACCCCTCCCATATTTGCCGCCATTATAGGAATACCTTTATACGTTTTGAGACTGTTCCTAAATGTATACTCTCTAACTAAATCAACTTCTTTACGGCTACCCATTGTACTACGTTTGGGTCGTAATAAAACATCGCTGTAATCTAGTTTAACATCTGTGTCTATACGCATAATATAATAATTCCTATATATGTCATAAAGTGTGCCAATTGGTCAATGCCGTGTGTCACCCAGTATAGTTGATCTGTAGGTCCTAACTTCTTTGCTTTCCAAACATTACTTTTAACATAATCTACATGGTAATGTATAATGCTGTCTAATATTCCTAATGCAATACTAAAGATTAATGGGATACCACATAATACTAAAACTAATCCTGTTAGTATTCCATGCCAACTTGCATGGGCAGTTCCTCCAAAAGCACCGTATGTTGCTTTATCTTTAATCATCCAACTGTATTGCATGAAGTAATCTGCAACAACATGCTTAATCATAAGCAATGTTATAAGTTGTAATTCAAACATGGTTACCACCATCTTAAGTGATAAGGTACCTTACGCTTCAATGGTCCGATTAATCGTTCCTCAAACTCACCTAGTTGATAAGGTCGTGGAATCATCCATCCAAGCAAAATACCTAACACTATTAGTAAAAACGTAGACATTATAAGTCTCCTTCTTTAACAAAAACACCATCGACCATTTTACCTTTACGGTCTTTGATGTCGTCCCAAGCAGTACGCACACATTCAGTTATTGATAAATCGTTGCGTTCTGCGATATTAATTAAAACTACAATCATATCGCCGATATCATCTTTGATATCTTTACCTTTACAAATGTTATCTGACAGTTCGCCTGCTTCTTGAATAAGTTTAGCAAACTGTGATTTGTCATCACTTCCTTCAATTAAGTTTCTATCATGATGCCATTTTCTAATGTTGTCTACATTTTCGATAAGTGCTTGTGTCTCATTGCTCTTCATCTTTGCCATGTTAACGTGTCTCCTTGTTCAAATACGTTATCGCCTCTAACACCTTTGTACTGCGTATATAATTTATCATCTAAGTAATACATCCATGCTACGCCTTGTGTGGTGTGAGTTTTTTGTCTGCTGTAAAAGTCTGGGTAACCTTCAATAGCATCCAACTGTTCCATAGTCTCATCATCTACTTCCCATACTTCGCCTTCAATGTGAAACTTGCCGTTGAGAAATACACCCGGAAATGATCCAAGGTCACTCATTTCATAGTCAGGGTATTGTGTTTTTGCTTTACCCACAATAACTGCACCCTCACCAAAGTTATTCAGCCCTCTTATTTCGCCGCCACTTTTAAGTGATCCATAAACAAATACTTTATTCATATTCTTTTCTACTGTCTATTCTCTTTACTGTTTCTTCTAATGCTTTAATTCTTGCATTTAGTCCAGCAATCAAGATACTTGTGTCTTGATCTGTTACTATTGTGTCTAACGCAATCCTGTCATTACGCAATTGATCTAAATTGCTTTCCAATGATTTGATAGTTAACTCGTGTTCTTTGAGCAGACTAATCAATTCTGACTTAGTCATTTGTGTTTTAGATTTCTTCTTGTCTGCTTTATTCATATGCTTATTTTACGGTATTATGATTCAAATGTCAACCATTTTTTGTACCGTTCTACCTCTGGTTTTAAGTATTCTGTTAGTTCTTCTGTGTAGTGTTCGTCTATATATGCTTTAACAATGGCTTTATCTTCCTTATGTGATTTATGTTTATGATGTTTAAGGAAACCGTTGTCCGACTGCCATTTTGATAAGTCCTTGGTATCAACTACTTCTATTGTTCTGTACTGCATGTTATCAATTATGTATAGCCAATTAGATACATGCCCATTGTGTAATTCTAAACCGAACTTGCGGTACTCTTCGTCATACCATTTGTTAAAATCTTTAGGTCTTTGCATGGCCTTATGTTGCCATTCTTGTAGTGTCCACACAGTTCGTACACCACTGATGTACCTCTCATATGGTTCTCTTATAATTAAAGTAACATCATATGCGGACCAAGTTGCAGAGTCAAATGGAGCCTCTCGCTGTCCAACATTACCCTGTACATAATGGGGGTCCGGATTGCCACGGTTCCAGCCTTTATTTTCTGACTTGTTTTTAAATTTGTCTGTTACGGAATGGCTTAATGTCATAAGCCCACACTTTCTAGCAGAAAGTATTACATGCTTTGCTGACTGATTTATAAAGATTGACATTAATATTCAAACTTATCCGACTCTTTAACTTTGGTATACTTGTTAAAGTAGTCTTCGATGATATTGTTGTAATGAAATGTTATTCTGTGTAATACACGTTTAGCAATTACTTCTGGTTCCCACTCCACTCGTTTGTGTAATGTTAGCACTTGGTCTGATATAACAATATCACCAGGATGCCATTCATGTTCATACACATATTTGTCTTGGAAGCAATGGTCCATTAGTATCTGTTTTAGTTCTGGGTCTGTAGGGAATGAACAGTTGTTATGGAAGTGGAAGTATAATCCTTTCTTGCCTGTGAAACTCTCATGTACTAAAGGCATAGTGTACTTGTGGTCAACTATACCAAATCCTTTCATAGTCATTAACTGTGGTGCTGGAACACCTTTAGCCCAATTCTCAGGAGCATACTCATAGTTACCTACTACACCTTCACACCGTTCTTTTATATCATCAGGAAGGTCTGCGTATGCTTTAGTTGTATCCATAAATGCTGTGTGAGTCTTTTCACAAAAACCTGCACCTTGTAATGCAACACCTCTTGCTCTATCCATCTCACCATTCATATTACTGTGCCAATCTAGTTCTCCGTTACCAAAGATACCAGTTGCCATGCCCTTCTTAGTTTTCTCTCCAGTAACACGTTGTACAGGATAATCGTTATCGGTGCCAGTCCATGTAAAAGGATCTAGAAACGGTTGCTTACCTTTACCTGTGTTTTCGCCATCACGTTTCCAAAGCATTTGCTCACTGTTTGCAAAGTGTCCCATCTTGGCACATAGTTTTGTAAAAGGTAATGTTTCGAATGCTTGGTCTTTGAATACAACAATTAAGTGTTCTAAATATAAATCATTTATATCTTTATAGTCTTGTTCAGTAAGATTTTTTATATCGCAATCTATTTGAATGCCTATGTTAAGTTTTACTACTTTCATGTTGGTCCTCAAGTTTTTCTACTACACAGCCACTTTGTTCTAAAAAGTCACCGCCTCTGCCTTTGGCGGCATCATACGAACGTTTAAATATAACGTTTCGTATTCCTGACTGGTGTATTAGTTTAGCACATTCAATGCATGGCTCATGTGTACAGAACAACGTTGCGTCTGTACTGCTTTCATTACTTTGTGCAAGTTTGGCTATTGCATTTGTTTCTGCATGTAGCACTTCTGGTTTGGTAAACAGCATTGTGGTACCTATATCATGCTGTTCTTTAATTGTTTCACATTCGTTCTCCCAACCACTAGGCATACCATTATATCCAATAGAGATAATTCTATTATCTTTTACAATGATAGCACCTACTTGGGCACGTTTGGCATGACTTAATTGTGCAAACCTTTCTGCACAATCCATAAATGCATGTTTAAACTTATCCTTCACTATCTGTCCCTATAAGTTGTTTAAGGTATAAAAGAGTTGCTAATGTGTATCTATCTTTAGTACCACTATGTGTAATTTTGTGTTCTGTAAGATTGTGATTCAAAAAGAAAACACCTTTATTCTTTTCCCCAGGTACTGTATAATTCAAATGAGGGAAACTTGTGCCGCTTGTGTCGTTGTCTTCCAAGTTTATAATCATGGCACCAAACACAACTCTATTATCAACGTGTTCGCCCATATTAAATCCTGGAGCATCTCTATTGTAAGTGACTTGTTCACGAATATTATGGTCATACCATTCATGTACACTAGACAATTTGTTCCAATGACTGAATTGATATAACTGATCAAACGCCTCGAAATTGTTTTCTAAAACAGAAATGATTTCTGATTTGATATTGTTTTCGTCAAAGCCTGTGTCTTCGGTTAAAATTCTTTGAGTGTTGTATTCTGTTGTGCCTGAGCATTCTCGTATTTTATTAATATGTTTTGTTTCAGTTAATAGCTCAACTTCCCAAGCGAAAGGTATGGTTGCAGATATAGGTTCGCGATTAATTTTAATTTCCAATCTTTTCATTTAATCACCAATTGTGTATATTGCCTGCTATAATGAAGAAGCATGTAATAAAGTTAACAAGAACAATAACTGTTCGTATCAACGCAATTTTATCTGCTTCGGCATCAGTTGCTCCTTCTTTTTCTCCAATTGCTTTAGCCCACAGTCTCCATAACTGTTTGAATCTTACCATTTACTAATACTCACCGCGGCTGATCTGCCTCCAAATCCAAAACTAGTTTTAAAGAATCTATTATAGTCAGCATCAACAACACTATTGTTTAATATAAAATGATCATCATTAGTAAATGGATTCTCTAGTCCTGCGTTTGCTGGTATAAATCCTTGTGTCATTGCTTCAGCACCTAATATAATTTCTGCTAAACCACTAGCACCCATCAAATGGCCAACTTGTCCTTTGTTGCTGTACAAGTAACTTTTCTGCGGGAAGTAATCTTTCAACACGTTGTACTCCACGGGATCTCCGAACGGTGTACTAGTGGCGTGTGCATTTAAGACTGTGTAGTCATCGGCACTGGTGCCTGCCTGGGATAAGGCATTATCGATTGCAATCCTGGCACCAGTGCCTTCAAGGTCTGGTTGAGTAGCATGGGCGCCGTCATTTGCTATGCCTATACCATCAACTACCCAACGTATGTCTGCTCCTCTGGCTACTGCTTTTTCTAAAGGTTCTATAACTAAACATACCGAACCCTCTCCCATTACAAAACCATCTCTGCTTTCGTCCCATGGCACACTTCTACCTGTTGGACTAATAGCACCTAACAGTTGAAAATACAATGTGCTCATTGAACTGGTCATCCAATCTGTGCCTACAACTACAGCACAATCGTAATCTTCTAACTGCATATATTTTTTAGCAATGTCTAAAGCCTGTACACCACTAACACATGTACCGCTAGTACCCATGCTAATGCCGTTCCACTTGTAGTGACTGCTTATATGATTGCTTATGTATTCATGACTGCTACTTAGTAATACTTGAGGGTGTACTTTTGCTCTACCTTTAACAAGTATGTCACTAAATTTTGCTAAGTTGGGTGCACCACCTCTAATAGTGCCTACAAAGACTGGAGTGTTGTTGGGAAAGTCTAAACCGCTTTGTTTAACTGCTTGGTCTACTGCTGACATACTTGTAACTACAGTAGGATCTAACCAACGTTTGTTCTTTGGTTCAATAATACCGTCTAAGTCTAAGTTGTCAATGTCGCAATGGAATGCTTTTTCCACTTTGAGAAATTCATCTGCAAAATGACCAGGTAGTCGATAGTCTGTGATTGGGACGTCGAGTGCCTTTAAATTCTGTGTTACGGATTGGATGTCATTGCCTAAAGGCGATACAATGCCCACTCCGGTGATAGCAAGTTTCATACTGATATTTACCGCTATTTGGTTGTGTGATTATTTATTATTGGTATGTTGTATTAAGACTTTCTAATAATAGCCGCTTGCCAATAACCCGTGTTGTCTTCTTCACTGTTTAACACATACTCTGCTGTCCAAAGTTTACCTGTGTTAGTCATTGCATTCATAGTTGCCCAAAATGCTGTTTGTATTGACGGCATCATAAATGATGTAACAACCATTGCGCCACCACTATTTAAATTGTTAAACAATGATGCAATAGTTTCCTTCTGACTGTTAAGTTCATGTGCCGCTTGGCCCATGCTTACCGGCCATGGATTGTAAATTACTAAATCATACGCAACAGTACCGCTTTCCGCTAATGCTGAGTCTGCCGCATTTTTTACAACATTTTTAGGAATGTCAGTTGATTTGTTTGCAAGGTCATTAGTACCTAGTACAATTGGATTATCTGCTAATACAGTGCTTTTAATAACTACTGTTGGGTCTGCACCCCAAACATCTAGTAAGTCAACACTTACTGGACTACCACCTTCATCTAAGTTAATTCTATTTCTACCTGAAAGGTCTAGTTTGTATACGTTTGCCGCACTACCAACATTATCAAAGTATTCGCTAGTTGTTAAATAAGCGTCTGTGAAAATATCTGCTGTAACAAGTTTTACATCTGCACCGTTAGTACAGTTGTCTAGGATAAATTTTGCTGTTTTACCAGTACCTGCATACTGCTCACTGATGTTAATTACTCCACCAGCCTCTAATTGTTCTACAACAAGTTTAATGACAGCACCTTGTGATTCTGTTATTAACCCGTCCATCAGATCGTCCCATGTAAATGCGTCTTGATCTACTGCTCTCACCTGTGTTTCATTAGGTAAAGTTATATCTGTCATTGTTAATCTCCGTTAATTTGTTACTTATCTAACACACTTATTTATCACTTTTTAGTATAATGTCTTTAATATCCGGATAATATAATACTAAATCTTGGATTTCTTGTATTGTGTACTCGTTGCTAATACGCCCAATACGGAGTCTTCCTAAGCGGTATTTTGGATCAGTGTAATCAATGTGTTCATCTAGGTTATTTTTTTGGCACCAGTCGTAAAATTCTGTTTCTTTTTGTAAGTCCACCTCATCTGTGGGCTTGTTGTGTGATCCTGTCATAAAATTTACTGCTATGCCTGGACATAGTGTTGTTTGCTGTCTAAGTTCACCTGTGGCAACTAGTTCGCTATCATCTGTCCAAAAACATGCACCCAAGTCTTTACCAACTGTGTGGTAGTCCATTTCTAGTTCGCCCCACAATGCATGTGGCTTACGCAACATGTGGTCTTCTGCTGTTAGTTCAAGTCCTTGCGGTATAGGGCCTACTTGCTTTGCAACCACAAACACTTGATCCATTTCTACTGGGCCTGCTTCCAATAAGTGTACTAGTATGTTAACACGTTCTAACTCTATCTGAGTTTGATTAGCATTAATACCATGCACCTCTGTGTACAGTTGAAATATCTCATGCAGTTTGTTTAACTTCTTAACTTGTAGGTGTGGCTCTATGTCTAGGTTTAGTTTAAGAGTTTCATCAATTAACAAATCCTCTCTTAATGTGTTTACTGTATCTATAACAGTATTCATCTCAGTAGCGAGTTGTAAAGTAGACTCAGACGTATTACTACGCCTGACATCTACTCTGCCTTCAATATGAGAAGTTGGCTTTGTGGTTTCTAATAGCTCAACAAACCTGTCTACTACAGGCAAGTCGTACAAGTCAAAGTCTAAGGTCTTAGTCTTGTCGCCGGATTCACTCTGAAACTGTATCTGCAGTTTCTTCATCTGTAATTCCTAGTTCCGATCGTCTGAGATCTTTCACGTTTGTGAGATACTCTAACATACTGTCAGCATCACTAACTTGGAACGGGTCGCCTGGGAAGTTGTCTTCCTTACCTTCTTCACAGAAAATCATTTCAACTCTACCGTTGTCAACTACCATGCTGTAACGCTGGCTTCTAGCACCAAAGCATACTGCTTCTTTCTTAACAAGCATACCCATGTGCCTAGTAAAGTCACCATTGCCATCTGCAATAGGTTTAACATCTACAATGCCCATGCTGTTGAACCAAGAGTTCATAACAAAACTGTCATTAACACTTAGACAATACACTTCGTCAATGTCTTGATCTAGAATTTTTTTGTAATTTGCTTCATACACAGGTAAATGTGTAGTAGAGCATGTTGGTGTGAAAGCGCCTGGTAATGCAAATAGCACTACTCGTTTGCCTTTAAAAATATCTTCACTTGATTCTTCATGCCAAGCAAATTCTGCCGCCCCTTCGGGTCTGTGTCTTTTGTTCCATGTAACGTCTGGAATCGTCATTTCAATAGCCATAATGTCTCCGTGTGTGTATTATATTATATTAGTTATCTTTGAAAATTTCAAAATCCGAAAAATTCTTGTACTTTTCAAGTTCTTTATTTTCATCGTAACTAGATATTTCTATTCTAGTGTGTGGTTCGGATAGTTCCGAAACTATGTTCTTAACAAGGTTACTTGTAAAATTATCGTTTATGTTCGTTAGTGTTAAAAATATACGTTGCCTATTTTCCTTAATATCTGCTTGGGCTTTTTGCCAACAAGAATGCAGTTCATCTATAGACATATTATTAATACGTTCCACTTCAACAAGCACTGCTTCCATTCTTAAACTGTCATCTTTGATAGTGTCGTAGTCTTCGTTAATGCCAAAATGGTCTCCTAAAGTTTTATAACCTAACTTCTTAAATCGTTGCAAAAAATATCGCTGTGAATATAATATTAATGCATGACCATTCACAATAGGCTTTAATACTTTTTCTGTTATAAACATGTTGGGCTTTTCCATATCTGCTACTGTTTCGCATGTTACCCACACATAAAAATCATTGCCGGATGGAATATTTTTTGATTCTGTATCGCCTATATGTGCATGGTCACCAAGAATAGTTTTTCCTACTCGCATATCTTTTTTAAATCGCTCAACTGTTGCTTTATTCATTCCTGGTAATAGGTTAGATTGATACTTTTGTAATGCATGTCCCATATTTTCCCAATCAACAATATCACCTGCATTGTTGTTAATTGCATCACCATAATAACGCAACGGGGGATATGCACTAATAGTGGTTGTATCGATTATGCCTTTATCCCAAAATCCCCATAACATTGCTGTACGAGACATACTAGGCCGTCTATTTAAAAACGACAACTTGTGATTACGTTTCTCGTCAAAGTTAATCAGGTTATTATTATACACCACATAATCAGGATATCTGGTTGCAATGTCTTCTATCGTAGCAAAGTCCATATGTCCAGTCATATGCCAACGTACTATATACTTCAAAGGTTGTTCCTTACGCTCAGACGCGAATTTATTAATATCGTGTTGTGCTAAGAAATTGTGTCCCATAAGAAATACACGTTCTTTTGGAATGTTAAATAAGTTTATGCAGTCGTAAATTTGTTCTATGATGTCTGTAAGCTCGGGGCTCTCATCACAAAATCCAATTACCATGTTATGCTTTGGCAAGTTATCCCAATTCTCAAAATATGATAACAGAAAATCTACCTGTTGCTCTCTTAATTTAAAGTTTGTTCTATAATTATTATTCTCATCCATTTCCTTCCAACCACTGGTAGGAATAAACATGTTCCAAACTAGTGCAGGAATTTCCATATCCCAATGGTCTTTGAACACAGTAAACACTGTTTGGAAATCGTTAGACGACAACACAAGCGGATGAGATGTTTCTTTATCGTTGTGTTTTAGTTGTAAGGACCCATGCTGGAGACGTTCTAAATGTTCTGGTTTAGTTAGATTATAATGGGTGTCTTCTTGGTTTCGTAAGTCTTTGATGTCAACTGTTAATCTCATCCAACTAGTTCCTTAATCAATGTATTAAGAAATAGTATAATGCCGACACCGTTTAATAACATTAATGCTCTGTCCTTCCACAGTATACCAACTATCATCCAACCTGTTACACCTATAAGACTTAATACTAAATCGTAGAATTGTAAACCTTCTACACCCCTAATACTCATACTGCTTAGTATAAAAATACTTGCTGTCCATTTGATATACCAACTCAGGTCTTGCTTTGGTGTTGCACTTTTTTGTATTCTACTAGAGTGCTTAATTTCACCTACAGTAAATTCTTTGCCTTTCTTAGTCTCGATTATCACTTCATCTAATTTTTTGCTGTGTGCAGGTACTTTCCTACTCATAGTATGCCCATCTGATATTTTCCTTCATCACTAATTGCATCTGGATTCCAAGGAGGGTTAAATGTTAATGTTACTTTAACACCGTTGACTCCTTCAACAGCTCTAGTGGCAAATTCAATTTCCATTGGTAATATTTCTGCCGCTGGGCAGTTAGGTGAGGTTAGTGTCATGATTACATTAGCGTCTAGTTCTTTGCTTACTGCAACTTGATAAATTAAACCCAAGTCATATACGTTTAAGTTTATTTCAGGGTCGTACACTCGCTTTAAATTAGCGATGATACTGTCTACTATTTGGTCTTGGACAGTTTCTTTATTGCTTTCCATAATCCCTCTACAAGCATAACACAATCGTGTTCATCGTTATATGGTGCTGAACTAATTCTCAACACTCCTTTACCACCCGAGTATTTATTACTTGCAGGGTAGGCGCATAAGTGTCCTGTACGAACACATATATTGTCAAAGTCTAATAATCCAGCAACATCACTAGGATGTAAATCATCGAATGTGAATGTGTACACACTCCTCGGTGTTATGTCGCCAATTAATTTCATTTCTTCTATTGCAAACAAACCTTTCTCTTGCAACATATTAAAGAACTCTGCTTCGCATTCTTGAATATCTTTGTATGTAACTTCTTTGATCCACTTAGCCGCGGCTCCAATGGCATGTACGCCCGAAACATTCTGTGTACCTGCTTCTAATCTATCAGGTCCCGGCTTACACACATAGTGGTCGAAATCAACATGCGATACTGTTCCTCCACCTAAATAACTTTCTTTATCGTTGAACCCACCCCTACTAAACAGTACACCTGTTCCTGTTGAAGCATACATCTTATGACCACTAAATGCCATATAATCGATGTTGTTCATCTGTAAATCAATTTGTTTGTGTCCTATGCTTTGACAGGCATCTACAACAGTTGTGCAATCGCTTTCTTTAGCAATCCTGCACATATCTTTCCATGGTAAATCAACACCAGTTAAATTACTTTGTGTAAGGAAACTTGCAACTGCTCCTGGATTAGATTTACATGCAGTCTCCCACATGTCTATATCAATCGAGCCTTTATCATTTGCAGGTACAACGACAAGTAAACCGTTAAGTGCTGTTCTACCTTGTCTCATCCATGGAAGGATATTGCTGTGATGTTCTAACTCAGTGATAATAACAGGAGTCTCTAATGGAATCCAATCTGCCAACATGTTCATGCTGTGAGTTGTTCCGGCTGTAAATGCCACTTCCCAATCCTCACAGTTAATAAGTCCTGCAACTTCTTTTCTTGCTTTATCGTATAAGTCAGTAGCAATGCCACTAATTTTAAAGTCGCCTCTGTGAACATTTGCTCTGTAATTGTAGTGGTAGTCGCTGACAGCCTTGATTGCTGTGTCCACAGTTTGACTACTAGCCGCACTGTCTAAGTAAACTAACTCACTGTATGCTAAACTAGGAAAACAATTCCTAATCTCTTTAATTCGTTTTGCTTTTGGGTATGATCTTAACATAGAAAACTTTCCACTAACATACTAGTTGCAGTTGCTTTATCAAAGCCTTTACTCTGCAAGTAATATAATTGATTTTTATCTACATTACTTATCGTACATCCATGTGTACACTCAATTTCTTTGGTGTATATATCCAGTATGGGCCTGGTGTTCATTTTTGCTGTACTAGATAACATTAAATTATCATTATCCATAGTGCCGTCAAATCCTGTGCTTGTAGGACTTACTTCGAACCTACCAATCCAAGATGTTTTAGAGTGCTCGTTACCAATGTTCCTAACATCAATATTACTAGTGTTATCATTGTCCGCACTTCTCACTCTCACAAATGAATAGTACTCATTGCCTTTACGGATGTTGTTTCTTCCGTTCAATTCTAATTTGACACCTGAACTACACTTAAAGTAGAAATTTTCTTGTGTATACTGGCTTCCAGTATTACTACAATTAATTTTTACAATACTATTAGGGTGGCAAATAAACCTACTATCAAATATACTCCAACCGCCAGCATCAGTTGTGTCTCTATCAATTTCTAACGTACTGCCTTCTCTCACAATATAGGTCACATAATTCATTTGTCCTGCAGTAGTTTTAACTTTCTCGACAAGTTTAACATGTGTACCGTATTGTACATCGACAATATTTGTATTTGATTCTAATATAGGATCATCCTTGGAGTTTTCATATGTTATCTTAACTGGCTTATTTGCATACTTACTTTTAGAGCCATTAGGGAATATAAAAACATTAGGGTATATAGAAGAACCGAACGTTAAATTACTAAAATTACCAGTCTTTTCAATCAACTTAGTATATTCAGTATGACGTTGTTTCCCAACTTTCATATAATCTAGGATTTGTAATCCTGCTGAACTTTTCTTGTTTATGTTTTCTGTAGTAAAAACATCTCCGTCGATACAAGTGACTAGGTTCTCATCGCTAGTTGCAAGGTAACCTAACTTGTCGAAAATGGCTGACGTTTTTGCCACGTTATTAGTTAAAATGTCTAGACTGTACAACTTGTTAAGATTGAATGTATTAAATTGTTCTTGCTTGGAGTGTGGAACTCCATGCTCTCTTAAAAATAACAAGTTAGCCTTGTAACATTTTATCAACTCTTTATATATGTTTTTATCAGTATGGTCTTCAGTGATTGCTATGTACTCGTCACTGGTTATATACTCAACTAAGTCAGGAAGATTGTAATATGTTTCTTTACTTGGTTGGTTTGATAAAAATGGGTATGAAAATAATTGCTTATACACTGTCAAAACCCTTGCTGAATATTGTATCTGCTAATGTTTTATCACCAACAATAACATTGTCTTTTTTAAGAACTAATACAGCATCAGGGTTTATACCTTCGATAAGTTTTTCATAATGTGTTACAACAATTAATGTATTTTCTTCGTTGTGCCAGTCGTTAAGTGTAGTAATCAAAGACTTAATACCGTCTACGTCTAATCCACTATCTGGTTCATCTAGCATAGCGACTTTATTGTCTAACATTTTTAAATGTATTAATTCGCTTTTCTTTTTCTCGCCACCACTTGCATCATAATTTACATTACGTTTATCCCAACCCTCTGGCAACTTTAATGCCTTTGCGTTGTCTTTGTACTCTGCAAGTTTCTTGCCTAATTCAGAGCCTTTCAAATCTAATGCTTGTTTCATCATTTGAAAATTACTTAGACCTGGAATTGCTGTGGGCGTCTGAAATGCCACAAACAGTCCTGCCTTTGCTCTTTGGTCTACTGGCATATCTAATAAGTCAGCACTGCCCAGTGTGAGTTCTCCTGACACTTCTAAATCAGGTCTTCCCATAATACTGTGAATTAGTGTACTTTTGCCTACACCGTTTGATCCCATAACAATATACTTCTTGCCTTTCTCGAAGTCAACGTTGATGTTTTCTAGTACACCGCTTACTGAATAATTCTTTAATTTTAACATAGGTTTATTATACTTTAAATTTTGATTATTGTCAATGATTTCTGCCGCCGTCGAACACACAAATAAAATACAGTCCTAAGTCACTTGTATTATACACTCTGTGGAATTCACCATCTTCTATACACACGATGTCTCCTTCCTTCACAGGAAAACGTTTATCATCGATTTGCATTTCCCCTGTGCCTTTTTGAAAGAAGTAAACTTCCTCTTGGCCCGCATGTGAGTGTCCATTGGTGCATTTGTTTGCTCTCAAAAACGTACTGCTTAGTGTTAGATTATTTCCAAAGTTATTATCTTGTAATGCATAGACGTCATTGTCTTTAACAGTTTTTCCGCCTATATCCTTGACTGTTACTTGCTTCATCCTACTGCTCCTTCTAATGTTACATTTAATAAACTGTTCGCCTCAGCGGCAAACTCCAATGGCAGTTTTTGGAATACGTCTTTACAGAATCCATTAACTACTAAATTTAATGCGTCATCTTCGTCGAAGCCTCTAGTTGCAAGATAGTACATTTGTTCTTCACTAATTTTTCCTGCACTTGCTTCATGCTCAATTTTTGCTGTACTGTTATTGCTTTGAATGTAAGGTATCGTTAGTGCTCTACTGTCTTGCAACATTAAACTGTCACACTTAGTAAAGTTACTGGCATTTTGAGCACCAGGATTTACTTTGATTTGACCTCTATAAGTATTTGTGCTATCTCCAAAACTAATTCCTTTTGATATCACAGTACTCTTAGTGTTCTTACCTAAGTGAATCATTTTAGTTCCAGTGTCTGCTTGTTGTTTACCTTTAGTAACAGCAACACTAAAAAACTCGCCGATACTGTTGTCGCCTTTAAGTATGCAACTTGGATACTTCCATGTTACAGCACTACCAGTTTCTACCTGTGTCCAACTTACTTTACTGTTATCGCCTCTACACATGGCACGTTTGGTTACAAAATTGTAAACACCTCCCACACCATTCTCATCTCCAGCATACCAGTTTTGTACTGTACTGTATTTAATCTCTGCATTGTCAAGGGTCACTAGCTCTACACATGCCGCATGTAACGTGTTTTCATCATATGCTGGTGCTGTACACCCTTCTAAGTAACTAACGTAACTGTCTTCATCTGCTATAATCAGTGTGCGTTCAAACTGCCCTGTGTTACGAGCGTTAATTCTAAAATATGTATTAAGTTCCATTGGACATCTTACGCCCTTTGGTATATAGCAAAAAGTACCGTCTGAGAACACAGCAGAGTTCAGTGTAGCAAAGTAATTGTCTGTGTAAGGAATTACACTGCCTAAGTATTTTTTAACTAGCTCTGGGTGTGTTTTAACTGCATCGCTTATGCTACCAAACACTATACCATACTTTTCTAATTCTGCTTTGAATGTTGTAGCAACACTGACACTGTCAAATACTGCATCAATGGCTACTGTTGGAATAATGTTTTTATTTTGTTCTGTTTCGATGCCTAATAATGCATCACGTTCATGTAACGGTACACCTAACTTTTCAAATGTATCTAAAATCTCTTGTGGTATATCGTCTTTGTCTCTAATTGTAGGAGCACTATGATAACTTAGTGCTTGATAGTCGATTGGTTCGTAATTCAGTTCACTCCAATTGGGTTCATCCATTTGGATCCAGCGCCTGTATGCTTTAAGTCTAAAATCCAATAACCATTCAGGTTCATCATTCAACGCACTTAGGTTGCGAACAACCTGCTCGTCTAACCCAGGAGGAAATGATTCACTCTCTAGGTCTGTGACAAAACCTTCTTTATACTTGGCATCATTTAAGTTATCTATACTCATTCTATTGGGAACGTCTTTAGTTGTAGTGGATGACCACTTGCTCTAGCAATACTTATTGCCTCCGCACATTTCTGTTCTGCAATCTCAAAATTGTAACTGCCTGCAATAGCAGTGTCATTTTCATGTATCTGCATTGTAACTTCTTTTGCAGTATTGATATTTTTATTGAATACTTCAATTAACAGTTTAATAACAAACTCCATAGGAGTAAAGTCGTCATTAAAGATAACAACATTATATCTCGGTGGATATCCTAGTTGACTTTTTGTTTTTGTTTTAACTGCTTCCTTTGACATACTATTACCTATTTTGTGTGTGGTGGTAGTTTTGCTTCAACAAATAATTCATGTTTCTGCTTAACTGGATTATACTTCTTTAATTTTAACTTCTTATTTTCAATTGTCAAGTTTTTTGTTTTCATTGCTGTATAATGATATGTGTGGTGGTCTCTTGTTTCGCCTTCTGGTATCATGTATACAATGGTTTTTCTTTTGTCCTTCTTTGCCATTATTTCTCACGGAATCGAGGAGACAAGAATTTCCTTATCTCCCCAATATTTACCTGAATATTATTTAATAGCAATCTTTTGTGGTTTTAACGCTTCAGGAACATTTCTAAACAGTTGCACTCTAAGAATACCGTCTGTTAGTTTTGCGTCCTTAACTTCCACAAATTCAGCCAACTTAAAAGTTCTGATAAAGTTACGCTCTGCAATACCTTTATGTAGATACTCTCTACCGTCTGCATCTAACACTTTTGACTCACCTGTAATTTTAAGTGTGCCATCTTCAAGTTCGATGTCAATGTCATCTTTTTTGAACCCGGCTAATGCCAAAGTTACTTCGTAGACACCTTCTTCGTCTTTGCTAATGTTATATGGCGGGTAGCCAGTTGAATTGTTAAACTGAGGTTCGTTAAAGAACTCGTTTACGATTTTGTCAAAGCCAACTGAGGCCTTGAATAGTGGTGATAATGAATCTGTCGTGATTCGGAATTGTTTGCTTGTCATAATAATCTCCTTTAAAAAGCAAGTTATAATGTAACAATTTTATAATACCCTAGTGGCGTATTAATATGTTACAGTAGTTATTTATCAACTACACTATACTATATAGTGCTTTTTTTTGTAATTTCAACCTCTTTTTGAATCTTTTTTGTTTCGAAGTACATTCTTGTGTATGTTTTTCTCACAATAGCAACTGTGGTAAACACTACAGTTAGGAATACTGATGTCCAAAATATTTGCTGGGCTTCAGTATTGAACGCTGGTACAACATACCTATTTGCTAGATACAGCAACAACATGTTCAACGGAAAGTTAATAGATAATGCTAGTAATGTATCTAACACTGCTTCTTTGAATGCTTGTTCTCTCATTTAAAAAGATTCTCCATGTACGACTTTAAATTTTTAACAGGATATACATCGTCGTACTTTAACTTGTATATCATCTGGGCCTCTTCACTTACATCGTCACTAACAATTCTAGCAACGTAATTTAAATAAAAATCAATTGAATCTTCAAACTCGCTGTCCCAAGGACTGCCCCAATTGATAAAGTATTCTACTTTAATGTCATTGCTCTCAAACCATTCTTTCAAATCTTTAAGAGCAACGTCACATGCCGCCAGGTAGAGATGTTCGTAATCAGAATCATCTCTAACTGGGGCGGATACTAACAGTAGTTCCCTACCATTTTTAAGACTACCTATGTGCAATGAAGTCCCCTTCAATGTACGTCTTAGCCATATGACACAATACACACACCGAATCAATATTGTCTCGTGTATCTTTACCGCCTTGGCTCTTTAGTTGTATATGGTCACCATGCATTACTCCACGCATTGCTCTGTTCCTAATAAAAGGATCTTCAATATGACCGAATCGTAATTCGTCTTCGCGTGGGTCGTAACCGCAAGTGTTACATTCCCAATTTCTATAAAATGTGTGTGGACGTTCAGGTTTACCCATTCCGCCATATTCACTACACTCTATTTGATGCTCTCTACAAAGTATCTTACTGCCAGGTCCCTCAAAAGTGCTAAGAGGATTATTACAATCCTCCAGCATACAAACAGCATTTACTCGTGTCTCTTTAAGATACTGTGCCGCAGACTTGGCTTTGTCTTTATTCGGATCTCTTAAGACTCCCATAAATCCTCCGCCTTAACTGTATAACCATTATTAGGATTATACGTTGGAGTTTTAAGGTTAGTACTTTTCTTAATTTGTTCAATTAGGAAAGGACCACCACATCTCCATTCTGTAGTAAACCCTTTAAGTCCATGCTCTGCATAACTTTCTGGGTTAGCGGCTTCGTACCATCTTGTGTAGGACATTTTTACTTTGTCCCAAAAAGATCCTGTCTCACTAAAGTTTGCATCAAAGTACTCTTTAGTAAATCCAACAAGCTCACGGATATAGTCAATGTCAACTTTGATACCTTCTTGATAACATGCATCAAAGTACTCATACATCTGCCTAGCCTCCTTTGCTTGTACTGGTCGGTCTGCATTTAGCATACTCCAGTATCCTGCAAAGTATTTTGTAACTTGAGGATCTTTTGCCTTGTTTAGGTTTTTTGTCATTAAAGTGTCTGCTAACAAAGTAAAAGCACCTGCTTTATCCTCGTCTCCGAACTTACTGTTGGTTGCAAATAATCCGGCTTGCTCTAAATGAGTTTGCTTTTGATTTGCTTTGATCCAATTTGTATCATCTGCACCGTCAACTCTAACACCAAAAATCATTTGCTTCCAAGTGTCGATAAAGTCTAGTGGCTGTTTTGCATCGCCATTTAACAAAATAAAGTTACGTCTAATCTCTAACTTTTCATGTGTAGGATATACCGCAACTGGCACAATCATTTTCGCGGCACGTTCGCCGAACACCTTTGTTGCTATGATAAACAATGCAAGTGCTGTGTGTTGCCCGTCCCATGCAATATACTTGCCTGGATATCCCGGATCTTCATACACTTGTATTGGCATAACCATTGTGTTTCTAAACTGTGAAAGAATCTCAACAATGTGCCTAAAATTAACTTGACGTTGCATTGTGGTATCAATCAAAATTTGATCAAGGGTTGCATCAACAGATTTACATAACTCAATATCTTTTAAAGATTTGAATTGCTTATTTCTGCGTATGAATTCATCTACCACACCTATTAGCATATTGTTGAATACTGGATTCAATGCTAACGAATCTGTTAGACGTCTTTCTAATGAGATCGGATCCGACCCCGTTTGGTTGTATTGCTGATTCATTTTGTCAGCGTGAGTTTTACTAGTCATTTTACATCTCCTCGGTCCTCTGGACCATATTTTGCGAGCTTAATTGCTCTAATGTGGTAAGTTTCCTTACCTGACTTTTACTATTATACTTCTATTAAGGAAGAAGTCAACCTATTTAAATAATTTATTATTATCGTACATCTCACAAATGTCTGAGAATGTGTATTCGTTGTTGCCCATGAATCGCAAACTTAATCTGTTGCCGCCTGTAGTATCTACTTTGTGCCAACTGCTTAATGGTATACAGTAAGGGCTGTCGTACTTGACCTTTTCACCTAAAATAGTTAGTTGCTGTTCTAACTTAGCATCTAGTAGATGATCCATTGTAAGGCCCGTGTGTGCCCCGTAGCGTACTGTTGCAACACTCATATCCTTTATATAAGAGTTAGCGAGGTCTTGCTGTGTATTTACTTGCTTAAACATACCTGTAATATATGTGTCCACATGCTCTCTTAATAATCCTTCAAACATGCTTTCTAGTTGTGGATTACCTTTACCAAACTTTACACTGGTTTTTTCTACTTCACCGTAAAAGGGAAAGTTGAATGCATAATTATTTCTACCTTTCAACAACTTACGAAAGGCCCCATCGGTCCAGTAGGGGCATCCTTCTCTATGCCACAAACTTGTACCATGAAACTTTAGCATTGTAATAGGAAAGTAGTTTTTGCCAGTCTGTGACTTACGAATAGGTGCTAGTAAATTATTATGTGTGTTGTCTTGGAACCATTCCCACAACATTCTAGACACTTTATTTGAATGTATAAGTCCTAGGATAGAGGGAGGGCTGTGTTCTGACAAGTTAGGCATCCACTCAAAGTTTGTGGTATGAACTACTTTGTTTAATTGGCAATCTCCATTGACAACTTCTAAATCTTCTTCGTCAAATAGTTCTTGCCAAGTAACTGGTAATTCTAAGTTGGGTAAATCTATAAAAGGATGTGTCTCATTATTAACATGGATCATGCATTTATTTACCTATATGCTTAACTTCGTTCTTAGGCACTACTTGGTATGCACCTTTGTTGTATGCTGGTGCAATAGTATATGTAGAACTGATCCTTTGTTTTTCTTTCTGCCATTCAGCGTTCTCACCGTCACCTTTGCTAGATGCAGTTATGGTAGAACTACTCGGATACTTTTTATTGAACTCTTCTATTTTTTGTTGTGCATAAGATTTCTGCGGATTGTAAACAGTCCTATCTGCCCTAAGTTCTCTCTTAGGAGTTTTACCGTGACAGTAATCAATATACTCCTGGACAGTAGCATACCTCAAGTCGTGCATGTTATTTTGTTTTGCCCACTTGTTATGCTTTCTCCAACGTACTTCAAACTCAGCCATCTTGGCTTTAGTCATCTTTACTTTACGTTTCTTAGTACTGATTGTACTAAGTCTATTATCGAGATGCATTGTCATTAAACTAATTCCTTCAATATACTAACTATCAAATTACCGTATTGTGCAAACCAACCTTGTTCTTCTGTGAGAGCAATACCGTAACTGTTTGCAATCTGCATTGCAGTTTCCGTATCTAAAAAAACATTACCTACTAATGTAAAACCTGCCACACTAACTAATAACAGCATGTGGTCGTTGGCTCTATAAAAGTAGATAATGAAGGAAACTATTCCTACAAATAAACTAAAGTAGGAGTAAATTTCTATATGAGCATTGTTTTGTATGCCCATTGCCAACGTGAGACCTATAAACACAAACGAAGTAGCAATAATTTTTATTGCTGTCTGAATAGCACTTTCTATTCGTTGCTTCTGTTTCTTGGTCATCTTACTGTTTGACGATGTAAGCCGGCTTAGTTGGATCGAGGACCAAGTCTTTGTTAGAAACTTCATAAAAGTTTTCTAATCCATTAAACAGATCGTCACTGCTAAAGCCTAAATGCTGTTCAGCATTATCCATGTGTAAGTCAGCATCAACAAAGTTCCAGTTAATAGAACCATCATCGTTGATGTTCTCTGGAGAATTAATTGCTTTTACTATTAAATCGTTTATTGTAATTGACATATTTCTCGTTCCTTTATTGTTTAATATGTATATATTATACTAGATAACACGGTATTAGTCAACCTTTTTCTACCACTTTTTTTGGTTTTTTATGGTATTCTAGGCATAAAAGAGTCACTTGATATGTGTTACCAACCGTCACCAAGCAATTATTTCGCTTGTAGACTGGTATTTCCTACTAAATGACACAGTTTCTAATGGCTCACGAGCTGTGTAACATATTATCCAAATCAGTGCTGTTAGCACTATGGGAGTAAGTCTGAAAGCAACCAAACTAATACTGTAAGTACAAAAAATTCAGGCATGTTTTCTCCTTTCTATTAACCAAAAAAAAGCACACCGAAGTGTGCTTTTTTATAGAACAGCGTCTTCTTATGAAGATGCAATCGCTCTGTAACCAGCGGCAATAACAGCTCTTGAAGGAGTGCCTAAACGATAAACGTTTCTGCTTCTGTTTTTTGTGTCAGTCACTGTGTTCAAATAGATTGGATATCCTTTGAATCTTAGTGATTGTACCACTGCTTGTGGGTTACCCACTGAAAAGAATGCTTTCATTTGTGCAGAAGATAAAGTTCTTCCTTCTTGTAAAGCATTTAATACTTTTGCTTCTTTAGTTAAAGTTGATGTAGTCATATGACCTCCTAGTTTCAACATTATATTAAGCATAATTGCTTAACATGTATACTATTATACTTCTTTTCAACTCAATGTCAACCTTTTTTTAAAAAAAGATTTACATATCCGGTGAACATGCTCTACAGTGCTTAGAATAATCACCATCAATTTTTTCATACGGAGTAGTTTGCTCGATAATGAATCCTTGTGAGGCTGTATTCCATGTTAATTCGACATTGTATTGTAGATCGTCGACTGTAACACCTTCGAGTATTAGAGCATTTTGAGCCGTATGTAACCTATCCACTGTTCTTAAGTCTATTGTAGATGGGTCACTGATAAACTCGCCAGTAAACCCATCTACGCAAAACTCGGTAGTTATTGTATTATAACTACCTTCAACAGTATACGCCACAACTTGCATAGTATGAAATCCAGGTTGCAAACTCTTAAAGTTTAATGTTTGTGCATATCCTGAATATTTAGAACTTACTGCATTAGGATATGCATTATAAACATCTCCTCGCTGTCCACCGACAGGAACAATAGAAAAAAACTGCTCGTCGATATAAATTTCAACGACATCGATTTGTTCATCTGGATGTAATGCCCAACCTCTAACCTCACCTATCTGACCTAACTCGGCTCTATAAAAAGGTTGTTCAAGCACAATGCGTAAACTGTCATCTTGTCCAATTGCTTGAGTATTACTGGCAAGCATAGTGACAAGGGCGGCTGTGGTTGCTACTGTTAATTTAATCATGTTACCCTTCCCAACCGTCGTCGTTTTCGTCATAGATACTGTCACTGTTTGTATCACAAAAACGTTGCCATGCTATCATAGTGAAAGTTAAACCTTCGCTCCATGGAACATATGCCTTACACCATTCGTGTGAGCCAACTGCCATATCAGGATCAGTTCCGTTGTCTACTTCAACATAATCTCGTCGAGTAGTCTCAGGATAAACTTTGAACTGAATAGTTCGACCGTTGCTGTAACTTTGTTGTCGATACAACAAATCTTTAGTAACAAGAATCATTTCGCCTTCTTCAAGGGTCAATGTAGAACCATCATCATAGTTGATGACAGTTGCCGCTGATGCACTAAAAGAAACTAGTGCTAGTACTAACATTAAGTATTTCATTTTAATCTCCTTTTGGATCGTTCACAAATTATGTATTCACATGAACACATAAGTCAAAAATCCGTAAGATTAACCTTTATACCTCTCTGCTAAGTATTTATCGTGTTGTTTCCATTCCCCTTTGTCTATGAATCCCCACTCTCTTACTGATGGCCCGGGAATGAATAAAGTCCATACATCAGTGCCAGGCTCCAACTCAATGCGGTGAAGGCTCCGACTGCCAGCAAAGCGGATAGTTCCGGGTGCTCTCCACTTTCGCTCGCCAACTGGTTGATGCTCCCAATACCCACCTTTAAGGATAATAGTGCAATAAGGCCAAGGATGGTCATGTAAATCATCTGGATCTCCTTTATGGAAATTGTGTAAAAATATATTGAATGGAAACCACTTGCGTTCCTTTAAAAACAAGTAGTATCGTGTAAGGTATGGCTCATTGCTGAGTCTGTCTAGAATAATTCTTTTACGTCCTATTCGTTCAAGAATCTGTAGGATTGTGTTCATGTTGTGCAACTCTCTGTCTTAAACTTGTGCTACTAAATGAATGGTCTCTGCCATTGTAAACAATTTTGCTACCACGTTGCTTTGCGATATCCTTACCTGTGAAATCTTTTGTTTTGTATTCATCACCCAGTATACGAACATCAATAGGCAGTGTGAGCAACAAGTCAACTAAGTCTTGTTCTGTGTTGTAGATAACAATTTCATCTACATATTTTATTGCCGCTAACTGTATCTGTCTTTCAACTATACTTTGTACAGGTGCATTCTTTTCGGGTCTGTCTAATGTTGGGTCATTTTGTAATCCAACAATTAAGAAGTCACAATGTCGTTTCGCTTCTTCTAACATCGTAACATGTCCTGCGTGTAGTAAATCAAATGTACTACAAGTAAATCCTATTTTCCCGCAATCTTTGTAATGTAACTTCATTCCATCATCATCTTCTTAATAGTTGGAAGTTCAGTAATAGGCAAATCTACGCCTGTTTCTAATTTACAACTAAAATGTTCATTGTTAATAACTTTAATTATTTCTTCTTTTAACTTGTCACCGTAATTAATGAGTTCGTTACTGTAGGGCAATTCTACTTCTATGGTAGCCCTAATTTTAAGGTCTTCCCTATTCACTAAAGTCCCTGAGCATTTTTTCAATCTCTAATGCATGTTGCTCTTCCATTCCTATCTGACCTCTTGCATATTCTTCTAACATTATACTAGAATCTGCTACCTCTGTCAACAAATTTTTATATAAATTTACAGCATGTTCTTCATGTGCAAGACTTTCCTTAAGGATAGTTAGAACACTGTGGTCATGCGATTCTTCAATGAATGCAATGTTTTGACTAGGGTGTCCGCCAAAGCCTGTAATCAATTCACCAGCCTGTAATGCATGTTGTAAACTTTCGTTTGCTTGTTCTTGTAAAAAAGTAACAATTGGCTGTCTATAAGGTCCTGTAATCATTAATGAACTGTGTGCATATCTAACAACACCTGCCATCTCATATTCGATAATCTCATTGAGTATATCGTTGACTGCTAGTCTATTAAGTTGCTTCATTTCCATTTATTCTCCGTCGTAATATTCGAGACGCTCTATGTCGTCTTCGTTTGTTTCTTCGCCATACTGTATTTCTATAATATGACATGGAACTTTACCTTTGTTTACAATCTGATGCCATGCTTTTGCTTTTACTGTAAACGATTGGTCTGTTTTAATTATATGATATGAATAATGCTCGGGTAAATCAGTATCAGCACCGTATTTAACTTCACATTCTCCTTTACTCACAAACCATATTTCACTACGTTTAAAGTGACGCTGATAACTAATACCTTTGCCAGGCTCAATTACTAGCTCTTTAACTCTAACTGCCGAGTCTTGAAACAAGTCACTAAACTCGCCCCACACTCTGCGTTCTGTTGGGTACTGCCATTCTTTTAATATCCAACTGCTACTGTTGGCTTTGTTATCGCCACCAACACTAAACTTAAACTCATATCCGTCAACTTGCATTTCTGGAATGTTGTCTTTACCTCTGTCGCCACCATTACAAAATATGTAATTATGCTGGTGACCCCATGCATCTCTAACTTGTATAAGTCCCTTGGTCACACTACCATCTTCATCATCAACAGCATATACATTATCTACCATGTCCATGCGTTGAATAATTAGGGAACGTTCTTCAAAGGGCATAAATGGTCTACCTTTCTTACGAGTTAGCCATTCATCACTGTTTACTAGCACAACTAACTTGTTGCCAAATGCTTTTGCACTAGCAAGAAGATTTATGTGTCCGGAATGTAGTGGATCGAAACCTCCACTAACAACGACTATATTCATTTAAAAATGACCGGAAGCTCTTTGGCGTCTATTGGCTCTGTCTCTCGCATCTCTAATTTTACGAGATTTGCGTTTGCACTTCATCCACTTAACACCTGTGAGTTCATATTGCCTCATTTCTCCGCTCGCCTCTGAATCGCGAACATGTCTTTCCCATCTTTTTACTGCCTGTTGCTTTTTGCGTTTACGCTTTTCGCTAGGCTTTTCATAGTATTGCTGTTTAGCAAGTTCCTTTTGGAAGTCACTTCTTTCCAACTTCTTCTTAAGAATTCTTAATGCTTTTCCTACATCACCGTTTCTAACTTCGACGCCTGGTTTGAAAGCATCCAAGTAATGTTCTTCTTTTGGCTTTTCATCACGCTTCTTGTTATTGAACGACTTTGTATAATTAGCATTCTTCTGTTTGTCGTATGTTCTTTTCAATTTAACCTCTCAGTTTTATTTTATACTCTGTATCTAGTACTTCATTGCCATTATTATATATGAATAATGGATGTGTGTCAACGTTTTTAGTCGGATATTGTTTAAATTTAATTTCTACAACACCCTGATCCTTCAGTTTTGGGCTTCTAAACATGATGCTATGGAGACTATTTTCTACAATACTCTTAAGTCCACGAGCACCGGTCTTTTTGCTTTTTGCAATTTTGGCTACATCTCTGAAGTATGTTTCATCGAAAGATAAATCCAACTCGTCAAATTCTAATAACTTTTGAACTTGTGGAATTATACTTGCATTTGAATCTTTTAATATTTGTACCATATGATTCTCTTTTAAATCATTTAATGTTACCAGGTTTGGCAATCTTCCTACTAATTCTGGTATTAAGCCATATGAGATTAAATCTTCATGCTCAATATACTCTTGCCACTCTTTGTCATCTTTGGATTTTAATTTTGAATTAAAACCTACCGTTTGTTTTTTAATCCTTGCTTCTACTGTTTTGTTTATACCTACAAATGCCCCACTACATACAAAAAGTATATTAGTTGTGTCCACTTCTACAAAGTCACTTTTTCTTCCTGATGGATTTGATAGAGGTACTTTAACTAATGTTCCTTCTATAAGTCTTAGCAATGCTTGTTGTACACCTTCGCCACTAATATCCTTTGTGTTGGTGTTAGACTCACTGCTACGAGCTTTTTTATCTATTTCATCTATAAACACAATGCCTTTTTCTACCATTGCAATATCCCAATTACACTGATTAAGTAATCGTTCAATAACACTTTCAACATCTTCACCTACATAACCTGCTTCGGTTAATGTGGTTGCATCTGCTATTGTGAATGGTACTTCTAATTTCTTTGCAAGTGTTTTTGCTAATAATGTTTTGCCTGATCCTGTTGCACCCAACATTATAACATTACTCTTTTCGATTTCTATATCGTCTTCTGCAAAGAATATTCTTTTGTAGTGATTATATGCTACTACACTCAAAAGTTCCTTTGCATCATCTTGACTTATAACAACTGAATCTAAATATGTTTTAATTTCTTCTGGGGTGGGAATATTAGTGGGATCAAAACTTTCTAATTGTTCATCTTCATTTATAATCTTGTGACTAATGCTAATACATTCATTACAAATAAAAGAGTCTGGACCTGCTATAAGTTTTTTAACTTCGTTTCTATTTTTACCACAGAAACTGCAGGTAAAGTTATTCTTGTTATCGTTACTCATTTTTTCAGCGTGTACCTAGTGTCTGTATCGTTTTTGTCGTCATCATCTGTTGGTAATGGGACAGCCCAGAACCCTAACTTACTATTTACTTCTTCTGCACTTAAATCCTTCAACATAGTGAGTATTTCTTTGGTACTTAAATCATTTACATTCATTTCGCTATTTGCTATAAGTGTTGCCGCACTTCTAAGGTCGCCAGTAGCAGGAACTTCAATCTCTACGGGCACCGGACGTGACGGGCCTTCTACTACTTTTTCCTTGTATACAATTTTTTCTTTGATTATAACCTCCTTGTGTTCATCTTCTATGAGGTCTTTGATACGTTTTTCCAATTGTTCAATCTGTTCTCTAAAAGCCTTTTCTTGTTTAGATGCCATTGGTACAACTACTTCTCGAATAGTCTCTTTAGGCTTTACTGCTAGTTGTTCTTCTAGTGTCGATATTGTTTTTTCTAGTTGTTTTATCTTGGTAGTATCTTCTACTTTAACTTCAACAATTCGCTCTGGTCCTGGGACTTCCTTTTCGACAGTGACCACTGTCTCCTTTTCGACCTCGACTGGGACTTCAACTTCGACAATCTTCTCGATGACTTTCTCAACTTCAATCTCCTTGATAACTTCTTTAGGTTTCTTTTCTAATCGTCCTAGAGCATCATCTAACATAGATAAGGTATTACCATATCGTTCCCATAGATTGTCTAATGCTTTCTGTAAATCTTTTTTATTCGTCATCTCTGTCCAGCCTCTGTTTCAATTTCTTTTCTAAGTCTAAAATTGCTTTGGGTGGACTAAGGTCTAGTTCTAATTCTTTTTCTACTACGACAGTTTTTGTTTTAGGCTTTCTGTTGGCTTTTTTCTTTAATGCTTGTACTTCTTTTTTTAGTTCGGCACTTTCTGCCATAGCAATTGCGGCATCATCTACACTAGAAGGTCTATCCTGTTCACGAACGATGTTATAAGCCTCCCATCCTGATTGTATATGTATGTTGTCGTCTGCTGTGTCTGTCCCTGATTCACTGTCTTGTATATTACCTGCTTCGAATATACTGGTTGTTGCCTCTGAAACTGCTCCGAGGTCTTCGATGTCATTGTCACTGGTTGTATTTCCATTACTATCTCCTTCTGGTCCTGTTTTCTCTAGGTTTATTCCGTACCTAAGTAATGTTTGGTTAGCCGCAATAACTAGCATAACTGCTAGTGGGTCGAATACAAATACTAACAACAGTATGAACACTTGAACTGCTTTGTCAAGTAGGTCCTCACCATCTCCACCATATAGTAGTTGTGCAACATATTTAATTGGGCCGACTTCTTTTTCTAATTCCCTGACTTCTGATTCTGCTTCAAACTTCTCATCTTTAATTACTATAAGTCCATCATAGATATCATCTATTTGATTATTATAGTCATCAATCTTTATCAATATACCATCTTGGTCCTGGCTACTGCTATCTCGTAAATCGTTAATTTCTGTATTTGCTTTGTCAATTGTTTGCTGTGCTTGACTTCTATATTTGTCAATATTTGCTTGTTGACTATTGATATCACGTTGTGCAATTTGCCTTAGATTATCTTTCTCATCTGATATTGCATCACGTTCTCCTTTTTGCCCTAGTCTTACTTCGTTTGCTAGTGCAACGTTGTCCACTGTTTCTGTTTCAGCACTTCTAAATATTCCACCACTGTCTGTTTCAGTTGTAACTGTGCCTTGACTTGCATAACTATCTACGATTTTATCCAGTGGTAGTAGTTTGTCATCTTGTGCCTTGAGATCTATCACTAATTGATCTCTTATGCTTTGAATTTGTCCTTGTGCGTAATCTATATCGCCTTGCACTCTATCCCAAGCACCATCTCTGATTGTTTCTTGTTGCTGTATACTTGAACTAACATCTAAGCCACCACCAGTTTGTAAACCAGCAATACGGTCTTCTAGTATGTCTATCTTGTTTTCTTCTCTGGCTATTTGACCTTCTAGTCTTTCTACAATAGCAAAAGCATCTCCACTAGCACTGGCTTGGTCTAAATGTGCCTTTGACAAGTACCCAAAGATGCCCATACTTGTAATAAGCATTAAAATAAACACTGCTATACTTAGATATGTTTTTAATAGCAAACCGGTATCATTCCAATAACGATACAACCAACTTGCCGTGAGTAGTTTGCCCACTTCTAATGTACCAGCCATTACCGCAATAGGTAGGGCCGCCGCACTAAAAATAGCCATTAGACCAGCAATACTGAACCATGCCGCAACTCCGGCTATGGCTAGTGCTGTTATAAGTGTTAGTATACCGAACAACATAGTAAATGTATTTATCGTAATATAAATACTAATATGCGAGTTTTGGAGATATAATTAAAATGATTAGACCTGTATATTTTGATACTGATCGCTATTTTTGTCAGAAAAAACTTGCAAAAATAGAAAATGGTGGTGACATTTGTCATGGTTCATCTACTCATGGTCCAAAACAATGCGTCATACAAAACACATGCTCTCAAATAAATTATCACGGATTACCGTGGAATATATTAACAGTTCCACATATCAAAATAGAAGATGCTATAAACGGAAATTATGACACCGACATTTATTTAGAAATAACCACTGCTATGTGGTGTTTCCTAAAAGACAGGAGTTGGGTAAAAGGTAAAAAGATCATAATCACAAATTACGCTGAATCTTGGCTAAGGGGGATGGAAGTACTAATATCTCCAAACGCAATCATAGACTCAACTGTTATTAATGATATTAAACTAGCAAAAGAGTCAATTGTTGTGAGAGACAATGTTAGCGATATTGACGGAGTAAGGTGTGTTCCTTATCACAATTTTTATCTTGAGACCAGAGAACAGTATGGCGACTTAAAATGGATTCCGTGGTCTAGTAATTACGAACAAACAGTATATGATAATATAGATAGTCTAGGTAATAAAGACAAACTATACACTGCATTACTAGGTAATAACAAGTTACATAGAGATGATTTTTGGGAAAAAATAAAAAATGCTGGTCTTAGTTCAGCGTCTATTCATAAAAGCAGTGGCATCGTAGGTGGTTTTGGATACCAACCTGCACCATATGACGTATGGGCCCATGAGTTTGAATACCATAGATATGTTGCAAAAGAATGGGTGTGTGATGCAGAACTTTGGGTAGCACACGAAACACACTACTCTGCAGTAGGCATGGATCAAAATCATCCAAACACACCAATGACAGAAAAAATATGGAAACCAGTATGCTATGGTATGCCTTTTTTAATAAATGCACACCCGGATATTATTAAAGGAATAGAGGACTTAGGTTATAACACATTTACTAGTGTGTTCGGTGATTACATAGATATGGATTACAGTATAACTAATGACAACATAATTCACATTATAGAAAATTTTTATAATTATCCTGTACAGAAATTAAGAAAAATTTGTTTAGAAAACTTCGAGCGATGGAAACAGTTAGATGAAAACAATTATAACAACCTTTTCTGGAAACAACTAAACACAACTTACGAATAAAAAAAAGGTGCCCGTCAGCACCTCTTTTCTTTATCGACTCTTTTTCATATATTTTTCTCTCGTAGGCACTTTTCGGCGTCCCTAGGTCAGCACGGAACCTGTTAACTAAATTTTACTTTAGTATGGTCGTTAAGTTCAACAGTAGCACTGTTATGCTCATGTTCTCTTACTGTGGTCTTTTGTACCCAGCATCTTCCATCAGTTAATTCCTTAACAATTTCATCTGCTTTGTCAAAAGCCATTTCAGCAAAACGTTCACAACCTGTATGCGATACTACTCGCATGTCAATTAGACCTTTGTCTTGTAACATTTGAACTGTTTCCATTTCTGGGTCATTCTCTGCTACCAAGTAAGTATGATCGAACATGTGTTTCAACCATTCTTTAAGTGGTTTTAGTCCACCAAAGTCTACTATCCAATTACTAGCATCAAGTTCATCTCCACCAAAAGTGAATTCAAACTGTAATGCGTAACCATGGATTAAGTTACAGTGGCTGTCTGCCTTCCACTGCCTAAACGCACAACTGTGTCCAGTTGAGTGCGAATATGTTTTTCCTGAATAGAATCTTTTATTTGTCATGTGATAATATCCGATGTTTGTTGTTGATAACCTTTACTAATTTCTTCGTTTGTTTTTGCAACAGTCATAATATGTGACATGTTGATTTTAACTGATGAATCAGGTGATACTGTCATCATGTATGGCATAAGACCAAACCCTGTTTCACTTCTTCCCACAATTAGTGGCTTTGCTAATTCAATTTCTTTTTCAGACTCTGTTTTAAGTGTACCAACAAGTTCTTCACCTGTTGTTAATCTACAACTTACTACTTCGCCTGGCTTAATTACTTCTAATAACATATGGTACCTTCCCTAAATAAAAACTTATTATATGCGATTAGTTATACTAAGTCAACCTTTTTCTGTAATAATCCAGGCAATGCCTGTGCCAGTGTGATATGTGAGGTTATGTTGTTCGCAGAATGCTTCAACTCCTTGCCGTACATCTGGTATAGCAATGTCGTCTATAACAATCACACCATTGGAGACAGGATATACCCATTCTAAGTCATTAATGATACCGCTAAGGGTGTGGTCTCCGTCTATGTATGCATAATCAATATTAGGAAGTTCTAGCTCTAGTATGGGAGAGTATGCCTTAATAAGTTCAACATGTGAGTAGTCTTTAAACATCCGTTTGACTTTATCGTAATCATAATGAATATTATAATCCACTGTACCAAAATCAAATTTCATAGTATTGTCTGTCTCTGTGTGAAATTCTGTAGCATGTCCTACTATATTATCTGATACTTGTCCTTCAAATGGATCAACTGCAATTATACGTTTAGGTGATGAGTTTTCAACTAAGTGCATAAGGCTCTTACCGCAGAAAACTCCAATCTCTATACATACACTATCTTGTGTTATGTATTGATCCATAAGTTTTCTAACGGTTAGTGCTTTATTTTGATGAAAATAACCTACTGTCGAGAACCATTTTTGTTTCATGACAATATTTATTTCTAGAAGTTTTCGTTATTAAACTAAACCGGCTTCTTGTTCAGTAACTGCAACAAGACCTTCTCTGATTAACTTTTTACGGTTAGCCATATGCTTGTCTTGTATTTCTTCTTTACTGCCGCCGAAGTATGCAACTGCATGTCCTTCTTCGACCAATATGTCTGTTACAAGTCTGCCATCGTCAGTGACAAAGTCACCTAAGATACGTCCAAACTTACCACGCATATCCTCGCCTTTTCTATTAATTTGTGTTTTAAGAATTGGGCCCGACTTACCACCTATGAGTTCTTTCAACCTAGCCTTACTAGCCAAACCAAATTTCTTTTCTACTTTATCTCTGGTTCTACTTTCTGGTGTGTCGATACCCATAATACGAACTCTCTCGCCTTTGATAATAATATCAAATCCTAAATCTATGTCCACATCTACTGTGTCGCCATCAATTACTCTGATGACTTTGCATCTGTACTCGTACATAATTACTCCTTGTGTCTACAAAGAGTATTTATCTATAAAGTACTACTTTAATCAGTTCTGTAATTGAATGTATGGTTGGATAAAACTGCTTTAACAGGATACACTGCCGCCCAATTTGGCTGTGCAATATTATGATTATAATAATGAGTTGCGCCGCTTGTTGGATCTATAGTCATGCCTTTCATTGCTAACAAGGATACTTGTACACTTTGTTTCCATGCTACCATGTTATGTTTTATGACCTTACCATTGTTATACACTATCTGAATGTCGTCTGCTTTGCCGTCACAATACCAACTAAACTGACAACGGTCCCTAATAGGAACTATGTTGCCTTTCCAGTTTACTCTAGTTTGAGCATCAAAAATAACATCGCAAACATTGTTAGGATATTTCTTATGTGCTACTCTATTTAGAGTTACATGTGCTACAGCACTTTTACCGGCGAGTGTTTCGCCTTTTGATTCATGGTAAACATTCATTGCTAAACACAATGCTTGTTCTTCGTCAATTGATACGCCGTTAATATTGTATGGTGCATAACTCACCATCATACTTAAAAGTACGGCTTTTACTGTTAACATTTCCATATATCTCCTGCCTTTCTATATTAACTATTATACTAAAAATAGTGTCCTGTGTCAAGAGCTTTTTGGTGTGTTTATTTGTTTGTAATGTCCACAAAGGGTATTCTACTTACTGCGGCCCATTGTTCGTCTGGAGTATACTTGGAGGCTTGTTCCATAGTATCCATGGGATCCTTTACTTTGCGTATTACTGGGGCACCAGATTGGCTCATCTCTTTATTAAAGTCCAGCCATCGATGGTCTTCGGGTGCAAGTTTCCTATCACTGACGATAGCGTCAACTGGACACTCTGGTTCACATATGGCACAATCGATACAGATATCTGGATCAATTACCACAGTGTTTTCTAATTCAAAAAAGCAATCTACAGGGCAAACCTTAACACATGTAGTATGCTTACAATCTACACATTCCCCTTTTACAACGTATGTCATTTATTATTCTCCAATGCTGTATTTAATCAAATTCAGCCTTTTTGGTACCATTTTTCAGTTTCTGATTAAATACTATTAGCTGATTGGTCATAGAACCAGTTGACACATAAAATCTTCACCGCTCATTAAGATGTGATATATAGTAAAGGGACTCAGCGTTCCCCAATCAGTCAACACAGACTCCGGAGTCGTTATGTGTTTTTACAGTTTGAAGTGCTTGGTTGTACAATTGTTCGCTGGCTAAATTCTTAGCCTTGGCCTCGCATTGAATGTCGAAATCTTGCCAAAAGCTCAGTGCCCAGTCGTTAGCCTTAACGTTAGGGTAATAGTCGGAATGTGCTCTTAGTTTCTGTTTCTTATGACCTTGTTCAAGTAGTCCCACGATATCATGCATATCAGAGTGGGTATCGTCAGTATTAGGTAAATGCTCGTCACGACTGTAACTATAATGCATAGCAGGGCGAACTCCACGCCAACTGTCGATAACTGCTTTAACGCGATCATCTTCTGGTTGTATGTATTCTTCATCTCTAATCCAATGGTGGTGTATGTCTAACACAAGTGCAAGGTGGTCCTTCAACTTTAGACTCTCATCTAGACCCCAGCACATCTCATCATTCTCAATGGTAATAGTATTTAGTGCTTCGGGTGATAGTCTAGGTAATACTTTGATAATACCTTCTGCACCTTGTCTACCACTGATGTGTACGTTAATCTTAAAGTCCTGGAACTCTTTGCCATAGCCCATCCAACGTGCCATGTTTACATGATACTCAAACTCTTCAATACTACGTTCAACAACATCTGGACGATCACTAGCAAGAACACAAAACTGCCCGGGATGAAAAGAAATACGAACATCACGATCCTTTGCCAACTGTCCAACTTTGCCAAATCCTTCTTCAAGCATTTTAATGTTCGTTGGATCTTGCCACATATACTTCCAATCATCTTGTGTTGCTCCTGGTAACTGATTACTGCCTAAGCGGACCATCCTTCGGTTCTCCGGCAGTGTGCTTACATAATCAATAAGATTGTATGCACTTTGCATATTGTGTTCAACAATGTCAAGCATACGTTCTTCAGCAACAGCCTTAGTCTGTCTGTTAAGCCAAGTAATAGTAGTCTGTCGTTCTGTGAAGTTTTGCTGTATTTCTTTCAGTACTTTAGGTTTCTGTGTCTGGTCTGGGTCCATGTACTTACAGCAGAAGCCTATGCGTTGTAAAGAGTTGTCAAACATATAATATACCTTAGTGAAATTATACAAGTATTATACACGAACTGTATCAAATGTCAATAAATATATGCATGGAATTTGATTATATTATCGCTTGTGGTGACAGTTTTACGGAAGGTGTTAAAGAGGAATTAGAAATTCAGGACCAAGATACATGGCCCGGGCAACTAGGTACACAACTTGGTATACCTTGGGTTAATTTGGCACTTGGCGGAACGAGTAATCTAGATATCGCACTACAACCTATACAACACTTTAGTGAGGAAACTGCACCGGAGAAACCATTGTTTATATTTGGGTTCACAGTAGACCATCGATCAACATATTACGATTATGTAGACGGTGGCATAAGAAGTTTCTACTCAACATTACCTGAAGAGATTGACCAATGCAATGACTTGCACGATATGGAAAGAGTACAACTACACGCCCAAACAAAATTAGGCCTTCTGCCTGTCCATCATTGGACCGACACATATCAACTACAAACATTACGAGCTATCGAGATTGCAAACAATTATAAAAAGTTGTATGCTAATGCAACAGTGCTGTGGGGATTTATACACTCACACCTACCAACAGAAAATATACATGTTAAAGATTTACATACGACATTAAATTATGTATATCCTCACATGGATACTTGCTTTAATACACACCTAGATGGTTGTGTTCCTTTGCAATCACTAACTAATGATCCAAAATATTGGATGGGCAGGTTTGATTGCCATCCTAACTTGGAAGGTATAACAAAGTATAAGGACTTCTTTAGAACAATTCTTGATAAATAATGATGTAGAAATACAATAATCGATTATTAAAAGAATATTTTGGAGTAACAGACCATGGCAGATACTAATAACTTCGCACTTAAAGGATTGGCTAATTTAGTTCAATTCGGTAAACGCGGTTTAAAGATTCTAACAGACACCACAGATGACTATTTCAGTTTTACTGATAACGATGGTACTACTCTAGTTGAAGTAAGAGGTGCTAACGCAACAGTGGCATCAGCTTTCTTAACCAAAGGACAATTCGACGCGGCAACTAGTGCCGTATCACAGTATGTAAGTACTGAAGTTCAATACAATACTGGAACAAGTACATTATTCGAAATACCTGCTGACGCAATGGTATACGGAGTAACTGTTGACGTTCCAAGTCCTTGGGTAAGTGCAAGTGCAACAACTTCAATTATTGTAGGAGATTCCGGTGATACAGATAGATTGTTCACAGCCGATGATGCTGATATGACAGAAACATTCCAGTTTCAAAGTAATTATCAAGAAATATATTCATCTGCAACAGATATTACATGTACAGTTACAGACGGTGGAGCATCAAGTGGTGCCGCTACAGTAACAGTATTAGTTGTAACAGATAACTTAACCATCAAGGATTATGGTTCAGTTTCTGATCTTAATGCATAACTGTGTAAGTTAGATTACATAATATGAAAATGCTTGGCTAGTCCAAGCATTTTTTTGACTTAAATTTATGTAACATGATAAATAGTAGTATGAAAACACTACGACAATATATTGCAATAGTTGAAGCCGCAGAGAGCAGTTGTCCACTAGCAACTAAAGATGTCGAGCTCAATACTAAAAACAGAGATTTTACGCAAGACAAATATAACTATGGTCCATTAAATGTAAATGTACCCGGTGACTATTGGGAACAAATTGCTAAAGAATGGGACACTACTGTTGAAGCCGCAAAGGCAAGTAACTGTAGTAACTGTGTAGCATTTGATATAAGTCCACGTATGGATGATTGTATGCCAGGACCTGTTAGTGATGAGGATGGCAGACTAGGTTATTGTTGGATGCATCACTTTAAATGCCATAGTGCTAGAGCATGTCACACATGGGCCAAAGGTGGTCCAATAGACCAGGACGAAGTCAGCATGGAATGGGGCGAACGTAACGAAATGGCTTACGAAGAATAGAGAAATAAATGTTTTGGAAGAGAGATAAAATGAACAGAGAATCAGTATTCGAACAACTAAAAATAGACGAAGGAGTTGTTTATGAAATTTATAAAGACCATCTGGGCTACCCAACTTTCGGAGTTGGCCACCTGGTCCTTGAATCAGATCCAGAATATGGACAAGAGGACGGAACACCTGTCTCAGAAGAACGAGTTAGAGACTGCTTTGAACGTGACCTTGACACCTCAATTAGTGAGTGTGTTGCTTTATACGGAGAACAGTTCAATAAATGGCCAGGAGAAGTACAAGAAATCCTAGTTAACATGATGTTCAACATGGGAAGAACACGTTTAGGCAAGTTTAAGAACTTCCGTAAGGCACTAGAAGCTCAAGATTGGAAACAAGCAGGAATAGAAGGCAGAGATAGCCGTTGGCATAAACAGGTAACTAACCGTGCTGAAAGATTAATGGTAAGATTAGAGGAAGTATAATGAAACTTAGTAATTTTTTAAATGAGGCTGAACAAGTAAAGGCTAAAGATAAAAAGCCTAAAAAGATCAAACCTAATAAAGGCAATGAAAGTCCTCACCCAATGAGAGGTAAACTAGTAGGCGAAGGTAATAAACCTCAAAAGCCAAAGCCATACCAACCTAACAAGAATCAACCAAACCCAGTAGCAAAGAATAGTAGAAACAAAAGTGGTGCTGGCGCTCATAAGTCTCCAAAAGACTATGATAGAAAAAATGCTAAATTTGATATACAGAGACAATTAGAAGAAGGACCTTATATTGCTGACAGAAGTGTTATACTAGATTCTATACTAGAAAAATTACGAGATTTAGCATACGAAGATATACACGTTATTAGAAAACTTGCAAAAATGGTTGGCAAGGATATCAGAGTTAAAGAATATAAACATAAGAAACCAGGTTCAGTGTTAGCATTAGAACATGCAGAATTGTTTGACGAGTCTTCAACAGACTTATTAAGTGTTAAAGAAATGAAATGCTGGGACGGATATAAGAAGCAAGGTACGAAGCCTGGTACAGGTAAGAACAAAGGCAAACAAGTTAATAACTGTGTAAAGAAATAGGAAGTATAATGAAAAACTTTGTAGGTATTAGTTTAATATGTTCGTTACTATTAATAGGTTGCGATCCAGGACCAAGTAAAGGTAAAGACGGATATGCTTTTGAAAATAAAGAATATGAAAAAACTTCATTACAAGTTGAGATTGTTGTAATCCCTGATCAAAATGAATTCAATAGATTGGCGAAAGAATGGGCACCAGGTGTCGAGGGGTTACAAGCATTTGGAAGGCTACAACCAGCAATAGACAAATGTATCATTTATATAAAAGAACCAACATGGCAATATCACCCAGAGTTTATTGGCCACGAAATGGCACACTGTATTTGGGGCAGATGGCATCAAAAAATTAATGCTGTACAAGTCGCTCAAGGATATCGCCCGGGGCCAATTTAATGAATTGGTTATTCATATTAACACTAAAAAGCATATTAGGTAGTGTTATAGGTAGTAGTTTCTATGCATGGTTCAAAAATACTAGAGTAGGTGTATGGTTTCAAAAGCATGTTGATAAAACATTGGCTTGGGTAGCACACAGGTATCAGCTAGAACTCCTATCCAGAGAAGACAAATGGTTACAACAGTATCCATTATTAGCACACCGCATTGTAGAATTAGAACGTCAAGTTAGCATATTAGCAAACGAAAACACTACATTAAAAAAAGAATCAGAAAAAGCCAAAGTTAAACACTAGTATTAAATAAATACATGCATAACAACTATGATGTATTAGTTGTCACTTCGGAGAGAGATGGCAAAAGCGGCAAAAAAATCCACAAGAGAACAATCAAGAAAAAGTAGTAGCATAGGGACTGGCGGTAGAGGAAGGCGATGTAAGATTTCAACCTCAACCATGAACAAGTCGAAAAAGCGATCTGTTAAGAAGTATAACGGTCAAGGGAGATAACTATGCCAACAAAATTTTCACCATCACATACAACATTTGTAAAAGGTAAAGGAAAAGTAACAACTCATTCTTATATCAAACAAATATCCAAAGAAGATCTAATCAAATATCTAAATGACGGGCAAAAGCCTAAAATCAAACAAAAATGCAGTAACGAACTAGCAAGGCGTGGAATAGATATTGTTTGGAAAACACCAGCAGAAGATTAATTAATGATAAATAGTTGTAATACATATACTACAGGGTACAACTATGAAATTTCAAGACTTAAAAGAAAGCAATGATCCTCAACCAAAGCAGGATATTGTAGATAAATTTGCAGATACTGATGCTAAAACCCGTACCTGGTATATTAGTCAATGGGCCGATAAGAAGGGTATAAAGAGCGATGATGCTATGCACATGGCAGGTTATATTAGAGATGGTTACATAGGCGCAGGTGCTTGGAACTGGCGTTATGTGGGCATGGGCGAAAGTGTACAAGAAGTAGCAGGTGCTAAAGATTGTTGGGACGGTTATAAGAAAGACGGTACTCAGGCTGGTACAGGCAAGAACAAAGGCAAACGTGTAAACAAATGTGTTAAAGAAGATGAGAAGTACTATGCTAATGATCCTACGTTTGTTGATCCAGATGGTCCACAAGACGAAATGATTGGTGAGCCTGATAGTTATTACGATGCTGAAGATAGACAAGAAGCATACAACGATTTACAAGATGCATTAACAGGTGATTTCATGGACGACTACATCAAAGATGGTGTATGTCCAGAATGTGCTGGTTCAGGTTATATGGATGGTGAAGATACATTTACCAATGATGACGGTGAGGAAGAAGAAAGTTCAGAGTGCGATGGCTTTGGCAACTACGGTTGTGACGAAGGCGAAATGCAATATAACAATGATACTGTAAGTTGGGTAGAAATTGCCAAGCATGATGAGAGACAAGAGTCAAAAGCAAATAGAGGTCCAGCGCCAAGCAAAGAACAAATTATGAAGATACTTCCACGTTTACATGATGAATATGTTAAGAGTGGAAGATTTAATGCTATGGAACTACCTAGCATACTAAGACAAATGTACCCAGAGTTAGACAAAAGAGATGCCGCTAGTTATACATCAGAGTTTTTCAAAACATTTAAAGAAAGTACTGAACAAACAATGCCTAAATCTAAAAGAGAAAAAGAACAAGCAAAAAACTCTGCTACTGGTGAGTTTACACCAGATGATGTACATTACGCTATGATGAAAAGAGTTAAAGCATATGACAAGACTAAAACAACAGAAGGTCAAGAAGATTCAGGTGAAGCCTTAGTTGCTAAAATGTTAGCAAAGGCATTAGGCGATGAGAACCGTTGGACTGAGATGTCAGCAATAGAACTATACGCAGAATTAGAAAGCACAAATCCTCAAGTAGCAGACATGATTAGCAAGGTTGCAAAGATGCTGTATGATGTTAAACTATCTGAAAGAGCATACAAGGACGTTGGTGTTGCAGACACAGTAAAAGATCAACGAGGTAAAGAATTCCAATTTGACAAGAACACTAAAAAGTTCAAGTCACAAGACGGTGAAGAAGCAGATATTAACACTAAGTTAGGTAAGGACTTGATGAGACTAAGAAAGAATCATATGAAAAGAACCTCACCTAGTTATCCTAAAAAGCACAAAGTAATGGCTTCTATAGAAGAAGCATACGGTGATAATCATGAGATTACACTAGAAGACAATGAAGATTTCAATGATGTATTTGGAGTATTAGGCTACAGTTTATGTGAGCAAGATACATTCGAAGCAGAATATCAGGGACGTACAGTAAAACTTAACAAGCCTATGCAAGGTGATACTAAGAAGTTTAAAGTATACGTCAAAGATCCAAAGACAGGTAATGTTAAAAAAGTAAACTTTGGACACGGCGGAACAAGTGCTAAACGTAAAACAATGCGTATTAGAAAAAGTAATCCAAAAGCAAGGAAGAGTTTTAGAGCAAGACATAATTGCGATAATCCAGGACCAAAGACAAAAGCACGTTATTGGTCATGTAGGAAATGGTAGGAATAAAATGACAAGAACTTTTACACAAACAGTACCAGCAGAAGAATTAGAATGGCATACACATGAATGTACACGATTTGTTAAAGTACTAGAAGGTGTAGGCTGGAAGTTCCAATTTGATAATGAGACTCCAAGAGAAATTGGCCCAGGTTCATCTATCCATGTAAACAAAGCAATGTTGCACAGAATGATTAAAGGTGCTACTCCACTCACAGTTAGAATAGTAGAGTTATGAAAAAGGTAGTTATTTACCCAGGTAGGTTTCAACCAATGCTACCACACCATGCAGAAGTATATAAAAAACTACAAGCAACTTTTCCAGATGCTGATGTTTATATAGCAACTTCAGATAAAGTTGATGGAGGCAAGAGCCCATTCAATTTTAAAGAAAAAGCAGAAATCATGGCACAGTTACATGATATTCCCACAGATAAAATACTAATTGCACCTCAACCATACCTTATTGATTCTTATAAGAACTTCAATAAGCAAGATACCATGGTTATATTTGCAGTTGGTGAGAAGGATACTGATAGGTTTCCTATGAAAAACATTGATGATAATACTGGTTTAGACATGACCGTTCGCGGAGAACCTCGCCCTAAGTACTATCAGATGATAAATACATTAAAGCAACATCCAGCACTTCCGATGGAAGAAAGAGGTTACATTTATGTAGCACCTAACATTGAAGGGAAAGGTGTAGTTGCAAGTGCAAGTGCTTTTAGACAAGCATTCACAAGTGTTGGTAGTGAACAAGGGCAAAGAGAAGTATTTGAGAAATACTTAGGAACATTTAACGAAGCCATATTTGCTTTGTTCAAAAACAAAATTTTAGGTGATAACATGAAAGAAGAACTAGATAGAATCAAAAAATTAGCAGGATTAGAAAGTTTAATCGAAGCACCAATCAACTTTGACGATCAAGATGATATGGAAGATGGTGATGATTACGAAAATAAGCCAGGCTTTTCACAAGACAATATGATTAACCAATTAGGTAAGGTCATTGACAGTGAAACTGCTGGCAAAGATGCTGAAGCAATGAAAATTAAAAACTTCAAACCAGTTACTAATGTAACTACTGATGACGGTGAGACAATAGACGTAACGCCAGCAGAAGCAAAAGCATTAAAAGATATGTTCGGAATGTTATCCAGTGCTAGACAGGGTGAAGAGAAAAGTGCAAGAGAAAGATTTAATGCAACTATTCAAACTACTAAAGGTTTAGAGCAAATGCTAGACTTTGCAAAAAGCAAAGGATTAGTTAAAGAAGAATCAAACATGCCACAATTAGATTTAGCAGACATTAGATCAGATTATACTGTTGAAGAAGGTGACCTTGAAGAAGGTAAAATGAAAGATATTATTATTGATGCACAGCAAATGAGCAAAGAAGAATTTGATGCACAATACAAAGGCGAGTTTGACTACGATGAAATTATAGCAGACTACCCAGTTGAAGAGAGTACACCAGAAGAAAGTTTTGATCCAGCAATGGAACCTAGTCATGCTGATAGCGAATTTGAAAGAATATATACAGCATACGAAAATGGTGGCGAACCAGAATTAGCAGAATACTTAGGTATGAGTGACAGTGAACTTGACCAGGAAATGACTGAATATGCAATGGATCATAACTTGCACATGGACGATGACAGAGATGACGTTATCCAAGGTTATATCGAACAACTAATTGACAATGCAGACCATAAAGACATGGGTGCTCAAATGGCACAGTACGAAAGTCAATTAGTACAACTTAAAAAATTAGCAGGTATAGTATAGGCAGAATATGAGCATATTCCTGTTACCAGAGTTTACTTATGATAGAGCTCCGTTACTACAATATGCACTAAACCAAACTAATTGGGATTCTAATCCAGTTATGCCTGGTGTTTTTTCACCTCAATGGGGCGAAACAACACAAAATATTGATCCGATATTTGACGAGATACGTCAGAAATTTAAAGATCAATCTATTGTAATTGGAGCCTGCTTTATGAAAATTAAACCAAATTGGACAATGCCTATGCACACTGATCCAAATAGATTGATAGGTGTCAACTTACCTCTAACACAGAGTCTTTCAAACGGGGGAGTAGATATATATAATAAAGGAGGCGTGGTTAGTAAATTCTACACCGACTGTACATATATAATTGACACAAGTTCTCCTCACGGAGCACATAATATAACAGATGAAGAAAATATTTTTTTGTCATTGTCTTTTAAGAAAGATATAGGCTTTACAGAGATAGTCGATTGGCAAATAAACGGAGAATTATTACAATGAAAACTGAAGCAGAAAACGGAATGTTTAAATCAGCAGGTATGAAACGTGCTAATGCTAGAGATCAGCAAGTATCAAAAGGAAAACAGTTTGGTATTGGTAACTTCTTTAGTTGGGCAATGAAAAAATACCCTAAACTCACTTTAGGACAACTAGAAATGAAAATGCCTAGTTTAGAAAGAGAGTATGCACAAGAAAAGGCTATGCGTAAAGCAGAACCTGAAATGAAACCAAGTGTTAATCCAGCAATGGCACCAGAGCAACAAGCACAACAAGAATCACAAATAGCAAGATTAAGACAACTTGCTGGACTTCCTATTACCGAAGACGATGTAACTAAAGTTGCAGTAGGTCACGTTGATGCTGAAGCAGACATGTTAAGAAAAGAACTATTTAAAATTGGTAAGTATAGTGTTGAACTATACAAAATGCTAGGCGACTTACAAGACGGAGATTTCCCTCATTGGTGGCAAGCAAAAATTGTCAAAGCAGGCGAGTTTATCGGATCTGCTAAACATTATTTGGAAGGTGAATTATATGCACCCGAAGAAGACAAGCCTATGGAACCTGAAGACAAAGACGATATCAATCCATCGGGCATTTAATTAATACACACATAGGAAGTAACAATGGAATTAAATTGGGTAGTAAACTACAATGAGAACCGATTAACATTCGAAGTTGACAATCTACGATACACTACAGTAGATGGCGGTCAAAATATATACAAATACGTCGATGACGTAGAATCCAAAAGAATAAGACAATTTCCAAATGAGGCTGACGACTATGTTGCGCCTATGCAAACACCTCCAGTAGATGCACCAGGAGATGAATGGTCAGCAGAGATGGAGTGGTTAGTGGAAACATATCCAGAAGAGCTAGGTGAAAACTTATGCAATTCAGATATAAGAGAATTCCAACAACGTGATGGATCATTTATCACATTAGATTTTATGCCTGGCATGGGTCCTAATAATAGAGAAGACAGAATAATGGTCAATCGAATGGGTATTCCTGCTAGTGTACAAGAAAGATGGGATTGGGATATAATTGCTAGTTCTGAGCAGGAACAAGAAAATTCATTGTTTGGTACAGTGTGGCTTAAACATATCACCACTGGCGAAATTATAAGAGCCGGTGCAAGTCAATGTGTACCATGTCATGTATTCCCCACAGTTGTAAAACCAGTTGCTATAAACATCGAAGACTTTGAACAGGATGTACAAGACTTTGGCGGTCAAATTTGGGATGGTACATAAATACTGTTATAATTAACTCGGAGTTAAAACATGACAGTAGAAGCATATATACCTAAACACAAATATATTGCAACAACCTTGCAATCTTCAAACATTGATATTGACTTATCAACTGCTAAGGTTTTAGAACTTTACGGTAATGCAGGCACACTGCTTAACGACCCCGAGAATGAAGTACTTCCTGAAAACTATACTGTGTTCGAAAACGATGCAGAAGCATTAGCACAAGGTATAGAAGACTTTCCTGATGCTGATTTTAGAGAATGGAATCAACACAACCAAATGAATAATCCAGGTGGTATTATAGATGCTCCGTTACCATTCGTAGGTGAAGAAAAGTTTGACTTAATTATTAGTTATATGAAAACTGCTAACGTTGATCCTGAAATACTAGAAGACATGCTTAACGTATGCTACGAACATTTAAACCCAGGTGGTGTTATAATGTTTGGTGTGTTTATAAGAGAAGTATCTCTTAACTATTTTGTTGTTAGAAGAACACACGAATATGGCATGCTAGACGAAGCACTAATTGAAACAACGGAGTCTGCAGACTACTTTTGTTTAATTAACAACGATGATATTAGACCACATATTAGACGTGTTCCAACAGAAGGTGATGATGGTGTGTTAGAAGCAACACATTATACTTGGTTCTGGAATACGGATTATATGGATGGATATCTAAAAGAACTATTCCCTGATGCTACTATAGGCACTAGACGTTTGCCGCCTATGTGGAGCATACAAACTCCGTTTACTATACAGAAAAATTCTTAATAGCACTAGTATCACAACTAGCAATTAAATGTATACGTTCCCTTTCGCTATAATTAGTAGCACAATGCATCATGGATGTATTTAATAAGTAAGCATTTCCTGACTTAAAGTTTGCCATATTAGTTGTAACTTCCTCTCCTGTGTCTTTAGGAGTACCAAAGTTACTAGGCCAATTTACTAGGAAACATCTATTGTTAGTTTGAATAGGAAAATGCAAACGCCAATCCATAACCTTGCCTCCACCTGCTAAAGTATTCATTAACGGGCTTCCGTCTACATGTATACTTAATGTTGTTCTAGGTGGCAAAATACTAATACGCCATCTACACACAAAATCAAACTTGTTAATTATTTCCTCTATGTATGTACCTTTTACTTGATTAATAGGGTGTACATATTCAGTCTCTTTAAGCATCTCGTTGTCGTTTACTTGTAACTGGGTATTTAAACTAATAGAATTATCACTGTGGGATTGATTAATAAATGTTTTGCCTGCAACACCATCTGTCCAATCATCGCTGTTAGGTTCTCTAGTAGTTAAAGATATGTTTCTAGTAACTAAATCAACATACTTGTTTTCACTTGCATCACGTTTAATGTTATTGTACACAGTGATAACATCATTGCGTAATCGTGTGAAGTCAAATTCTTCATTAAGTTTTATAAACGGTTGCTTCATATTTTAAATTCTTTCGATTCTTTTAAGTGTAAAGCACTAGGTGTTACAACACCTGTAATAGTCAATGAGTATCTGGGCCAGTAGCCGGCATTAGCAGTTGAATGGTATATGCCTTCGGGCCAGCAATGTATGTCGCCCATTTTATATTGATGTATAACATCATTGCCTACACTAACATAGTGACCCCATTGCCAGTCATTGAGCTGTACCAAGTAACGTATTACTTCAGTGTCGTCACTAACTTTAGCAAAGTTTCTTCTATAGTTATTATAACTGTCTCTGTGCCACGGAATAAATTTTCCTGGACGTTGTTCTAACATCATTATTTGAGGATTCCATAATCCACTTGCTTCTGCCATAACATTAAAAAAGTTAGGTAAGTTCCTAGTTTGTCTTCCGCCAGTGTTATGTTCATTAAAGCCTGCTCGAGTAAGGTCATTATGATATCCTTCCATAATTTCTGCCGCTTCTTTATTATAAGGTGCACCTTTAATACTAACTTCGTTGTATTCATCTTCTTCTGTAAAGTTGCCAATTGCTTCTTGGACATAGTTAGCCATCTTATCACTAACAAACTGTCCCACATATTGTACATCTTTTTGTTTACTACTTGGATCATAATGCCAAGGAAAATTTTCTTTATTCCATTCCCAATAACTATCCATTTTATACTTTCCTCCATTCAGGCAGAATATGTGGAGAATCTCGATCTTCCATATATTCAGCGCCTAACATAAATCTATTTGCTTTTAATTCTTTTACAAAGTCTGTGCCATGATATGTTTTTTCTGTAGGGACAAATATAAATGCTGTACCAGGAACATACTTGATTTCTTTAACAAAAGAGTCTTCAAGGTCTGTTGCGTATAACTTGGTCCCCCAATCTGGATATTGTATAGAGTTGTCGCCTAAGTACACTAACATTTTAATTTTACCGGCACCATGCTTTCTTAGCTCTTTAAAATTGTCGTTGTGTGGCGTTAGTTTAGGTTCTACTTTAGGATAACTTTTAGTTGTACTAAATCCCCAAAAAAATCCAGGTGTTTCCATTTTTAAATATTCAAGTATATAGCCTAGTTTTTCTTGTACGGCATCGTGTAAATCACTGGGCATGTTTATACGCACAGGCATCTGATTTTGAAGTTGACCATCACGTAAATACATGTCGTCTGTCCAATTAAAATCTTCACAAAGTCTAAACAATTCACTTACTTGACCACTGCTAAAGAAGTTTGGTATAGTATAATGCATCCACGGATCAGTATGTTTAATTATGTTCATTATCACTCACTAATGCTTCTGCCATTTCTCCCCAAAACCTTCCTGCCCTAGGACCTTTGTTTGCTTTACCGTCACTCTCTCCAGGTACCTTAATCCAAAGGAAAGCATCACACTTTTCTTGTCCTGTATCACAGGTAGGTGGTGTACCTAATGCTCTGCCTGGTGGATTACACCAATCGTTGCCGTGTGGCCCATTGCCATTACGGCTAGTATCAATTACAAAGTAATCATTTGGTCTGTGTTCGCATAGTTCTAATGACCACTTCATACTTTCTTCTGTTGTTCTGTAATTACTTACATTAACAGCAAAACCTCTAACTTTATCGTTAGTAACTCTATTTATTAATTTACTTGCTTCTTCCGGACTGAGCCAATTACTATGACCTATATCAATATAAATTAGTGCTCCACAGTTTTTAGTTAATATATGTAATGCTTCTTTCATTAATGTTATTCGGTCGTCTTGTTCTTCAGCACTTAATTCTGTAGCATGAGTCAGGCTATCTGGTTCGTATATAAGTATAGGCTTATTACTGCCAATGCCATCAGCAAAACTTTTTATAAAAGACAAATAACTATCTCTAGACTTTGCACCGCCTTTGCTGTATTGTCCTATATCTCTGTTAGGCATGTTGTACACGACTAATACGGGCAACTGAGGAGCCGTTCTACGCAATAGTCGTTGCAGACTGTAATCAATCTTTTCCATTTCTTTGCCATTACGTTCACCGTACCAGAACGAAACAGGATGCTCAAATATTTTACTTGCTAGTGGGAAGTTTTGTTTATGGTCTCTTACTCTATCAAAGTCGTTGACCCAGAATGGGTAATCCATAATATGCTACGAGAACATGGGTGCTAGTTCGTCATTGGCATGCATTTCTGTAATAATGTCACATCCACCTACTAATTCACCTTTGATGAATAGTTGTGGGAATGTAGGCCAATCACTAACACTCGGTAATGTAGCTCTTACTTCTCTATCTTCTAAAATGTCTATGTATGCAAATGGTTTGCCTACTTGAATTAAACATTCTATTACTCTAGCACTAAAGCCGCATTGTGGTTGCTGTGGACTGCCTTTCATAAACAGTATTACTTCGTTGCCGTCAATCATTTCTCTAATTTGTTTTTCAGTCTGTGTCATTTTTCTAATTCCTGTAATGCTAAATCTGTCTGCAACGTTTTCCAATTCTTCTCTCTTTTTTTCATTGCACGTTTTAGTTTCATATCACTAGCATATTCTAAATATGTTTTGCCTTGCAAATGATCTAGTTCGTGCTGGAAGCATCTAGCATCTCTCCCTTCTAACCAATCCTCTACTATTTGTTTATCAGTTGTTTGAAATCTAACTTTTACTTTTTCAGGTCTCGTGACTATAAAGTATAATAAAGGAAATGTTAAACATCCTTCTTCTATAGGCACTGTGTTTTCACTGTACTCTAAAATCTCTGGATTATAAACACCAACATTCTCACCTGTTTCAAATGTCATTACAAACATTTTATGACTTAAACCTACTTGTGGACTAGCAAGTCCTACTCCCATAAATCTATCCATAAGATAAAACATCGACTGCTCTGTTTCTTCCCAGTCAATTGTATTGTTTTCAAAAGGATCTAGTACTGCTTTAATATGCAGTGCCGGGTGCTTTGGATCAACTAATTCTAAGTTTGTCATTTGTAAGTTCCTGTACTAGTTTCTGTACTGTGTAAAACAATGTCGTAAATGCTAATGTACTCATTAATAACCTAATATCAAACACTAATGCTTCTGCAGATAATGGGGGATAAGGTCCAGGAATGTTTACAATTAAGTGCCATAAAACAACACTTAACACAGAAGTTCCCATGAGTCTTTGGTACTGTCCATTGTTTAAAACCCGGGAGACGACTCCTATGAGAGCCATTGTTCCGTATACTAGCCACATAGTGCTATAAAAACCTAAGAATATATCTGTAACAAATAAAAGTGATACAGGTAAAAACGTTTGTATATTTTTGTTTGATGTTACAAACGGAAGGAATACTGCTATTGCAATTAAGGGTGTTATGTTCGCAGGCATTATAAATCTAGACAGTAAAATACAACCTAGTAACAATCCTGTACTTTTAATTAAATCTTTCATAATAGTATTTATCTACTTCTTTTTAGCATTGCTTTTATTTGTTGCCACTTATCGTAGACACGAGTAAAGTACGGACGTTGCTCTGAGCCGTACTTTCTTTTTAGTTCTAGATATTCTTCATCGAACGAAGGAACAATCAATTCTGAATTTGGTTCTAGTTCGTGCATGTTGTATTCGCCAGGTCTGTCTTGAGTAGTAACTCTATAGCCGCCATGGTCGTATATAATCACTAGACAACCACTCTGTGCTAGTATGCAGTTTACTCTTTCGTAATCTTCGATCCTTTGGAAATCCTCGGAGATACGATTTATCTTATCGGTATATTGACCCATATGTATATTATAGTTTAATTCAAGGGGATTGTCAAGAAAAATGGAGCTCCTGGTCGGACTTGAACCAACTACCTACTGATTACAAATCAGTTGCTCTACCGGATGAGCTACAGGAGCCTTTTTCTTATATGTATTTATCTGCGGGTATTAACGTACCAGTACACAAATGGTATAACTAGTAAACAACCTAGTACTATGTTAAATGTAATTAGTAAACTAAAATCTAAGAATGAACCGATGCCGTCTGATAATGCGTTGCCGAACAATGCTCCAAACAATGCACCGTTGACGCCTTTACCGGCGAACCTTTTATCTAAGTCTATTCCTAGTACTGCACATATGGCTAAGATGCCATTGTCTACTAATCCAAATATTAAACCGTCTAACACATTAACTCCTTAATTGGTACTCCGTAGGAGAGTCGAACTCCTGTTGCCGAGATGAAAACCCGGTGTCCTAACCACTAGACGAACGGAGCAAATATGGGGTGGTAACTTGCATGTCCCACCCCTTCAACACTCGAGCTATTTTTAGACGTTGCTCACTAGTCTGCAATTTGTTTTTGTTGTTTTAAGTCTGTACAAAACGTGCGTCAATACGCAAAAATCAGACTGTAACTGCTAATACGGTACACTTAAGGACTTTACTGGGCACGGTCGAACTACTCATTATCGTGGTGCATATTACTGCACTATCCCACCTAATATACGAAATACCACTCGTGTATTAACAATATGTACATATTATAGTATATTTAGGTGTTAGTGTCAACCGTTTTCTTTGAACTTCAATGACAAAAGATATGCCTCTATATCATCAACTTCTTGTAGAGTCATAAGTGCTGTCTTTGGTGAGACGCCTAATGTTCTTGCTACAGAACTTGCAACGAAAACCAAGTCGTGTCTACCAACCGAATGCTTGTCCATAATTGCTTCTATGTCCGGCTCATTTTCATGTAATATTTCTGTGTCTGTTTTACTCATTTTCAAATACCAATGTTTTTTGAACATGTCCTGCTAAAGGATATTTCAAGGTTAAGTTTAATTGGTTGCTGAAATGTTCTATTAACCAATCTGTATTATAAATTGTTACTAAGTGATTTACGCTTTCTGTGTTGTAAAGTCTGTCGACAAGTAAATCGTTGTCTACAAAGTATTTAAAATCTAGTATAGGCTCTAATAATATATCTTTATGTGTTAAACATTTTTTGCCAGGGTAGTCTGATATACGTTTCTTTGCAAAGTACTCAGACGATTCTTTGTCTATAATTGTTAAAGCAACTTTGCCGCCTGGTTTACATACACGTTGTATTTCTTTTAAATCAAAACACAACTGCTCAAATGTAGTATGGCTGTAAACACTATAAGCAACAACAAAGTCGAAAGTATTATCTTGATAAGGAAAACTGACGCCTTCCAAACCAGCCACGTTATACATATGATTAAAGGCAGAATGGTGATGCCAATTAGCATCATTAAAATTATGTCTACCATATTCTATTGCCTCTTTATCAACATCCAAACAATAATAATTTGTCGGGATAATTTTATTTTTTTGTATGCCGTCTTCTAACAAGTTTCCCCTATTACCACCAATGTCTAAAACTTTGGAATTTTCCCAATCAGGCTTTCCTAACATTATGTCAAAAAAGTCTAATCGAGGGGATCTTGGAAAAATACTCTGATCCTGATTTCCTTGTACCGCATTAGTTAACACGGAAGTAACAGGATCTGTCATTACAATGTAATCTTAGTGTCGTCCGGCAAGCGATTTGAATCATTTTTATCATTAATGCTTTCAAATTGACCTGCCCCTTTTGGATTATGTTTACCGATATCATCAAACGGATTAATTTCACCTGCAATAAATTTCTCAAACGGACTAGGCGATTGATGTGTACCAATTTTTTTAAGGAACCAATCAATCTTACTTGCATGGTGCATTCTTGCTTGTTGCATGTTTGGATGGTTAAAGTCTTCAGGATTCTCTGGGTTGCCTTCCATGTACTGTCTATTAGCAAAAGTTGAGTCGTCATTGCCGCCAGTCATGTCTGCTCGGTCATGTAGAACTTCAATATTGATTCTTTCAAATATACCATTCATTCTAGCGATAACACTTACCCATGTATCGTTTTGTGCATTAACACTCCACGAGTCACATAGTGTAAACCAATCTGCAGGAATAAGTGGGAAGATGGCAAACGGATGATCATGATTATCCTTAGGCGCTAAACACTTAAATTGTCCATCGTAACTTCTAATTTCAGTATCCCATCCTTTTGTTTGCATGAGAGCATCATCATTCCATAAGAATAACCATTGCCCTGAACTTGCATGACATAATAAGTTTACATAAACGTTTAGTTTTGTGTATCCTAATGGCTGGAATATTTTTGCCTTACATGCACAACCATATCCTTTTACAAAATCTGAGGCTTCGTTGTTAACCCAATCAATAGTTTCTTGATCATCGTCATCAACGCCTAACATAATTTCTACTCTGGAACAATCATCTGCATTGTCTAGAAGACTAGTAAGACTGGCTTGTAGTGCTCCGTTTGTTCTGCCTCTTGTAGGAAGGATGATACTAATTATACTTCCGTTTTCTGTTTTATCTGTCATAATTTATCCTGTTATAAGTTTCCTAATGTTTCCTCTAAACGTATAATGCCCAACGTGGTTAAGTGCTGTTCGAGGATCTAAGTATACTTCGCCATCCAGTTGTTGCCATAGTCTGCAGAATGTATAATCCTCTGATAAGTAACGTCTGCTTTCTGGATCAATCATAGTGTCGAATAATGCATACATGTGTTTTTCAAACTTTTCATCTACATTGATATCATTAGCATACTTTAACTCTGGGTGTGCATCAAACATTTGCTGTATTACTTCTTTTTTAATACACATAAAGCCAGTGCCAGCATCTTTTAGTTTAATTAAATTATCTCTAATTTGAATTTGAGGTGTAATATTACCATCCTCGTCTTTTAGGAAATCAAAGTTTACAACATAGTTTGAACTATGTCCTTCGATTGTTTCTGGTGTTTCTTCGTCATTACGTCTAGCCGCATCAATAATGCTGTTCCAATTAATTGCTTTCTTAGGATAAGCACCTACTGTAACAGGCTTATCGTAAGCAACCATTCTTAGCAAGTCATTTGGATCAAACTCAATGTCTGCATCAATAAAGAACAAGTGTGTTGCTTCTGGATGTTCCATAAAGAAACTTACAAGTGTATTCCTACCTCTTGTAATTAAACTTTCGTTTGCTAGTGTACTAACTGTGAACTGAATATCGTACTTGTTACATAGTATAGCAAGTCTCATCATACTTCTAAAGTATGGCTCACCAATTTGTCCACCGTAACATGGTGTGGCAATAAAGATATGCTTGTTTCTTAAATGTTGGATTGGTATTTCGATTTTAGCATCTAACAGATTAAATAGGATATCGTCATCACTATTTGTTGGTTCAATGTTTTCTGAGACTGTTTCTGCTGTTGTCGGTGTTTCGTTTTTAGAGCTTTTCTTCTTACTAGCTCTGCGTTCTTTTCTATTAGCCATTTTATGTCCTGTTGATAACTTAATGTTACTGTGTGTTATAATACAGTATTTAACTGTTTAAGTCAATAAAATATTATTAAAATGGCTAAAAGAATTATCTGGCTTCTGGTTTTCTTGATATGAATTGATTTAACTTTTCTGCTTCGCTAATGACATCTTCTGTAGAAGGCATGAACTCTGGCTTGCCAGCCTTGGCTTGCAAGATTAGTCTTGCTTCTTGGATCAATTCCAATCTTATTTCGTATGGTGTTTTATTTGACACTACAGTTTCTCCTACTTAGTAGATTATCCTACACATGTATTTATCTTATTTAAATAAATTACCAGCAATGTACTTTTTGTAGACAACGTTTATGTCAGCAGTATCTTCTACCGCGGCACTTAGTATAACTCTGTCCGTGTCGCAATGTTCGTTATATCCTCTATGCATTATCATTGTGTTTTGAAATCCGGGTACTGTTTGATTATCCCACCTACACAACATTTCTGTATCTTTCATATCTGTTTGTGTAACAAATCCATGCTTTTCATTTTCCCTAGGATCTATATCTTTAAATCTAGGAAACGTGGCCCACTGTGCTTCTGACTTTGTAAAGTCACCTGATACAGGAAAGTTTAATGCACATTGTCTTGTGTGGAATACAGGCCCTTCGCAATGCCATCTACTATTAGTATTAGCAGGAGTTCGTAGCATTAGTACACTTGTAAATCTTAAATTGATATGGTCATGTAACCATTCCTTTAAAAGTTTAGTTAGATCAAAGTTTGCTTCTTCGTACAAGTTGACTTGGTTAAAATCCCTCTTATCTTGGCTACTGTTTTCTTCTACTTTAATAAAACTTTGGTACCAGTTAGCAGTGTTTGAACGAGAGTTGCCTGTAAGCCTATCAGCAGTTTTCGTGTCTGTCCTTGCTATGGTACGTTCTTCTTCTGATACAAAATATTCTTTTACATCAAACGATGGCATATTTAATTCAGGTATTTCAAAGTAATAGGGTATGTCTGTTCTGTCACTCATTTATTAATTCTCCGCTTTGATATTTTTCATATACTTCTTCAATGGGAGAATTTATAGCCGCACTAACAACTATACGATTTACTTCAGTAAAGTTGAATACTCTGTGCCAGTGCATTGTATTATAAATTGTTGCTTTATTTTCAACCATTCTGTGTTCTGCTAACACAGATAAATCTTCATGTTCCCACCAAGCACCTCTAGTATCGTTTGTGAGTATATCTTCATCACCTCTAGAACACCATTGTACATAACTGTTTTCTATATCTCCTTGAATACAAAAATTTAAAGCACACTGTCTACCAAATAAATTTGGTCCTTCTGCATGCCAAGGACTAGAACCACCTTCGTTTGTGTTCAATAATGTAAGAGCACCAAACTTTAAATTGACTTTGCTGTCTAAATGGCTTTTCACAATGTTATGCCAGTTAGTAGGTACTGCTCTGTATTGGAATGTTGTACCTCCCATACCTAATCCGGAAGGTGACATAAAATCACTTGGATGTTGTCTATAAGGTACTGATAATATTTCTTCCGGTAACTCTAGCTCTGGAATATCAAAGTAGTATGGGATCATGCTAGTATTTATATAATAATACTAGCGAGTACAAGCAGTAGTGATATACTTCCTAAGAATGCAAAGCCTACTGCTATTGCTGTTATGAGAATTTGAAAGGGTGTTGCAGTGTTGTGTTCTGACTTACCTACACCTATTAGTAATCTAAATGTGTTTCTAAAATAGGACACTATTTAATTTAAATACGGCTAACATGGAAAAGAATACTACTATCTGTATAATTGCTGGTATAACCACAAACAATTGCATAGGGCTAAAATCGCCTTTCATAAAATAGTCTGTTTCAAACCATTCTGCTTGTTCTTCAGGTGTTGCGTCTCTTACTTGTAAGGTATTGGTGCCCATGGTAGTATCCAGTATTTGTAAAATGTTTTCACGGTAAAAGTCCTATAATGCTTAATGCAAAAATAGACATTAAACCTAAAGTTTCGATTCTGTCTCGTAATCGGTCCATATGTTGCTCCTTGCGTATTCTACATTATCAATATCTCTCAGTGATCTCAGTATACCCGCTAGGTCGCCTGATAAATGCAATGAAAACATTAGTGCAATTGATGTAAAATAGTTTTTAATCATATTAACGGTATAAGTATGATTTATTATTAATTATTATCTGTGCTTATACAGAAGGTATTTATAATGATATTACAAAATGTAATAATAATGTGGCTATTCGAGAGTTTTTGTTATAGATATGTCATTTAGGTTGTTGCAAAATTCAAATGGACACACTGTTGATGTTTGTGGTATTTCCCAATTATCCAACTGTGTTATGTTTCCAAAACTTTTTGCTCCGCACCAACTACTAATAACTTCGCCATTCATGTCGATGTTTAAACTGTCAAAACCAAGTTCACATTTCATGCCCTTGAATTTATTAAGTCCTTCATTTATAATTTGATGACTTTGTACATACTTGGGAGCGATATCATCGTACATAAATTCTGTACTCCAAAATCTAGGATGGTCTTGGGCATCATTGTCATCTTCAGGTGGTTCTGGATTAGGGTTAGGTAATAGCCCTGGGCGTTGCATGATTTTTATTTCTTCTGGTGTATATTCGTAATAGGTTTCTTGTTTGTGGTGATTATTGTCTGGGCCTAAGTATTTCTTATACATTGTTTTGACTGTGATGTTTACGTCATAGATAGTTTGTCGCGGACTATCAATAAACATACTACGCAATTTATCTGCTACAGTGCTTAATTCCTCTACTTGTCCACCGATGCCTGCTATGTTTATATCCATTACCAGTGCATCTTTAAGAGTAGCAACAACATCATACAAGTGCTGTACGTCCATTGTTAAAGGGTGATATGTAATAACTACACCTGATAAGTACTCTTTTGCTTCTTCCCACCAGTCTAAAGTTCTACTACCATTTGTGTATATTGTTATGCTAGAATTATACGAATGTATACGTTTAATAATTTTTTCAAAACCAGGTATTGTTGTTACTTCGCCTCCCAACAATTCCCAATGCATAAATCTATTATTACGTTTATAATGCTGTGATATTTTGTCAACAACATCTAAATACTTTTCTGTTGTTAACCAAGGCTTAGTGCCATCGTGTAGTATACTAGGACAATAGTCGCAACTGAAGTTGCATGTGTTTCCCATACTCCATTGAATTTGAACTGCTCGATCCGGGTCTGTAGTCTGTGGACCTTTCACCCATAGTAGTTTTGGCATAGTACATATATTTATCTAAGATTTTAGTTTTACTACTATGTCTCTTATTACACGACTAGTTGCCATCGGATCAAATGTTATTGGAGCGTCAACACGTTCCCATTTAGTGTCTTTCCAAATTTGCCCTTTTTGTATATAGGCGAATGCATCTTTTAGTTTTGTAGGGACAGGAAAATCTGCATGATAGTTAATTATAACTTGTTCTGCAATTTCTTCATCATACCCAGGTTTACAAAATCCATGTGTGCAACCCATAAACTCAACAAACTCGCTGTGTGTTTCTTTTGCAAATATTTTGCCTCTTTCAGGACTAGTCCAGTTATCGTCTGCTCCGTGATACAATGTAACATCTCTGTCTTTTGCATTGTAATACTCTGGCTCAAAGGGCCATAAGTTTCCATAGCATAGTGCATAAAATGTTTCTTTAGGTAACACATCATTATAATAAGCAATTATTTGTGCTATACTATCTGCTCCCCAACTAAACCCTACACATGCGACTTTATCTAAATCTAAGTTAGCAAATAAACTTTCATAATTTTCTTTTAAGAATTTGTACGCTTCAACTGTTTCGTATGCTCGTGCCCTTGGACTTACATAGCCTCCAAGTTCATTCCAATTTATATTGGTCATATTACGTCCAGCAAAACTATCTACACACAAAGTGGCAATACCCGAATCATTTAATGCACCTACAAAGTGTTCAGTGTCATTTCCTAATCCACCCGAGCCATGACTTATAATACACAGGGGCTGGTCACCATCAAACTTATAAGGAATAGAAACTTCGCAACCAATTGTGCAAGGTGACTCATCCCAATAAACATTTCTCATGCCTTCGACAGAGAATAATAATTTCTTCATATTCTTTTTCATATAGAAAATTCCTTAAATTTTTCAAAACTGATATTCCAAACTATTTGAGGAACTCTATAAAAATCTTGTATTCCTTCTGGTACAGCAATTCCTTTACGTTTCCACCAATTACGTTTTATGTAATCACTAATTGTATTAGTGCTTTTAACATAATTGTCTGAGTATGCCTTATTTGCAAGTGTTGTTCCGAATGTCGCTTTAAAGTCTGGCTGTTCACTTGCCCACTTGCAATTGAAATATAGTAAGCCGTCGAACTCTGGCATTTCATGTCCTCTGCCATATCTAACCATTTTAGTCATAGGTATATTTTCATTAGGTATTCTCGATAGCCTAGTCCATACTCTATAGTAACCTGGTTTGTACTCTGGCATATACTGTACACCTGCTACAGCATATATTTCTTCTGTAGGTATATGTACCATACAATGATATTTAATTTGGTCTACTTTCATTGCTTCGGGAGAAGCATTTTGTGTGAATCCTAGGTCGCCTGCTATTTTGCAAAACTTTTCTAACTTTGGCATCCAATAGTCGTCCAGTTCTACACAACCTATTTTGCCGTCAAAGAAAGTTCTTAAGATTTTTTGATCGTTGCTATTAGCCATCTTCCCACATCCAATTCGTACCATTTAGTATTAAAGTTTAATCTCGATGGTCTGTAGTGATGATTGTTGTGCAGGCTTTCGCCCCAACTAACAAACACTAACCAAGGATTATTTGTACTGTTGTTTTTAGTCTTATCTGTTTCGTATGTTAAACCTTTTATAGGTAAGTGTCCAAACACGTTGACAATACCGCTTATTATTACAGCAAGAAAACTTGCATTCAAACTTGCAAGTACATATCTACCGTCAAACCACCAACCTGTAATCAAAGCAATTAAGACTAAATTTAAAACAATTAACAAAGTGTAATTCTTATGGCACCATAATGCATATGGGTCTAAATTTTTTCTCATTTTAAATAGTTCTGTTTGTGCAAATTGATGATTACTTTTATCAAATATCCACCCAAAAAAAGCATAAAATAATCCTTTTGTAGGTGTATGCACATCTCCTTCTCTGTCTGTGTGTGCATGATGACTTCTATTGTGTATAAGGCTCCATGTTACTGGAGAACCTTGTGCTCCTTGACAGCCAAAATACAATAATAGTTTTCTTATAGGCTCCCAAGTTTTAAAACTTCTATGACTGTGTAATCTATGATATCCGACACTAACACCATATCCGCTGTATAACAAAGTAAAGAATGCTGTTGCAGTCCATAAGTGTGTTGTACCGTAAAATAAGGAATAGCCTAAACTTAATGCGGCTAGTGGTAAAAATATTAGATAGAATAGCATTACTTTTTAAGTCCTTTTATTACCCAGCCACTCATATCTATTTCGCTCCAATGGTGACTGTTGCTTTGTGCGTTCCAATATCTATGGTGATTGTTATGTAACATTTCTCCCCATGTGAGTATTGCACCCACTCTATTGTTTACACTGTTATCCTTTGTTTCAAAATTTCTGTAACCAAACCACTTGTAGTGGCTAAGTGCCGTTACAGTGCTTGTATTCATTAGTGTTGCCCATACACCAAACACTATGCCGTATAGTGCAACTTCCCAACCAAACAATGCCCATGCTAATAAAACTGTGCCGTAGTTGATTGCTAAATGATAGTCGTTTAAAAACTGATAGTATTTGTCGTTAACAAATCCACGTCTAATGTACCCAACCAAAACACGCCTATCAATGTGTTGGTCAAAGTATTTTTGTTCTCTGTGCCATGTTAAAAAGGCATGCCAAAATCCTTGTGTAGGACTATGCGGGTCACCTTCTCTGTCACTGTTCTTGTGGTGTCCTGCTGTATGTATCATAACCCAAGGAAAAATTGCACCATATCCATTAAATATACTGCACGTTGTCATAATGCGTTCTTTCCATTTAGGCATTTCAAATGCGGCATGACCCCAGTATCTATGTAATCCGATAGCCATGCCCACACAACCAAATAGGAAGTATGTAAGTAAACCTAGCCATAAGTAGTTCCAGTCGCCATTGTATGCCATAATAGGGATAATAGTCCAACCTACTAATTGCACAGGTAATGTGTATAACCAGAAATTTGCTTTTGCTTTATCTTTAAAAAAGTTTGTTAAGGAATTCAAAATTCGTTTCATAATAAGTTTCTAACATGTCTTTAAGTTTTGTGTCGACTTTAACTGTGTACTGTAAACTTGCATACTTCATAGTCAACGGACCATAAGGCATCAGTTTTTGTCGAAGCTCTTTATCGTATTTATCATGTCCGAAGAAACTTTTAAGTAATTCAATGCCAATTAACTTCTGCGTTGTAGGTTTTATATCAAAGCCTGCTTGTTTTATTGTACGCATTTCATATTGATAATACCTATGTGGGGCATTATCTACAAATTCTTGTGTAGCCATTTTGAATACTTGGCTGTAACTTTGTGTGAAGAACCAACTTGAATACATATTTACATAATGTTCTTGAAAGTTAGTATACTCTAAGCCGGCATGTGCCGCGGCATGTTCCTGTGTTGCATGTGGTACAAAAGGCATGAAGCCATTGTTTTTACTTCTAGTCCATTCGCTATTACTAACATGCATCATAAATCCAGGATATACTAAACAGCAATCTGGCAGTAGGTCAAAAAACTGTCCTACTATTGTCATTTGAGGTTGCGTGGTAGGGAAATGCTCTCCCCAATATAAAAAGTCTGGTCCGTCAAATAATGCAGGAACATCTATGTAAAATAATTCATATGGTATATTTTTACTTTCGCAATATGCAATAGTACATTCGTTCTCACGTTTGCTTAAATTATTACTTAGTACTGGAATAGCGGCTTTGAAATCGATGCCTGCCATCTTAAATGCCTGCATGGCAAGTTGTGAATACATGTGCTGTACACTGTAATCACACCATACATAAATGTCTTTTGTGTATTTCTCTCTAATTGTTACGGCTGTCTTAATTGCTTCTTGCATAGGTGTGCCGGGCATGGTTTCCGGAGCATGTAAAAACATGTCAACATTTTGCCCACCACTGAACTCACTAAATGTTATTCCTCTCATTCGTAACTCCTATACAAATGTAAATCATTTAAGTTGTAAGTTCTAATAAAAGGATCGCCTGGCTCTAACAGTTTAACTGGTCTTGCCATAGGCACCCAATATTCTCTTAGTGTAAAGGGAGGTGCATCATATGGTCGATTAAAATATGTTTGTTTTACTTCATCGTAACTAGGTTTAGAATCAGCATCGCAACTGATAATATGATACTCGAACAATTGCCCGTTTATATCTGCAAGTATTTTATGAAACATTGCTTCTTTATATTTGAATGTGCCGTACAGCCAACCTACATTAGGATCGAATGTTATACCCCTAGGCATATCAGAATCTAATTCTATATTATCAACACCTACAAAATTTGCCAGTGGTGCAGAACCGCTTAATACACTTGTGACGTCACCTGGTCTACTAGGCAGTAAGTGTTCTCCTGCAATGTATCTTAAGTTGGATACAGGATTAAACTCATATAGTTTGTGGTTACTAGCCGGCGTCTGTGCGAGTCTAAGAGGCCATGGCGCACTACGGATATGGCTTTCGCTGTAAAAGTCTAACTTGTATTCTAATTCAAGTTCTTTGTTCGTCATTATTTCACAAACTCTGTGTGCCGCTTCATTTGAGCAGTTTATGTCTGGAATCGTTATGTCGTATAAGTCTATCCAGTTCTGATATTTGCCATTATGCTTGTTACCGCCTACTCTAATAACTCCGTCAACTGCAACAGGACTGATATCTAATACTGGTAAGTCTTGGTTTCCTCCTGCACATACAACCTTATGTCCTGCTTCTAGTAGTCGATTAATTCTATAATCAACTATATAGTTCCTATCCATCTGCCAACTAATACATATAATCTGTGGTTCAGTAAATGCTAATAGGTCTAATTTTTCTATTAAGTGTACTAGTTTATCCTCTGCTTGAAGTACCGTGTAAGACGTTGTAAGACGTTCATAGACGTCGATATAAGCACAATCGTTGTTGCTTTGCATACTTACAACATCAAAGTTGCTAGTGATTTGATTGATTAAATCGTATTCGTTGAGCTGTACATCTAATAGATATGTGTGGTGGTGTAATGCTTTGATTACATCCACAGGTAAATTATCAGTAACTATTGATTGTTCGAATTGAAATAAGACCATACATTTACTTATCTATAAGTAAGAGTGGTTAACCTGCAAATACGGTACCCGATCCATTTGATGTGTGGGCACATGAGGCACTGTCGCCTTCTCTACATACTAACTTTCCTTCTGCATACACAGTACCACTTGACGATACCATTTTAGCAGAAACGTGAGGTGCTTCTCCATGAGGTGCTAGATTATCGTTGACAACTGATGTAATTTTGCCTTCTGTTTTAACAGTAGGTGCTCCTGGTCCCATATTAGTTCCACCAGCGGCGTCTTGTAATACTCTTGCTACACCAGGCATTATAAACTAAATCCTTTAAATGAATCTTTGTCTACGTCTTGTTTTGTGCCGCCAATAACGTAACTACTGATTTCAGTTTCTTGTGGTGCTACTTGTACTTCTCCGCCACTAATCCACTTCTGTGTCCAAGGTAAAGGGTTAGTACCAGTGTTAAAATCTGTTTCAATTTGTGCCGCTCTCATACGTTTGCCTGCAATAAACTCAATGTATTGCTTTAGTAGTTCTGCATTAAGACCAATTATACTACCGTCTTTAAACAAGTAGTCTGCCCATGCCTTTTCCTGCTCTACTGCATCTAAGAACATTGCTTTACATTCGTCTTTTGTTTCTTCTTTGATCTTTGCAAAATCTTTATCGTCTGCAGGTAATAATTTTAACATTGTTTGTGTACTAGCCAAATGCACATTTTCATCTCTAGCAATAAACTTAATAATTTTAGCATTACCTTCCATCTTTTTAAGTTCTGCAAATGCCCAACTACATGCAAATGATACATAAAAGCGTACACCTTCAAGTATGTTTACACTCATGATACATAACCATAATGCTTTCTTATGCTCGTATTCATTGTAACTTGTTAGTCCACGTTCTCTTAATAAATTGTGTTGTATGAGTGCATCATATGTTGATGTAATACTGTCAGCACAATCGGTAATTTGTTTCATCTTTGTCATTTCATCAAAAACTTTGCTTGGGTCAGGATATACGTTTCTAATAATATGTGTGTAACTTCTACTGTGAATTGTTTCACTGAATGCCCAAGTTTCAATCCATGTCTCTAACTCAGGTATTCCCACTATAGGCAAGAAAGCAAGATTAGGTGAACGACCTTGCACACTATCAAGTAATATCTGTCTTTTCAAATTACTAGTAAAAATATGCTTCTCAAAATCCGTTAGGTCTTTGAAGTCTTTGGCATCTTTTACGATGTCAACTTCTTCAGGCCTCCAAAAGAAACCTAATTGTTTCTCTGTAAACTTTTCAAACTGTCTATATTTAACAACATCAAAACGTTGTACGCCAGGTGTTCCATTCGAATCTAGGAACATTTTTGCTTTAGTGTGGTCTGTTTTGTTTGTTAAATCTAGTACGCTCATCTTTTTCTTTTTCTTTTGCTTTTGCAAATCTTAGTTTCCTTTTGTTATATTTTACAACTCTCACAATCCTCATCATCTACAAATGTAGTGGTGGGTAACGATTGTTGTGCATCATCTTTATTGATATCTATCTCGCCTTGTCCATCGTATGTGTTGTTGTAGTATAACTGCTTGCCACCATATTTATAAAACATTATAAGATGTTGTAGCAAAACAGACATCGGAACCTTTTCATCTTCAAAGTGTTCTGGATTGTAAGATGTATTTACCGAAATACCTTGATCTATGTACTTTTGAAGAACAGCCATAATCTTTAAATAGCCTTCTGGGCTCTTCTGATCCCACAGTAAATCATACTTATTTTTTAGTCTAGGATAACCTGGGACTACTTGTTTCAGTACACCATGCTTACTTTGTTTAACACTGATGTAACTGCGTGGTGGTTCAATACCATTTGTGCTGTTACTAATCTGTGCTGATGTTTCTGCTGGCATAAGTGCCATTAGTGTTGAGTTGCGAATACCGGTTTCTTTTAACTGCTTACGCAATCCTTTCCAATCTTGTCTTTCTTTGTGCTTAACTAACTCATCAACGTCTGTTTTGTAAGTTTGGTTAGGCGTAATACCGTGTCCGTATTTCGTTTCTAAATTCTTAGCAATCTTTCCTTTCTCAATGGCTAAGTCTGCACTTGCTTTAATTAAGAAATAACTCCATGCTTCAGCCCATTCGTCAACTAACTCTAAGTTAGGATCTTGATATGTTGAGTCATTCTTTGCTAACCAATATGCAAAGTTAATAATACCAATGCCTAGTGGGCGTCTATTCATAGTACTAAGTTCTGCGGCAATTACAGGATACTCCTGATAGTCTAGCAATTCGTCTAACCCTCTAACTGCTAAGTCGCATACTTTTTCAAAGTCCTCAGGCTTTTTAATTGCACCCCAATTGATTGCACTTAACGTACATAGACTAATCTCACCTTCTTCGTCATTGATATGTGTTAGCGGTTTAGTAGGTAAGTTAATCTCACAACAAAGATTACTTTGTTTGATTGGTGCTTCTGATTCTATAAATGCACCATGTGTATTTGCGTGGTCAACATTCATTAAGTATATTCTGCCTGTGTCCTTCCTTTCTTGTACAAAGTTGCTGAACAACTCTACAGCCGGAATAGTTTTGTATCTAATGTCTGTGCGTTCTTCTGCTTGTTCATACAATCTTGTAAATTCTTCTTGGTCATTAAAGAATGCATCATACAACCCTGGAACATCACTCGGTGAGAATAACGTGATGTCTCCACCACTTAATAATCTTTCGTACATCAACTTATTAAATTGTACACCATAGTCCATATGACGTACTCTATTGTCCTCTGTACCTTTGTTGTTCTTTAGTACAAGCATGTCTTCAATTTCTAAATGCCAAATAGGATAGTATAATGTAGCCGCTCCGCCTCTTACTCCACCTTGTGAGCATGACTTAACTGCTGATTGGAATAGTTTATAGAAGGGGATAACTCCTGTGTGAGTTGCGTCACCGCTCCTAATTTTAGAACCAATTGCTCTAATACTACCTGCACCTATACCAATGCCTGCCTTTTGACTTACATACTTAACTACGGCACTAGACGTTGCGTTAATGCTATCCAAACTGTCATCAGTTTCAATAAGCACACAACTACTAAACTGTCGTTGTGGTGTTCTTACACCTGCCATAACTGGCGTAGGCAAAGATATTTTAAAAGTACTGATAGCATCATAGTATGCTTTCACATACTTCATTCTAGTATCCGCTGGATACTTGCTAAACAATGTAGCCGCTATCATTATATATGCTACCTGTGGTGTTTCAAATATTTCACCTGTTGCTCTGTTCTGTACTAGGTACTTGCCACGGAATTGTTCCATAGCCGCATAAGTTAAGTACTCATCTCTGCTATGGTCTATGTATTCTTGTAATTGATTTATTTCTGCTTTAGTGTATAGCTCAGTAAACTCAGCATCATAAAATCCTATTTCAATGTTCTTATCGATAATGTCACATAAGCAAGGAGGAGTAAAAGTACCGTAAACTTCCTTTCTTAAATGATAGTTGATAAGTCTTCCACCTACATATTGGTAGTTCGGTGACTCTTCACTAATGAGGTCTGCCGCACTTTTAATAAGTGTCTCTTGAATATCTGTTGATGTAATTTTATCGAAAAACTGGATGTGTGAGTTAATTTCTACTTCTGACGCACTAACTCCTGTAATGCCCTCAACGGCATACATAACAACTTTATGTAACTTATCTATATTTAAGTCTTCAAGTTGTCCGTCTCTTTTCTGTACCTGCATTGTATATCCTGTAAAATGTTCTGTATCTTAGTTTTCCTATTATAGCACATTTTGATACAATGTCAAGATTAAATAATAGGAACTTCTATGTTTTTTAAGTCCTGTAGTACGATATACTTGTCTTCGTTTTCTACAAATAATATCTTGTTTCCAGGACTCAGATTGTAAGCATATCCATCGGATATAAAGATTGCTCCATCTTTTCCTGTAACATGATTACTTATCACTTTCCACTCTGTTTTACTCGGATCTATGAACTTTAAATTCGATAAAACGTTGTATAACAGTATAGAAATTCCTGTGGTGCAGAAATAACCGTTTTCAATAATATCAAAGGGTGCCATCCACTCTTTAGGAGTCCAATAGTCTAAGTATCTATTGTGGATTTTGATTTTAGCAAAGTATTCTAGTACATCTGCTTCTGTTTTAGATTCACGCCTAATCGATCTGAACTCTTTCAGACGTTTTTCAACATCGGTGGTTTTATCGAACATATCTGGTTCTTATTGAGACTTCCACTTACGAACAACATATTTCATTACTGCATTACTAGTAGGTGGAGTGATATTGTTATCAGCGGAAATAGAAACAGTACCGTTTGCAATAGCACCGCTAAATTCAATTGACCCCGAGTAATATGCATTACCAGTGGCTAAGTTTGTGTCGTGTGATGAACTTGATACATCTTGTAATAAGACCGTCCCTAAAGAAGCATTGCCGTCAGCTGGGTCGCCTGCAAGTGGGTTAGCATTGTAAAATAATGTACCAGTTTGGTTGTAGTACCTTGTTACAGCACTGTTAGAACCGTCTAATGCTTGACCAACTATTGAATAGTCAATAAATAATGTGTCAATAGCAGTTGCATCAGTGCCCAAGTCTGTAAGAGCAATACCCGTACCAGCACCAATTGTTAATTGCTGTGGCTGTGAATAAAATGTTTCTGATTGCCCTGATTCCAATGATTGAGTTGTAAGCATCTCAATATTAGTTTTAATTGTTACTAATCCTCTTTTATCGGGATCGTTAGTTTTAAAGTATAATCTGTTAACCAGCTCTGCAAAGCCGCCGGCTTCATCGCTACTATCAAAGTTAATCTCACCATTAGTTGTATCAACATCAACTTGCCATGTGCCTAATGCTTGAACATTTGCACTATCACTATACTTGTTGTTAATAAACACATCATTCACTATGTTTACTTTCTCGTCAGTTAATACTTTGCTCATCCAAACTTCTAATTTCGCTTTAACTGTATTGCCGGATCTAGTTGCATGTGTGCCTGTTGTAAAACCTAACTCACCAAATGAATCTATAGTGTCCTGTGGATCATTAATAAGTCTATACTGCGTTTGGTCATCACTGGTGATATAAATCTCATCAGTTGTACCAGGTTTTAAACTAAGGTTAAACCATTGATTCTTGCCGTTAATTAAAGATATAATTCCATTAACTGTTGTTTCACTAGAAGTATCTAGTAAGTATGCTGGCTTAATAGTTAATTCATCATCTTCTATTAAATCTGGCAAGTTTGGACTAAAGTTACCCGTAACGTTAGCACTTACTTCTGTATTTGCATCTATATAAAATGTATTACTTGTTGTAATACTTCCTGATAGAGAAAATTCTGCATCATTAATTTCTGCAGTATCTGAACTGCTAGTTGTGATAATACCAGTTGATATATTTGCTATATCAAAACCATGGTCTTCACTGTAAATCTGAATAGTGTTTGCACCTGTTGTTTGACCTCTGTTAATGAAATCAAGTCCACTTGTAATACCGCCTGTTACATTTGCTTCTGTAATAGTAAATGTGTTTAGTCCAGGTGATACTGTTACTACTTGATACTCACCACTTAACTGTGCGTTACCATAAAACTCGACCTTATCTCCAATAAGAACACCTTTAACATCAGGTGTAGTAAGTGTAACTGTACTACCGGAATCAACTGCCGCTGTTACACTTCTGCCTGTTGACCATGCATTGGATGGTAATGTAACACTAAATGTATTGGCAACACTGTTTGCTGAAATTGGTAATAGTTGTTGATGATACCATGAAGTCACTGTCGAAGGAACAGAGGCAGTATGTGTTGCACCTTCTGTCCAAACATATCCAAAACTTCCTGCCGAAGCATTTGCAAGTTCTGTGAATATAATGTTCTCTTGTCCTGTATCAAATGTAACTGTAGAATTAGCAACATCTACTGTTGACGTAACTCTGCCTATTCCGCTATAAATTACATCTGCTGTTCCGGCATCAACACTTAAACTTGGATCTGCTGGGTCTTTAACAAAAACAACATTTGCACTTGCAATACTGCTAGTGTTAGCAATACCAAGTCCTTCTGTAACTACATCAATATGTTTCTTTTCTAACCCAATGAAGCCTGTGCCTACTTGTGGATTAACTACAACTAAGTCTGGGTCAATCTGTCTATAACTAGGAATATTCTGATCTGCATAGAAGCCAGTTGTAGTGGCCCCACTTGCAATAACAGTATTCGAAATAATATGATTAATGTGAGTATTGCCATAATATGTAATTGCAATATCATCTGAATTTTGTGGAGCAAAGCCTAAATACAATGAGTGGTCTGCTGTAGAAGTATTAGCACTTATAAAGTTATAATCGTATGCTGTGTTTACTATAGCATTTGTACCACTGCTATCACCATCTTGTCTTACACCATTAAGTAAAACTGTGATGTCATCTGCTGTAAAAGATCTGCTTGTTTGGTTTTGATTAATAAAGTTCGCACCACTAACTGTGCTATCAAACACTGTTCTTACCACAGCATTACCGTCAGCATCTGTTAAATTTGTACTACTAATTAGTGTGGAGTTTGCTTTCCAAGACTTAGATTTACTTACACCATCAAACTCTCCTGAGCCTTTTGGATATCTAATATGTGGAACTGTGAACTTGATAATTTGACTGTTTGCTAAACTTAATGTTCTAGCAGTAGCACCTAATGTACCTTCTAACGTTACAGTCTTATTGTATGTTGCACTAATGGCATCATCGGTGTCAGCACCGATATAAACTTGCTTACTGTCAGTAGCAAAACCAATCTCCCCAGGTCTAAGTGGATGTGGCAGATCCTGCTTTAATCCACGCCTTTGCTGGATTCTGCTGATAATAATTTTTAAATTTGCATTGTCTTGATGTGACACTATGTAAACTCCAATATGTTCTTATAAATGTATTTATCACTTTGAGCTAATCTAGTTTCAGATCCTGCACAAAGATTTACCTGAACATGGAGTTTTTGGTGTAAAATGATCAACAAACTGTTGTGGCATAGATTCAATGCCGGCATATACTGAATTAATGCACTGTAAGTTATCGATATTGTGGTTTATAAACTGATGGAATTCGTCTGTCCAATTAAATTGTTCTTTCCATTCTTCGGAACCATAAACTAGATCCTTTGTCATGTTGCAACCTCTAATGGTTACGTCTTTTACTGTTAAAGCAAATAAGTTGGGGCCGCCGCCTGGTGCTAAATCTTGATACAACGACATGACTCCACAGTATGACATTGTACCACTGTAGGACATATTTTGTAATGCACCAAAGAAATAGTTGTTGCCAACATTTTCATGATAAGCATCAAAAGGTTCACATTGTTCTTGTATAATTTTTTGTATTTTTAGTACGGAAGTTTTACGAGGTATAACTATACCCTTTCCGCCCAACTGGTCTACTAAGTCTGCTTTTTCTTGTGTACTAGTCAAACCGTATGTTTTGACTCCCATAAGTGTAGCAAACTGCACTACCATATTACCAACGCCGCCTGTTGCGCCGCTAACACCCAATACGTTATTATAGCCTACGTCTAATACTTTAGTTAAGGAATAGTATGCTGTTCTTCCTACTAAACTATAAAATGTTAAGTATTTTTTTAGATCAATATTGGCGGGTATAACAAAATGCTCTGTATCGCTGTTGCCTATTGCATGTGTACGCCAACCCTTTTTATGCCACATGTGTGTGCCAATTGGAAAGTCTGCATTTTTACTTTCAATAACTTCGCCTACAGACTCACCTGGTATGCCTTCATTCAATTTTACCATTGGATAGTTAGGAAACACTTCCCCTGGGTTCATTGAAATACGCATGTAAGGATCTGTACCACAGTAAATATTCTTTACTAAGTATTCACCGTCTTGTAATTCTGGAAGTTCCATGTCGACAACAGCAAAGTTGTCTACGCCAATTTCACCTACTGCATGTTGTACTAAGACTACTTGCTTCATAGTGATGCATAGTATTCCGACAGTCGTTCAGCCCACTTGTCGCAATACTCGTCGAACTGGTCACCTTGTATTACATATTGCTTGAAAGCAACATCTCTACTAACCATAAGTATAACACATTTTCTAATATTAGTGCCGTACATCTCATTGTGTGCTAACGCATAAGCACAACATTGTAAGTAGTAGTCCTGGATCCATTCTTCTTTTTTAATTTTCTTGCTAGTCTTGAAGTCAATAATTGCTTCTTCGCCATCATGTATTCCTACACAATCAGTTGTTCCAGCATAAAGACCAGGTGCAATTAAGCCAACTTCAGTGCCCCATACTTCATTAACATTACCAAAGCCCTCATTAATCATTAGATTAGTCATATCCCTTGCAAGTATACTTACAAAGTTATTTCCTTTGATTTCGTAATCTTCGCTGAGGATATATTTTTCTAACGCATTATGTACCTTCGTACCTAAACCAGCACTTTCTCTACTGACACGATTTGCTTCTTCGTCACCTACACGTTTACGCCAGGCTATTAAGGCTGTTTTGTCTGAAGTCTTGTCTAGTACTGTAGTTACACTTGGTACTGGTACATTATCATCACCGACATATTTCCTACCTTCGGCAGTGGTAACTCTTTCTAATTTTTTATATTGTATCTTATCTACTAACATCAAATAATCCTGCAAAATTGTTGTGTGTTTGTTCGCCGTAATGTACATCATCAGCGGCTTTATCTACTATTAAATCTTTATGTTCTTTTAAAAACCTTATACTGTTATAATTAATAAGTTGCAATTCAATATTGTTGATCTCGCAAAATGTTAATAAATGATTAACTGACCTACTATTATAGTACATTTTTGTATCTATGTCAATGTTTTTAAAGTCATTAAAACTTTTACTGTAAGGCATAAGTGCTTCTTGTTTGCCGTCTTTAAAAACTATAAGCCTTTCTCCATGTGGTGCAAACAACATTAACTTACTGTATTGTTTTTCTTTATACATTGCAAATGCAATATCTATCATATCATGAATAGTTGCCCCAGGTACTCCTGCATTATAAGTGTTTTCAAAATATGAGGGCCAAGGCTTATTAACACCTATCCCAAACGTATGACTACAGCCAACTGCTAAATTGTACCCATCAGTGAATTCACTTAATTCTTGTTCTCTGTGCCAGAGACTGTTAAGTGTATATTCTATTGTATTTGAGATATCTGTGAAAAACTCTTTATGTACTACATGCCTTTCATAGACTGTGGCACGACTCACAATGCCTTCCATCAAGTTCTGGATTTCCATGCAAGTATTTAGTTATTGTTTATTGTGGGAGGTCAGTTTTTACGTCACCGAGTGCTTGGTCGTTTGCCATAGCACCTACGTCAACCGCATCGTCTTGTTCTGCGTCTGGGTCAACTGTGTCGTTTGGTATTTTGCCTTTGGGGACGATACTGTTTTCATCTGCACTACTAACGACATCCATGTCGTTGAGTGCCTTGACGAGTTCATCCGTGCTCATCAAAAATCCGTCATCTGCGAGACTCTTACGAAATTCTTCCGTTGGTATCTCACTAACATCGGACCCAACTTGCTGTGCTATTCTATCGCTTATAGCAAGTTGTAAGTCATCGAAGTATAGTTCGAAGAGTAATACTTCGTTAATTTTCATTTAAAGCTCTACTGGTGCTCTACCTAGTGGCTCTTCTTCTGGGCCAGCCGCGGCAGGTACATTGTCCATTGCAGGTTCTTCTTCACCGCCTAATGCAGGTTCTTCTTCACCGCCTAGTCCAGGCTCCATTCCAGGCTCAGCACCTAACATGCTTCCATCACCTGAACCAGTTAATCCAGCAATAACTCCGTCAAGTCCATCTTTACCTGCTTTGTTACTGTCTAGTACTGCTGTTAAAGTTTGTTCCATTGTCTGCTTCATTTGAACAGCCTGTTCTGCACCAAACTCTGATTTCATTTGATCTAATATAGCAGGAAGATCTTCGTTAATCATTCTGCCAACTCTTTCAACATGTTCTTGTACATCGTCTGCTAAGGCTCTAAGTGCCATAACAACTTCTGCTTGTTCTACTTCTACTTCTTCATTAATCATTTCATCAATGATATCATCGAACATGCTTTCTTTTGCTTGTTTCTTTTCGTCTTTTGTATCACCAGTTACTGTAAATTCTTCACCGTCTACTTCAAAAGAATCTTTACCTTGTGCAATAGCGTCTTTTCTAGCACCTGTAAATTTGTTTTGTTCTGCAACTTTTTTACCAAACATTTGAATACCGTTTGCAACTGCATCTTCTTCTAAACCGTTTAAGAAGCCAACAACTGAATCTCTGCTCTTGCCACTTACTTCTGCAAACATGCCTAATTTTTCTTCAATTGCCTTTAATGCATCAACGTTGTCTATTTCCATTCCAACTTCTTTAGCCATTTCTTGGAATAAGTATTCATTAATATCTGTCTCAGGAAATGCTTCAGCAACTTCTTCACTCATTGAGCTACATGCTTCCATATAATCTTTAGCCGCTTTAAGTACGATTGGTAAAACAAATTCATCGTCATGTGCATATCGGGAATCTTTACGGAATTTGTTCATACATTCTTTACTTGCTTCGTCCATTGTGTAACCGCCGTCCATTAAAGCCTTAACTTCGGATACAATGCCTGCTTTCATTTCTTGCATTGCAGGACTTTCAGCGTATACGCCTTCGTTAATCATCACGTCAATAACATCTCTAACGCCTAAAAACTTTGCGTATTCTGGATCTAAGTTAAATTTACGATTTGTGTTTCGTAATCTAACGAGCGTTTGCTCTGCTTTTTCTTTAATGCTTTCAAGTTTGCCTTTACTGTGCAATCCTTTTACTTGCACACCGTGAGCCTCTTTCAGATATGAATTAATTTCTTTAATCCTTTTCTGAGGCGTTTGGTTAAAATTTGTTATTTTCATGTTCTTTCCCGATAAAAGTTAATTTGTTATTTGTATTTATCAAAAACTTATAAAAACAGTATAAAAAAATAAGCCGTTAGTAAGAGCTATGTATGTGGGAATGTAAATGATCTTTGCTATGACGTAATTTCATCATGGACATATCTGCTCTACTCTCTACAACATAGAACTTTTCGCTGTCTTTAGTAGTACGCATGGTGTGTTTATAAAACACCAAGTCATTATAATGCTTTGTTACTTCATCTTGATACTTGCTGATAGCAGTGTTGATTAGGTGTATTGTAGGGTTGAGTTTCTTTCTTGGTGTAGTCTTTAATGTTCTTACTATTGTTTTTGCTGTTTCCGGCAAATAAACATCTTTGCATACTATTTTTTTGTTAGTAGCATTAACAATGTCAAACAAACCTTCCTTTGTTTTTACAGAGAAGTATAACCCGTTAGCCAAGACATTTTTAGTTGCTATTTCTAACTTCTTAGCAACTTGTTTTTTGTCTAGGTTAGTCGTTTTTTTGTGCGACTGCTTTGTACTTTGCTTTGCCATTATCATTTACTCTTAATACTAGTCCACGTTGTCTTAATTGTTGAGCAGTATACAACTCATTTTCGTTGAGCTCATACTCGTATATACCTTTTTCGTGTGATAATTTGTCAAAGAAGTGAAATTCTTTAGAACTTACTACGGTGGGTCCATTCTTAGATGCTAAAATTCTCATGCTACCTCTTAATCAGTGTAGATTCTTTTTTAGTTTTAGGACCTGGTTTCTTGTGTGCCCACTTAGTTTTCTTGGGCTTCTTTGGACGTTGGGCTATACGTTGTGCGTCATTGGCAATTGGCTTTACTACTGTTGCAACTGCGCCGGCGCTCATGCCTCCAACTGATGCTGTTTCATTAATTATAATATCTGAAATCTTCATACTGTTATTTATCTTTCTTTAGAATATTTTAGCGAAATCTGTATAAACTTTTAGCCAGTCACTTGTACCTTTTCCAATATTTTCTAAAATAAATGTACAATTGTCTTGAAATATGTTATAATTATGTTCAGCACATTCAATACTTTGCTCTACTACGTCTTGCCACATAGCAGGATTATCCTTTTTCATTTGTAATATTTCTAAATTATCTACTAGCATATCAATTTTGTGTATAATATTTGTCTCAGAGTCGTATAATTGTATGTTGTCAAACAAATGGTCGTATGTTTTATATCCCATTTGTTGTAAGTGTTGATATATTCTATTTGGACCGAGTAATATAAACGGTTGCTTTTGTATTATAGGCTTAAAAACTTTTTCAGTAAAGTACAAGCAGTCGCCTACTGCGGATTCTGTTATTAATTGTATGTCACAGTCAAACATCTTAGTATAAAACGTACTACTGTTACTCATAGTTCTCATATGAACAATGTCGTCATCTCTGTCATCAAACTTAATAGGGTAATTTTGCGACAATGCTTCTAAATAATTAACGCCTTTTTGTATATCAGCAATGCTAGTAAGATTCTTACTAAAGTATTCCATTGTGTTTGCTGTAATTTTCTCAAAAGGCACATCTGGACTGCTTAATATATTATCTTGTAGACTGTGTTTTATAAATGCTCCTAATAATAATGCTCTGTGTGGCTTTGGTGCATTGTTTAAGCAATTAAATAGATGTGTTTTAGGTGTGCTGAAATCAAATTCATCTTTAATTTCTAATTCAAGCATTGTGTCCTCTTTGTAATTCCTAGTATATAGCACATCAAATGTGTCGTAGTTAAACGTTTTAAATATATCTGCTATGTTGACGCAACTATTACCGTAAAACACTGTAGTGAGCTTGTATGACTGTGTAACCTGGTGGATAAACTCGAATATGTCCTTATCACAATGACCTTCTGCACCGTTTTCAAACAGAACTATTGCATGTGGATTGTTTGTAATGAACTTAGGTATTAGTAAATGCTCAGTGTTGTATTGTTGCCATGTGTTAAAAATTACATTGGAATCGAATCCGTCTAGACTAATCACATACAATACAGGTTCCATTAAGTAAACAGGTTGATCTTTATGATTAGGGTGTGTCCAATTAAAACATTCGTTCATTGCAAATATAGAATCACGTGACGTTGCTGGTACATGAGATACATCAAGACCACAGTCTTGCATAAATTGTTTAAATGGATTGTAGATGTCCGCTATAAGCATAGCAGTATTTAACTATTTCTTTTTCTTACCGGACTTCATGTTGGCACACCAGTGGTACATTTTTGACTTCTCTCCACTGCTGTCTTTTGCTTTTTTGCGTAGGCTTGTAACTGAACCATTACAACTAGCACCTGCTTTCTTTACTCTGCCAGGCTTACTTTTGCCCTTTTTTTTACCGTCAGCAAAGTTTTCGTCTAAAATTTCATCCGGTACTTCAAATTGCCATACAGTTGCTTGACCTTTATCACGCATCATTGCTGTAAGCCTAGTGTTACCGCCTATCAATTCTTTATGCCCATCACTGTAAACAGCCACGATAGGCATTTCTACTTTACCACTTTTTAATTGTGCTGTTGCACGTTTTTGTTTTTGTGGATCCAATGTTTTAAAACTGTCAACATCTGCCGCATCTGTGTTGTTGATATCTTTGGCACTTACAATAGTGGTTGCTTTTCCTTTACTAGCAAGTTCGACCCAACTGTCTTTGCCTAATTTTTTAAACTCTGGATAACGTTGTGCTTCATCCCATTCCACATCAAACTGTGGCTTATTCATTTTTGTTTCCAACAGATCCTTAAAGTAATTTTCTGCCATTACTGCTCTATCACTTGTAGTGTGGTCAAATGCTTTCATTACGTCTTCAATGTCTGCATCTATCATAATGGTTTTTACTTTCTTAATGCCTAATACATTAGCGGCATCGAATCTGTGATGACCATTAATAAGGTATCCGTTCTTGTCTACTATAAATGGCTTGTCTTCGTTGTTTAAAAATACATCCTGAGACTTCTTTGCTAATCCGTCTACACGTTGATTCTGTACAGGCTTAATTTTGTCTATACTCATTGTTCCTTCTTTGTACTTGAACTCTGAGCCTACTAAATGTTTTCTTTTAATTTGTGGTAATTGATTTCTATCAAATGTTTTCTCATATACTGGTCTAGTATAACTTTCTTCTACGCTCTTTCTTAAACGTACAACCCCACATGCTAACCTATCACCTGCGTTACCTGTTTTAAGACTTTCTTCATCTCCGCCTGTGCCTAAGTCATCTTCATCAGCATGTATAACTATTGCTCTACCAACAATACTTCTATCGCCACTTAGGTCAATACGTCTTGCAACAATTTTAAATCTTGCTACACCTTCGTCATTAGCAACTATGTTACCTAAGTCACCTATATGCCCGTCAGATAAACCACCATGGTCTACGCCTTCTGGATTATAATGTCCGCCAGCACTTTCACAACCTTTACTAAGGTCGCCAAATTCATGAACATGGAATCCGTGCTTGCCTGGTGTAAGTCCTTTTATTATACCTCGTATAATAGTAGGCTTGTCTGGGTCTTGTTTCATAACTATAGCACCACTGATATCTCCTTCAGTGTGTTCTAGTTGTACAACTGCTTTGACTACTTCTTGTGCTTCCTGTAAAGCATTTAGACTACTGCACTCGCAAGTCTTTGCTTTTGTTCTCGGGCAACTAGTAAAGTCTGTCGTTCTCACTATAGTACGCCTTTGTTAAGACTTAACTGAGCCCATTGCTCTCTACCAGCGCCTGCTTGTGTTGGTATAACACTAATTGACGTTGACATCGAATGTCCGCTACGTCTAAATGCAATTAAATCTTTTTCATTCTTAATCATTGCAGTTTTCATATTAGGTATACTTATTAGCAATAGTCCGTCAAAATCATCTCTGTTCTTATACCATAAGAAGTTTTGTGTTAAGTAAACATTTTCAAGTTGGGTTATATCCATCTGCGTTGCTATAGCATCACATAATGGGCCAGCATAGCCTTCCATATCCATTGTGAATAGTTCCTGTGCTATTGCTTTTCTTACTTTCTGATTATTTACATCAGTTGCTGGTAAGTCTACGTTCAAACCGTCTATAAATTTAGTCCAACCCAAACTTCCACCTTGTCCGCCAATGGATGATATAACAGTTGGAATGTATTCTGCGTACTTGTCGATAACTGCTCTCTTAGCCTTTTGACTTCCGCCACCGTAACCAATTCTTCCGCCTGTGCTACTAGTAGCCGCTTTAAGTTCTACTTTGCCTATGCCCTTGATCTCCAAGTCACCTTCACCTACTGCAAGGCTAATCTGATTACTTAAACATGCCAAGCCATATTCACCTGGACCTTTTTGGTTAACACCAACACCATATGATGTTAATGCCCTAAAGGCTGATATAGATATATCATCTCCGAACACTGCTTGGAAACTGTTAATAGGTTTGTCTAACTCTTTAATGTTTACTACAGTGCCTTGTTTCTCTAAACGTGTTATGAAGCCGTTCATTGTACCATAGTCACTGTCTAGTCCGCCAATTATCTTTGTTACATCTTGTATAACTTTTAATTTTTGCTTATCTGATAGTGGCTCGTCCATTAATGGAAAACTAAATGCTTTGTCTAATGTTTTACTAATATGATCACTGTTAAGTAATTTGTAAATTCTGTCTAGTATACTAGCATGTTGCTCATTACTGGCATCTAGTCCGCTAATAGTTTTAATAATAGCATCTTTTTCATCACCTAAGTCAGTATACTCGTTAATTATTTTAGTAACGTGCTGTTTGCTCCATTCTGTCATTCTAATTTTTGCTTTTGTTTCGTCGGGTAAAACACCTACAAACATTTGCAATATGTTCCTAGCACATGCATCATCACCAGCCTCTGCTCTTAGTTGTCTAAAATGATCTAACATTGCAGGTACAGGAATTGCCTGGTAGGCTAACATTTGTTTTTTAAGATCTCCTACTGGAAAATGATCTGACATTAATCTGTTAATAGTATCTACTTGTTTAAAGTCCGGTACACTTTCTTCGATATTGGCATGACTCATATTTCGATCATGTACATATGAACCAGGGTCTTTTTCAAATTCTTTATCTTTAATTTTTTTAAGATCCCTTTTATCTTTAGTAAAACCTTTATTGTTAAATCCAAACGAACCTTTAGGCTTTCTACCAATCTGAGGAATTTTCTTTATACTTTTAATTCCTAACTCTTTTTTGCTGACATCTTTTCCGTTACCTAATCTCCTTCTGACACCAAATGTACTCTGTGCTATCACTTCTTCAGTTCTACCATCTTTATATGACACTTTCCATTTATGGTATCCGCTAGGTAAATCCTCTTTGTTTTCGTAAAGTCTATCAATCTTGTCTTTACTAACTTTATTAATAATATTAATTTGCTCTTCTAATGGCAAATTATCAAATTTGTCAAATGCACTTTCGTTATTTTCTCTATTCATTTTCCATACCGTTGCTGATGTTGGACTAAAAGGTTCACCATCTGGGCCTTTTGCTACATCTGATGTAACTAATGGAGCAAAGTTAGGTTCTCTACCGTCGCCCAATTCATCAGTGAACTCTACACCTCTTTTTTGTAGTATTTGCTTAATGTTAGATTCGTTATAAGATACAAAATGGTCAAATACACTTTTGTAATCGTAGCCATACTTGTTTATAAATCTAGTTTTCATTTCCTCAGCAACTGGCCATCTCCAGTTATCTTTATATTTTTCTGGATTATTTAATATTTCAATAGCATCTCTGATTGCACTGCTGTGTGCCCAAGGCATAATTAGTATATCCTTGTATTGAGTTGAATGAATTGAACCACGTTGTATAAGTCTTTGAGTTAATTCTCTTTCGCCTAGTGTACTAAGCTCTTTAGCAAATTCTTTTTTGACCATTACGTCACCACCAAAACTAAATGCGTTTATTTTAGCAATCGACGAGTCACCATGTTTCTTCATAAACTGTTTTTGTTTTTTAGGAAGTTGTTTTTTCTTGTCAACATCAATACCAGTACTATCAAAGCCTAACTCTTTGCCGAGCTTGTCTACTGTGTTTATAAACTTAGATATAGCATCAGTTCTAGACTTAATTAGTTTAGGCAGTTTGCCTCTAGTAAATACGTCAGTACCATACTTTGCTTTAGCAACATGATTTCTCTCGAATACATCATTCAAGTAATTTTGCATTTGTTGTTGTACTTGGAGTATAGGTGCATCACTAAAAGGATCAGATGCGTTTGGTTCTTTTAAATGTCTAGCAATTGTTGTCAACTCTTCTGCTTGTGACGATCTCATACCAAAGTAATCTAGCCCATCTTGTGACATACCGTGAACTTCATCGCCTTTTAATGAAGGATCCATTTCTGGAATCATTTTATCTGTGGCTTGTATTGCCGGTATTAATTCTGATAACTCATTGCTTATAACTTTTAACATATCGTAGTGCTGTGCTGGTTGCACATCTTTCATACGTTGTATTTCTTGAAATCGTTTTCTTAAGTTAATTTGCATTTTACTAAGTGCATTATCTGTATAAGAATCATCTCCGCTTACTGATGGATTATGCCCTTTCTGAACTGGGTGGTTCCACTCTTCATAGTCTGCTAAGTGTGTGAGTAATTTCTTTAGTCCTGCTTTATTAACTGGGCCGCCTACTGGAAACCAACTGGTGTCGGCATTAATACCAACACTGTTATACGAACCTTTTACCAAATCTTGATTAAATCGTTTGAACTCATCTTTATTAACACTTTCCCATGCACTAGCAATTGTTACTTCATCGACATTAGTAGCACTTGCTATTGCTTTAAAGAATTGTTTATTTTGTTCGCCGTCTTGTAATTCACCACTTTGTGATGCCGACCACATTCCCTTAACAATTTTGTCACTTTCTGGTCCACTTAAAAACGCAGGAAGTGTAATAATATTTTTCTTAAATAATTTGTCAACACCGTTTTGTATTGTGGTTAATTTTTTCTGTGGTGTATCATTTGCCGCTTTGGCTACTTGAATTCTATCTTGTTGTTCTAGTATCAGCTGAGCCAACTTATCATATGTAAGTTCAAAGTCTGATAGAGATTTTCTAAATTCGCCAATGGATTTCGCATTAGGTTTTGTTCTACTTTTGTTTGAACTAAGGTCAAATCCTGCTTGTCCAATTGCTAGTGCAAAATTTTCCTGTGCTTTTTTCAAATACAATGGTGCTTGTTTACTTGGTGCTTGTTTGTAAGGTCTTGTAATAGGTTCCTGTGCTTGTAAAGGCTCCATTTCTTCTACTTCTTCTACTTCTACCTTCTTGCCGGTTCTCTCTTCATAATCTGCAAGTGCTTGTTTCCACTGCTCATCTGCATTTGGCTGAGACAATTCTCTATATCTTGTTAAACTGTTTACTGCTACAGCGACCGAATCCATTGAATCAATATAAATGGATTTATCAAAGTAGTCTTTAATAACATCTACAATAGGTAGTTCTACATCGAATCTACCTTTAACACGTTCTATATCTTTTGCATCAATTTCATCTAAACTGTTTATTAGTTTGAATAATGCTTTTGCATAATCTTTACTGTACAGATTATCATCATATGCCGCACCTAATGTTTCAGCATAACGTATAACTGCTTTTGCAACTGTGTTAAAATCAGTATGGTAATCTTCGCCACCGCCAATTCTAAATTCTATAAGTTGTTGTCCAGACTCAGTATCTTTTTGGTCTTTAAAGTTTATAGAGCTAAACTTACCTCTGTTTATTCCTTTGCTAAGAATATTTTCTATTTTCTTAATAGATTTTAGACTGTCTGGATTTGTTTTTAATTCTTGTGCGGCTTTTTTCAAGCCTGATATTTGATCTTTAGCATAACTATTATTTTCTCTACCAAATGTACTTAACAGATATTTGTCGCCTAACAGTACAGCAAGTTTAACTTCATTAATGTCATCGCCTTTTCTTCTGCCATTGTCATCCATTGGTGCATCTGGTTCGCCGTTCCAACTCATTGTTACATGTAGCCCACAACTTCTGTTCGTTTCTACATTTTCCCCTTGGAACCAATCGAAAAGTTGTTTCATCTCTTCCATCATTTCTTTGGGTGTGTCATATACTGGTGAAATAATCTCTGCACCTGTTTCGCTTCCGGAAGTGTCAATACTGCTGTCAGTCTCTACACGCCAGAATGAATTATTTACACCGTAGTTACTATGATATTCACCAGCTTCAACGTCATCGAATCTGCTATTGTCTGATGCCCAATTAGATAAAATGTTGCCTACTTCATGTACACCTTCGCCTGAGCCGTTCTCATTGTATAAGTAGATACCATGTTCGCCTAAACAACTACTCCAACTACCGTATTCGTTACTTGCCCATGTATCTATGTCGTACTCTTCTTCGGCTGTTTCAACTGCTGTCTCTAATGCTTCGCCAGTGTCTCTGATTTTCTCTTCGAGCCACTCAATATATTCATCTTCTCGTTGTTCTTCGGTATACTGTCTACCCCATGCAATAAAGTCCCAATCTTCAAACTCTTCTTTTTGCTCATCGTCCATACCGTCCAATTCTTCTTCTTTGTACGCTTCTATGTCATCTTCGTCTAGCATTGATTCAACGAAATCATTTAACTCATCTTCATCTTCTTTTCTATCAGCGACCAAATCTGACATTATGTCATATTCTAAATCATATGCCTTTTCATATATCCATTCTCTGTATGCTTCATTTATTGTATCAACAGAACCCCTGCCCTCTTGATCTGCTACAAAATCTTCAATGTCGTACCAATTATATTCATACAACCAGTCATCGTCATCGCCACCGCTGTCTTGTACTTCTGTAAATACTGTTTCTGCTTCGAAGCCACATTTAATAGACTTAGTAAGAGCATTCTTTGCCACATTTTTACGATTAAAGTTTATTTCAAATATTGGTTCAGGGCCTTGTTCACGTAATTTAAACTTACGCACAAGTTTTTTCATGTTGGTCTTTAGTTTAGCAAGTCTTTTTTTGCTGTGCTTTTTAATGTTAAAAGAAGATGCTGTGGACTTACTCAACTTGGAAAGTTTACTAGCATTTAAAACTTGCACTTCTTCATCCGGGTCGACTAGTTGGTACTCACCTTTAGGATCTTGTATTACAACTTTGTCTGGATTCGGTTTGTTTCCAACTTTACTAACTACTTTTCCTGCTACTTCACCTTTGTCGTTGTGATATTCTGCATCAACTTCTATGTCTTTTGCTTTAGACTTAGTGTAAGTTGGTTCTACTTTTTCAGGCTCTGCATCTTTAACATCTAACCCGGGTGTTACTGTTGGGCTACCTTTATCTACTTTAGCAGGTGCTTTAGTAGTTGTAGGTTTAGCATTTGCTTTTGCTGTTGCCCCAGTCTTTTGTTGACTAGTAGGTGTACTTGCTCCGGAACTCATGCCATATTCTGCTAGTACACTTTCTAAAGTTCTCACATCCGTAAATTTCATGTATTATCGCCTGTTTAATGTTCTTAATCTTCTACTTGCAGGATTAAGTCTTTTTGTTCTTTGCGACTTTCTAGAAAGTCTTTTGCCCATTCTTGCTTTTGTTTTTTTCAACGTCATACGTTTTTTCATATTGATAGGAGCAGAACATTGTGCTGGGCTACTAACTACTCTACCTTTACGTCTGCCACTAGTACATCTAACAGCACGTTTGATCTTCTTACCACTTCTACGCCAAACCATTCTGGCTTCGGTAATTGTATCTTCTGTTATATCTTCTAATCTCATTATTTTCCAAATACATTAACCAGCAAACCAATTACTACGGCAATAAGTGTTGTGAAACTTGTTCCAACAATTGCCACTAACCAGTTCTCTAATTTATTTAGTCTTTGTTTTGTATCCTCTTTAAACTCTCTCAGTTCAGTAGTGATACTTTCTATTCTCAGCATGTCTGCAATTATGTGTGCTTCTAAATTACCCTTTTCTGCATACACTTCTTGTTCAACTGGTTTTGGTTGATTACGTTCTTCCATTTTACAATAAATCCTGTTTAGTAAATTCCATATTAATACTTGTTTTAGTATTAATGGTCCCATCGTTTAAAACGACAAGGTCCAACTCGTCTATTAATGTCTGTACCGTGTGTGCTCCGGGCTGTTCTGTCGCGAACTTAAAGATATAACCTGCACCTGTTAAACTTGGTGCTCCGTAATTCTCTAGTAAGTTCTGCCCTATGCCATTTAAAAATACAGGATTATTCATCACTGTTGGCATAGCTCTTAAACCAATTACCTGAACAACGCTCTCAAAATCTTTTTGTGTAGCATCTGCAAAATCACCAGTTACGGATATATCCAACGATGTAAACAATGTAAAAAATTCTATGTTACCAGTTAGTACTTCTACTGATCCCATTGCTCCTGATCTTGTTATACTCATGTGTGTCTCCGTGTTATTTGTAGTATTTATCATTATACACAGAAATATGGCTCAGGAACGAAAGCCAAAAAAAAGCACACCGTAGTGTGCTTTTTTAAATATTGTAAAGTAGTTAAACTTACGCTACTCTGTATTCACCTGCTGTTACAGTTGCGTTTGCACCGTTACCAGATAGTGCTGGTTGGATTGCCGCTAATACGTCTGCCGCTGAAGGTTGACCTTCTACTGCTACATGCATTACTGTTGCTGATACAGAAGTAATGATAACTGGTGTACATCTTGTTGCTAAAGCTGAAATTAATGCTTCACCTTTGTTTGCCACACCTGCTGTGAAACCAAATGAACTAATGTCATCTGTTCCGTCTACTTCGTCGATGATGAAGTGACTTAAAGAACCAACTAATAATTGACCTTCTTCTGCCGCTCCGTTTACTCTTACTTGTGCCATGTTATTCTCCTAAACTTGGTATGTATGCTCTTCAGCATACGCTTGTTACTTTTATTTATCAATTTCTACCAAAAAATGGTGTAAATAGTTTTGCTATTTAGTTGTAGAACCTATTACATTCTTAAGTTGTTGTGCCCTTTTCATCGCTTTATTTTTACCAGAATCGAAATTTGCCTTTCCAGATTTCTTAACATCAAAGGATGAAGGGCCCGTTGGGGTCTTTATTTCTTTATCTTTTCTCAAATGTCCATGGGTTAAATCGTCCCAACCTTTGCTTACACTTTTGCTAGGACCAATGTTTAGGTCTTTCTTTTTCGTCTGCTGTGGGCTGTCAGATTTTGATGCGGAAGAATTACGTCTCATTATCTTGTCTTCGATGTCAGGGTGTACTTGTATCATTGCCATCTTAACTGCTATACCCGGAGTAATACTAGGACCACCTGTGGTAAATTTGCCAATTGCTACAGACTTTACAGCCGCTTTGTCTACGCCTTCGTACCCAGGACGTCTGTTTCCTGGAGGACCAATCTCATCATCAATCTCACTGTCAATCATCTCAGCCGTTGATTGTTCTTCTCCTAGTTTTTGTATAATTTCGTAAATCTTCATATCTATATTTATACCTTTTTTCGTCCACTAGCCCAGTAGCCTGCAATCTTGCCAATGCCTGAACCAGTTGTGCCTTGTATTTTAGTCTTAGTAAGTGTTGGTATTACCGGACTGTCCTTATAACCAGACTTTTTACCAGTGTCAGTATACTTTTTTTCTCTTTTCATAGCATGTAAATGCTCGTATGAGTCACTTGCTTTGCCTCTTAGCATTGTTTGTTGTTGCATTAACTTAGATATCACAAACTGCTTTTGGGCATATTTCAAATCTTCCCAATCTATAATTAAACGTCTTAACTGTTTGAACAAAGAATTTGTTATTTTTAATTGTGTTTCTAATCTCACAAGGAATGCAGTTGTCTCACTTCTATTCGGTGGACGCACAGCCATTCTTTTCACAAAATTAAAATGTCTTCTGTTCTGAAATTGTACAGATTTTAATATTTTTTGTTCTCTAGTCGATATATTTAAACTTTTGTACTCTGGATTATCCAAAGCAAATGCTAATACATATATATCAGTTGATGTTGTTCTAAAAAGTGCATAAGGACCAAACTGTGTTGTCTTCCTTGCATAACCAACAGAGTAATCTCGTTGCTTAGAGTCTCTGTTAAACATAATAAGTTGTAGTGTTTGCAAATACAGTAAGTCTGCAATAGACCTACCTTTAAGCATACCAAAGTTACTTGTTGTTCTTAATAATTTACTCTCTGATAAATCTTGGTTTATCATTTGGAAATCGTATTGTGCCATATTATGAGCTCGGCTTGCCTGAACCAAAGTTTATTTTGCTAAACTCTAGTCTATCTATTAGTTTAAGAGCGTTACCAACTCTGTCTACAGCAACAAATCCTTCTTCTGCCGTAACGTCGAAACCTGAGTCTGTCTGTACAAACGTTCCGATTTGTTTAATTTGTTCTAGTTTCTTAACAATCTTAAGTTTTGCTTCAATGAGTTTTAAATATAAGTCATATACTGCTACAATGCTTGGAACATGCTCTTTAATAAACTTAACGCCTTGTACCATCTTCTCTGTTTTGGAATCTATGCTTTTTTGTGTACTAACTTTTGCAATTTCTTTTTCCATATAATTAATATATTTTGTAACAAAGTCTTGTGCAAATTTAGTAGGTTCGTCAAAATGACCTTGCCTAACTTGATTATTAACATGTGCTTTGAGTTGAGGTAAAAATACCTTGTCGCCTATTAAATCTGTGCCTTGTTGCAACCACTTAAATGTGTCTGCATCAACGGTCTTAAGATATTCATTTGCCACAGATATAGCATTCAGTATGTCATCGCTTTGTTCAGCAGTCATTGTAACTGTGCCGCTAAGGTCTTTGATAAGTGCATCTCTGTGCCATACACCGTTTGCTTGTCCTAACACACTGCTGTCAAAACCAAAACTTGCATTCGTGTCTGCTAGTGTTGGACCGCCAACGTATTCTGTGTGCCATACAATGCCAAACCCAGCACTTAATATTTGTTTTGCCATGTCACTGTTCTTAGGAACAGCATAAGTTATTGTATTAGGTTTAAAAATTATATGCTCTTCGTTATCAAGAGTAACTGTCTTAATGTCTTCTGTAGTAGCAAACAACATGTCGCCTTGTGCTACAGTGTCCCAATTTAAACCACTAAGATATTTAAGTGCTAATTTAAGTTTCTTTCTTAAACCTTCACCACTTTTAAGTTCACCTTTTACTGTTTTATCTTGGTGATTAGTATCAATATCTTTTTCTGTGAAGTTTAGTTTTGCCTTTTGTGCAAATACACCTTTAGTGCCTACAAAGAATTTGCCTGTTGCAGGATCCTTACCAGCAACAATAGCCGGTGCTCCGTCCCACTTTGTGGTCATACTGATAGGTGACTTTGCATTACCGTCAAGCATAGAATGTAAACTGTATAGGTAGTCTACTGCTTCTTTGGCACCCGGATACCCTTTGTTTAAAATATTATCTTCTAAATGTTCCAAATGAGTATTTTTGCCATCCTTACCCTCCAGCAATATGCTTTCACTAAGAATGGATGTGACCAATGGTTTTGATATTTCAATAAATTTCATATTAACTCACTGTTAAGTTACATGTATTTATCACATTATAGCAGTTTATATGATATTCTTCAACTGCTCTATGAATGGATCGAAATATGAGTTGTATGTTTCAGCTGAATAAAAATGTTCAATATTGCGTTTTTCTCTATCAATATCTCTTACATAGTCTGATTGCATAAACGTTCTTATGCTGTCCATAAGCATAGTTTGACGTTTAGCATAATCTACTTCTGTATCATATGAATGGTCTAGTACATCGTCATACACATCAAACCCTTGTTGTCTAAGGTATGCTATTGAACCAGCTCCTGCTTGTGCAAAGAACGGCATGCCTAGTGCTACAGGCTTGTAAGTCTTTTCTGTTAAAAACACGGTGCTGTCTGCCCACCATGTAGTAGTTTCAGTTGCTATATTACACACACTGTTTGAATAAGCATCGTTAACATCTATTCCGGTTCGTATGTCTTTATCCATTGGATTATATTCTAATCTTTCTTGCACTCTGATAGGCAATAGATGCCACTGTAGTTTTAGGGTGTCATCGATGTGCTGTAGTTCGGTATCGCTAAGTGCTACACGCGATGGTCCCATATACTCATACAATGCCTTTGGCACGGTGTTATTATCCGTTAATATGTTTCCTAATTTTGTTTGGGTTAATCCTATCCCATGAAAAGAAAAATACATATCTTTAAAGAAATCTTCTTTAACTAAATTAGTAAACATGTGTATTCTAGAAGGTCTTGCAACTCTATTTAAACAAGACAATTTATGCTGTTTGTGTTGGGGAGGAATGGTCTTTGTTACATGATTATATGTAAGAAAATAAAACGTGTTAAAGTGTATTATGTTATAGTAAGGATCTGTTTGATTAGGGTCTGACGATAAAATAACTTTAGGCTCTTTAATACTGTCATACAAAGTGCGTATATCAGCATTTTGCTTCAGCATTAATTTTTTACTTGCTTCTAAATTTTTGTGTCCGCCAGTTTGTGTGTCGCTATCTAAACCCATAAGATTTGGCTCACACGCAAAAAGTATAATAACAAGGTCTGGTTTGAACTCGGAGATTGTTAGTTCTTTATAGAAAGCCAATGTTGAAGGAATACAATACATTGTTCTATCGCATAATATAAGAATTTTTTTATCTAATTGTTGTGCAATATCATACCAAAAGGACTTCTCTAACGCAAAATATAAATCCTCTGCAGGATTGCTAATAAATTTGCAGTTGTCCGTGCCACTAATGTGTGGACTGTCCACTACATGCCTGCTAGGTTCTTAAGTTCCTGTATTTGAATTGCTTCGTTTATCTCAGCCATTGCTACTATAGGAGTTAAGAACACAACATCACTTGCTTCTTCATGTAAGGATACTTTATAACCCGCTTGTTCCCAAGTAATACCTGCCGCTTCTAATACACTGTTTGCATATTCAAATGCTTCGGCTCTCATAGCTCTAACTTGTTTTACGAACTGACCATAAAACTCTGGTGCCGCTTTTTGTAGTCCTGATTTCTTAATAGCAGGAGTAATTGCTTGAACATATTTGTCAACATCATACTTTACATCATGTTTCTTTAACAATTCTAAAAACTGTTTTGCATGTTCTATTCTAGCACCCTGATCTTTGCCTTGGTCAACCATACCTTTTTGGTGCACTTTTATATCGACCATATGGTGACCTTGTAGTGGTAATTCAGGCTTTGGTGCTTGTACTTGTGGCTTCTTAATCATTTTAGATGCCAGTCTGCCTAATCCAGCACCTGCAACTGCGCCTACTTTAGCGGCTGTACTTGCATCTGGATCTTGCATAGTGCCGGTTGCTAAAGGTCCGCCCATTGCCTTAGTTGCTCTGTCTTTCATCGCTTGTGCCATGCCTTTAGTTGGTTCAACACCTTTTGCAATTGACATCAAGTCTTGTGCTACACCATCAGTATCTTTTAAAGGATATGTTCCTGGTAAGTCTATGATTACATCCTTTTCAGGTTCCCAGGCTTTCTTCTCACCCGGATTTACTTTTTTACCACTTCCTTTAAGTTCGATTGCCCTCCAGGCATATTTTCCATTTGGATTCGGTTCTGTTACCTGTTGACCATCTTTATCTAATACAGGTATCATCTCACCTTCTGGGTTTTGAGGGTCTTGTTGCATTTTTACTTGTTGTTCTTGTGGTTGATATTGATATACAATACCATTAGGATCTGCCACTATAGCATTCTTTAAAGAATTTTTGAAACTTCGTTGTTTACCGAAGTCACTGATAGTGCCTCCTTGTGTAGCCTTAACTCGGTTATTACTAGCCTGCTTGTCAACTGCCCGTTGGTATTTCTTTTCTTTTCCTACAGCTCTGTTATCTCTGGCGCCCATATCGGCATTACTTAATTTAGGTTTAACTGGTGCCGCTTTACGCTTTCTTTCTACACCTCTGTCACCTGTAAGTTCGTTTACTACATCACCAAATTCAAAAATTTTCATATTAATTCTCTTTACTTTCGAGTACTTTTTTTATACCCCTGGAGAATTTTTTTGGATCGCCACTTTTAATGCTATTGATAAGTCTTCTTTCTAAGTCTAGTGCATCTTGTTCACTGTATGTTTCCTGTAACATCTGTCTAAGATTTTGTACAGCAGATACGACATTTTCCACCCTGTTTTCTAACACATGATGTCTATCTCTATCAACAGAAATCTGTTGTAGTTCTTCTAAGATTGTTCTCGACTTTTTAAGTGACATAATTAAATTCCCTATGTATCTGTATTTATCTTTTATAGGTCATTTTTTTTCATAAACTCTCGCATGTTTAATGCTTGGTTCACAGTATCTTGTTGTTCTGGTTCGTCTGCTTTAATACTTTTGTTTCTAGTCAACTGATCTAATAACCCAGTTGATGTAACACTTACAGCACCTTCTTCGCCTTCTTCTAAATCTTCTACTCTTAATGTGTCAGGACAAAATTTCAAATCAACTTTACTGCCTACGCCACTACTAGAACGTGTTTTCATAAACTGTATCTGATATCTACCACGCTCTCTCATTGCATTACTTGTAAAGATACCAATTACATTATCTGCTGTTTGTATCTTAGATATACCACCTGCAATATGGTGGTGGTCAAATTCTATTTCTTCTACTGCACCTCTGTTTAACTGCGATGCTGTTACAAGTATTACACCAGTTTCCATTGCTAAATTACGCAACTCTTCTGATACAAACTTGTCTTTAATAAACTGGTCATTAGCACTAATCTTGCTGTTAATAGGCATCATCAAATCCAAGTAATCTACTAGTACAACATCTACCTTCAAGTCTGAATTAATTTCATATTCTCTAATAAATGCCCTAATGTCATTGGTTGTTACACCACTGCTCATTTGTTTTACTCTAAATTTACCTGCGCCTTTTCCTTTCATACGCACTTTTAAATCAACGTCATCCATATTCTTCATAACATCTTTAGTACTGTAGCCACTTACCATTGCATCTAGACGCATACTAATAAGTTGTTCACTAAGCTCTAAACTAATGTAAACTACATTTTGCCCTGCTAAACTCCAGTTAACACCCAAGTTCTGTAAGAACAAACTTTTACCTGCACCTGAGCCTCCAGCAAAAATAGTAATCTCGCCTTTGTTTAATCCGCCATATAATTTTCTATCAACATCTCGCCATCCTGTGCTTGTTGCACCTGCTTGACTTTTAATATATTGCAAACGTTCTTTAGGATTATCAAAATACTCTAGTCCTAAGTCTTTTACTAAACCTACTTGACTTGCTTCTTTAATTAAATTTTCTACTGCACCATAGTCTGCTGTTTCTAATAAGTCTGTGCTTTCTAAGATTGCTTTTTCTAATGCTTTGTGTCTACAAAATCTTTCAAAACTATCCAAGAACCAATCTACATGGTTATCGTTAACACCATCTATACGTTCCAAGTCTACATTTGTTGTTGCACTAATTTGGTCAATAGTGGGTATGCTACTATAATCTGTAGCATGGTCTTTTAAGAATCTAACTGTTGCTTGAAATTTTTTGTTAAACATGTACGGCTCAATGATACCGTTTACCCTAACAAACAATTCTGGATCAGTAACTAAAAAGTTAAGGAATAACTGTTGTATTTCTTCGTTGTAATCGTGTATTTGATCCATTATTGTTTCATATCCTTCTTTATGTGATTGTATATTAATTTATGTCCTTCTAGACTTGGATGCCCATCTTCGTGGCTTACTGTTTTGTTGTCCATCATAAAACTCATCGGCTTACCGGTCCACTTTGTAATATCTATTTCTTTTAATAAGTGCCTTTCGTAGTCACATAACATGTTGTCGCTATTAAAATCAAAGCCGGAACCACCCATTGCTATAGTAGGTATATGTGATTCGTTAGACATACTAGTGAAAAGAAATGGAATGTTTCGTTTTTGTAATGCTTGTTGTGTTGTGATAACTGTTTTTAAAAAGTCTATCCTATAATCCTGTAACGACTTACCATATAATAATTCTGCGGTCATAGCCTTATTTGTTAAATTAAATGTTTTTTCCACTCCGGCATTTGCAGGAGTATCATCCATATACTTGAAGTCGTCTGTGTGCCAGTCGTACAAGCCGTTCTCGTAAGAACCTTTTACTTTATTGTAAGGGTCGTTTGTTATTATATGTCCAGTATTGCAAAAATTTACCCATTGCTTTGTCATAGTGTTGTAACGCTCTTGTCTGTGCAATGCTGTCCACTGCACTATAACATAGTTATATGAACTATCAAGTTCTTCAAACACTCTACGACTTATTTTGTGGTTACTGTTTCCGCCTAATGCAATGTTGTTTACATCTGCATCTAAAAAACTGCACCATGTTGTTTGGTTGTTCTTTACTATTAGTCCTGTTTCTTCGTCATGTATTACATCTGACCCGCCAGTAAAACTGCAACCACTAATTAATATCTTCATAACATTTTGCTCTGTACACGGATTTTAACTTTATTATTTGTAGCAAAATCCACAATACTTTTTACTGTGAGTAATCTACCATAATGCTCTATTGCATCCGCGGCATCTTTTATATCAGGATGCCAAGGTGGAAAACTAACTTCCCAACCTAAATCAACTGCTTGGTCAATTAACTCTTTGCCTGGTTCATCTCTGTCCGGGCATAGTATAACACGTTTATTTAGTTTGTCAATTAAGTGTGCTTGTTCTGGTGTTACTACATTTCCTAGTACACTTATGCCGTCAACAAACACTGCATCAAATACACCTTCTACCACAATAACAAAATCTCTATCACTGTCTACAAACCTGTCAATATTGAATACATACCCAGGTTGTGTGTTTAGCAAATACTTTGCTGTTTCTTTATTAGGTGGATTTACATGTCTTCCAGTCCAGCCTACTAATTTGTTATTGTACATAAACGGTATTGTAAGCCTAGCACTATAAACAGGATTATTAATATGCAGTAATGGAAACTTGCCTAACAGTCCACGCTCAATTGCATACTGTTTTACTTTATGGTCATCGGGCAAGTCTTCTACCATAGTAGTTTCGTCTGGCAGACTGTGTGTTTTAAATTCTGCCGCACTGTACACATAACTATCATCAGCGTCTTCTATTTCAAGTTCTTCGCCATGTTTCATTAAGTCCAATACAACTTTATGAATGTCTGTTACCTGCACACCCAATGTCTCAACCAGTTTTTTATACTTGCCACCTAATCTAGGTGCAGGTGCCCAACCAGTTGTGTATTGGCAATTGAAACAATGGAAACTTATTTTGCTACCCGATTGTATAACACCAGCACGTTTACGCCTATCGCTACACATTGGGCAATTGAATGTTGTCCAGCCGCCTGGAGTCTTGCCATTTTGTAACGGCAAGTTATCCATTAACAGTCGGTGTACTTGGTCAACTAATTCATGATGATGCATAACAGTAATTATAACACCTAGTATTTAAAAGTCAACTAGTTTCTGAGTAAAACTTTATCTAAAGTTCCTGAGGTCTGGTCAAAAATAACTCTAATCCAATTAGTGTTTATTGTAAAATTAAAAGGATCAACGCCACTTGTTGCTGTAGTATAAGGAATTGCTGGATTTCCAATATCACCTTGTGCATTGATATCATACCAATCTGTATCTTGTGTTGGTGCTGATGCTAATGCTGAACCTTGTATTTTAACAGTGCCTACAAAGTCTGTCATATAAAGTGCTATTGTATGTCCGCTATGTCTATAATTCTTATCTTGATTACCATACAACGAAGAGGTTGCAAAGGAATCTATACCATCTACACCAACACTCGCTGTCTGTGTAAACACAGATGCTGTTTGAGTTGGACTAGGTTCGTACTCTAAACTACTTTTGATTTCTAAATCAGTTATAATTCTATCATTTTGATTTGAGTATAACGGAGACTGTGTTGCGCCTGCATCTGCACTTTCGCTAATTGCTATTTGATATAGCCCGGGTGATAAATCTTGTATATCACCTGTAACTAAATCTAGTCTTGCTTCACCTGTTGTTCCACCACTAACTAGCGTCAACGGTTTAAATAAAACACGTTTACTAGTGTTAGGATTAATAACTGTAGCATATAACGTTTTACTGCTAAGATTTTGCTTAACTCTGTCTCTGTTCCTCACATGAAAGTTTAATTGATTGTTTAAACCTTTATGTACTACTAATTTTGTCTGATTCATAGGTCTATTATCCACATATATACCATCCGCACTAAGAACTAAATCTACGGTCTGATATCCTAAGTTATATAATGTATGTGCGGTTCCGCTTGTCATTGTTCTTTACCATTATCTTTACTGTATTTATCAATTAAACACATAAATATCACGATGACTAAAGAACAAGAGCTACAAGATAAATTTCCATTTTTGACTGGTTTGCTCTTTAGCGAAAAAGAATTCGTAGGTATTGTACAGAATCAAGATAAACAAATCATAAGTTTCTATGATATTGAACGTTGCAAAACCGGTGAGCATAAAAAATTAATGCTAGATTATGGCGAACTATGGTGGTGGGAGTCAAATAGACAATTACCGATAGATATATTCTTATTCCAAGAGATGCAAGAATTACAGTACTGCTTGAGAACATTTATTCTTAAAGAGACGGATGTATTATTCGGTCCTGTGACCAGTATGCAGAATATTCTTAAGAAGCGAATAAAAAGAAGAAGTATTCAGTTAGTTAAAAAGACCGTTTAAACCTTATCTACCAAAAGATTCAATTGGACTATAATTACCATTGCATATCCTATCGCATGACTTTTCTTAAAGAAGTAATCATCAGTTCTTTCCCATACTTCTTTTTCAATAATATCCCAACTGTTACCTACTAAGTATCGCTTACCGGGTCTAATCATTGCAAGTATCATTGCAAGTTGTTCAACATTCTTAGGTTGATGCTGTTTAATAATATCATAGTGATTACCAACGTGGAAGAGTTGTTTAACAATTTCTTCGTGTTCAAACAACTCCCACATTGGTTCTTTTGCCAATAGACTATCTAAGTGTGCTTCGTCTATGATATCTTTGTAAACACTATTATTCAATACGTCTACTTTAAAATATCCCATATCCTCTGCTTCTTTATGGTCTATTGTGCTGTACCCTTCTAAAGGAAAAGAAGGAATAGGTTGAAAGTAAACTCCGGTGTTGTGTTTTTCATATGATTGCTCACGTTTGATACTAGCAGGTATAGGATTAAAAAGTTCTAAGAACTTATCCCTATTTGCCATATCAATATCAACATCGAAGTTTATTTTCATAGTTTGCCTTTTATTTTATCTATCATACGTTGTGCATTATACAACTCTTTGATAGCATTGTCATCCTCTAAAGATTCGATTACATTTAATAGTGCATCTAACTTACCTAATTTTTCTTCGTCAAGTTCGAACTTACCCAGTTGAATCTTGCTCTCCATGTAAGTGTTATCTAAATCTAATGTAATATTATCATCGAGTGTAAAATAAGGTGTACTTGATCCACTAATAGTAACAGTTGATGTGTCTGTTGTAGTGTATATGTCGTCACCTACTGTAATTGTACCCATATTATCGTAACTGTAATCGTCGTAGTCGTTCATATCATTCTCCTTCTGTGTACAATAAACTCCACTTCATCAGTTTTTCTTTCTTTACTTTGATACGCCTTTGTATTTGTTCATCGGTAACAAGTCCGCCATCTTTGAGTATTTCTATCATACACATAACGTCACCTATTTCTTCTTG